>SXGT01305844.1_pt1 | contig 16057 bp, 23 predicted proteins | sample 3176221 | NCBI WGS metagenome assembly SXGT01 (sample SAMN11356862, study PRJNA531348) | freshwater metagenome | isolation source: freshwater sample F1-120 | place: China: Fuxian Lake, Yuxi | collected 2017-12-25
GATTTTAAAATTATGCATCACCAAGATCTATTTGGTGTAATTTTTTTAATTCACTGTATAGAAATTCAAGTATTCTAATGCTCCTTTATGGCAACAGCTAAAAAAGCAGCTAAAAAAACAACAGCTAAAAAAGCAACTAAAAAGAAATAGATTTTTTAATTTGAGGATCAATACCTCTTTTTTTTATTTTTAATTTATGAAAATTCACGTTTTCACCTTAGATCAAATTGTTCATTATGTTTATATTCTAGATTTTTAACACACATTTTATCGAATGAGCTACTATCAAAAAACTGAAGATGATTACGACGGTCTTCACGATGAGGAAGTCAGTTCAGAATCGGATTTTGAGGATTAAAATATGAAATGCCAATGTACATCCAACCAGCCCTGTATGTTCCATTACATTATAAAAAATCCTGATGCACTAAAGACAGAAGAATAATAGATGAATCCTATGTCAGATAGTAAATCCGAAAACACTGAAGAATCACTTGATCAAAGATTTGAGAATCTATATCCAGATTATGATTATTCACTAAAATCATCATACAGTGAAAAAGATTCAAGAAAAAGAAAAAAAATGAAAACAATGTATTGAGATTATTGGTTGTGTAAAAAGAATCAAAATATTAAGAAATATTATTTTTTAAAATAATATTATTCTGTGAATTAATTATTTACAATGTTTTTTATGTTTTCTTAACTCTTCACCAGAATCAAATTCTTCGCCACATGTACGACATTTTTCCTTTTTTTTGTTGTGAGCTTTTTCTTGATGTCTTTTTAGTCTTTCAGAATCTGGTAATACCGTTCCACATTTTTTACATTTTAAATCATTCTTATCTGATTCAATTAATCCCATAACATATTATGTATCTAATAGTATAAAACATAATTTTAGATAGATTTTTTTTAAAATAATTTTAATGAATTGTAATTTTTTTATTATAATTCTTCATCAATATCTAAGGTTTTTCTAGGTTTTACGCTTAGATAAAATGCATGTGCACTAATAATGAATGCTGCAAGAAATACTTTTGTTGCAAAAACCAGATTCCATGGACGATTAGGATCTGGATAAGCTACTGAAAGCATATCAATATCTGGAACTATTCCATTTACTATACCTGCTGTTACTTGTGCATTTAAAATTGTGAAATTATATAATACTTCATAGAAGGTAATTATTGTAAATCCAAGTAACATTAATTGCAGTAAAGCCATTTTAGTTCCAACAATTTTGTTTCCTGCAGTTCTTTTCCAACCAATTCTAGATACACAGTACCAACCAATTATTGTAGAAAAAAAGATCCAAGTTGAAATTCTAGCAAAATTTTCAAAAGGAATAGTTGTGTTGTGAATTACTTCACCCATAACATATGTTTCATTTGTTAACCACTCTAACATTGTAGCATATACACCAAAAACTAATGTTGAAACCATAATAGCTCCACAAATATAGAAAATATACAAATAGACTTTGTAACCTTTATCAGTTTTTTCTAAATGTCTTGGCTTCATTCTATCCTTTGCCAATTTTTGAAATATAAAAATTCATAGTAATTAAATGAGATTTATACAGAAGTTGTTATGATACTAATTATTGACAATACCCATAAACATTCCTTCTACAGGCAGGGAAGAAATTTCAGTTGTAACTTCTATTCTTAAAAATGGGGCATTAACTTCCTCTGCAATACAGGGTGGGAAATATGTTCAAGAATTTGAAAAATCTGTTTCATCATTTGTAAATTCAAAATATGCCATAGCTGTAAATTCTGGTACTGCAGCATTACAAGCAGCTGTATATGCATTGGATATCAAACAAGGCGATGAAGTTTTAATTCCATCCTTTACTTTTGTTGCAACTGCAAATTCTGTATACTCTACAGGGGCAAAACCTGTTTTTGTTGATATTTTAAAAGAAAATTTTACAATGGATCCAGATGATCTTCAGAAAAAAATTACAAAAAAAACTAAAGCTATAGTTCCTGTGCATCTTTATGGAAATGTAGCTTATTTAGATAGAATTTCTGAAATTGCTAAAAAATTCAACATACCAATTATAGAAGATGCAGCTCAATCACTAGGTTCCACATTTAAGAAAAAACATACAGGAACTTTCTTTGAAATGGGATGCTATAGCATGTATCCAGCAAAAGTAATGACTGCTGGAGAGGGTGGATTTATTGTTACAAACAACAAAAAACTGAGAGACAAATTACTAATGATTAGAAATCATGGAATGGTAAAGGGATATGATACAAGATTACTTGGGTTTAATTTACGATTACCTGAAATCAATGCAGCAATTGCTACAGTACAAATGAAAAAATTACCAAAATTTTTAAAAACTAGACAAAAAAATGCAAAACTTTTATCAAAATTACTTTCAAAATCAAATCTTGTTCTTCCAGTGGAACGAAAAAATGAAAATGTTAACTGGTATCTCTATACAGTTAGTACACCAAAACGTGATATTCTTTTGAAAAAACTCAATGCAAAAGGAATAGGTGCAGCATCCTACTATCCAATACCTGTACATAAAACACCATTTTATAAATCAAAAACCAAATTACCAATAACTGAATGGGCAGCAGCAAATGTGCTCTCTTTACCAATTCATCCTAAAGTTACCACAAAAAATATTAAATTTATTGCAAAAACAATTTTTGAAATACTTTGAATAAACTAAATGAGACTATTGGTAAAATATGTGAAGTTCTTTTACCGATTACTGAAGAATTCTATATTGGCAATTCTAATTCATCAATTTGCATATGTACACTTTCCAGTATTAAATTATTAAAAGAAATTAAAAATTCAGAAATTATTGATAAAGTTGCAATTGTTGGTAGACTATTTACTGAAAATAAAGGAATTGACTCAATAATAAAACATGTAAATCAAAATAAAAAAATTAAAATAATTATTGTATGTGGTAAAGAAGTTTTAGGTCATAAATCTGGACATTCATTATTTGAATTACATAAAAATGGAGTTGATAATAATAATAGAATAATTAATTCAACCAGTCCTAATCCATTTCTAACTGTTTCTGAATTAGAAATAAAATATTTTCAAAAAGAAATTACACTTGTCAATTTAATTAATGAAACAAATATGGAATTAATTATTAATAAAATTTCAATAAATTAGTAACCATTTTTTTGTCTTTCATGATTGATTTGATTTTTTCTTTTATATTCATTTAAAATATCATTAGGTGTTAATTTTAATTCCAATGATGCTTGAACTACAAAATGCCATATGTCAATTAATTCTTCTCTAGCCTCATTTTGATCAAATTCAGTAGGCGTTTTCCACCATTTCCAATTTGTAGTTCTTTGTAATTCAACTGCTTCATGTATAATTGCAGTACATAATGCAGAAATTCTATTTTCTGAATCTTTTGGGTATCTATCTAATTTCATCACTTCAGATAGACCTTTTTGGAGTTTGAAAATTTCATCTAATCTATCATCATACACTTCATTTTTTTTTCCTGACATGATAATTTATCTAAAAATAATTTAACTTAAGTCTTTTTAGAATTGAATCATTTTTTCATATAATTTTAAACGTTTTGAAATATCTCCTTTTTTTATTTTTAGTAAACCATCTAAACCATATCTTTCAACTGCAAACGAACCAAGTACATTTCCATATATTACAGCTTTTTTTATTTCTGAAATCTTTGTTGTTTTTTTACTAGCAAGATATCCAATCATTGCACCTGCAAAGGAATCACCTGCACCAGTAGGATCTACAACATTTTCTAATGAGAATCCTACTGTAGGAAAAACTACATCGTCAAAAAACATCAACGAACCATGTTCACCTTTTTTAATTATGATATATTTTGCACCCCATTGTTTTATTTTTTTTGCGCATTTGATTAAATTGTATTCCTTTGTTAACAGTTTAGCTTCTTCATCATTGATTACAACTGCATCTACATTTTTAATCATTTTAATTACTGAATGTCTTTTTGTTGATATCCAGAAATCTATAGTATCACACATTGAAAATTTTACATTATCAAATTCTTTGAGTAGTTTAGTATTTTGTTCTGGGTCATTATTTGCAAGATATACAAATTGTGATTTTTTATATTCTTCTGGAACAACTGGTTTAAAATTTTCAAGTACATTCAATTCTGTTTTTAAAGTTGATCTTGTGCTTAGGGTACTATCATATTTTCCGTCATATCGGAATGTTTTACCTTTGTTTACTACTAATCCTTGTAAATCTAGATATTTTGCTAAAATATTGTAGTTCTTTTTTGAAAAATCATCTCCAACCACTGCAATTAATCCAGTTTTTACAAAATTACTTGATGAAATTGCAGCATATGTTGCAGCTCCTCCTAAAACATTTTTTAGAGTTTTAGTAGGTGTTCGAATTGTATCATAAGCAGTTGATCCAAAAACTGTAAGCATTTAAATAAATATTAAATTTATTCTATAAATTTCCTTGTTTGTTCTTTTGTGGGGTAGTAATCAAATGGAACTTCTATGGTTGTAAACAGTAAATCATATTTTGTTATTCCTGAAATTTTTACAGATTTGGATTCATCTGAATTTGAATTTGTTGTAAAAGTACCCTCAACATAGACACTACTAATTGGATATAATGTGAATGATTCTAAATTTCCTTTGCCTACTATTTCATCATCATAAAATACAAAAAATTCCGTTTCACCTGCCGGTAATGTTAGCAATGATGGATTTGTAAATTTTAATTCTATTTTCTTATTTGAATCATCTTCATTATTGATCGCATTTTCAGAAATACTTACTGATATCTGTGATACTAATTGAAATTGTGAGTACCCATAAATACTTAGTAATAATAAAATTAGAATAATTATACTTTTTTTCTTTACTGATTTCATGCCTAGATATTAAAATATTCTCTATTAAGATAAACTTAGAAAAAAATCCTCATTATTTGTGTAAATTTTTTGATTTAATCTTAAATCTGATTAGAGCTATCTCAATAAATCAAAATTAAACTAATTATTTTCATTGGCAAGAATCAAACTCAAAATAGGTGAAAATGAGATCGAAGTGGATTCTAGAGATTTCTATATTGATAATCAAACATTGGGCGAAATAATTCAGAATATTTCTCAATATATGCCAGAAAATCAAGCAAAAATTGTATATGAATTAGAATCTAGTCCAAAATCAATTTCAAATACAAAACAACATGGTTTAGAATATCTAGATGATGCAGAAGCTTTTGAACCTGAATTTAATGAACCAAAAATTATTAACAATGATGAAATTATGCCTAAATTAAAAATTTTAGAAACTAGTAGATTCTTTGATTCACCAAGAACAGCTGGTGAAACTGCTCAACAACTTAGAGAATATGGATGGAGTACTAGTACACTTGATGTTTCAAAGGCTTTAGTGAAAATGGCATTAAATAAAAAATTGACTAAAAATTCTACTGAAAATCAAATACGCTATTCAATTGAACAATTTCCAATAATCTAATTAAAAGTATAATTACACTTTAAACAATCTAAAAAAATTTCTCCATCTAAATGATCAAAATGTGTATTACATTGATGACCCGTGTGATGCATATCAAAATATCCATCTTTTTCTATGACTCCAATTTTATTTGATTCAAGATTTGTGCTTTTACATTTTATACAATGACAACTACATTCAATTTTCATAATTTTTCTCAGATAATGTATGTATAGTTTCTATATGTATACAAATCGTTGAATAAAAAACGTGATGTACCAATTGAAATTGATGATCACTTCAAACTTTTCGGAAAAGAACCATGGGAAGTGGAATATGGTGAAAAATGTCCTTTATGTGATGTTAGAATAGACGAGTATGGTTTTTGTTCATGTGGTGCAGGTGGAAATTAAATTAATTCTTTTTTTTTAGAATTTTCATTATACCAAATACAGCAATAATAATTACAATTGCCACTACAATTATCCAAATTAAATAATCATTAGAGGATGTCTCCAATTTTTCACCAGGAGGTAAGAAATCACTATCATCGGAATTAGAAGATTCAGTTCCAGTAATTGTAATTTCTCCTATTGATTGAGGTTTTATGCTAAGTGATACATATCCATCATTATTGTATTTAGTATAAGGAATTTGTTCATTATCTAATAGTATGTAATACGCAACTCCTAACAATTTTTCTGGGATAGCTATTGTTACAAATTTATTTATTTCATTTACTTGAAAACTAATACTTTTTGATGATTGATCAAAATTAAATTTATCAATTTCAGAATCTGATATAATTTCTACATTAAATTTATTTTCTTCCCAAATAACTTCTTGTATCGTTTTTGGAATTTCAGAATAATATTGAACAATTACATATCCACCACCATTTATTGAAATACCTTTTTGATCTCCTAACATAATTATATTATTATTAAGAAAAATTAATTCTACTTTTTCTAAGAATGCAATACCAAAAGTTTTAGGATATCCAATGTCTAATGTGAATATATTATCAGAAAAACTAAGTACATTTTCTAAATTATATTTAATAATCAGATCTTGAGTAGGTGAAAAAATTGTTACTTCACCATAATTACTTAAGTTACTTATCCCAAATTCCTTTTTCTCCCCTTCCTCATTTGTTACTGTAATACTTTCTATTATTGCACCTTCAAATAATTCCACACTAATTGGATTATCTGAAGAACCAATTTCATGCGTTACTTGCACATTGCTAGATTGATCTATTGTCAATCTAATTGATTTTTGATATGCTGGTTCTCCAAGTGAAAACTGAGCATTAGCTACAGGGATCATTGATATTATCGTAAAAAATCCTAAAATTAAAAATATATTTTTATTCATTTACTCTAAAGTCACTCTTATCATTTCTACTTTTTCTAATGGACAATCGTTTCTATCTCTTTGTACCTTGACAATTTTATCTGCAATATCCATTCCCTCTGTTACTTGACCAAATACAGTGTATTCTCTGTCTAAAAATGCACTATCTGATGTTACTATAAAGAATTGTGAGCCTGCACTATTAGGATCTGAAGATCTGGCCATTGAAACAATACCTCGTAAATGGGATCTGGAACTAAATTCTGCTTTAATATTATATCCTGGTCCTCCCATTCCCCAAGAACCTTTGTTATTTGTTTTTGTATTAGGATCTCCGCCTTGAATCATAAATCCAGGAATGACTCTATGAAATAACGTACCATCATAAAATCCATCTTTGGTTAATTTTTCAAAATTTCTAACAGTTTCAGGGGCTAATTCTCGTAATAGCCCAAAAGAAATTTTTCCATGATTAGTTTCAATATTTACTGTAGTCATAAAATTGACGATATCAAATTATCATAAAAGTCTTTTTATGAAATCATATGAATTTTTTTTATACTTTGTTAAATTTATATAAAATTATTACAAGTCTACACTTTTTATTATTTAATTAAAGACTTGATTTTTTAAATGTAAGTATTAAAAATTATAGTATTAAAATTATTATTTTCAATTTTCAAAGTAATAGTGTTATATAGATCGATTAGAATTTACATATATTGAATCGTACAAACCAAAGCACGATAATTAAAGAAGCAATTAATTCCTATTTAGATAAAGGAGTAACTGACAAACAAGACATCTATACAAAAGTAGTTGACCAGCTAGGTGTTCCAAGACCTACAGTAAGAAGGGTTGCAAGAGATCTAAGAACCGAATTATTACAAAAGATCCAAATCTTACAGTCAGATATGCCTAAAATTAACACAACTTCTGAAGAAGACGAATAAATTAAGCTCCATTTTCTTTTTAATTTCTTTATTTTGTGAGTATTATCATTACTATTATAAAGAATGAATTTTTCAAATTAATCATGGGATATTGGCGTAATCATATGGCAACCATCATTACAGCCGCATTTGCAACAGTTCTAACTGCAATGTGGCCAGCATTCTACAATTTTGCCCCGCTAACAAATTTCATCTTTATCATGGCTGTACCGATCACATGGTTTATGGTTCTTACTTGTTGGTTATCCCAAAAAAGTGTAGATTATACAAGTAAGTATTCTCATGCACATGACGTTCATCAAAAAAAAAAGATTGAATGATATTCTAACACTTTAAGTTGAAATTCCAAAACAAATAGATTTTAAAATTAAAATAAATTCAAGAACAATTACCTTCAGAATTAAATGACTTAAAATCATCCGTTGAACTAAAAAATAATGAAATTGATAAATTAAATCAAGAAATCTCAAATCTAAAGACTAAAGTTCAAATTAAATCATTAAAAGTTGAATTAGCTGATTTGAAAATATTATCTTTAAAAAGAAAATAATTCTAGTCTTTACAGTGACAGGTAACTATACCATGATTTTTTTTACAACCAGGACAACTTTCTGCACCACCATAATGACATTTACATGAACATAATTCAGTTGGATCTTTTTTTAAACTCAATATTGTTATATTAAAAATAATACTATTTTACTTTTACATAATTATCTATAAATGATTTCTATTTATGTAATTTGGATGCAATTTGCAGAGTTTCATCAACCATTTCTTTTAATCTATTTTTTGCACCTTCATCTGAAATTTCATTATTTGTAAATATTTCTGTAGTCAAGTACACTGCTTTAGGATTTGTAATTACTCTAAAATATGATAACAACTGTGTGATCATTGTTTGAACATCAACAAAACCAATATTTCCAGCAGCTAAAATTATCATACCTGCAACTTTACCTTCAGTTTTTTTATAATCAATATATTCAAATAAATTTTTTAATGCAGAACTAAAAAATGAATTATAAATTGGTGATCCAATTATCCACACATCTGCTTCCATAATGTCTTTTGCAGCATTTTTAGTTGCTTCATTATACGTTACATCAAATCCTCTGTAACATTCAATTTCGCCATCTGAAAGATTGATGAATTTTGTTTCTGAATTTTTTGATTTTGTATATTCATTAACAAATTTCATAACTATCTGTGTGTTTGCAGTTTTTCTTGGACTAGCTGAAATAACTACAATTTTCATAATTTTTGCTACTATTCTTTGTATTTAATTCCTGCAATTTTTAAAATTAAACGGGCTTGGAGGGCTTCGATCCCTCGACCTGTAACTTAGGAGGCTACTGCGCTATCCATATTGCGTGTCAAATTGACTCTACGCCACAAGCCCAGCAGAAAAAATATTCTAAATTATTTAAGCCTAAGCGAAATTCGTTTGAATTAAATCCTGAATTTCTTTCCAATCTAAATTATTTTTATGTTCCCATTTTTCATAGAATACAACATCTTTTAGATCTAATCTTGGTAACCAACGTGCAGTTTCAAGATCCGGCTTATCGGCAAATTCATTAACATAACCAAGACACAAGTATGCAACAGGAACTACATGCTCTGGTAATCCTAAAATTTCCTTTAGAACATCATTTGAAAGAATACTGACCCAACCTAATCCTACTCCTTCTGTTCTTGCTGATAACCACAAATTTTGAATTGCACAGCACACACTGTATAATCCAGCTTCTGGAATACTTGATCTACCTATAACAAATGGACCAAATTTTGTTGGATCATATGTTACACAAAGATTAACTGGAGATTCTAGAATTCCTTCTAGCTTAAATGATAAATATTTTGATTTTTTTGGTTCCTCTATAATTTGTGAGGAACGTTTTTTTTCTTCATCAAATGATTCTTTAATTTTCTTTTTCGTTGCTTGATCTTTAATTAAAATAAAATTCCATGGTTGAGAAAAACCCACTGATGGTGCATGATGAGCTGCATGAAGAATTTTGAATAATTTCTCTTCTTCAATTGGTTTTGATATAAAATGTGATCTAACATCCCTTCGTGAATATATTGCCTTATAGAAACCTCTTTTTTCCTCTTCAGTAAAGTTATTCTCCAATATTTACACTCATTTTCTGTTTTTATTCAGCCTTTCTTTTCTTAAACGTTAATAATGTCTGAACATTGCTTTTAACTTCAATGGGTCTGTAGTCTAGCTGGTTAGGATACCGCGTCGACATCGCGGTGATCATGAGTTCGAATCTCATTAGACCCACTTTTTATTATTTTTCAGTTCTGAATTGATTTTCAGCCACACTCCATGTACTTTGAGTGACAATCATACCCTCAGCAGTAAACTTGGTTATTTCATTATTTATCATTGATTGATAAATTTCTGATCCCACTTCAGATTTATTTAAAACAAATGTATTTTTTAAAGGAACTTCACCACCTGAAAAAATTTGTGCTCGTCCAGGTAGTGCAACATCTTCTGTAGAATATTTTCCAGAACCTAATAGCACTTCATCACTAAAAAGTTGATATTCAATTACTGGAACTACGTATATTTTTTCACTATTATTTTTTACAAGAAATGTAACAACAAATTTTGCTTCATTTTCTCCAGCTTCCCTTAATGTAATGTCTGCTAATTGAACTTCAACTTGTTCAAGTGATGCATTATCTAAGCTAGCATAGTAAACAATACCCCCCATTAAAGCTAAAACTCCACATATTGCTGCATAAACAGTAAGTCTACTTTGAAGTCCCATAATAATTTGATACTTAATCTACAAGTAAAAAATGTTGTCAAGATCCAAATACATAATATTTGATATCATATTTGGTAAAATATGACTGCAATAGAACAAGCAATTCTTACTTGGATACATCTTATTTCAGCTTCAATATGGGTGGGCGGTTCACTTTTTATTGGAATTGTATTTTCTCCACTTCTAAAAACTATGACTAATTCTATTCAAGAAAGAATGCAAATTATGATTAGAGTTGGAAAACGATTTAACAAAATTGCTTTACCTGCATTAATTATTTTGATGGCAACAGGCTTGTATCAATCACATTTGATATTAGGTAAATCAAGTATACTTTTTGAAACAAGTTATGGACAATTTTTAATTATTAAAATTATACTTGTTATTGCATTAATTATTACATATGCAATACATGTTAGAGTAATTCGCAAGGATGTTGAAGAAAAAATTATGTCAAATCAGATGTCTGAACTAGAAATAAAACAATTAAGAAAAAAAATTATCATTCTTGGTGAAATAACAGTAGTGCTTTCTTTGGTAATTCTATTTTTCGCATCATTACTTGATGCTCGAGTTTGATTTTCCTTCAATAATCACCTCAAATTCTTCTGAAATCTTTCCAATCCCGTATTTACAGCCTGTAATTTGTGATGTTACAAACAAATTTGTTTCTAAATGCTTTGTAATTTCTTTGACTCGAAATATTGTTTTACCTTGAGCTAAACTTGCTGGTACAATAATCATATCAGCTAATTTTTCATCTAATCCAACTAAATTATTAATAATTTCATTAAAATCTAAATCAAAATTTTGTGTTTTTTTGTTAAACAAGGAATCAACTCCAATAATTGAATTATTATCAATACCGTAGATTAACAAAGAAGCTCCAGAATCTATTGCTTCCTCTTCTTTGATTTCAATTTCTAGATTAATTTTTTCTTTACATATTTTTTCTTTAATTTCATTCACTTTTTCTTTTATTGTTTTTAGTGAAATTTTTGAAAATGTACAAATTAATTTTAAATTGTCTGTCTGTCTTTTAGAAATATTTATTGATTTTATTTTTGATGGATATACTTGTAATTTTATTTCTCCACCACCTTTAGGATAATATCCTCTTTTAATTATTTCAATTGAAAATTCTATTCCCATTCTAGAATATGCTTCTTTCAATACATATCTAGTATAATCCATTGATGGACTCCAAAGAACATCTGTACCTCCTTTAATTATTAAAGATAGTTTTTTTTGTGAAATTGATACAGCAGGAATTAAAACTTGAAGAATTAATGAAATACTTCCTGCTGTTTTGATATCTTCAATTAACTCTAAACTTTCTACTTCACCTGGAATAAATTTTAGTTCTGTAGAACCTATTTCAGCTCCAATTACAACTGCACTTGTAATTTTTTGTAAAATTTTAATTGCGGTAAGATGTTGTGGTTTTAATCCTTTATCCTTCCTGTTATTTCTAATATTTTCTAAATGAATTGGTTGATTTGTAATACATGATAATGTAATTGCTGAGCGTACTATTTGTCCACCGCCTTCCCCATGTCCTCCATTAATTTTTAGGAAATCCATATTTTTTAGTAATTTAGACTCTTTATGATAGTTTTTTAAAAAGAAATTTCCTATATTTTGTATGAATGGTTTGTTAATTGGGCGATTTCAACCATTTCACTTAGGTCATCTTGAAGCATTACAATTTGCATTATCTAAAGTTGATAAATTATGGTTAGGTTTAGGAAGCTCAAACAAACCTATTGAAAATACTAATCCGTTTTCTGCCGAAGAAAGAAAAAAAATGATTTTATCTTCAATTGATCATTCAATGAAAAATAAAATTACAATATATTTTATTCCTGATTTAGATAACCATGTAAAATGGATTGAAAAAATTGATACTATTGTTCCAAAATATGAAATTGTTTTTTCTAACGATTCATTAATTGGCAGTTTATATTTAAAAAAAGCAGTTAAAGTAATTCCAATTCCATTTTTAAAAAGAGATCAATTATCTGGCACTAGAATTAGGGATTTAATTAAAACCGATCAAAAATGGGATGATCTAGTCCCATTTGGATCTAAACTTGTTTTAGAAATGTTAGATGCAAAAAATAGATTAAAAATTCTTTAATTATAAATAAGCCTGAGCAGTAATAATTTTGAAGATATTTTGGAATATTTAGTTATGTTACCAGGTCCTACAAATGTACCTGAACGTGTTACTCGAGCAATGATTGAACCATCTATTAATCATAGAAGCGATGATTTTGTAAAACTTTATGAAGAATGTGTAAATAACACAAAAAAAGTTTTTGACACTCAAGGAGATGCTGTATGTTTATCATCATCAGGCACTGGTGCTGTTGAATGTTCTGTTGTAAATTTAATTAAAAAAGGTGACAAGGTAATAGTTCCTGTCAATGGTGAATTTAGTGGTCGTTTAGCTCAATCAATTGAATATGCTGGAGGAATAACAATTAGAGTAGAAACTGAACCAGGTGTTAATCCTACATATGATCAACTTACAGAGGCATTTGACAATAACAAAGATGTAAAAGCATTCTATTGTGTTTGGAATGAAACTTCTACTGGAACCATGATTAACTATCTTGATAGAATTAAAAATCTAACTTCAAGAAATGATTCTTACTATGTCTTAGACGGAGTTTCCATTGTCGGTGGTGAAGAACTTCACATGGACAAATGGGGAATTGATGTTGCAATGACTGGAGCACAAAAAACATTTGCATGTCCACCAGGAATTTCACCAATTTGTGTTAATCCAAGAACTAGAAAATACATGGAGGCAAATCCTCCAAACACTACATATTTCAATTTACCAAGATATTTCCATTATTATGATGAAGCAAAACACACTCCATTTACTCCTGCATTACCTATTCTTTATGCATACAGAGAAGCAATGAGAATTATGTTTGAAGAAGGAATTGAACAACGAATTCAACGTCATAGAATTTGTTCTGATGCACTATATTCAGGCCTAAGTGCAATTGGTTTAACACCATTTGCAAAAGAAGATTCACGTTCAACTGTAGTTATTGCATTAAATTATTTGGATGGCTTAGATGACAAAATATTTCGTGATACTCTAGCTAAAAAATTCAGAATTTTAGTTGCAGGTGGATTTGGAAATCTTAAAGGTAAAGTTTTCAGAGTTGGATGTATGGGTGAGGTTAATGCATCTCATGTAATAAGATGTATTTCTGGAATTGCATCAACTTTATCCATGATGGGTTATGATACTGATTCCCAACTAGGTTTAAGGATAGCAGAAGATAAACTAAAGGCTCTTCCAAATCCTTCTTGAATTTAAGAACGTTTAACTAATATAAGGAAATTCGAAAACGATCACATTGACTTTTGATAAAGGCTCATTAATTTTAGTTGATTACACTGCAAAAGTAAAAGATGATGATGAGGTTTTTGATACTACTCTTGAAGCAGATGCAAAAAAATATTCACTTCATGAAGAAAATACAAAATATCATCCTAAACTAGTTTCTATTGGAGAAACATCATATCCTGTTCTAAAAGGATTTGATGAAGCATTATCAAAGACATCTGTTGGCGACAAACTAACCGTTGAGGTTGCTCCTGACAAAGGTTTTGGTGTAAGAGATTCCGGTAAAGTTAGAATGATTCCACTTAGAAAATTAGGTGAGGATGCAGAAAAAGTTTCAGTAGGTGATACAGTTGAAGTTGATAACAAAAGAGGAATTATCCGTTTTATTGGATCTGGTAGAGTACAAATTGATTATAATCATAGATATGCAGGAAAAACAATTCTTTTTGATGTCAATGTACTCAAAGTACTTGATTCATCAAGCGATAAAGTTGATGCAATTTTAAAAGAAAGACTTCCTGTTGAGGATGGTAAAATTACTTTTGATTTAAAGGATAAAGAAGCAAGTATTACAATTCCTGAAGAAATTTTACGTGTAGATGGCTTACAAATAATGAAACATTTTATTCAAATGGATATTTTCAAATTTGTTAATACTTTAGAAAAAATTAGTTTTGTTGAAACTCATGTCAACAAACAAACTCCTACAAAAAAACCTGAAACAAAAGAGAAAACCGCTTAAATTAAATTATTTTAGTAATTTTTGCAAGATTCAATGCTTTTTTCTTAGTCATTTTAATTTCTTTTAAAATCGTGTAACGTTCTGGTCTTAATCCTTGTGCAATCATTAAAGCTTCAACAATCATATCTGATTTAAGTCCGATTTGTTTTGCTGTAGTTGGGGCACCTACATCCTTTAATGTTTTAATAATTTTTTTCCAATCTTGCCCTTGTAATTTTGCCATCATTATAGAACCAATTCCACATTTTTCTCCATGCAGTCCAATACCTGGTGCAATTTTATCAAGTGCATGTGAAAAAAGATGTTCAGCACCAGAACATGGTCTACTACTCCCGGCAATACAAGATGCAACACCTGAACTAACCAATCCTTCTACAATTATTCGTGCATCTAATCCATGTATTGCAAATTGAGAAGAATTTTCCATAACAATTTTTGCACTCATCATTGCTAAATCTGCTGCATATCTTCCATAGTATTCTTTTTTCTTTTTATGTCCTAACTGCCAATCTTTTACAGCTATAATGTTTGCAATAAGATCACCACAACCACTGGCTAACAATTTTGATGGTGCTTTTTTAATTATATCAATATCTACAAACACACCCATAGGCGCAGATGCAATAATAGAATGAGGTTTGTCACTTTTAACTGAAACAAATGGACTTGCCATACCGTCGTGTGATGCAGCAGTTGGTAAACTTACAAATGGTATTGATAAATTATATGAAATTAATTTTGCAGTGTCTACAGAGCGACCGCCTCCAATTCCTACAATTAAATCTGAATTATCTTTTTTAACATCTTTTTCAATTTTATTTATTGATTTAATCTGATTATCTGTTGATGTATGCCAAATATATTGAATTTTTTTAATTTTTAATGATTTTTCTACTTTGACCTTTAATACTTTTTGAACATTTGTTCCGCTAATCAGTGAAACTTTTTTTGGCATATTTAAGGAATTAAGAAATCTTCCAAAATCTCCAATATTCTTTTCACCTATCTCAATGAGCCTTGGTAATTCCATCGTGTGTGATTCCATGCGATTCTCATTTTTTATCATTATTTATCATTTCAAAGGATCAAAAAGTTATTTAAAAGGGTGACATGACACTTACTTTATCTTAATAGGTGTATTATGTCAAATAACGTTGAAGAAAAAATTTTGCATGGGACTACCACTGTAGGTATCAAGGCTAAAGATGGCGTTGTATTATGTGCAGATATGAGGGCTAGTGCAGGATATTTTATAGCAAATAACAATACTATGAAAATTCAACAAATTGACCTCCACGCAGGATTGACTTTAGCAGGAGGCGTTGCAGATGCACAAAATATTGTAGATATTTTAC
>SXGT01245819.1_pt1 | contig 16052 bp, 6 predicted proteins | sample 3176221 | NCBI WGS metagenome assembly SXGT01 (sample SAMN11356862, study PRJNA531348) | freshwater metagenome | isolation source: freshwater sample F1-120 | place: China: Fuxian Lake, Yuxi | collected 2017-12-25
CTCCCTTCAGGGAGAGGGAGGCCGGGAGGGTGAGGTCTGCGCGGTGCTCCCGGAACCTCTTCGTCTCCCCCTGAGCGCGCGTAGCGCGCGATTTGGGGGAGACCGACGCGCGTAGCGCGGCGAGTGGGGGCACCCCTTCTCGTTGCGCTGGAGCGCGCCTAACCGAACGGCATTGGCTCTAGAACCGGCTGTACCCGTACACCTGGTACAGGCCACGGATGAGGTCGAGCATCTCGATGTGGTTGGAGAGCTCGTTCGTGGTGTTCGCGATCCTCGTCGCGTCCTTGCTGGCGAGCGCCTCGTTGTACTTCTCGAGCAGTTTCTTGCCGCGGTTGATCATCTCCGCACCCGGGCTGAAGCGGGCATCGCCGTACTGGATCGCGGCGTACTGCTTGCCCGAGAACGGATCGTTCATCGAGACCACGATCGTCCCCGGCGCCGGCGTGAAGGACTCGCCGCAGCCCACGCAGTACACGCGGACCGCGTCGTTCCAGGACTGCGAGTAGTTCGCCTGGAACTGCGCCATCGAGAAGTAGAGCGCGTACGCCTTGTAGTAGAAGTACCACCCGCTGTCGATCGGCGTGCCCGCCAGGTTCTTCTGGGCGGGGAGGGCGTCCTGCTCGCCGACGCCCTGGAAGACGTCACGCGACTTGAGTGACACCTTCTGCGCCGCGTTCGCGTCGTACTGGTAGCGCCACGCGAACTTGTCGTAGTCGTCGGCGGCGACGCCACCGAACACCGTCGTCATGGCACGCGGGTAGAGGAGGTAGAACCCGATACGGTAGGAGACGGCGTTCGTCGTGTCGGTCCCGACGAAGTTCGTGTTGCTGTTCGTCAGCGTGAGGAGCGCCGCGATCTTGTCGTAGAAGGACCCGACGTTCTTGATGCGCGTGAAGAACCCGCTCCCTGTGCCGGAGTCGTACCGCGTGTAGCGGTACCGGGCGCCGTCCTGGATGTCGAGCGACAGCTGCGTCGCGTTCGAGCCGCACGCGACGGGGTTGTTGTTGATCGAGCAGCCGTATGGAGTCGACGTCGCCTGGTAGAAGTAGTCGCGCGTGTTGGTGGAGTCCGTGCCCTTGACGTACACGCCCACGTCGGGCGAGCCGAGCACGTCGACCAGGCGGTCGAGACCCCAGGTCGTCGCGAGGCTCGCCGGGAGACCGCCGCCGAGGTCCTTGAACCACTCCGTGTTGCCGACGTAGCCTTGCGCCACGGCGTTCTTGCTCTTGTCGAGGACGTTGGCCCAGTTCCAGCGCTGGCCGCCCTGGTAAAACAGCCAGTGGATGTACTGCGAATGCACGTGCGCGAAGTACCGTGTCGCCACGCGCGAGAGGTGCCCGCGGAGGAGGTTCGACCCGGTCACGCGGCCACGCGTGAAGGCGTCGAAGACATAGTACGTCTGCCACCGGTCCATGGCGTCCTTCACGACCTCGAAGGAATCCATGCCCTGGTCCCAGCGCTGGCAGAGCGGCCGGTTGGCGCTGCCGGCGAACTCGTCCCCGCACCACTCGTAGGGCACGACGTCGTACCCACCGAACGCGGAGCCCGTCTTGACGGTGGCCGTGTTGTAGCCGCCCGTCTTGGCGTCCTTCGCGCCGAGGTACTGGCCTCGCGCGCTCTCGACGATGTCCTCGAACTTGCGGACCTCGCGGCCCGTCGAGAGGATCGAGTCGACGCCGTCGGTGAACTCGTTCGGCATCTGCGTGTAGTGCCGGTAGTTGCGGTGGATCTCGCTCAGCGTCTCGGCGCTGTAACCGTTGAACAGGTTGGACGAGAACTGCGTCGGCCGGGCGTTGTAGAGCGGGTCCTTGATCTTGCCCTTCGGGAAGGTCTCGACCAGGTTGCCGTAGCCGAAGCGGATCGCCGCGTAGTCGTACTTGCCCAGGGAGTGGAGGTCGGCGTTGAAGCGCGACCCGTAGTCCATGACGGACGAGTACTGGTACTCGGTCATCTTGCCGTTCTTCTGCACCTCGGTCATCGGGATGCCGTAGGCCGGCGCGTCCATCTTGAGCTTCCAGTACTCGTCGAAGAAGTTGAGCGCGTCGCTCGACCCTTCGAAGTTGTGGCGCAGGCCCACGGTGTGGCCGACCTCGTGCTCGAGCAGCCCACGCAAGATGGCGCCGCGAAGCTCCTGCCAGATCTGGCGGTTGACCGCCTCCTGACCGACGGTATCGTCCACCGACGGGTACTTCTTCGCGATCTCGCGCGCGAGGCCGATCACGGAGTCGTCCGCGAACTCGGCGGCGTAGTAACAGCCGTGCTCGCCGAGGAAGCGGAGGCGCTCGTTCTCCTTCTTCGCCAGCTCCTGGTGGGAGCCGAACAGGTCGCCGACCTGCTTGAGCTCGTCGTCGTTGAGCGGCTCCTCGGGCTTGCGCCGCTGGGCGAGTCGGTCGTCCACGAAGAGCGCGCGCGTCTCGGGGTTGTCGAGGATCTTGCGCTCGAGCGGCGTGCCCCGCACCATCGCGAGACGGTCACGGCTCGAGCCGCCCGTCGCGACCGGGAGGCCCTTCTGCGCGATGGTGGCGAGGATCGACTTGTCGAGGGAGTGGTCGACCATCTGCTGCGTGCGTGCGAGGTCGAACCCGGCCTCGCCGGGGGCCGGCGCCACGGTCGGGTCGGCGCTCGACTTGTTGCCGGGGATCTGCCCTTGCTGGAGCCGCCGCGCGAACGCCTCGGCGTTGATGCCGTTGATGTACTCGTAGGGCTTGTAGCGACCATTGAGGAGGTTCACGACGTCGGTCGCGTACTGGGCGTACGTGTCGACCGCCGCGCCGTAGATGTACGCGCTCGCCGTGAACAGCTCGCCCGTGATGGGATCCGCGTAGCTCGGCCCGAACCCGAGCGGGCCCGAGGGCTGCGGCTTCGGCACCCAGTACATGAACGAGTAGCGGAGGTCGCCCTGGCGCGCCTTCTTGCCGACACCGCCGACCGCCTTCTTGCAGGCGTCGGGGTCGCCCTCCTGGACGGGGTTGTTGGGGCAGGTGACGAACACCTTCTCGCCGCGCTTCGCCATCTGGGCGACCTCGTCGCGGATCTCCTTCTTCGAGAGCGCCGCGCCGGCGTCCTTCTTCTCCAGCAGGCGGAGGGCGGCCACGGTCTCGGAGAACGCGTCGTTCCACGCGTCGCCCGTCTCCTGCGCGATCTGCCGGTTGTCCTTCGGGAACTCGGCGTTGAGGAAGTAGACGATCGGCCGGACCTTACGCTCGGCGTACGGGAGGAGGACGTTCTTGCCGTTCTCGTCCTTGGCGATCTCGCCCTTCTCGTTGCGCTTGAACCACTGCTCCCAGATGTTCCACTGGTTCGCGCGGTACAGGTAGCGCTGCTCGAGCGTGCCCATGCGCTGATCGTAGACGGGGCGCTCCGTGCGGAAGAACCCGAACTGGTCCATGTTGGGGAGCGTCTGCGGGGTGCCCGACACGCTGCGGATCGGGTTGCCGTCGTCGTCGCGCAGGACGACGCGATCGGGGTACTCGCGCGGCACGTAGTCGCGCGTGGGCACCTTCATGAAGGAGAGCCGCGCGCTCACGTCGCCCGGACCGCAGCTGAAGTCGCGGTAGTAGTAGTAGCAGGTCGCGATGCTCGGCCGCACGGTGTAGCGCGCGGTGACGTCGAGGTAGTCGTTCGAGAAGATCGGCGCGTCGGGGGCGTCCGCCTGCTGCTCGAAGTAGGTCGCGGGGCTGATGCTCTCGAAGCCGGGCGCGGTGAAGGACGCGGCGCTGAGCACGTTCGTCGACCAGTCGACCCGGATGTAGTCCCGTCGATCCCACGGGCGGTCGCTCGCGTTCTCCTCGATGACGTTCCCCTCCTCGCCGGTCGCAGCGTTGTACGCGCGGCGGATGTCGAAGTGGCCCGTGATCGGGAACGCCGCGATGGTGCCGCCCTTGGACTCGCCGATGTTGAGGACGTCGGGATCCTCGCGGTAGGCGAGGAGGAACCGCTCCTCGATCTTCCACTTGACCCGGTACATGTCCCCCGCGGCGCCGATGAACGCGACGTTCTGCGCGGAGGGCACGTCCGTGATCGTCGCGCGGAAGTACCAGGCGTCGCTGTCGTCGAGCCAGCGCCCTTGCACGTCCTTCCGCACGAAAATCGACTTCGGGATGGCGTTCGGCTGCACGCGGTTGATGGGATCCCGCTCCTCGGCGCAGCCCTGGGCGCCGCCCAGGATCGCCAGCGCAGAGACTCCCAGGAGGGCTCGCTTGAAGCTCGTCTTCGACATGGTCGTGTCCTTCGATGACTCGAGGTGAATCGAGCGCGTTCGCGCGCTCGGGTTGGGCTGCACCTTATAGCAGGCGAAATGCGGGCGAAAAGGGCGCCTTGGTCGTTCGCGTACGAGCGGAATCATTCCAGCGTGGCCGGAACGCGGAGCTCCGCGAAGCGAGGGGGCGGAGTGGGCCGGGACCGCTCGCGATCACTTCGCGACGAACATGCGGGTCTGGCGGGCGGGGATCGTGACGGTGGGGCCGGTCGCGCCCGCTCCCGTGACCAGCTCGTCGAGCGCCTTCCCCGGGAGGCCGGTGGCCTGCTTGTCCGAGTCGCTCCGGTTGATCGCGACGTACACCGTGTCTCCCGCCGTCTGGCGCGTGAACACCCACGTATCGTCGTCGACCTGGATCGTCGTGCGCGTGCCTCGCCGGAGCGCCGGGTGCCCGTTCCGGATCGACAGCAGCTTCTTCACGCGATCGCGCAGGAACGTCTGGTTCGCGTCGAGCCCGGTCCACTGCATGAACCTGCGGTTGTCGGGGTCCCCGGCGCCGGGGAGGCCGATCTCGTCGCCGTAGTACACGAGGGGCGCGCCGCGGTTCGCGAACAGGAGCGCGAAGCCGTTGGCCAGGCGCTCGAAGGCCTCGCGCTCCTTCGGGATCGTCGGCTGGTTCTGCCACGCGCGGTCCTTGCCGCCGCTGCCCTGATCGTCGCCCCAGAGGCGCGTGTTGGCGGCGAGATGGATGATCCGCGGCAGGTCGTGGTTGCCCAGGAAGGGGCTCATGACGGCGCTCGCGCCGTAGAAGTAGTCGTTCGAGGCCATGAAGGCCGCGAGATCGCTCATCTTCGTGGTGCGCATGAGGACCGCCTCGACGGCGAGCCGGCGCAGCGGGAAGTCGAACTGGCCGTCGAGCTTGGTGGTCGGATCGATGTACGCCTTCAGGACGTCGCGGTTCCCGAAGTCGTACGTCTCTCCCACCATGTAAAAGCGCTGCGGCGGCTTCTGCGCGGCGAGCACGTCGCTCTTGATGCGCGCGCGAAGATCGGTGAGCCACGAGATGTCGACGTGCTTGATCGCGTCCGCCCGGAAGCCGTCGACGCCCGTCTGCTTGACCCACTCGACCGCGTTCGAGACCGAGTAGTTCCGCGCGGCCGCGTTCGTGAAATTCCAGTGCGGGAGGTAGCCCGTGAACCAGCAGCGCTCGCGATCCGGAAGCGCGTCCCAGCTACACCCCTCGCCGCAGACGCAGTTGCCGCCGCGCCCGTTGTTGTTCGGCCAGAACCAGTCGGCGTGGTTCGCGAAGACGCCGCTCGTGGCGTGGGCGTGGACCATGGCGTAGTCGTACAGGACCTTGAGCCCCTTCGCGTGGGCGGCCGTGACCATGTCCTTCACGTCCTGCAGCGAGCCGAAGCACTTCTCCGACGCGAGCGCGGCGGGGTTGTCACTGTCGAGCTTGGGCCAGTAGCCGTGGTAGCCGGAGTACGTGTGGTTGTCGCCGCCGACGCCGACACCCCCGACGTCCGCGTTCTCGAGCGGCACGGTGACCCAGAGCGTGTTCACGCCGAGGTCGTTGAAGTAGCCCTCGTTGATCTTCTGCGTGACGCCCGCCCAGTCGCCACCCTGGTAGTTGGCGATGGACTTGTTCCCCCCGCTCACGCCGGAGATGTTGCAGTCGTTCGCCGGGCTGCCGTTCGCGAAGCGGTCGACGAAGACGAAGTAGATCGTGGCGTCGCGCCAGTCGAACACGCCGGGCGGGAGCGCGCCCTGCTCGGAGCATCCGGACGGCTCGCACTTCTTGCCGGCGAAGACGTTGTTCGTGTTGCCGTTCGAGTCGACCTCGGTGGGCTGGCCCGGGTCGTGGAGCCACGTGGTACCGTTGACGAAGAACTTGTACGCGACCGGTTTGCCGAAGGGGACCGTGACCGTGGCCTTCCACAGGGCGCCCTCCTTCTTCATCGCCACCCCGGTCTGCCACGTGTCGGGCCCCCCGAAGTCGCCGCGGATCTCGACGGAGGTCTCGGTCTTCGCCGGGTAGGTGAAGTCGTGGGTGCACGTCCTGAGCTCGTCGGGGCACACGAAGGGGGCTCCGGAGTTGCCCGATCCGTACCCGTCACCCCCGCCGCCGAGTCCGGGGTTGAACTTGTTGGGATCGGGGGGCTGGCCGAAGTCCTTGTTCGAGGGGGTGGCGTCGCCGCACGCGGGGAGGGAGACGGCCCCGAGGGCGAGGAGGGCCGCGAGGAGGAGGGGGGTACGGGCGCGTGTGATCATGGTTTCAGCGGACGGCGGACGGCGGACGGCGGTCATGGGTTGGCGCATCGGTGGCCTTCGGGAAGGTAGACGCGGACGGAGAATGCCCCAGGGTCCAGCTTTGTCAACTCAGGCGTGAGTGACGCTTTCTGCCCGGACATGGCGTCGACGTAGGATCCAGCGGGAATTCCAGGCAACGGCGCCGACGGAACCCCCGCCGGAGATCGCGTCAGGACGACCACCGCCCGCTCGGCGGCGCGCCCGTTCGCCGGATCCGCCGCGCTCTCCCGCGCGAACGCGACGAGCTCCTCCGAGGCGAACAGCGCTCGATACGTCCCGCGTCGGAGGGCGATCGAGCACGCGCGCAGCCGGCCGAGCCTCCGCGTGAACTCGCGCACCTCCCGCTGCGCGGGCGACAGGTCCTCCTCCCGCGGCATCACGCGGCGCGAGTCGGGGTCGCCCCTCCCCGGGAGCGCGATCTCGTCGCCGTAATACACGACCGGCGCGCCGGGCAGCGCGAACACCACGCCGAGCGCGAGCCGCTGCCTCGCGAACACGGCCGGATCCGCCGACGCGGGCGCGGGTGTCCACCCGTCCCCGGACGCGACCCCGGCGCTCACCGACGCGAAGCGTGGCACGTCGTGGTTGCCGATGATCAACCCCATCACGGCGCCGGATCCGGCCCACTCCGCCTCCCCGGTGCGCACGGCGACGTCCACGTCCGAGAGCGGCGACGTGCCCTCGGCGATCGCGCGACGCACCGCCCACATGAGGGGGAAGTGGAACTGGCCGTCGAGACCGTCGGGGCCGAGGTGGTACCGGAGCAGGCCGTACCCCCCCGGGCCGGTGAAGTCCTCGCCGAGCAGGAAGGTCCTGTGACCCGGGTGGTCGTGGCGGCGGCGGATCGCGTGGGCGATGCGGCGGGTCGCGCTCCGCGGCATCATCGGGACCGCGTCGATTCGCACGCCGTCGGCGTCGAGGGCGTCGATCCACCAGCGCACGTCCTCGGCCACCGTCCGCGCCAGATCTGGGTGCGTCCAGTCCACGTCGGGGAGGTAGGGCGCGAACCAGCAGTCCTGGATGTGGGTCGCCCAGTCGCACCTGCCGACGCCGCAGACGCACGACGCCGAGCCGTCGGTCCAGCCTGGCCGCTTCGCGTAGGGGTGCTGCTCGTGGACGTGGTTGGGAACCACGTCGAAGAGCACGCGGATCCCGCGCGCGTGGGCCTCCCGGACGAGCGCCTTCACGTCGTCCTCGGTGCCGACGCGCGGATCGATGGCGCGCGGCGCGCGCGGCCAGTAGCCGTGGTAGCTCGTGTACTGTCGCCCGTCCGTGCCCGGGAAGGCGCCGTCCGGGTTCTCGTAGAGGGGCGAGAGCCACAACGTGTTGAGGCCCATCGCCTCGAGATCGCCCCTGGCGATCATCGCGCGTACGCCCGCGAGGTTCCCACCCGCGCGACCGCCCGCGCTGCTGGGAGCGGCGACGGGGCCGCGCTCGTTGGCCAGGCGATCGACGAGGACCTGGTAGATCGCGTGGTCGCGCGCGTCGAAGGGCGCGGGCTCGATCCATACCGTGGCCGGCGCGGCCTCGGCCGACCGGCCCCGCGCGTCGCGGCCCTCCAGCACGAAGGTGTACCGTCCACGCGCCAGGCCACGGGCCTCGAGCGTGACCTTGCCCGCGCGGGTGTCCACCGCGCGGACCGTGGCGGCGCGCCCGTCGCCCGCGCGCGCGCGCACGGTGCCCGGATCGAGCGTCGAACGGTCACGCGCCGCGAGGAACGTCGCCGTGATGGTAGCCGCGTCCGAGGACCCCACGGCACCGTCGATCCGCCACGCGGGGACGTCGCAGCTCGGCACGTCGATCCAGGTCACCTCCCGCCCCCCCTCGTACGCCGTGGTGCCCACGTTGCGATCGGGGAGCCACGTCCCGTCCTCCACGACGACGTACCTCTGCTCGCCCGGGGTCAGGTCGAGCGCCGCCGCGCGGTAGCCCCCCTCGGCGGCCTCGAGCGGGAGCCCGGGCCTCCGCCAGCCGTTGAAGTCGCCGACGAGCTCCACCCTCGCGTCCGCGCTCTGCGGCTTGTGCCACACCACGACACGACAGCTCCGGAGGGCCGCCGCGCCCTCCGCCTCCTCGCGCGAGCCACACGCCACCCCCGCACCGAGGAAGAGCGCGATCGCCACGGAGGCCCGCGAGCCCAGCTTGACGGGGGTCACTGCGCGAGATCGGACGCCATGCGCGGCCACAGCTTCCGGTTCGAGAAGCTGAAGCCGCAGATCCCCGTGATGGTCTGGAACACGGTGCCCTCCGGGTACGTGTTGTCCATCGCCGCAAAGAGGTCGTCGTCGACGCGGAGGACGCCCGCGACCTGGAACTCGTCGTAGTCGCCGGGCGGCGTGGACGTGCTGTCCGCGTTCAGCATCGTGACCGTCACGTTCTCCACGGTGCAGAGCATGCCCTCGTAGATCTCGCCGCCCGCGAGACCGGCGATCGTCGCGGCGTCCAGGACGAGCGGCGCGAACGGGATCGTGGTGCCCGGCGACGTCACCGTGATCTGGGGCCGCGCGAGCATCGACAGCCCGAACGTCTCCTCGTAGTCACCCTCCACCGTCACCTTGTTGCCGATGACGACCGTCGGGGTCACCGCGCCCGTGTTGACGTACATCCCCTGGAAGGGGCCCACACCGGACTGGATGAAGAAGCCGCGGTTCGTGCCCGCGCTCTTCACGCCGGTCACGTGCACGTCCGAGACGAGCGCGCGCACGCTGCCGGGAGCGGGGTGGTCGGCGTTGCCGGGATCGCGGATCTGCTCGATCGTGAGCGCCTTCACGCACCGGATCGCGCCGGGGTTCGCGGTGGGGCACGGATCGCACACGTCCCCCTTGCCGTCCTTGTCCGCGTCGGCCTGGTCCGCGTTTGCGATCTCCGGGCAGTTGTCGGCGCCGTTGGCAACCCCGTCGCCGTCGAGGTCGTCCGCCGAGGGCGGCGCGCACGCGTCCGTCGCGTCGAGTGGGCACTTGTCGCAGACGTCCCCTTTGCCGTCCTTGTCCTCGTCGGCCTGCTTGCCGTCGGCGTCGACGGGCCGGATCGCGTTGAACACGTCGGGGCAGTTGTCGCTGGCGTCGGGCACGCCGTCGCCGTCCTTGTCGTCGGCGGTGATGCCCGCCTTGTAGCTGTCGCGGTAGGGGACGCACGAGGGCTCGTTCAGCGGCGTCTCGTTCTTGCAGAAGAAGAGCGGGTACGTGAGCATGCCGCTCGCCGTGATCTGCGCCAGCGTGTTCGGGACGTCCTGCTTCAGGCACACCTTCTTCGGCACCCCGCACACGTCGAGGGCCTCGCAGTCCGTCGCACCGACGATCTTCGGATCCAGCATGGCTGCGTCGCCGTAGATCGGCTTGCCGCCCCGCAGCACCAGCATCACGCTCTCCGGCGTGGCGTCGATGACGGCGCGATGCTCCCTCGACACGCCGCCGTCGAAGAACGCGAGATCCGCCAGGTACCCGGGCGCGAGCTTCCCCACGACTTTGTGGACGCCCGTCGCGAAGGCCGCGTTGATCGTCACCATCTGCCACAGCTGCCGGTCGGTGAACCGCTTGCCGAGGTACTTCTTGTTGAGCTCGTCCGCGCAGCGGAGCTCGCGCGTCATGTTCATCGATCCGGACGGGAGCCAGTCCGTGCCGAGCGCGATCTGCACGCCCATGCGGTCGAACAGCGTGACCGGCGCGGTGTCTCCGTAGAGCGCGATGTTCGATCGCGGCGACCAGACGAGCGCCGACTGGTCGGTGCGATACGTCACCAGGTCGGACGGGAACGTGGCGATCGCGTGGATGACGGCCGTCTGCTTCTGCATCAGGTCGTGCGGCTCGTCGTTCTGGCACGTGAACTCGAGCCGCGCCTCGAGCCCGATGCCCTCGCCGATGTGCGGGAGGTATCCGTCGACCGCGAGCGCCGTCGAGGTCTTCGCGCGGGAGGAGGACGAGTACCCCGCACACGTCTGCGGGAAGGTCGTGATGCCGCTGTCCGCCAGGGGGAACGTGTCGCTGTTGACGATCTTCGCAGGCAGCCCCTCGAGCTGCTCCGGCGTGTTGTCGAGGTTCCGGATGAGGCCTTTGTTCCCGCCCGCGCTCGCCGCCGAAGTCACGCCGCTCATCGCGAAGCGGAGCTCCGCGGCGAGTACCTGCTCGGTCTTCGCGCCGCCGGGCGTGTTCAGCTTGGTGTGTCCTCGGATCCCCTTGCGCCAGTCGTGCCGGTGCTCGTACCGCTCGGTCGCGGGCTTGCCGGGCGGGTTGTGCGCGTAGGTGATGTGGTCGTGCGGGTTGATGAGCCCCGGCGAGATGACGACGTCGCGGCAGGTTATCTGCGTGGCGAGGTCGTACCCGGTTGCAGAAGCGCAGCTCTTGTCGGCGCAGACGATGAGACCCGTGTCGTCGACGAGGATCTCGCCCTCCACGACGGACTCGGGCAAGAGGAGCGTGCCCTTGAAGACGCGTCCGGCCGTCCCCGCCTTCGTCGCCGCGCAGGTTGCGCGGGACGCGGGGACGCTCGCGTCGCTGCTCGCGTCCGCGCCGACGGGAACCGCCGCGTCGCCGCCCGGTCCGGGGGCGGCAGGGCTCGCGGCGTCGCCACAGCCTGGCAGGAGCTTCACGACGAGCAGGACGGGCAGGGCGAGGAGAGAGCGGTACGACTTCATGGAGGTTTGGCACTATAGCCGCGCGTCGCCGCCCCTCAAGGCCGCGGGCGAAAAAAGCAAGGTTCCCTTGCACTTGCGCGAGAAGGGGCTACACATGCGCTTCTTGCGCAAGCAACCCCCGCAGGCCCGGCGAAGGGCCACCGCCTCCCCGTCGTCGTTGCGCGATATCGTTCGGACGCGCCTCGCCGACGAGGTCGGTCGCATCGAGAAGCAGGCGCCGTTCGTGGTCGCGCTCGCGTATCCGTCGCCGTACGCGGCGGGCATGAGCTCGCTGGGCTACCAGCGGGTGTACCGCGCGATCATGGAGTCGCCCGGGCTGTCGTGCGAGCGCGCCTTCCTCGACGACGCCGCCGAGGGCGACATCCTCGCCCAGTCGAGGCCGCTCACGTACGAGTCGCGGCGCCCGTTCGAGGCATTCCCCGTCGTCGCGTTCAGCGTCGCCTACGAGATCGAGATCGGCGGCCTGCTCCGCATGATCGAGGCGGCGGGCCTCTCGCCGCTCCGGGAGGAGCGCGCGCCGACGGCGCCGCTGGTGGTCGCCGGCGGACCGCTCACGTTCTCGAACCCTCTCCCGCTCGCGCCGTTCGTGGACGCGATGATCGTCGGCGAGGCAGAGGTGCTCGTGATCGAGGTGCTTCGCGTCGTCGAGGCCTCCTCGAGCAAGACCGCCGCGCTCGAGGCCCTCGCGCGCATCCCCCACGTGTTCGTGCCGTCCCACCACGGCTCGGTCCTCCCGAGCGTGGCGAAGGCCCCGGACGAAGAGATCCCGGCGTGGGCGCCCATCCGAACGCCGCACGCCGTGCTCGCGGACATGTTCCTGGTCGAGACCGAGCGCGGCTGCTCGCGCGCGTGCACCTACTGCGTGATGCGGCGCTCGACCAACGGGGGCATGCGCCTCGCACCCGCGGAGAAGATCCTGTCGCTCGTGCCGGACGACGCGCGACGGGTGGGCCTCGTCGGCGCGGCGGTGAGCGATCACCCGCGCATCGTCGACATCGTGCGGACCCTCGCGGACGCCGGCCGGGAGGTCGGCCTCTCGTCGCTTCGCCCCGACCGCCTGACGGACGACCTCGTCGGCGCGCTCCGCCTCGCGGGCGCGCGGACCTTGACCACTGCGAGGGACGGCCCGAGCGAGCGTCTGCGTGACGCGCTCGAGCGACGGGCGCGCCCCAAGCACCTCGCGCGCGCCGCGGAGCTCGCGCGGAAGCACGGGATGGACCGGCTCAAGCTCTACCTGATGGTGGGCCTCCCCGGCGAGACGGACGCCGACATCGACGAGTGCGCGCGCTTCACGACGGAGCTGTCGCGGGTGGTGCCGGTGTCGCTCGGCATCGCGCCGTTCTGCGCCAAGCGCAACACGCCGCTCGACGGTCAGCCGTTCGCAGGGATCGACGTGGTCGAGCACCGGATCGAGCTCCTCCGGAGCGGCCTGCGGGGGCGGGCGGACGTCCGCGCGACCAGCGCCCGGTGGGCGTGGGCCGAGTACGTCCTCGCGCAGGGCGACGCCTGCACCGGCCTCGCGGTCCTCGACGCGGTGCGTTCGGGTGGCCGCTTTGCGGCGTACCGGCGGGCGTTCGAGCGCCTCGCCGAGACCCGGTCCGCGCCTCCAAGACGGCTCCAGATCGCCGCCGTGTGAGAGAGGGCCTCACCCCAGCACACCCGCCCACACGCAGCGCTCCGCCAGCGTCATCACCACAAAGTGAGATCCCGCCTTTCATCTTTGAAAGAGGCAGGTATCCTCCATGGAGTCGGCACCGGCAGGCATTATTCGTGTCGCTCGAGCAAGGCACTTCGTACGGAGGCCCAGTGGGACCGCAGTGAAGAGAGCGGTAGGCTTCGGAATCGACCTCGGCACGGGGTACGCGCGCGCCGCGATGCTCGCGGGCCGCACGCCGGAGCTGGTCCGCGTCCTGGACGGCGCGGCCGCGATTCCCATGGTGCTCGCGCTCGATCCGTCTGGCGTGAAGGTCGGCGCCGCCGCGGTGGCCGAGGCCGCCATACAGCCGGCGATCGTGGCGCGGTCGTTCCTCCCGCTCCTGGGCAAGTCGTTCGACCACCCGGCGCTTCGCTCGTGCGCGCACCACACCAACGCCCCGATGCTCCGGCGGCCGGACGGGGGGGTGAGCCTCTCCATCGGAGATCGAGCGCGGGATCCGGCGGAGCTCGTGACGATGTTCCTCCAGCACCTGATGGGGCTGGTGGAGCGCCAGTTCTCGCGGAGGCCGACCGGCGCCGTGTTCGCCGTCCCACCCTGGTTCGACGCGGACGGTCGGGAGGCGCTGACGCGAGCCGCGGAGAAGGCCGACATCAAGGTCGAGAAGATGATCTGCGACGGCCAGGCGATGGCCTTCATGCAGGCGACCGACGCCGAGCGAAACATGACGGTCGTGGACGTCGGCGCGCGAGGCGTCGGGGTCACGGTCCTGTCGGCCTCGCGCCGGAAGATCGTGCTGAAGGCGGGGAGCTTCCAGGCACGCGGGGGGGGCGACGACGTCGACCGCGCGTTGCTCGACATGTGCCTCGCCGACCTCGGCCGCCACGGCACGGCCATCGCCGACAAGCATGGCATCATCGAGCTCTTGCGCCAGGCGATCGAGGCGATGAAGCGCGACCTGTGCGACGCCCAGCTCGACGTCGCGTCGCACCCTTTCCACCACGTGCCCGTCGAGATTGTCCTGCACCGAGCGCGGCTGGAGAGGCTCCTCGAGAACACGGCCGCGGCGATCACCGAGGGCTGCAAGCGCTCGCTCGCCGAGGCCGATGCGTCGGTCGCCGACACCGAGTGCGTGTTCGTGAACGGCGGCATGGCGCGCCTCCCCTCCGTGCGGGCGCGCATCGGCGAGATCTTCAAGCCCTTCGCGTCCCCGCTCCCGTTGAAGGAGGGCGCCGCGGCGATCGGGGCGGCGATGTACTCGGCGGCGCTCCAGGAGAAGCCGCCGATCATGCGGGACCTCCGCCCGCCGGACGCGGCGGAGGTCCGCGTCGCGACGACGCGGTCCAGCGGGCACGTCCAGGCGCCCCAACCCGTCGTCCTGCGCATCGAAGAGAGAGACGACCGACGGCGGTCGAGCGCGAGCATGATGGCCGCCGCCGGGGGCCCGCCGGCCTCCGGGAAGTCGTCGCAGACCGCCACGCCCACGGTCCCCGCTCCACCGGTCTCCTCCTCGGCGGTGCCCCAGACCGCGCAGCCGACCGCGACCACGGACGGATCGGCCTCCTCGGTGCCGCCCTCCTCGACGGAGGGCTCGCGCCGCGCATACTCGCCGATGATCACGCCCGCGGCCATCCAGGCGGCCATGCGCGCGCCTCGCATGTCCGGGATGATCTCCCGTTCGCCGCCCCCGGTCCCCGGCCTGAAGACGCCGGCCTCGACCCCCGCGGCGTCGGGCACGATCGCCCCATGGACGGTCAACCCGAGCGGCGTGCACGCGACCCCGCCGGGTACGGTGCAGCCCGCGTCCGCGCCGCCGAGCTCGTCGAGCTTCGGAACTTCAGCACCGGCCCCACCGTCGTCGAACCTCGGCTCCGCGCCGCCGTCGTCGTCGGCACACGCCGCCATCAGCTCCGCGCCGCCGTCGTCGTCGGCACACGCCGCCATCAGCTCCGCGCCGCCGTCGTCGTCGGCACACGCCGCCATCAGCTCCGCGCCCCCGGCGTCGTCGGCACATGCCGCCATCAGCTCCGCGCCGCCGTCGTCGTCGGCACACGCCGCCATCGGCTCCGCGCCGCCGCCCTCACGTTCGGGTGCGGCGGCGGGGCCGTCCAGCTCGGCCGAGCACCACGCGGCCCCGACGTCCCACCCGTGGTCTCCGTCCGCGCGGGCGGCGCCCGAGCCCGTTCGAAAGAACCTCCTGGAGGAGATGTCGCAGGGCCGGTTCACGCGCCCCGATAGCGCAGCCGCGATGGTGAACCTCGCGTGTGCGCGCCCGCTCGTCGCCGCCGATCTCAAGCCCCTGTGCCTTCCGGTGCTCCTCGTCCGACTCATCGGGAACGCGCGGGCCACGGGCACCCTCACCCTCGAGGGAGGCCAGAACACGACGCTCGACGCGCGCATCGAGGAGGGCCGGGCCATCCTCTCGGTGCGGGAGCACAACACGCTCATCGAGGCGTTCTCCTGGACCGAGGGCTTCTACCGCTTCGAGCCGGGACACATCGGCAAGCTCGTCTCCAAGGGCCCGAAGCCCGTCCCGCTGACGCAGCTCACGGTCGAGGGGCTGCGCGTCCTCATCCGCACGTTCGAGGCCGACGACATCGAGCGCGCGATCGCGAACCGGCTGCACCTCGCACCCATCATCGCGCTCGGACGCGAGGGCCTCGTCAGCCGCATGGGCCTGACGGGCCTCGAGGCCCGCATGGCCGAGAACAACCTCGACGGCTTCACGTCGGGCATGGCGCTCATCGACCACGGCCGCCTCGGCCGACAGACGACGCTCGGGCTCCTCGTGATCCTCACGGTGTTCGACGCCATCGACTGGATCAACGTGAAGCATGTCCCCAAGGCGAGCCTCGAGGAGGAGCTCACGAGCCGCGCCATCAAGCTCGACGGACAGAACCACTTCCTCGCGCTCGGCGTGCACTGGAGCACGCTCACCGAGGACATCGAGGCCGCGTACAAGGCGCTGTGCAAGGAGTTCGCCCCGCGACCCGGCGCGTCGCCCGAGGTGCAGGCCCTGCTCGCGCGCATCAACAAGCGCCTCTTCAAGGCCCACGAGGTCCTGAAGGATCCGCACCAGCGCAGGGTGTACCGCCGCGAGACGTACCAGCTCGACTACTGATCGGCGTCAACTACTTCTGCATGTTAACGACAACTATTCTTGCAGGTTCCCGCCAGGGTTTTCCGGCTCGATAGTTGTCGTCGTCTAGTTTGTCGTTCCTCCTCGGCGTAGTTGTCGTTGTGTCCTGGGTCATGGC
>SXGT01232452.1_pt1 | contig 16051 bp, 13 predicted proteins | sample 3176221 | NCBI WGS metagenome assembly SXGT01 (sample SAMN11356862, study PRJNA531348) | freshwater metagenome | isolation source: freshwater sample F1-120 | place: China: Fuxian Lake, Yuxi | collected 2017-12-25
CAGCGCGTCTACCAATTCCGCCACCCGCCCGGTGACCGGCCCTGAGGCGGGAGGATGCTAGCGCAACCGCCATGACCGGAATCTGCACGGGTGATATCTACGATGTGCCTTTCGTTCGGCGCCGTCGCAAGGATTCCTCTGCTGGCGGTGGAAGGGCACTCGCCAGATGCGCATGCCCGGATCACACACATCATCCACACGTGCCCATGGACAGGGCCGCGTGCTCGGCCGCTACGACCTCCGGGAGGTCATCGGCCGGGGCGCGACCTCGCGGGTCTATCGGGCCCTCGATCGCGCCACAGGGCGGGATGTCGCGGTGAAAGAGATCCCCATCGATCTTGGCCTGGAGAGGCGCGTGGGAGCCGAGATCCGGGCGGCATCGCGGCTTGGGCACCATGGCGTGGTGCGCATGCTCGACTGGGGCGAGGACAGCGAATCGCTCTATCTCATCTCCGAACTGATCGACGGACCATCGTTGGAGCGGGTATACGCCGACACGCCTCCGGGCGACCGCGCTGCTGCCGAGATGGCCGCAGATGTACTGGATGCCCTTGCGCATGCGCATGAGCGCGGCGTGATCCACCGCGACATCAAGCCCGCCAACATCCTCGTTGACGACAACGGACACGCCCGGGTGACCGATCTGGGAGTGGCCCGGCTCTCCGGTGAGAGCGGAATGACCCAGACCGGTGGCGTGGTGGGCACCATGGCGTACATGGCGCCCGAACAGGCAACGGGCGAGGTCGTGACCGGCGCTGCCGACGTATGGGCCGCCACGCTGGTGCTGTACGAGGGGCTCACAGGCAGAAATCCCCTGCTGGGCGTCAGTCCGGCAGATACCGCGCGCCGGGCGGCGCTCGGCGAGGTGGCACCCATCCGCACGCTCCGCCCCGACCTGCCCGAGCGCCTGTCGCGGGCCATCGATGCCGGGCTCTCGCCCGACCCGGATGCGCGCCCCGATGCCGCACGTCTGGCGCGCGTGGTGCGCGAGGACGCCGATGAGCTGCCAGAGGGCCGTGGCAAGCGCGCCATCGCACTGCTCTCCGGTCCGTTGCCACCTGCGCTCACCGGAGCCGCCGCCGCCATTCTGGGCGGCATGATCGCCGAGCGCGGGTTCAGCACCAGCACCTTCGGTACCGCGGGCATCGCCCTCATCGCCGGCATCATCGGCGCATGGCGTGCGCCCGTGGCGGCAATCGGCCTGGTGCTGCTGGCGGGCGTCAGCATGGCCACCGCTGGACCCGCATTCACCGGAATCGCCGTCATCATCGCGCTGCTGCTGGTGATGACCGGATCACGACCTGGTCGCCTCATCCTGCTGCCGGTGCTTGCGCCGGTGCTGGCGGCGTGGGGCCTGTTGCCGCTGTACGCCATCGCGGCGGGATCCACCCGATCAGTGGCATCCCGGATATGGACGTCGGTCGCGGGAATGCTCGCCGTGCTTGCGTGGCAGATCGTGTCCGGGGCATCGTCGTTCATGTTCACCGGCGGAGAGCAATGGGGTATCTGGGACCGCCTGAAGGGGGTACGATCGCCAATGGCAGCAGGGGATCTGCTGCTGCGTCCCCTCGGTGCGCACCCGCAGGCGCTGATGGCTGCCGGCATCATGATTGCGGCGGCTCTGACATGGCCTTTGGTGCTGCGATCAAGGGGTACCACACGCATTTCCACGGCGGTGCTGTGGGGAGCGGGAGTGACCATCGCCGCTGGCTTGCTGGGGGGCGGAGGCCTGTGGGCGGTCGGCGCCGTGATCCCCTCGGCTATCCTCGCCATTGCCTGGGCGGCTCGGCCATGGCGCGTATTCACGCGTGGTGATGCTGGGCAGTCGCCCTCCGTGGACGGAATGGTGGGATGAGCGCACTCCGGAGCATCGAACAGAAGATTGAGGGCCTGGTCGAGAAGACCTTCGGCCGGATGTTTCGCAGCACGCTTCAGCCCGTGGAGCTGGCGCGGCGTCTGGCGCGCGAGATGGAGGACCACAAGACTGTCTCGGTATCGCGCGTGTACGTGCCAAACCAGTACACGGTGTACCTCTCCCCGACCGATCGCCGGCAGTTTGCATCGTACGAATCGTCGCTCGTCATCGAGCTGGGCTCGTACCTTGAGGCCCACGCCCGCAGCGAGGGGCTGTCGCTCTTGTCAATGCCGCGAATCCGCTTGGAGACCGACGACGACCTGCGCCCCGGCGAGTTCGGCATCGCGTGCCGCATGGTGGACCCAGGGCGCCCCGGCATCGAGGTGCCGGGCGAAGAGCCCGTGGATCCGCTGCCGCCGCCGGCTGAGCCGCTGTCAAACGAGGCCCTCGACGCCGTGAGCGGCACCCAGGTGCTGAGTGCCGAGCAGGCCCGTGCCGCAGGCCTGGTGCGCGAGGAGGTCACCATCTACGTGGGCGGCCAGCCCAACCGGGTGGCGCGCAAGGTCACCACGCTGGGGCGAAGCCGCGACTGCGACATCGTGGTGCCCGACCCAAACGTGAGCCGCGTGCACGCCGAGATCCGCCACGAGGGCCTCGAGTACACGTTGGTGGACCTTGGCTCGACCAACGGCATGGAGGTGAACGGCAAGCGCGTGATGCGTCATGCCCTTCGCGATGGTGACCAGGTGAGTCTGGGTGGCGCCGAGATCAATGTGGAACGTCGATGATCGCACCGGGGCCACGCAGGCGCCGGTCGGAGTGACCGGGGGCCACCGGTGACCGAGACGGGGCTCATCATCGGGCAGGCCGTCTTTCTCCTGCTCCTATTCGTGTTTATCGGCGCCGTCGTGCGGGCGTCGGTGCGCGCCCTGCGCACGGCTGAGATCGAGGTACGCCCACCCGATCCGTCGGAGATGGCCCCCGCCCAGTCGAGGGCGCCCTCACCGGGCGCGGCTGCGCAGACAGTGGTGGGCGTGGGATCCGCCCAGGCGGTGCGCAAGCCGCACGCCGTCATGCCAGAGAACGCCGGAATCGCCGCAAAGCCCGAGATTGCACGTGCGGCGGCGGCGATGGACCCGCACCTCATGGTGACGCAATCCACCAGCCTTCAGGTGGGAACGCGATATGACGTGGCGGGCGGGGCGACGATCGGCCGATCGAAGTCCGCGCGCATCCCCGTGACCGATCAATTCATCTCACACACCCACGCCCGCGTGTTCCGCCGCGGCCACTTCTGGTTTGCAGAGGACCTGGGGTCGCTCAACGGCACATTCATCAACGGCAGCCGCATCTCGGGTGAGCAGCAGCTGCATCTGCGCGACGAGATACGCGTGGGCGAAACCGTGCTGCGATGGGAGGACTGACCATGCGCGACGATCTGGCCCTCACCGAGCTCGCATCGGCATCCGATGTGGGTCGCGTGCGGTCCGACAACCAGGATCTCGACCTGCTGGCGCCGCCGCTCATCGCGGTGGCCGACGGAATGGGTGGGCACAAGGGCGGTGCCACCGCAGCGCGCATGGCCGTCGATTCGCTTCGCGAGGTGGGCACCACCACCGACCCGGCCGCCCTGTTGGGTGCGCTGAAGCAGGCGAACACGGCGATCGCCGCCGCAGCGGTGGCCGACCCGGATCTGGAGGGCATGGGCACCACCACCACAGCGGGGTTTGTCGATGCCGGGGTGCTCTATCTGGTGCACGTGGGTGATTCACGGGCCTATCTGGTGCGTGACGGGCGCATAGTGCAGGTGACCGACGACCACTCCATCGTGGCCGAAATGGTGCGGCGAGGAGCACTGTCGAAGGCCGATGCCGAGCACCACCCCGCGCGCCACGTGATCACCCGGGCCCTCGGCGTGGACATCGACGTGGAGGTGGACGCCCTGCGGGTTGATCTGGAACCCGGCGACGTGGTGCTGCTGTGCACCGACGGCTTGTCGGGTCCGGTGGACGACGATGAGATCCTGGCCGCAATCGATGACGCAGGCACCCTGAACGAAGCGGCGGCCACGCTGATCGCCCTGGCTAATAATGCGGGCGGGCCGGACAACGTCACCGTGGTGCTCGCCCGGGTGGACGCGGTCACCCGGGAGGCGGCGGCAGCGGGATGACCGCGCACCTCGTACTGGTCGAGCTGGCCCGGGCGACCGACGTGGGCCGCGTGCGCGACCACAACGAGGACCGCCATCTCGTGCGTCCGCCCATCGTGGCGGTGGCCGACGGCATGGGTGGTGCCCAGGCCGGCGAGGTGGCGGCGGGCATGGCCGTGCAGGCGCTCGAGGCATTGGCTCCCACGCCCCGGCCCGGCGACCTGAAGCGTGCCGTGGAGCGGGCAAACAAGGACATCCGCCGCGCCGCCGCCGGCGACGCCGGGCGGGCCGGGATGGGCACGACCGTGACCGCATGCATGCTGGGTGACGACAGCCGGATGTATGTGGTGCACGTGGGCGATTCGCGCGCCTATCTGGTGCGTGATGGCGAGCTTCGGCGACTCACCGACGACCACTCCATGGTGGCAGAGCTGGTGCGTGGCGGGGCGCTCACCGAAGAGCAGGCCGACCGCCATCCGCAGCGCAACGTCATCACACGCGCGGTCGGTGCGCAATCGGACCTGACACCCGATTCGTTTCAGGTGCGAGTGCAGGATGGCGACGTCATCATGCTGTGCACCGACGGCGTATCGGCGGCGATCGGCGGCGCGGCGATCACCCGCATCATGCTGGCCGGTGGGTCGCTCGTCGATGCCGCCCATGCGCTGGTGGAGGCCGATGATGCATCGGGTGGCGAGGACAACGCCACCGTGGTGCTGGCGCGTATCGGGACCGGCGAGCCGGCCACCGTGCCGGAACCAGTGGAGTTCGTGCCACCAACCCCGCGCATGGCCACGCTGCCGCGCCCCCTGGTGGAGCCCACGCACCGCACGGGCCGGTCGCCGCAGCCCGGTCGTGTGCTGGAGCACGTGCCCAGAGCCCGTTCGAAGATGCTGCTCGTTGTTGCTGCGGTCATCGTGGTGGTGGGGTTCATCGTGGGTGGCGTGGCATGGGCATCGTCGCGCTCGCACGTGGTGCAGGCCGATGATTCCGGGCAGTTGCGCCTGTACAACGGGCTGCCCTACTCACCCCTCGGTATCTCATTCCTCAGTGATGGGCAGGTGATCGGCGTGCCGGCGGCGGCCGTACTGGCCAAGGAGCCATCCGCACTTGAGGAGGGCGTACAGGGCGAGGGTGAGGCCACCGCGTTGGCCGTGCGCCTGACATGGCACTACGGCATTCCCACCATGTGGGAATCGCCCAGCGCCGCGTCGGTCCCCATGGCCACGCCCGCAAAGAAGAAGGCAGCGAAGACGAGCGCCAATGCCACTGCGGCGCAGAAGAAGAAGGCTGCTGCTGCGCAGGCTGCGGCCCGGAAACGCGGATGAGGCTTCGTACCCGCGAGATGTACTTCCTTGTTCCCGGCCTGCTGCTGGGAATGCTCGGCCTGGCCGCCGCGGCATCGGCGCGCACCGACACCCTGCAGGTGGGTCCGTGGCAGACCTCTCTGGGCGTGGTCATGGTGTTTGTGGTGATGCACGCGGTGCTGCGCCTTCGTGCGCCGTATTCAGATCCGTATCTGGTGCCCATCATGGCGGCGCTCACAGGAATCGGACTGGCAGAGCTCTACCGCATCGATCCGGCGCTGGCCGGCGAGCAGGCGCTGTGGATGACCCTCGGCGGCATCGTGTTCTGCGCGATCATCGTGTTTCTTCCCGATCAGCGGGTACTGGAGCGTTACCGCTACGTGATCGGCCTCACGGCCGTGGGCCTGCTGGTGGCCACCATGGTGTTCGGCACCACCGTCAACGGATCCCGCCTGTGGATCTCGGTGGGCGGTAGCCAGCGCGTGCAGCTTGGAGAGCTGGCCAAGGTGCTGGTGGTCATCTTCCTGGCGGGGTACCTGCGGGAGAAGCGCGAGGTGCTGGCCATTCCCACCGAGCGCAGGTTTGGCATGAACCTGCCGGCCTTCCGTCACATGGCACCCATCCTGCTCTTCTGGGGGCTGGCGTTAGTGGTGGTGGTTGCGCTGAACGACTTCGGTACCGCGCTGCTGTTCTTCGGCGTGTTTCTGGCCATGCTGTACCTGGCCACGGGGCGTGCGCTCTACGTGGGTTTGGGCATTGGCATGTTTGTGGCGGGGTCGTTATTCATCTGGGCGACCGTGCCCAGAATCTCCGTGCGTGTGGGGTCGTGGCTCAACCCCTTTGACGACGCGCAGGGCAACGGGTACCAGATGGTGCAGTCGCTCTATGCGCTTGCCGACGGCGGATTGGTGGGTCCGGGATTTGGCCGGGCGCTCTTGGTGACCCCCGGAGGAACCCCGCGCATTCCCGAATTGCAGACCGACTTCATCTTCAGCGCGGTTGCGGACGACCTCGGATTCGTTGGATCCGTCGGGGTCATGCTTCTCTTCGTCCTGTTCATGGCCCGGGGGTTCGCGATCGCGACCGCCGCGCGTGACGGCTTCAGCAAACTTCTGGCCGGCGGCCTGACCGCGGTGGTCGGACTTCAGGCGTTCATCATCATTGGCGGCATCGTCCGCTTGGTGCCGCTGACTGGCGTGACGCTGCCATTCTTGTCATACGGGGGATCAAGCGTGGTGGTCAACTTCGGCATCGTCGCGATTCTGCTCATCATCAGTCAGCGCTCGCGCCAGGGACTGATTGATGCGGTGCATGGGGCGCCTGCCACATGAACCGATCCATCAAATCGTTGTATTTGGCCCTGGCCGCGGGATTCGGCGTGCTCATCCTTATGCTGGGGTACTGGCAGGTGATCGCCGCCGGGGGCCTTGACGAGCGTGCCGACAATCCGTACCAATTCGAGAAGCAGCGCCTGGTGGACCGCGGGCGCATCATCTCGGCCGACAAGGTGGTGCTGGCCGAGAGCATTGCCTACAGGCAGAAGGGCAATCGGTACTACCGCCGTTACTACCCGCAGGGTGCGTTGGCGGCGCAGGTGGTGGGCTACGCCACCCCGCAGCAGGGGTCCACGGGGCTGGAGCAGCAGTACAACCAGTATCTGGCGGGCAGCTACGGCGCGGGTGCGATTCTCGATAAGCTGCGCGCTGCGCAGAAGGAGGGCGCCGACATCCGTCTGACCCTCGACACGCGGGTACAGAAGACGGCCGAGGCACTGATCGCGGGGAGCCGTGGCGCCGTGGTGGCCATCGATCCGAGAACCGGACAGGTGCTCGCACTGGCATCATCCCCGGCGTTCGACCTCAATCAAGTGGCATTCGACTTCGCAACGATTCGCAAGCAGAGTGGCGCGCCGCTGGTCAACCGCGCGACGCAGGGCAGGTACCCCCCCGGTTCGACGTTCAAGGTGGTCACCGCCACCGCGGCGCTGAACAGTGGCAAGTGGACCCCCTCATCCACATTTGATGACACCGGGAAGTACGTGGTTGACGGCCAGACCATCAGGAATGACGGGAATACCAAGTTCGGCGTGCATAACTTCACCGACGCACTCACGTTTTCCATCAACACCGCGTTTGCCCAGGTGGGCAAGCGGCTGGGTCCGTCGCGTCTGGGGGGCGAGATGACCAAGTTCGGGTTCGGCCGCCCGGTGGAGATCGACCTGCCCTCTGATGAGGTGGCCGTGTCGGGTCGCTACCGTAACGGCAAGCTGCTTTCAAATACCCAACGGGATGAGGATGCCGCGCGTATTGCAATTGGTCAGGAGAACCTGCTGGTGACCCCCTTGCAGATGGCCATGGTGGCCGGTGCGGTGGCCAACGGTGGCCGCATGCAGCGGCCGTATCTGGTGAAGCGCGTCATCACAAAGGACGGCGTGGTGGTGAAGCAGCAGAACCCCGAGACACTCGATTCGGTGGCCAGCGCCTATGTCTCGTCCGAGGTGGCCCGCATGATGCAGAACGTGGTGCGCGAGGGAACTGGTACCAAGGCCGGTCTTTCCGGACTGTCCGTGGCCGGCAAGACCGGTACCGCGGAGACGGGCGACCCCAATCGCAACCAAGCCTGGTTTATCGGATTCGCGCCCGCTGACAACCCAAAGGTGGCTGTGGCGGTGGTGATGGAGGACACATCAGGAACCGGTGGCCAGGTGGCCGCACCGATCGCAGGAGCGGTCATGCGCACGGCACTTTCGGCCACGCCCGTGCAGGGGGAGCCTCAGCCATGAGCATCGGACCGGGCAGTGAACTGGGCGAGCGCTACGAGCTGGGCCACCAGCTGGGAAGCGGCGGGATGGCCACGGTGTATCTGGCCTACGACAAGCTTCTGGACCGCGAGGTGGCGGTCAAGGTGCTGGCTGACCGCTTTGCACAGGACCCGGCATTCGTGGAGCGGTTCCGCCGCGAGGCGTCGGCCGCAGCCGGCCTGAACCATCCGAACATCGTGGCGGTGTACGACCGCGGCGAGGCTGAGAGTACGTACTACATCGTGATGGAATACCTCTCGGGGCCGGACCTCAAGAAGGTCATCCGCGAGCAGGGGCCTCTCGATCCCGCGGTGGCGGTGGACAATGCCCTGCAGATCCTCTCGGCCCTCACCGCTGCGCATGGCGCGGGCATCGTGCACCGGGATATCAAGCCGCAGAATGTAATGGTGGGCGAGGATGGCCGCCTGCGCGTGGCCGACTTCGGCATCGCGCGCGCAGACGCCGATCAGCAGATGACCGAAGCCGGATCAGTCATCGGCACCGCGCAGTACCTCTCACCCGAGCAGGCACAGGGCGAGGAGACCACAGCCGCCAGCGACACCTACGCGGTGGGAATCGTGCTGTACGAGATGCTCACGGGGCGCGTGCCCTTTGATGGCGACCGTCCGGTGACGGTGGCCATGAAGCAGATCAACGAGCCGCCCATCCCGCCTCGGGTGTTTGAGTCGGGTATCCCGCACGAGCTTGACGCCGCGGTGTTGAAGGCCCTGTCGAAGCGCCCCGAAGACCGCTTCACCACGGCCGATGAGTTCAGCGCGGCGCTCCTCGACATACGCGCAGGCATGTCCGGTGGCCAGCAGTCCACGCTCATCCTCACAGCCCCCACGGCGGTCGCCGGGGCGGTTGCGACCACGGAGACCCAGACAATGGCAAATAGTGGCGGTGGACGCGGTGGTGGTGGACGCGAGCAGCAAAAAGGACGCAACAACCGGCCCGCCGTATGGGGGATCGTCGCGGTGCTCATCGCCGCTCTGGCCGTGGCGCTCGCACTTGCACTCACCAGCGGTGGTGGCGACACCATCCCGGTGCCCGACGTTGCGGGATACGACGTACCGGCTGCCACCCGTGCCATCAACGATGTCGGGCTGAAGCCGGCGCAGCGCCAGGAGCCCAGCGACACCGTGCTGGCCGGTGTGGTTATCGGCAGTAACCCCGCCGCGGGCACCGATGTGGCCAAGGAGTCCACCGTCACCATCCTGGTGTCCACCGGGCCGGCGCAGGTCACCGTACCGAGCGTGCTCGGCCAGACGGTGGAACAGGCGACGGCTGCCCTCGAGAAGGTGGGGCTGCAGATCACGACCGTTCAGGTGGACAGCACGAAGGACATCGGCACCATCGTGAAGCAGGATCCGAAGCCGGGTACTACCGCGGCATCTGGCGACACCATCACCCTGAGCGTGAGCAAGGGCACCACCAAGGTGGCCGTGCCCGACGTGACGGGGAGCGATACCGCAACCGCCAAGGCCGACATCGCGCAGGCCGGGCTGACCGTGGGCAGCGTGAGTGAGGACGACGGTACCTCTGGCCAGTCGCCGGGCACCGTGGTGTCGCAGGATCCGAGCGGGGGCTCATCTGCCGCCAAGGGGTCATCGGTCAGTCTCATCGTCGCGGGGCAGTCGTCGGGCGTTGACGTGCCCGACGTCACCGGCAGCGACGCCAGCACCGCCCGCAGCAAGCTTGAGAGCCTCGGGTTCAACGTGGTGTCGTCCGGTGCCGAGTCGTCACAGCCGGAGGGCACCGTTATCGACCAGACGCCGGGTCCGGGATCCACCGTGACGTCGGGCAGCACCGTCACCATCATCGTGGCCTACCCCACCGGCAGCGGTGGAGGGTCGGGCGGATCGGGGGCGGGTACCACCACCAAGAGTTCCGGCGGCGGATCGTCGCAGCCACCGGCACCGAGCGGTGGTGGGGCACCGAGCGGTGGTGGGGCACCGAGCGGCGGTGGCGCCCAGCCGCCGGCACCAACCGGATGAGGCTTGCCGTCCTCGGGGGCGGCCGGAGCAGCGAGCATGACGTCTCGATGGCGTCGGCCGCGTCGGTGGCCGACGCCATCGACCCGTCGCTGCATGAGGTGATCAGGGTCACGATCGGCCGGGATGGTGCGTGGACGAGCGAGGGGAACCCCGTCGCCCTCGTGCCTGCAGGGGGCGACATCGCACGGCTGATACGCCTTGATGGCGGCGAGAGCGCCGATGTTGATCTGGTGTTCCCCGTTCTGCACGGTCCGTGGGGTGAGGATGGCACCGTGCAGGGCCTCTGCGAGACCGTGGGAGTGTCCTACGTGGGCGCCGACGTTGCAGCCTCGGCCACGGGTATGGATAAGGCGCTTTTCCACGTGCTGGCCACCGCAGCGGGGATTCCACGCGTGGAGACGGTGGTAGTCCTGCATGCGCAGTGGCAGGCCGATCCGGCTGCAGTACGCGACGAGGTGGCCAACACGTGCGGATACCCGGCATTTGCGAAGCCCGCGCGCCTCGGGTCGTCGTTCGGTATCAGCCCGGTCCCCACGGCCGGCGATCTGGACGCTGCGCTCGGACTGGCCTTTGCCCACGATGACAAGGCGCTCGTGGAGCGCCGGGCGCTGGGCCGCGAGGTAGAGGTGGGACTGTTGGGCAACGCCGAGCCCCATGCGTCGCCCCTCGGCGAGATCCTCCACGACGCCGATTGGTATGACCATGACGCCAAGTACCAGCCCGGCGGAATGCGCCTGGCCGTGCCGGCCGACGTGCCCTCCGAGGTTCAGGAACGTGCCCGCGAGCTGGCCGTCGCGGCTTGGAATGCCATCGGCTGTTCAGGCCTCGCCCGCGTGGACTTCTTCCTCGAGGGCGATCATCTGTACGTAAGCGAGATCAACACCATCCCGGGGTTCACCGACACCAGTGTGTGGTGGCGCCTCATGGCCGGTGACGGGTTCGCGTATCCCGAGCTGGTGCAGCAGCTCATCGAGCTCGCCACCGAGCGCCATGCCGCAAAGGCTGCGTACCGCGGATGATCCGCGTCGGGGTGCTCGCCGACACGCACGTCGGTGAGTTTCTGGGCGTGCTGCCGCAGGTCGTGCTCGATGCGCTGGAGGGCAGCGACCTCATCCTGCATGCCGGGGACCTCTCCGATGGCTCGGTCATCCGTGACCTCGAGCGGATCGCCCCCGTTGTGGCCGTGCGTGGAGACCACGACCTGCCATCTGCCCCACACCTGCCGCGTCGGGCGGTGATTCAGGTGGGGCGGCACCGGATTGGGCTCATCCACGGCAAGCGCCCGGGCACCGACGCACTCGTGGTGGTGGCGCACGCAGCGGCAGGCAGGCGAATCGGGTGGGATGCCAGCCGGGTGCGGGCAATGGCGCGCGCATTTGAGGGCGTAGATGCCGTGGTATTCGGCCACTGGCACGAGGCGGTGATCGCGCAGGTGGATGGAGTGCTGGTAATGAACCCAGGAGCGGTGTGCCCGTGGGGAAGCCTGGAGGGAGACCGCCAGCCCCGCCCCGGCGCCGCAGGAGTCGCCGACCGGCTGGTACGCCGCTATCGCCGGCAATTGGGCACGCAGGCAATGCAGCCCTCCGTGGGAAGACTGACCGTGAGCGACGCGGGAATCACCGGAGAAATCCGCCCCACCCCCCGGTGCCAGTCACCGTACTGATCAGGTCACAACTGGTGACGACACCCACCGTGCGTCTCTCGTAGGGCAAAACCCGGTTTTGCAAACTGCCTGCTCAGCGAGACTTCACCCATCAATGGGGTCAGACCCCGGGTGGGGTCTGACCCCATACAGAGTGGGTCACAAATGGTTACGGGGCTCGTCGCGCCCTTGGGTGGGCGCGGTCGAAGTCTTCCCGTAGGTGGCTTGCGGTGATGTGCGTGTACACCTCGGTGGTCACTGGGCTGGCATGGCCAAGGTGGGCCTGAACGTACCGGATATCTACTCCCGCTTGCACCAGGTGGGTGCCGCATGAGTGGCGCAGCGCATGGGGGAACACGCGCACGCCCTCCGACACCAGACCTGCCTTGTCGGCCGCACGGTTTACCTCACGCCACACGTCCGATCGCCCGATTCGCCGGCCGCGCGCACTCAGGAATACGGCATCGGCATCACGGTGCTGCTGCTGGGGTTTGCGAGGGGTCACATCACGTGCGCGCAGTTCTGGTCGGCCCGTGGCCAGATACCGCGTGAGCACCTCGCGGGCCACCACCGGTACCGCAACGGCACGGTGCTTGCCGCCCTTACCCAGCACCACCACGTAGGGATCTTCGAGGTCATCGAGGTGGAGCGCTGACATGTCGAGGCCCGACGCCTCGGTGGCCCGCAGACCGCACCCGTAGAGCACCTCGATGAGCGCGTGGGTGCGAAGACCCAGCGGACCCGGCATGGCGGCAGCGGCGTCGCACAGACGGCGCATCTGCGACGGCGTGAGCGCCGACACCTCGCGCTGCAGACGCTCCTGACCGCGCGCGGCGGCAGATGGCGGTCGCAGGTCCTGCACGGGATTGGGCAGTGCCAGCGCACGCGACCACCAACGGCAGAATGCGCGCACCGCGGCCACCCGGCGGGCACGGCTCGACTGCCTCCCCTTCAGTGCATCCCGCCACTGCTGCCACCAGTCCGGGGGAATGGCAGCCATCTGCAGAGCAGCCCGGCGGGCGCCCGGGTCATCCTCCACACCAAATGAGGGACCGTCTTCACCGCCTGCGGCCACCCCAAGTGCCTCACCCAGGATGAGCAGATCGCGCGCGTACGCCGCGCGGGTATTGACACTGCCGCGTGTGGCAAGAAAACCGGCGACCAGCGCGCGGTACCCTGCGTCGTCCACCTGCACCGTCATCCGCGCGGGTGGGCGCGACGCAGAGTCTCCTGCAGCGCCTTGGTGGTGACCCCGGTGTAGCGCTCGGTGGTGGCGATGCTTGAGTGCCCCAGAAACTCCTGAACCACACGCAGGTGAGCACCATCGCGTCCGCCCGGGCCCTCCAGCAGATGCGTGGCCGCGGCATGGCGAAGCAGGTGCGGGCCACCGCGCCGCCCAAGCGATTCGAGACCGCGGTTGACGATGCGGTACACCGTGGCGCCGTCGAGTGCGGCGCCGGTTCGCGACAGGAACACGCGGGCGCGCGAGGCGGCGGTGAGCCCCGACATGGCGACCAGCCTCGGTCGCCCCTCGCCCAGCCACTCGCGCAAGGCATCAACGCACGGCTCAGTCATGGGCACCGTGCGCGAGTACCCACCCTTGCCCACCACTGAGAGCAGCTCATTCTCGAAGTCGAGCGACGACAACACCAGGTCGCATACCTCCTGGCGGCGCAGCGCACTGCCATAGAGCACCTCAACGATGGCCCGGTCGCGGATGGCCAGGGCACGGGCCGTGGATCGTGGCGTCGCGTCGGTGACCAACAGGGCCATGTGATCGGCCATGGCAATAACCTCGTCCTGCGAAAGGCGGGGGACGGGTGTGCTCTGCGGACGCGGGGCGTCGATCAGATCGGCTGGCGACCGGCCGCGGTCAAACAGCGGGGCGAGCCACTCCCGGAGCGCCGTGAGGGCGCGGCGGCGACTGGCCGCTCCCCACCCGATCTCCCGCAGTGCGGCCTCGAGCATGGATGGGGTGATGGCGCGTGGGCTCCCCACCCCCCGGGGGGCGAGCCACGCCGCCACCCGACGGCAATCGCGCACGTAACCGGCGCGCGACGCCGGTGCCAGCGCACGGGCACGCGACCCCTGCCGCGACAGGCGTTCGTCGAGTTCCCGAAGGGACTCCTCCCATGCGGGCGGAAGGTCCACGTGGACTGGTTCGCCGCCGAGAGGGGGCGCCCTCCACCACGGGGGTCAGCCCTCTGGCACGGTGCCCTCGAACGAGGCCTCGGACACGTAGGCCCGGTAGCCGCCGCCGAGGATGTTGGGGGGGAGCGACGTAATCCACAGCGTGTAAATGCCGGACGCTGCGCCCGGCGTGAGATCCACCGACTGACGGCCATCCCCGAACGTCCCCTCGCCCACCACGCGGGCGTTGGTCGCGGGGGGTCCGGCAAGCACCTGGAACGTACCGCCAGTGCCCTTGGTGATGAGGTTCATGCGCGTGGCCACCGACGGCTGCTGCAGAGTGAAATCAAGCCCCACGCCCGTCTTGTCCACCCCACCGAAGTCGGCCGTTGCGTACCGCTCCGTACGCCAGGCCGTCTCCTCGTTGCCGTCATATGCCAGTGGAACCTCGCCGGACATCTCCCGTCCCTCCCCGCCCGGATCAACGTCCTTCACCGAGGCCAGTTGCAATGGACCCACGGCGCCCATCACGTCAGTTGGTGGTGCTGTGGGCTGGGAGGTGGACGAGGCCGCCTGAGTGACCACATTGCCGGCATCAGATCCGCTGCCACGCCACACGATGAACGCACCCACCCCGGCGAGCGCCACGATGAGCAGCGCTGCCACGGCACCGGGCCACACCCGACGGCGCCCCGATGACTGCGCCACAAACACCTCGGCATCCGGATCGCGGGAGGGCTCAACCTCTGGGACATGCGCCGCAGGCTCCCCGGGCGGGGTCGGGGTCGAGGGCGGCAGGTCAAGGGGCACCACCGGGCGGGACTGCGTGTCACCATCGTCCAGCGGCACCACCGACCCGGGTGTCACCCCAAGCACCCCGGTCACCTCTTCAGATTCGGTGGCCGTGATCACCGGCATCACGCCGGTGGCATCCAGCGGTACGTCGAGCAGCGCGTCGGACATCTCGAGTGCCGACCCAAATCGCGCCGACGGGTCCTTCTCGCACGCGCGCAGCACCACCGATGCCAGATGCGCAGGGATCCCCGGCAACACGTCGCGAGGGTCGGGCATTGCATCGCGCACCTGGCGCTGGGCCACGCCCATGGGCGTGTCGGCGGGAAATGGCAGCTGCCCCGTGAGGCACTCGTACACCACGATGCCCAGCGAATACACATCGGTTCGCCCGTCCACGCGCAGGCCGCGGGCCTGCTCTGGCGCCAGATAGTCGCTTGTGCCAAGCACGGTGCCGGTGCGCGTGAGGCCACCCTGGTCGCCATCGAGCAGCCGGGCGATACCGAAGTCGGTGAGCTTGGCCGTGCCGTCGTCGGCCACCAGCACGTTGTGCGACTTGATGTCACGGTGCACAACACCCGATCGGTGCGCAAGTTCCAGACCACGTGCCACCTGACTGGTGATGGACGCAGCCAGCTCGGGCGACAGCGCTCCGCGCGACCGGATGAGGGCCTTCAGGTTCGTGCCCTCCACCAGTTCGAACACGATGTATGGCCCGTCGTCATCGGCGCCCTCATCAAGCAGGCGCACCACCGCCGGATGCGACAACCGCGCCACCACCTGCGCCTCGCGCCGGAACCGCTCGATCAGGTCCGGATCGTCCTGCACCCGTGCGTGCATGCGCTTGAGCGCCACGGCCTGGCCGGTCACCTCGTCGCGGGCACGCCACACAGTGGCCATGCCCCCGCTGCCAATCGGCTTGTCAAGACGATAGCGACCCGACACCAGGTCGCCGCTGCCGATCATCGAGGTCCGGTCGTGCGCACGCATGCACCGTAGAGATCGGGTCCGACGCGACGCATCCCATCACGTACCGGAGAACCCTCTCCCGCTGATACCGTCTCCGGCGTGGCCACCCACACCGTGCTCATCGTCGAGGACGAAACCGCGATCGCCGACTCCCTTGCGTACCACCTCGGCCGGGCCGGGTACCGCACGCTGCAGGCGGCCGACGGAGGCACGGGGCTTCGCCTGTTTCGTCGCGAGCGACCCGACATCATCATCCTCGACCTGATGCTGCCCCAGATGGATGGCTGGCGGTTCACCGAGGAGGTTCGCTCAGACGACCCGGAGGTGCCGGTCATCATGTGCAGCGCCCGCACCAGCGAGCACGACCGGGTACACGGGCTGGAGATCGGGGCCGACGACTTCGTCACCAA
>SXGT01500182.1_pt1 | contig 16051 bp, 12 predicted proteins | sample 3176221 | NCBI WGS metagenome assembly SXGT01 (sample SAMN11356862, study PRJNA531348) | freshwater metagenome | isolation source: freshwater sample F1-120 | place: China: Fuxian Lake, Yuxi | collected 2017-12-25
CCCACACCGAGCGTGCGGCGGATGAACGACAGTTGCAGCTTCAGGTAGTGCGCGCCGCCGATGCCGTGGCGCGCGTTGGGGTAGAACATCAGCTCGAAGTCCTTGTTCGCCTTCTGGAGCGCGTCCACGAACTGCGTGCTGTTCTGCATGTGGACGTTGTCGTCCATCATCCCGTGGACGATCAGCAGCTTGCCGCTCAGGTTCTTCGCTGCGGCCACGACGCTACTCTTCGCGTACCCGTCCGGGTTCTCCTTCGGCGTGAGCATGTACCGCTCGGTGTAGATCGTGTCGTACAGCTTCCAGTCCGTGACCGGGCCAGAGGCGATGCCGGCGCTGAACGCCTTGGAGTGCGTCAGCGCGTACGCGGCCATGAACCCGCCGTAGCTGTGCCCGCTGATGCCGACGCACGTCGCGTCGATGTAGGGCCGCGTCGCCAGCCACGCGACCGCTTCCTCCAAATCCTTTAGCTCTTGAACGCCGAGTTGCTTGTAGCACTTCCACGCGGACTGTGCGCCCTTGCCGCTGGCGCTTTGCGGGTCGAAGCGGAACACGATGATCCCGTTGGTCGCCAGGGTGTGGTCGAGGACGCGCCCGCCGCCCCACTCGTGCTTCACGGTCGGAGAGTGCGGGCCGGCGTAGGTGAACACCCACACGGGGTACTTCTTCTTCGAGTCGAAGTCCGGCGGCAGCGTGAGAATGCCGTCGAGGATGTTGTCGCCCACCGGCACGTTCACTTTTTCCGTCTTGCCGAACTTGTAGCCGGCGCGCTCGTGTACCGGATTCGTATCGAGGGTGCGTACGTCGCCCTTCTCCACGTCCACGACACGGGCCTTCGTCGGCGTGTGCAGGTTCGTGTAGCGGTCCACGTACAGCGGGCCGCGCGGCGCGAGCGCGACGCGGTGCGAGTAGTGGTCCGTGGTTAGGATGTGCGGCGGTCCGCCGCCCTTGAGCTTGGCCCGCACCAGCGCGGTCGTCTCTCCCGAGTTCACGATGTGCGCCGCGGTGAAGTACACCCAGTTCTCCTTTTCGTCCACACGCAGGATGTCGCGCACCTCCCCCCAACTCCCCACGGTGATCGGGACGATCTCCTTGCCGTCGGCCGCGTAGTGGTAGATGTTCTTCCACCCGGTGCGCTCGCTGAGGAACAGGAACGAGCCGTCCGCGAGGTAGCGCGGCTCGCCGGGGTCGTCCACCCACGCCTTCGTCGTCTCGCGGAACAGCTTCTTCGGCTTCGCGCTGGGCGTCTCCCACACCACACAGTCGAGCCACGTCTGCGTGCGGTTCTGCACGTAGGCGAACACCGTGCTGCTGTCGGCAACCCAGCCGACGCGCGCGATGATCGTGTCTTCCGGCTTGTAGTCGCCCATGTCGAGGAACACCGGCTTGCCGCCGCTGGCGCTCACAACGCCGATCTTCACCAGCGGGTTGGGGTCGCCCGGCTTCGGGTAGGCGTAGCTTTCGAGCCGGCCCTGCACCGGGGCGAGATCGACGAGGTTGAAGCTCTTTACGGGCGCGTCGTCGAACCGCAGGAACGCGAGCTGTTTGCCGTCGGGCGACCACCAGTACGCCTTGCCACTGCGGTTGAAGATTTCCTCTTCGTACACCCAATCGGCCTTCGCGTTGAACACGGTCGCGCTGCCGTCGGTGGTCAGTTGCTTCTCCTCGCGCTTGGCGACGTCTACTACGAACAGGTTCTTGGCGCGCACGAACGCCAGCCGGGTACCCTTCGCGTCGAAGCTGACGTGCTCCTTTGTGCCGCCGCTCGTGGTGAGGCGGATCGCGGGGGTGCCGTCGAAGTACGCGAGGCCCAGGTCGGAGCCGATGTCGAACAGGAACGCGGTGCGCGCCGGGTTGGTGCGGAACGTCGTCGCCTTCGCCAACTTCTCCGTGACCTTCGGGTCGAAGTCCTTGAGCGCGCTCAGCGACTTCTTGACCTTCTCGGCGTCCGCGAACGGCTCACTGCGCCCGGTGCGCGCCGCGACCTTGAGCAGCTTACCGTCCTTCACTTGCAAGAAGTGGTCGGCGTCGAGCCACGCGCCGGGGGTGATCGGCGAACCGGCGAACCCGAACGAGAACCCGCCGCCGCGCGGCAGCAGCACGGCCTCGGTCACGGGCTTCATGACCACGTCTTCCGGCAGCGGGCGCGCCGCGCCGATGCTCATCGGGTACGGCTTCGGCAGCCGCAACACCGGGAACTCCTTGCCCGGCGTCAGCCCGTCGGTGAAGAACCCCCACGTCGTCAGCCCGTCCTCGGCGCGCGGTTCGAGCAGCGACACGGCCAGGTGCCCGAACGCGCCGCCGGTGCGCACGACGAACGTGCCCGCCGGCACGCGCCGCGCCTTGGGTTTCCACTCGCCCCCAACGTCGGTGATGAGCACGCGCTTCGCCGCACCGGTGCCGTAGTCGCGCGCGTCTACGCTCATGACGGTAAACGACTCCACATCAAGCTCGATGTCCTCGCGCAGTTCCTCGACCGTGAGGCCGTGGCGCTGGAGGTTCTGCGCGACTGCCGCGAACTTCTCAGGAATCAGGTAGGCGTGTGGCTGAATCACCTTCTCGGTCGGCACCACCTTCGCGACGAAATCCAGCTCGTAGTCCTTATGCTTGTCGGTGGCGACGCGCTTGCCGTCCTTCTCGATCTCCTCGAAGCCCTTGATCGTCAGCTTGTTGGGCAGCGCCTCGGTCTTGGTGCGGATGGGCGTGGGGCGCGGGCCGCTCGCGCCCATCGGCCGCGAGATGTCGCGCTCCTTCGCACTCACCACCTCGAAGCACGCGGTCACGAACGCCTTGGTCGCGTCGATGCGGGTCTTGTAGGGCGCGTGGCTGTACGACTCGCTCAGGACGGCGAGCCGTCCGCGGAGCGCGAAGTACTGCACGCCGTAGCGCGGCGACGCCGGGTACGTTTCCCACTTCGTGCGGACGGCGTTGAAGTTGCCGTAGGGCGCGATGCCGAACCCCGCGGCCGTCATCTTCTTCGTGACCGCCGGGAACAACACGCCGTTGGCGAAATCCGCGTGGCCGGGTTCGTAGCTCGGATACCGCGGGCCGTCGTAGGTGAGCTGGTAACGGTGCTTGCTGCCGTTGGTGGTGTGGCAGTCGATGATGAAGCCGGGGTCCCAGGTGTTCACGAGCTTCATCAGCGCGCGAATCTCCGGCGATTCGAGTTTCACGAAGTCGCGGTTGAGGTCGAGGCCCTGCGCGTTGGCGCGGGTGCCGGCCCCGTCCGCCGGGCCGTTGTCGCGGCGGTTCTTGGGGTCGATCTTGTCGTTGCCGTCGGCGTTCAAGTTCGGCACCAGCAAGATCACGAGGTTCTTCAACAGCGGGTGATTCTTGTTGTCCGTCAAGTCGCGCGCGAGCGCGAGCAGCGCCTCCTTGCCATCGACCTCGCCGGCGTGGATATTGGCGAACGCGAGTACGACGAGCTTCTTCGAGGCGCGTGCTTCTTCCGGTGTGGCTACCTGCGGGTCCGCGATCACGAGGACCGGCAGCTTCTTGCCCTCGTGGGAGGTGCCGAAGTAGTCGAACTTCGCGGTCGGGCCGCGTTTCGCGATGGCCTCGCAGAAGGCGACCACGTCGGCGCTTTTGGAAGTCGCCTTGTAGTCGCTCTTCTCCGCGACCGTTTGCAGCGGTTGCGCGTGCGCGAGCGATGGTAGCGCGAGTGCGAAGAGCGCGAGCAGCGTGCGGACCACAGCGGACCTCCGGGAAGCGCGGGGATGACGAAAGTGTAGCGGGTCCGGGGGCGCGCCGCGAGCGCGCGAATCGTGCCCAAGAAACTTGCCCGCACCGGAGGAGTAGAGGTAAACTGCAAATCCAACCACACCCCAAGGAGAACAGCCGTGGCAAACGAGCAATACCGGAAGATCTACGCGGCGATCAAGAAGGGCGCGAACGGCCAGGAGTTCGACGACGTGGTGGGGGCCACCGTGGACGGTCTGTGTCAGGCGCTGGGCGACGTTCACGACGCCGTGCCGGGTGTCGGACAGGCCATCACCATCATCTACTCCGCGTACAAGCTGGTGAAGTCGAAGGAGGACGTGGCGGAGTCGCCGAACCCGTTCTTCGTGGCCAACGGCCAGTGCGACGAGGCGGACCCCGCGTCGCCGGTCACGCTCAAGTACGTGCGGTCGCGGCTCGGGAAAGGAATCGCTGGTGGGGTCATCGGCCTCGGCGGGCAGGTGCTCGCCAAGTCCGTGCTGTTCGACGTCGATGTTGTCGGCGGCCTCCAACACGCCAACGCCACCGGCTCGACGCTGGCGCACATCATGAAGCTCAAGGCCATCGCCAAGAGTTACCGGCAGAGCCAGACGATCTCGCAGTGGATCGACGTGATCTTGAAGATGAAGATCATGAAGGCGACGATCCGCGGGTCGCAGATCGTGGGCGCGCTGGTGCCGGGTGCGGACCTGCCGATCGGGATCGCCGTCGCGGTCGCCAAGATCGGGATCCGCCTGACCGTCACGAAGATCTGCTACTGGACCGCCGCGGAACTGCACTGGCGGGCGTTCGCCGAGCGGCGGATCAACAGGAACGCGGTCGGCCCGGCCGGGCGCATCATCACGGAGCTGTTCACCCGGCGCGGGGCCACGCGCATCTTCGGCAAGTACGACGTGGACGCGATCATCAACGAGCCGTGCGGCTGGATGGCCGTCGCCGACAAGATCTGCCTGATCTGACCGAAACTCAATTCCGAACCCCGAAAGGCGCGACCGATGAGGTCGCGCCTTTTTTCTTTTTTCTGGTGCAAGGAGCCGCGGCGGGTCGGCGTAGTCGTTGCGAGTTTTACACCGACCCACTCACCGAGGTGTCACGATGCCCGCCCACGGATACGAAGCTACGCCCCTGAAGGTCTACGCGCAGATGGCCGACAACGTGTACAAGGTGCCGGACCGAGGGGCCCTCATGACCAACCTGTCGGGCGAGTGGCGCGTCGTCGGTCACGGCGTCGGTGAGGCCAACCTGGGGACGATGCACGACGCGGACTCCGGCTTCAAGGGGTGCATCTACATGTCCGACAACGAAGTCGTCGTCTGCTACAAGGGGACCGGCGGGGGCGAATTGGCCAACGACCTCCGGGCCGACGTGAAGCTCGCGGTGGGGCTGATCCCGCGCGAGGCGAGCGCGGCCAACAGCCTGTTCAAGAACTCGCTCCAGTTCGTCGGCAAGCGCACCATCACCATCGTCGGCCACTCGCTCGGCGGCGGGCTGACCCAGGTCGTCGCGAGTTGGTACAGCGAGCGGTTCATCACCTTCAACGCGCCGCCCATGCTCGGCTGTCTGAAGAAGTCGGCCTACAACATCTTCAAGCCGCAGCAGATGCTCCGCCGCAGGGGCACGATGGAGAACAGCGGCCGCGGGGGGCGCAACTTTCGCGTGCAGGGCGACCCGGTCAGCTCGTCGCACACGTCGGTGTACGGGCACTACGGACCGGTTCACACGTTCACAACCGGGTGCAGCTTCATTTCCGCGCACTCGATGAGCAAGTTCGTCGCATATCTGAACGGCAGCAACTTAGGAAACCTGAGCCCGTGGCACTACTGCAACCCGGACGGGCGCAGCTAGCGCGGGCGTGATCGCAGCGCGGCCCAGTTGTGCGCGACAATCCGTATCTGTCGAGCGAACCGCGACCGTTCGGGAGCCGTGCGTCTGGATGGGTCAGAGTTTAGGCGAGCGGCGCGGCGTCAGCCCGCCGGTGGCTACACAACTCAGGAACGCAATGCCTGACTCAGTTGAGTAGCCACCGGCGGGCTGACGCCGCGCCGCAGACGCTCACTTCAGTTCCTTCCCCTGCCACTTGCGCGCGGTCCAGCCGTAATCGACGAACTCGTAGCCGAAGGTGCCGTCGGCGTACAGGTCGAGCGCGCCGTAGCACGGCGGGAACCCGTACTCGCTGCCGTTCCACCACGCGCCGCTCGCGGCCCCGCCGCACACGTACCACACCCCGCGGTACTCGCACCGGTCGCAGGTGTGCATGTGCCCGCTCAGGCACAGCTTCACGTGCGGCGCTTTGCGGAACACTTCGCTGATCGCCCAGCAGTCCGCGTGGTGCCACACACCGGGCACGACGTTGTCGTTATCCTTCCGGCACTTGTCGCCGTACACCTGCGACGTGACGCTCAGAATCGGAACGTGGCTCATTACCACCGTCGGCAGTTTCGTCTTCGCGAGATCGGCCTTCAGCCAGTCGAAGTGTTCGGCGGAGAGGGTCGCGTACTTCGGCCAGTTGCACATGCTGTTGAGCGCGACGAAGTGCCAGCCGCCCTTGTCGAAGCTGTAGTAGGCGGCGGGCATCCCCAGTGCTTCGGTCATGAGCGCGAAGCCCTTCTTCGCGAGCGGGATCGCGTCGGTCGGTTCTTTGCCGTCCCACACGTCGTGGTTGCCCAGGCACGAATGAATCGGCGCGGGCGCGGCTTTGACCGCCTCCTTCCACACGCCGATCAGTTCCGCGGCCTTCGTTCCCGTGGTGTTGCCGTCCACGGCCATCACCGCGTCGCCGGTGTTGAGGATCAGGTCCGGCTTGCCCTTTTCCATGTGGGCGAACAAGGCGGCCACGCCCTTCGGGGCGTCGCGCTCCTTCAGGATGTGAACGTCCGTGATGTGCGCCGCGCGCAGGGCCGGTTTGCGGCCCGCGCCGCGCGCGGTTGACAGATAACCCGGCAGCGCGGCCGCGCCGACGAACAACTCGCGACGAGTGGGCATGGGAGGGTTCCTTTATCCGACCGCGGCCTTCAGCTTCGTCAGCCCGGTCTTGGCGACCGTGTGCGGGTCTTGCTTCCAGTACTCGCGGTTGAACAGCTCCAGCGACAGGTAGCCGGTGTAGTTCATCGCGCGCAGCGTGGCGAACACGTCCTTCAGCGGGGCGACGCCGTCGCCGGGGTACACCCGATCAGCGTCGTTGATCTTGTCGCGCTCGATCTTCGGGTAGTCGTTGACGTGGAAGATGCCGATGGCCGCGGCCGAGAGCAGCGGCAGGCCGGCGAAGTCGGAGCCGCCCTTGTACAGGTGGTACACGTCCGGCAGGACGCAGCCGCGCGTGCTGCCGCTCTCGGCCGCGACCAGCAGCGCCTCGCCCAGCCGCCGCAACGTCTTCGAGAAACCCCATACCTCGACGATGGGCGTCACGCCCATCTTCTCGCCGATGTCGATGAGCGCCCGGTAGCGGTCGCCGGCCGCGACCAGATCGACAATGGGTTGCGTGAACTTGGGGTCGTCGCGTTTGCTGGTGCCGCCGGTCGCACCGACGGGCGGGGCCGCGAGCCGCGTGCCGCCGATCTTCGCGACCTTCTCCATGTCGCGCTTGGCCTGCTCAAGCCCCTTCTTGCGCCGCGGTTCGTCCTCGACGATCCACTCCGCGAAGCCGATCGCGTCGGGCACCGCGAGGCCCGCGTCCTTGAACCGCTTGGCGAGGTCTTCGAGCTTCCCGCCGCCGGTTGTGTAGGCGTCCAGTTCGCCGATCCACGGCTCGATGGCGTCATACCCGGCCTTCGACGCGATGTCGATGAGGTCGGTGATCGCCCGCGACTTGCCGCCGCCTTTGCCGTCCGGCTCGCGCACGGTGCTGGTGTTCAGGCAGTACCCGAACGGCTTCTTTTTCAGCTCCTCGCGCTTCAGAAGGTGCATGATTCGTCCGTCCCCGGGTTTGGTCTCGAACGTCGTCGGCCGCATCTGACCTCGCCCCGGCAGGCACAGCGCCAGGGTGTCGCCTTCGAGCCGGTAAATCGCGGGTGTCGTCTCGCCCTTCAGTGCGACGGGCGTCGCGACGGTGATGTCGAGGTGCTTGGGTTGCTTGGTCGGGTCGATGCGCCAGGCGTTCCGGCTCCGGTCGAAGCCGCGCGCCGTGAACGCGAGTTCGCGCTCCGTGACGATAACTTTGAGTTGCTCTTTCGCCAGGTCCGCCGCCGCCACTTCTTCGCCGTCGACCGCTTGAGAGACGATGGTCCACGTTCCGAGCAAGCGTTCTGCGTCGCCGTGGTCTGCTTTGGGTTCGCCCGCAGTCACGTTCAGACCCAGGGCCAGCCCCCCGGCGGCCCCGGCCAGCACCGCCCGCCGCGAAATGTCGTTGCTCATGTGGTTCCCTCGTGTGCGATGAGAACCTTTTACACGAAGAGGGCGGCTTCCGCCACCAGTCCGGGGCCGAACCCGAGCGCGACGCACGGCCGCGGGGCGCGCTGTTCGCGCAGCCGCTTCAGCACGAACAGTACCGTGGGGCTGGACATGTTGCCGTACTCCGCGAACACCGCGCGCGACGGGGCCAGCGCCTCGTTCGAGAGCGCGAGTGCTTCTTGCGCCGCGCTGACGATCTTCGGCCCGCCGGGATGAACGGCCCAGCTCTTTACGTCCGCCAGTGACAGCCCGCTGTCACACAGCCAGCTTTCGAGCCACTCGCGCAGGTGCCCCGCGATCAGCCCCGGCACGCGCCGCGACAGCGTCATCTCGAACCCGTGGTTGCCGACCGTCCAGGCCATCTCCGCTGAAGAGTTGGGGATGAGGCACGAGCCGGAGGCGCTCAGGCTCCAGGGCGAACCCCGCCCGCAAGGGGGGGGGTGTTGGTCGTCGTCGATACCCCCGCCCTTGCGGGCGGGGTTCGCCTGCCCCACCACGGCCGCCGCGCCGTCGGCGAAGATCGCGTTGGCGACCAACTTGTCCGCGGCGCTGCCGGAGTAGTAGTGCAAGCTGCACAGTTCGGCGGCGCACACCAGCACGCGCGCCGTGGGGTCGGCCGTGGCGAAGGCGTTCGCTACCCGCAGGCCGTTCAGCGCGCCGTGGCAGCCCATGAACCCGACGTGCGTGCGCGCGACCGTGGGCCGTAGGCCCAACCCGGCGACGAGCGCGAAGTCGAGGCCCGGCGCAACGAACCCGGTACACGACACCGTGACGACGTGCGTGATCGACTCCGGGGCGAACCCGGCTTCGGCCAGGGCCGCGGCCGACGCGCGCACCGCGAGCGGCCCGGCTTCGGCCGCGTAGATCGCCATGCGCTCCGCGGTGGTCGGACCGACGCCGTCGTTCGCGGCGGCGGGAAGGAACGGCGAGCCGCTGTTGGCGGTGCCGGCCAGCACGTCGCGCACGACCGGTCCGCCGATCACCTGGAATCGGGCCGCGACGCCGCTGTTCGCGTAGATCGGGCCGAGCCACGTGGACGTGCGCACGTCCGGCCCGGCCAGCACGCGGGCCAGCGCGAGGCCGTCGTCGGCCGTCACCGCGTCCGGCGGGTGCGCGGTGCCCAGACCGTGAATCGCGAAGCTCATGCGCGAGCGCCAGAGTGTAGCGGGCGATTCAGCGACGCGACCACGGGGCGCGAGAGCGCGGGGAACAGCGCCAGCACCCGAACCGCGAGCGCGGTCAGTGCGGGTGAGCGGAGCACGCGCGACACGACGCGGCACGCGCGCTGCCGGTTCCCGACGGCGCGGCGGTGGGCGACTTCCCACTCGCGAACGAGCGAAGCGTCCCACCGTTGTACGGCGCGGGCCGCGACGGGCGCGACCGCGGCGGCCGAGGCAATCGCCCACGCCATCCCTTCGCCGGTGAACGGCTCGACGTACCCGGCCGCGTCGCCCACTGCGAACCACCGCTCGCCGGCGAGCGCCTTCGCGCGGCGCGTGAGCGCCGGCGTTCCCTTCCACGGTAGGTCTGCGAGGCCGGCGATGCGCGGCCAGCCGGTTTCGCCCAGCACCGCTTCCGCCGCCGCGCCGAGGCCGCCCTGCGCCTTCAGGAACGCCGCGTCGAACGCCGCGGCTACATCGAGCCGGCCGTCTTCGACGCGCACCAGCCCGACGTACCCGCCGCGCGCGGTCGCCATGAAGAGCGTGCCCGGCGCGAAGAAGCCGGGAACCGCGCTCGCCGGCACGCTCGTGCCCGCGCCGACCCGTGAGCCGGGTTCCGCCGCCGCGTCCGTACCGGTCAAGCCGCTTGCGACGATGGTGACGCGGGCCGCGCTCTCGAACCGCGCGCTGACGCCGTCGCGGAACTCGACGCCGGCCGCGACCGCTTCGCGCACCAGCGCCCCGTCGAAGGCTTCGCGCGACAGGGCCACGCCGCCGGGCAACTTCACCCGTGCCGACCGCCGACCCGCCGCGATGCGCACGTCGCGCAGCGGAACGCCGTTCGTGAGAACGTGCGCGAGGCCGAGGCGCGCGAGCGCGGCGACCGCGGCCCCGTTCAGGCAGCACCCGCACACCTTCGGGCGCGGGAACTTCGCCTTATCGACGAGCAGCACGGAGCACCCGCGGCGGGCCAGTTCGCGCGCCGCCACCGCGCCCGCCGGCCCCGCCCCGATCACGAGCGCGTCGTGAGTCACGTTCGCTCCCAGGAGAGCAGATAGCGGCACGGGAACCGGCCCTTCACCTGCGCGCCGTGCAGCCCGGCGCGCGCGGCCAGCGCCGTGGCTTCCTTCGGTGTGAAGGCCGAGCGCACGGACGCCGGCCCATCGAACCGCACGACGGGCGAGCGCGACAACAGCCGGCACGCGGCCCACACCGCGCAGAAGCTGAACCGCGACCGCGCCAGGTCGTTCACCAGGAGCAGGCGGCTCGCGGCGTTCTCCATGTTTGCCAACAGTGCGATTGCTTCGTCTTCGCCCAGGTGGTGCAGGAACAGCGAGCAGGTGACGACATCGAAGCCGGTCGGCAGCGCGGCGTGCAGGGCGTCGTGACCGAAGAACCGCACCGGGCCGGGTTCGCGGTTCGCCTCGGCGATGGCGGTCGGGCTGAGGTCGCACGCGGCGACGTCGAGCGCGACCCCGGCGCGGGTCGCGCGGCGGAGCAACTCGCGCGGCACGTCGCCGCTGCCGGTAGCGACGTCGAGCACGCGAAGGGGCCGATTCAACTCGCGCGCCAGTTTCAGGATCGGCGGCCACAGCACACCGGCGCTGTTACTGAACCGGTTGAGCCGGGCCAACCCAGCGAGCGCGCGGCGGTGTTCGACCGGGTCGAGCGCCGGGTCGTCCATGAGTTCGGGGATTCGCGCGCGAGCGCGCAGACCGGACAGGAGCATCGCGACTCCGCGGGTGTTGGCGCGGGTATTGTAAGGCTTTACCGGTCGTTCCGCGCGCGCGGGCCGGCGGTTCGCGCGCGCGGCGGTTTCGCGGTCGCCGGGCCGGGCCGCGGTGCTATGTTCACATCACACCATCCCCCTCTCCCGGCCGTGCCCCGAACAACCCATGCCCGCCCGCTCGCTCCCGACGCTCCCGCTTGCGGTCACGAACGCGGCCACGGCCACCTTCGATTGCTCCTTCGGGCGCGGGTGCGAGGGCGGGTGCTGCCGCAACGGGCGACCCAGTGTCACGCCGGACGAGCGCGCAGTCATCGAGGGCATCCTGCCCCGCGCGCTGCCGCTGATGCGGCCGGAAGCACGCGCGGCCATCGAAGACGGGTTCGTGAGCGCCCGCACCAAACTCGGTCAGCCGATGGTGCGCGTGTCGGGCGGGTGGTGCGTGTTCTTCAACGCCGGGTGCGTGCTGCACACGATCGGCACCGAGGACGGCGAATCGTATCAGTACAAGCCGACCCAGTGCGCGCTGTTCCCGCTGGAGAAGGACAAGGGAAAGTGGTTCGTCCGCCAGTGGGGGCTTGAGGGCGAACAGTGGGACCTGTTCTGCCTGAACCCGGCGAACAGCCCGCGCCCCGCGGCGGAGTCGCTGGCCGCGGAACTGGCCCTCGCCGCGCGTCTGGAAGCGGTCGACAAGACGGGCCGAGGTGGGGCACAACCGCAAAATGCGGAGCGCGCCACTTGACAGAGTGCCCCAAACCCAGAATGATTTCGGATACTCCGTGTGTTTCGCGCGCCGCAGTGTCCCCCGGCTCGCGCCCACTCTTCTCGTGCAGGTGCGCCATGGCGAACCAACCGTCCCGCAAGCGTCGACTCGAGGTCGAAGACATCGGGGACATCGCCGTCGTCAACTTCGTCGACAAGAAGATCCTCGACGAGCAGAACATCCAGATGATCGGCGACGACCTGTTCCGGCTCGTCGACGAACTGGGCCGCCGCAAGGTGCTGCTGAACTTCGGCAACGTCGAGTTCATGTCCTCGGCCGCGCTCGGCAAGCTCATCACCCTGCACCGGAAGTTGCAGGCGGTTCAGGGTAAGCTCATCCTGTGCAAGATCGCCAAAGACATTCTGGACGTGTTCAAGATCACCAAACTGGACAAGATCCTGTCCATCACCGCGGACGAGCAGTCCGGGTTGCAGTCGTTCTCGTGAGTCCCGTGCCGGCGCGGACCCTCGCCCCCGCGCCGGCGGCTCCCTTTTACTTCCCGGTCCGTTCCCGTCCGAACTACCGCGGCCGACACACATGGGCGTCGCGCAGATGGCCACCGAACTCACCATTCCCAGCGACCTGGGCGAGGCCCGGCGCGTTCAGGAACTGATCGCCGACGCGCTCCAGACCAACGGGTACACCGAGCACGACACGTTCGCGATCAAACTCGCCCTCGAAGAAGCGCTGGTGAACGCGATCAAGCACGGGAACCAGATGGACTCCGACAAGCGGGTGGTCGTCGTGTTCCACGTCACCCCGGAGCGGTTCGACATCCGCATCACCGACGAGGGGACGGGCTTCAACCCCGAAGACGTGCCCGACCCGACCGCCATCGAGAACCTGGAGCGCCCCTGCGGGCGCGGTCTGCTCCTCATGCGCGGGTTCATGACCGAGGTCGAGTACCACGGCCGCGGCAACGTCGTCACCATGGCGAAGGTCCGCGAAATCGCGTCCTGAGTTTCAGGTCGGCAGACGTGACCACCGAACTTACCATCCCGAGCGACTTGACCGGACTGCGGCGCGCCCAGGAACAGACCGAGGACGCGCTCCGGGCTTCCTCCTCCCTGGCCGAACAAGACACCTTCTCCATCAAACTGGCGATTGAAGAGGCTCTAGTCGACGCAATCAAGCACGGCAACCAGATGGACCCAAACAAGCGGATCCACATCACCGTCGAGCGAGTCGAGGTCCGCATTACCGTCGAAGGGTCGGGCGTAACACGAACGGTGAGTCTGCCACCACCGACGTGATGCGCACAGGCGTGGCCGTCTTCTCACTTCTCGCTCAACAAATCGGCCCAGTCGGTCGCGTCGAGGACGCGGTCCGTCATACGTTCCAGACGTGGAACGTCGGTAATGGCGTCGAGCGCGGCCGACACCTCGGCCGTCGGTGCTCCGAACTTCTTGGCCCCCTGTCGCCGCAGCGTCGCCCGCAGGGACTGGAGTTGGCCTTCGGCTTTACCCTTTATCGCGCCCTTCGCGAGAATCGCTTGGTAGGTTGTCGATTCTTCGAGTGTCATACTGAACCTCTCGAACACTTTGGTGATCTGAACGTCGTCGTAGCGCAGACCGCACAGGATGTAGGACGACCCCACCACATTTTGCCGAATCGCCGGGGCGACGCTCGGATCGTACACACGCTTGTGAAATCGGGCGACCGCGTCATCGAGATCGGCACTCGCTTCGTCGGTCAGCAGCGCGAGCGGGGCCAGCCCGATACCGGCTGTGAGCCAGTGATCCGCGGGCCGCTCCCACACCCGCTCGATGTGGTAGCGGAACTCCGTGATGGGCCCGCTCGCACCGTGCCGAACGTACGCGCCGGTCTGGTCGTTCGCTCGCGCCTTGGGCCGCATCAGGATCAGAACCGTCTCGACCGGCAGGTCGTAATGGTGGTCGATCAGCGTATTGTACCGCAACAGCTCGCGCGGGATGCCGAGCCGTCCGTTCGCCTCCAATTCCAAATGTAACACCGCCGGCACCGTGCCGCCAATGCGGAACACGCGGTCGGCTTGAACGGTTGTCGCGAGATCGGTGTCGAACGCTTCTGCCGGCCCCGGCGGGATGCCCGCGAGCCGCGCGAAGTACGCGGCCCAGTCGTCGGGGCTGGCTCCGATCAGGTCGTTCAGGCTCGCGTCGTACTGTTTCGCCACGCGCGTTTCCCTCCTACGTCTCCCGTCTTCTTTCATTCCCGTTCCCGCGTCAAGCCGATAAACTCGGAACGTCCCCGCGCTCCCAACGACGGTGTGCCGATGTCCCGCATGATGCAGCAGTACCACGACGCGAAGGCCGCGCACCCCGGCATGATCGTTCTGTTCCGCAACGGCGACTTCTACGAGCTGTTCGAGGACGACGCCGAAATGGGTTCGCGCGTACTCGGCATCACGCTCACCAAGCGCGACGGCGTGATCCCGATGGCCGGCGTGCCGTGCCACAAGCTCGAACACTACCTCGGCATCCTCCTGCGCGCCGGCCACCGCGTGGCCGTGTGCGAGCAGATGGAGGAAGCCGAAGAGAAGAAGAGCAAGATCATTCACCGCGAGGTGAACCGGATCGTCACGCCCGGCACCGTGACCGACGACGTGCTGCTGGACCCGCGCGCGCCGAACCACCTCGTCGCCATCGCCACCGGCAAGCCGGGCACGTTCGGCCTCGCGTGGGTCGATCTCTCGACGGGCACCTTCGCCGCGACCGACGTACTCGCGCCGCGCCTTCAGGACGAGCTGTCGCGCCTCGGCGCGAGTGAGTGCCTGTTCGCCGACGGGCTGACGAACTTCGTGAGCCAGGCGGCGGGCGCGCACCTGCCGAAGAGCCGCGTCGCGCGCCCGGACTGGACGTTCGACTCGTCCACCGCGCTGGCGGCGCTGAAGGCGCACTTCGCGGTCGGCACGCTGACCGGGTTCGGGTTCACCGACGATCAGCCGTGTCTGGTCGCGGCCGGCGCGGTCATCATCTACCTGCAGGAAACGCTGAAGGCCAGCCTGCAGCACATCCGTCGGCTGCGTCCCCACCGCGCCGACGCGCTCCTCACGCTCGACGAGGTGACGCGGCGCAGCCTCGAACTCACCCGCACCCTGCGCGACAACCAGCGCGACGGCTCGTTGCTCTCGGTGCTCGACCGCACCGTCACGCCGAGGGGGTCGCGGCTGCTCCACGACAGCGTGCTCGCCCCGCTCACGGACGCCGTCGCGATCAACGCCCGCCTGGACGCGGTGGAAGAACTGCTGAAGGATCACGCGCTGCGCCGGGCCGTGCGCGAGCACCTCGAAAGCTGCGCCGACATTCAGCGCCTGACGACGCGCGTATCGACCGCGAAGGCCGGGCCGCGCGACCTGAGCGCCATCGCCCGCACGCTCCGCAAGCTGCCCGCGGTACAGGCCACACTCGCCGGTCGTCGGTCGCCGCTGCTCCAAGACCTGGAGAAGCGGCTCGAACTGTGCCCGGACATCCGCGAGGCACTGGACAAGGCGATTGAGGAAGACCCGCCGCACATCGCGAAGGAGGGCGGCGTCATCCGGCCCGGCTACAGCGCGGAACTCGACGAACTGCGCGCACTCGCCACCGACGGCAAGAACTGGATCGCGCGCTATCAGGCGCAGGAGATCACCCGCACCGGCATCGCCAGCCTGAAGGTCGGGTACAACGAGATCGACGGCTACTACCTCGAAATCACCAACGCCAACGAGACCAAGACGCCGGCCGAGTACAAGCACCAGAAGACGCTCAAGAACGCCAAGCGGTACTACACGCCGGCGCTGCGCGAGTACGAGGAGAAGGTCGTCACCGCGCAGGACAAGAGCAAGGCGCTGGAGCTGCAACTGTTCCTGGCGCTGCGCGACCAGGTCGCGGCGCAAACCCCGCGGCTGCTGAACACGGCGGACGTGCTAGCGGCGCTCGACCTGCTCGCGGCGCTCGCGGAACTGGCCGCGGCGCGCAACTACGTCCGCCCGGTGTTGGTCGAAGAACCGATTCTTGAGATCAAGGACGGACGGCACCCGGTACTCGATCAGATTCTGCCGCCGGGCACGTTCGTCCCCAACGACGCGAGCTTCGGCGAAGAGGGCGGCACGTTCTGGCTCGTGACCGGGCCGAACATGGCGGGCAAGAGCACGTTTCTCCGGCAGGTCGCGCTCATCACGATGATGGCGCACGTCGGCAGTTTCGTGCCCGCGAAGAGCGCGAAGATCGGGCTAACGGACCGCATCTTCACCCGCGTCGGCGCGAGCGACGAGTTGAGCCGCGGGCAGAGCACGTTCATGGTGGAGATGACGGAGGCCGCGAACATCCTGAACAACGCGACCCC
>SXGT01591398.1_pt1 | contig 16046 bp, 20 predicted proteins | sample 3176221 | NCBI WGS metagenome assembly SXGT01 (sample SAMN11356862, study PRJNA531348) | freshwater metagenome | isolation source: freshwater sample F1-120 | place: China: Fuxian Lake, Yuxi | collected 2017-12-25
CCACAACGGTTCCGTACCGACGCTCTACGATGTGCTGAACTCGAAGACTCGGCCAAAGTTATTCACACGCTCCTACCGCACCTATGAGGTGGACTACGACAAGGTCAAGGTGGGCTGGAAGGTCGAACGGCTACAAACTCCGCCGATGGACGGCAGCCCGCACGAACGCCGCAAGAATTACGACACCACTCAGCCCGGCCGCGGCAACCAGGGCCACACCTTCGGCGACGATTTCACGGACGAGCAACGCTGGGCGATCGTTGAGTACCTCAAGACGCTGTGATTGCCGTTTGCGTCCCATTTCGTCGCTCGATGCGCGCCTTAGAATTGCGGCGGTCGAAAGTTGCTTACGGGGCTTTTAGGTCTCGGCACTTCGATGCCAGGCACGCAGTCGTGATCGCTCATTCAGGAAGTCTCTTGACCCGATGAGCGGGCGCCTTCTGCGCCTCGGCCTCGTCAAGCTTCGGCAATTCCCATTCGACGCCGTGCAGTTTCAAGTAGGCCTGAAATTCTTCCAGGGTCCGTGCGTAGCGTGTGGAGATCTGCAGGCGTTCGGCCAAATCGTCCTCGTTGGGATCGTAGCGCGCGAGTTGCCTCGTTCGCCAGGAAAGCAGCAGGCCGCCGATCGAACCGAGGACGACCGCGGCGATTCCCAGCCAAATCGTGAAGCTTCGATTGGTCGTGTCATAGAGCAGCGAGATGAGCGCGATGATGCCGGCGAAGACGCCTACGCCCAGGAAAAACCATGCCCCGTAGAATGTGCTGGACATGAAATCCCATCGCAAGGCTTCGATCATGTGCTGCTGATACTGGCCGCACTCGAGACAGGGAATGGCATCGCAATCGTCGCGTAGTTTCTGATTCAACTGAAAGGACGCGGCGGCTTCGGCGTGTTCGGCCGCATGTGGATTGGCATTGCCTAGCGAATCCGAAACGCTCCCGGCGGCGCGGCGCGTCATCTTGTAGACGTAGACAAATCGGCACTGCTCGCACTGCACGATCTTGAAGGAGCTGCCTTCGACAGTGCAGGAGTAGGTGTAGCCGGTTGGGCTGATGATGGGGATGAACATGGCCAGGGCTTTCTACTTGGTCGTCTTGCGAATTCGAGTATGCGATTCCGTCGCAACTACGAAATTTCCGACGACTGCATCGCCATGCGTCTCAAGAACTGTCTTGACGACATGCACACGATTGGCGGCACTCTCGTCACGTAGTCGCAATAGTAGAATGCCCGCATGTCCCTCGCCGCTACGGTAAACCAGATCGCCAAAATCTTTGTCATTGGTGATGACGATAAGCTCTTCGTCGACGGCTTTATGCAGTATCTCTACATCCTGCGCTTGCGGCATTACTTCTGAAACGACCACAACCTCGTGTCCTTGCCCGCGCAGGTACTGAGCGACTGCGGTGCCAGTCGATTCGTCAACGAGGAATCGCATATCGTTTCTCAACCGGCCACGGGGAAAACGTCTTCATTGGCCACGACGTTTGCGCTGTATAACAGGGCCGCCTCAATATCCTCGCTTTGAAGACGGGGATATTCATGAAGGATATCCGCATCGGAAATTCTCTGCGCCACCATGCGAACCAACATTTCAACCGGAATGCGCGTCCCGCGAATGACCGGCTTTCCGCGCATGATTTTGGGATCAAGTACCACACGAGACAATAGCTCAGAATTCATGGAGCACCTCCGAAAAATGGATCGCTCTTCTATCGTATCATATCCGCGAACGGTATTGCGGCTAAACGAGCGCCTTCAATCGATCGACATTGACTTGATCCAAACTTGTGACGACGAGATCGGCCCCTGCGGCGCGCAGTTTCTCGGCGGGATGATGGGCGACGAAGGTGACGCCGATCGCGCGCATGCCAGCGGACTTCGCGGCCTGGACGCCGACGGGAGCGTCTTCGAGGACGATGCAGCGTTCGGGGCGAACGCCGAGGGCCTTGGCGCCGAGCAAGAAGACTTCGGGATCGGGCTTGCCGCGGCGTGTGTCTTCCATCGCAACGACGGCGGCGAAGTGCGGCGCGGTCTGGGTGTTGCGCAGGATCAGGTCGATATTGCGGCGCGGGGCGCTGGAGCCGATTGCCTGCTTGCCGCCGGCTGCGCCAATGGCGGCGAGTAGTCCGGGCACGCCGGGCAAGAGCGAGACGCCTTTTTGGGCCTCGTCGCGGTAGAGGTCCTCCTTGCGGTCGCCGAGTTCTAGCACCTGCTGCTCGGTGTAGTGCAAGCCGAAAAGCTTCGGGATGATTTCCGGATTGCGCCAGCCGAAGGTGCCGGCGAAATCGGCGCGCGTGAACGGCTTGTCGATTTCGCGCGCCAGGGCGCACCACGCTTGAAAGTGGAGTTCCGCGGTATCGACGAGCGTGCCGTCCACGTCCCAGAGGACGGCCCAGGGTTCGTTCTTCTCCGAAGTGTTCATGTGATGATTGTATGTAAGCGCCGCGCCAATCAAGTTCACGCAAAGGCGCAAAGGCGCAAAGAAATCAAGATAATCTGTTAGCCGGACGCGCGAGCGACGGACCCGTCCTCCGTCGCTTGCGCGTCCGGCAAACACCCCTGTACAATTTGGTTCTTCACGCATCCTGACCCTTCTTTGCGCCTTGGCGTGAGATCATTGCTCGGCGAGATTTCATCCGTGGCGCGTCTGTTGTGGGAAATGCGTGAAAATTCTATAATGATCGCTCCCCGTCCTCGCACGGCGGATTTTTCTACGTCCACGGGATCAAACCATGTTCGATGGAATCATGCGCGGCATCGGCGATGCTATCAAGAGCATTCGCGGCAAAGGGCGCATCACGGAAGCCAACATTCAGGACGGCTTGAAGCTGGTTCGCGTCGCGCTGCTCGAAGCGGACGTCAATTTCAACGTCGCCAACGATTTCATCGAACGCGTCAAGAAGCAAGCCATCGGCCAGGAAGTGCTGCGCGCTCTCGATCCGAGCGAGCAGATCATCAACATCATCTATCAGGAACTCGTCCGCCTGATGAAAGGTGATGTCGAACGCCCGGAGCCGCTCTTTCATTTTGCCAAGGATCGGCCGACCATCATCATGTTGTGCGGTTTGCAAGGCTCGGGCAAGACGACGACGTGCGGCAAACTTGCGATGATGCTGCGTGACAAGTACAACAAAAAGCCGATGATGGTCGCCGCCGACTTGCAGCGCCCGGCCGCCATCGCCCAGTTGCAAACGCTCGGCGAGCAGCTCGGCATTGCGGTCTACGCCGAAGGCCCAGGGACGGCGGTCCCTGGGCTTTCCGCCGTCACCGTCTGCAATAACGCCGTCGCCCAGGCGCGCAACACCGCGCATGATGTCATCATCCTCGACACCGCCGGCCGGCTGCACATTGCCGAGATGCCGATGGAGGAGCTGAAGCAGATCGACCGCCAGTGCCGGCCCGACGACGTGTTCTTCGTCTGCGACGCCATGACGGGCCAGGACGCCGTCAACAGCGCGAAGGCGTTCAACGACGCGCTCGATCTCAACGGCGTCATTCTCACCAAGCTCGACGGCGACGCCCGCGGCGGCGCGGCCCTGTCGATCAAGCAAGTGACGGATGTGCCGATCAAGTTCATGGGCGTCGGCGAAAAGCTCAATGCGCTTGAAGAATTCACGCCGGAGCGTATGGCGTCGCGCATCATGGGCCAGGGGGACATTTGGTCCATCATTCAGAAGGCTCAAGACGCGCAACAACAATTCACCGCGGAAGAAATCGAGACACAGCGCAAGAAACTAGAAAAAGGCGATTTCAACCTCGACGACTTCCGCAAGCAGTTTTCGCAGATGGCCAAGATGGGCGGCATGAAGGACATCATGGGCAGCATGCCCGGCATGGGCGAGCTCATCCCCGAAGGCGAGGATCCCGATGTCGCGATCAAGCGCATCCAGGGCATGATCGATGCCATGACGAAGGAAGAACGCAAGAACCCCGACGTCATTGACCTGAGCCGGCGCCGCCGCATCGCGCAAGGCAGCGGCACCGAGCCGCACGACATCAAGCAGTTTTTGCATCAATTCGACCAGGTTCGCGTCATCATGAGGCAGATCGCGAACATGTCGATGTTCGACCGCCTCAAGATGTTGATGGGCATGGGCAAGGCGGGCATGCTCGATCCTGGCGCGATGATGCCCAAGCAGAAGATCGGCACCGGCCATCGCAAGACGGCCAAGGAACGCGCCGACGAACGCAAAAAGAAGCGCAAGCAGGACAAGAAAAAGCGCTGAGTGAATACGATTGGCGTTCGCCTGGCGTCACGCGAGCGCTAAACGAATACGGGGATTACCATTTCGTTGGCCACTTTGTATACTATTCTGCTGCCAATATTCCGCGTTCATTGAAAGGTGCAATCGTGGCTGTTCGTATTCGCATGAAAAGAATGGGGCGCAAACATCGTCCCTATTATCGCATCGTGGCGATCGATTCCCGGCAGCCGCGCGGCGGCCGCACACTGGAGGATCTCGGCACGTTCGATCCGATGGTCGCCAACAAGGAAAAGCGTATCACGCTCAAGCCGGACCGCATCAAGTACTGGATGAGCGTCGGCGCGTTGCCCTCGGAAAAGGTGCAGGCAATCCTGGACAAGCACCTCAAACGCATCGAGGACGAGGCCGCCCAGAAAGCCGCCGCGCCGCCCGCGGAGCCGGCGGCGACTTAAGCCTCTTCGTTTAGCGCTCGCGCGGTGCCGCCCGAGTGCTAAACGGGGAAAGGCGGGTTGATACCATGCGTTTCGACGTCCTCACCCTATTTCCCGATCTGTTCCAGGGCTACTTCACGCAGAGTCTGCTCAACCTCGCAATCGAGGGCGGCCTCGTGGAGATTCATCTCTGGAACATCCGCGACTGGGCGAAGGGGAAACACAAGAGCGTCGATGATCGGCCCTTTGGCGGCGGTCCTGGCATGGTCATCATGCCCGAACCGGTTTTCGACGCGGTCGAAAGCGTGCAGGCAAAGACAAGCGAGTTAGGACTGCTCATTCTCCTGACGCCTGGCGGACAACGCCTCACGCAGGAGGTCGTCAAGGAACTCGCGACGCACAAGCGCTTGCTGTTGTTGTGCGGTCGTTATGAAGGCTTCGACGAACGCATTCGCATCGGCCTCGAGCCGCGCGAGATTTCGATCGGTGACTTCATCTGCAACGGCGGCGAAGTGCCGGCGATGGTGGTGATCGATACCGTGATCCGCTACGTGCCCGGCGTCCTCGGCGATGAGAACAGCGTCACCGAGGAATCGCACAGTGAGCCGGGACGCCTGGAGTATCCGCAGTTTACGCGGCCGCGAGTGTTCAAGGGCATGGAAGTGCCGGAGATTCTGTTGAGCGGCAATCACGAGGCGATTGCCCGTTGGCGCGAGGAGCAATCGGAGCAGCGCAGTCGGAATACAAACTAAGTGAATCCGTTTAGTGCTCGCTGGCGATTGCGAGCGCCAGACGAAGCAGACAGGAGTGATGCGATGAAAAACAAACTGATGGCTGCGGTAGAGGAGCCCGGCCTCAAGAAAATCCCCGTGTTCGAGATCGGCGATCAGGTCGATGTCCACCAGAAGATCCTCGAAGGCGAAAAAGAACGCACGCAGGTCTTCTCCGGCATCGTGATCGCACGCAAGGGCGAAGGCATGCGCGCGATGTTCACCGTGCGCCGCATCGTGCAATCGGAAGGCGTCGAACGCACCTTTCCGCTCAATTCGCCGAAGATCGCCAAGATCGAGGTGAAGCGTTCGGGCAAAGTTCGCCGCGCTAAACTGTACTATCTGCGCGATCGTGTCGGCAAGGGTGCGACCCGTCTGCGCGAGCGGAAACGCAAGGTTGTGGTTCCCGGCGCTCCAGAGGCCGCGGCCGTCAATCCGCCGGCGACACCAGCGCCGGAGTAACCGACGTAGTTTTGAAACAAGCAGGCGCGTGCTAAACCGCAAGCGGCGCCCAGGGGGACAATCTCCGTGTTCTCCCTCACGACCCATCCCTGGTGGCGGCGCTGGTTCGGTACACGTTCCGAACGCGCCGCCGTCCGCTTTCTACGCAAGCTCGGCTATCGCATCATCGAGCATAATTTTTCGTGCGATCTCGGCGAAATCGACATCATTGCCGTTCATGACAGGTGTGTCATTTTCGTGGAGGTGCGTTCGACGGAATCGGACGAACCAACAAGGGCCGCGCTGTCAGTTGATGTGAAGAAACAGCAACGATTGACGCGGCTGGCTCTCTATTATCTCCAGGTCCGCCGGCTGCTCGACTGTGCCGCGCGTTTCGACGTGCTCGCCATCAGCTGGCCCGCGACGCAAGCGGAGCCGACGATTGTTCATTATCCGAACGCTTTCGACGCGACCGATCGGTTTCAGATCCACAGTTGACGCATCAATCGGCTCGAAACGCCTCGCATAATTGCAGATGTTGGGCGATCGATAATGTCTCCGCGCGTTCCGTGCCTGTGTAGCCGAGTTGCGCCAGCGTATTGTCGACGACCGCTTTTTGATGTTGATTGCCCGTGAAGCTGATCAAGCTGCCGCGCAGATTCTTGCGGCGGTGCGAATACAGGTCACGCAGGAAATGGCGGAAGCGCTGCACGTCCGGGATCAGTTTGCGCTTCTCGGCGTTCGGCAGAATGCGTACGATGCCCGAATCGACTTTCGGCTTGGGCCAAAAAACCGTGGGCGGCAGTTTTCGCAGCACTTCGACATCCGCCAATGCTTGAATTAGCACGGCGAGCGCGCCGTACTCCTTCGTGCTCGGCTGGGCGACCAATTTCTCCGCGATCTCCCACTGCACCGTGACGATCATGCGTTCGAAATCGACTCCGGCGATCAGCAGATTCGAGATCACCGGCGTAGCCACCGCGTAGGGCAAGTTCGCGACGAGCTTCATCCGCTGCGAGCGATATTTGGCGCGCACCTCGTCGAGGGCGGTCAGCACCTCGGGATTCATTTGGTTCTTGCTCTTGAGCGCGTCGGCGTTGAGCAGGCGCACGTTGTCCTTGTCGTGGACGGTTTCGCGGGCCAACTCGAAGAAGGCGGGGTCGATCTCGACGGTGAGAATAGCGCCGGCCTCGTTGGCGAGTCGCTCGGTCAGGTTGCCGGTGCCGCTGCCGATTTCGAGCGCCAGATCGGCGCGCGTCAATTCGGCCGAGCGGACGATGAAATCGACCAGATTGAGATCGATCAGGAAGTTCTGTCCGAGCTTGTTTTTGGGATGCAGCCGATGGCCGATGAATAGTTCGCGCAAGTACGAGAGCGTCTGGCGCGGCGCGGGATAGAGATTCGATGGATCCATGTGGAAATTGTATCGTTTGTGCCGCTTGCGGCTCAGCGTCCCGGCAGCGTCATCTGCTCCAGGCATTTGAAAACGTACTTCGCGAACAGATCGGTTTCGAGATTGACTGTTTCGCCCGCCTGTTTGAAGCCGAGCGTGGTGACGGCCATCGTGTGCGGGATGAGGGCGACACTGAAACGGTCGAGTTCGACGTCGACCAGCGTCAAACTGACGCCATCGATCGTGACGGCGCCTTTGCGGATCATCTGGCGCAGAAGCTCGCCCGCGCAGGTGAACCAGACATACTCCCATTCGCCTTGACGATCGCGTTTGTCGATGCAGCCGACGCCATCGACGTGCCCCTGAACGATGTGCCCGCCCAGCCGATCGCCGACGCGCAGCGAGCGTTCGAGGTTGACCCTCATGCCTGGGCACAATTCGCCCAAGTTGGTAAGCTTGAGCGTTTCGGGGCCGACTTGGAAGGCGAAGGAGCGTTTGTCCGCGGAGACGACGGTCAAGCAGACGCCGTTGACCGCGACGGAGGCGCCGAGCGGCAATTCGTTGGCGATGCCTGTGTCCTCAATTGTTAGGAGCGCGCCCGCGCCGTCGGAGGCGATGTCGCGAACGGTTCCCAGAGATTCGACGAGGCCGGTGAACATGCGATTTCTTGCGATCTGTGAATTGGTTACAACTTGTGCGACGCGTGTTCGTCCGAAGTAGGCATCGCTTGACTCGGCTCGGCACGCAGGTTCCGCAGGAACAGCGACCGCAGGGGGAAAATGAACGCGTAGATCCAAAACACGAGCAGCGGCGCCAGCGAACGAAACATCAAGAGGATCAGGGCGGCCAGCAGAACTTGGATGAGATGGCCGATGTGCTTTTTGCCGCGAAAGATCTTGCTCGTCGCATGAGGATAGGGGACGTTCGAGACCATCAAGAGCGCGACGACGAGAGCGCAGACGGGCGAGAGGACTTCGACGACGCGCACGACAATTTCATGGATGGCCGGCTGTTCGAAGCCGAGCCAGGTCGCTGTCTGTTCACTGGCGAACTCGCCGCGCAGGATTGCCAGGCCGGCGAGGCAACCCGCAGCGCCAGGAGACGGTAGACCCTTGAACCGCTTGTGGTTGGCGGGATCGGGGTCGTTCTCCACGTTGAACCGGGCCAGACGCAACGCGGTGCAGGCGAAGTACAGTGCCGCGATGCCGGCCAGCACCTGGTGTAGAAACGGGCTGGCGCCGCTCGGCCCTAGCTTGAGCAAAAGGAACGCGGGCGCCACGCCGAAGCTCACCACATCGCATAGGCTGTCGAGTTCGCCACCGAATTCACTGGCGGTCTTTGTGAGCCGGGCGACATAGCCGTCGAGCATGTCGCAGAGCATGGCCAAGAGGAGGAACCAGCCCGCCCAGGCGAAATTCACATCATTGGCGTTGGCGTTGGCGTCGGCGACGGGTATCTTGCTGGCGAAGGTGATGGCGACGAAGCCACAGATCCCATTGCCCAGGGTCAGCAAGGTCGGCAGGACAGCGATTTTCTTCACGACGAAGCTTCCAGAAGCCCAGATTACGATTTGCGATCGACAGTGTGGATCATACCTGATGCAAGTTTCATTCGCCAGAAAAAAATCGGGCGCAGATGAATATTGGCGGCGCCCGTATTGCGATAATCCGCGTCCGCATCTTCTTGCCGATCCATGAGAGCCGTGATAGATTGATATTTAGGCAATGCCCCTGAAGAATCTGGAATAATACGAAGGAAACGCGATGCCTCATCTGAAAAGTGGTAAGAAGCGGCTACGGCAAAATGCCAAAAGACGCGATCACAATCGGGCTGTCAAGAAAGCGCTCAAGCGGCAGCTCAAGGCGGTGCAGGAAGTATCCACCGACAAGCAGGCGCCTCTCGATCAGCTGAAGAAAGAAGCGAGCGCGGCTGTCAAGAAGCTGGACAAGGCGGCGGCGCGCGGCGTCATCCATCGCAACACGGCAGCGCGCAAGAAGTCGCAAATTGCGCGGCTCATCAATGCGAAGGCGAAACCCGCGACAACCTGATATTTGGAACCCCGCCAATCGTTACGTCTCGTGGCGGGCCTTGGGTTGCCCATCCTTCATATCCCACGCAGGCTCTTTTCTTTCGGGCTTTCCTTTTCGCCGACCTCCGGGTATGTACCCGATACTCGGAGGAAAGCCGTCATGTTCCGTCTAACTATCATCTTTCCCTTGATCGCGCTTCTGGCCGGCTGTACGGCCGCGTCCGATGAACGCTGGCGGCTATTCAACGAGGACGGCGTTCAGCTATTCGCCAAGGGGAACTACCGCGAAGCGCTTGACAGTTTCGACTACGCCCTGACGCTCAGGCCGCAAAATCCCATCCTCATCTACAACACAGCCCAATGCTACGATCGACTTGGCGATGTCCGCAAGGCTGAGCAGCTCTACGCCTACTGCCTGGAACGCGACCGCAAGCATGGCGACGCCCGCCTGGCGATCGTCTCGTTGAAGTATCGCACGGGCCGAATTCAGGAAGCGAATCAACAGATCCTCGATTGGTTGAAGCAGGAGCCGTACGCCGCGGACGCCTACGTTGTTGACGCCTGGCGTCTTCGGCAAGAGCGTGCCTACCCGACGGCGCAGGCCCGCTTGCACGAGGCGCTGGCGCTCGAGACGAACAATCGTCGAGCCTTGACGGAGCTGGCGATTATCTACGAGATTCAAAGCATGCCTGACCGAGCTTATGTTCTGTACGAGCAAATTCTGGCGCGGGAGCCGAATCAGTTCGAAATCGCCGATCGGTTGGAGCAGCTCAAAGCCCGCGGCGTCAAGCGACCATTGCCGAATTGAATTCCACAGCGCTGCAACGGCGCGCAGCGGCAGGCGCGGACGGCACAACATGATCTTGAGATGAAACCCGCGCCACGGCTTGACTTGCTTTGCGCCAGGTTGCATAATCATTTCACTTCGATCAGGAACGATTCAGCACGCGACACTGGAGGTTCGGCGATGTTCGTATGGCTTCGATGGTCCCCCTTTCTTTTTGTCTTGACCACGTCCCCTTTCGTGTTCGGTCAGGCGACCGACGATTTGCATTTGGGCAAGAATTCGCTCTATCGCGAGGTGCTTGACAAGGGCGTGACCGTCGGCGCCGCGCACGCGCTCAAGTTCCCGGCGCCGACGATCCCGGATGGGCTTGACAAGCAAGGCCAGTTGAAGGCGCTGGAGAAGCTCGCAGGCGACGATTATCCGCTCGACGAGTTGACGCGCAATTCGATCGTTGCGCCACACATTCTCAAGTTTCGCGACATCGACGTCGGCGATGACGCCAAGGTTGGACGCGGCGTCGATCTGTGGTTCATCGCGTATGGCAATCTCGATAAAGTCACGTCAGCCCAATTGCAGTCGCAGTTTCTCTCCAACCGCAAAGACAATCAAGTGACGCAGTTGAAGGATGCCGACCTGGCACGACGAGGCATCAAGGTCAAGAATGAGACGGAGATCGAGGAGAGCTACGTGCACGCCGTGGGCGCAATTCTCGATCGCGTCCAGGTGCGTTCGACCAATCAGACCGTGATTAGCCGCACGAAGGACTCCATTGTTATGGCGGCTCGGCTCGATCCGCGATTCAACAAGGACGGCGATTTTCCAAATCAATGGCGTTCGATCACGTTAGTTGACGACAAAGAGCAATTCGGCGTTATTCAGCCGTATGAAGGCGCCGGCATGTACGTCCGCATGACGAAGCTGCACGAACCTGCCGGCGCGATCTTCATCGAACTCCATCAGGTTTTCGCGGAGCCGAAGACGTGGTTTAACGCGCCGAACATGCTGCGTTCGAAGCTGCCGATCGTCATTCAGGCGGAGGTGCGCGCGTTTCGGCGCGAGTTGGCGAAGGTGAAGTAGACGACTTGCGGCAAGGTGCGATTCTGCGGAGCATGAGGGCCGGGGGAAGTGCTACTCGATTTCCTGCGCTGGCGCTCAGGCTAACGGTGTGGCGCGGGCTCAATCGCGGTATTGTATTTTCGGTGCGCTCGGCCCGCGGGTTCATCCGCGACCACTCGGCCATCGAGGAGCCGGATCTTGCGCGTCGCGAACTCCGCCAGTCCTTCCCAGTGGGTGACAACGACCAGCGTCAGTCCGTGTTTGGTGTGCAATTCCGAGAACAGCTCCAGCACTTCGACAGCGCTCTTTGAATCGAGATTGCCGGTCGGTTCATCGGCCAGGACAAGGCTCGGCCCATTGGCGAGGGCGCGAGCGATGGCTACGCGCTGCCGTTCGCCGACCGAAAGCCGACTTGGCAGATGATCGAGGCGATGTCCCAAACCTACTGTCTTTAACAGTTCCGCCGCACGTGTCGCGCGTTCGCGCGCCCGCAATGGGCCTTCGAACATCGGCACCTGCACGTTTTCCTCCGCGGTCAACGTCGGCAAGAGCAAGAACGATTGAAAGACAAACCCGAGGTTGTGCGATCGGAAATGGTCGAGATCGCGCAGCGCCGAGAGCGGTTGGCCGTCGAAGTGGACCTGCCCGGAGGTTGCTCGTTCCAGACCGCCGAGCAGCGTCAGCAGCGTGGACTTGCCGCAACCGCTCGGACCCATGATGACCACGAACTCGCCGCGTTGGATTTCGAGGTTTACATCCAGAAGCGCCTGGACCTCGCCGTCCGGATAAACTTTCGTGAGGCGTTCCGTTCGCAAGAGAGGTGTTGACACGTTGCGTCACTTCCTGTCGCAAAGAGCGGTGGGTTCATTTCCCTTGACGCCTCTTAATATATAGCCTGCCGATTACGGCGGGTAGGCTCCACACCCGCTGCAAACCGGTCGGCTTCTGAAATGGACGGGCGCGACCCGTCACGCTGATACTTTGCGCAGTCGATCCTGAGGCTACGCCAAAGCGCAAGCGAGAATCGCAAACTGGTCCCTCGCAGTAGCGTGGAATGCCCCAATCTGAACTGCGCGCCGTATTTTTCGACAAACTCGGTGGTATTGATTCATCTTGCGAAGCAGAAACAACCGATACCATCGTCATGGACTACCCGGACCGCGCCAACGATCTTACACCGTCCTTGCGTACTCTCTCAGGCCGCCCATCTTACCCGTGCGGGAGTTTGTCGTGCGTTACGCGACAATGTTGCTAGTCTTGACCTCATTCGGCTGCACGCGCGGCATGTTCGTGAACACGCGCAGCGAGGTCGCTCTCACGACACCCATGCGCGGCAACATGACAATGACCATGAGCGCGGGAACCCCCGAGGGGACCGGCGGTCCAGTCATCGCCATGCCAGTGGACGGCAGCCCCGCGGGGCAAAAGGGGGCCAAGATTGCGCTCATCGACGTCGATGGCTTGCTCGTCAATCAAAATCTCAACGGCCCGCTGTTCGTCGGCGACACCCCGGTCGCGATTTTTCAAGAAAAGCTCGACGCCACGCGTGCCGATCCCGAGGTGTGCGCCGTCGTCGTCCGCATCAATAGCGCGGGTGGCGGCGTGACCGCAACCGACGTCATGCGCCATCTCTTGCAGCAATATCGCGCAAGCACCAAGCGTCCGGTGGTCGCCTGCATCGTCGATGTTGGCGCCGGCGGCGCCTACTATCTTGCCACCGCGGCCGACTCCATCGTCGCCCATCCAACCGCCATCACCGGCGGCGTAGGCGTTATCTGGAATAGCTATAATCTCCGCGACTTGATGGCCCAGTTCAATGTCATTCCGCAGTCGATCAAAGCCGGCGCCAACATTGACATGGGTAGCGCCAGTCACTCCATCCCGGTTGAAACGAAAAAATTGTTGCAGCAGATGGCTGAAGAATATCATCAACGCTTCAAGATGGTCGTCAAGAACTCCCGCCCCAAGGTTGATTCCGACAATGAGACCACGTTCGATGGCCGTGTTTTCACGGCGCCGCAGGCGCTCGAACGTGGCCTCATCGATGGGCTCGGTTATCTCGATGACGCAACGGCGCTGGCCCGTCAGCTGGCGGATCAACCCAAGGCGAACGTCGTAATGTATCAACGTGCGACGAACCCGGCGTATTCGACCTACGCGGACAAGACCAGCACGACGCCGACGCAGTCCATGGTTCCCGTACGCATGCCGGGCCTTGAACGCAGCCGGCTTCCCACCTTCCTCTATCTCTGGCAGCCCGAGCCAACTCAAGATCGATAATGCGCGTTACTCCATTCTTGACGCGCCCCTGTACGTCAGCGCGCAAATCGATAAACTGTCTGGCGAGATACTTCGGATTTGTTTTTCGAAGTACGGGAAGGCTGATTGGCACAGTCATTTCCACATTTGGTCTCTGCCCACGCCTGGTTCGTTGGGATGCGAACATTGCCGTGGGACCTGATTCCAACATCCCGTTAGATCACGGCACATTGGAAACGCTTCCTGCGGTTTGCAATCGCGCCGTGACGGCGAATTCTCACTAAGCATGATCCCCAGGTGTATCCGGTTGTTCCCGAAGAATGGAACCGGGTGCGGCGTTGTTTACCCCGCGATTCCCCGCGTCGGCCAAGCTACTGGATGCGCGTGCGCATGGCTGGGAGTAGGTTTCCTTATGAGGGTTGTGTTCTCATGAGCTTCGCGATTCTGGGTCTTGGAACTTCGGTTCCCGATCATCGCTATACCCAAGACGAAGCCGTTGAAGTGGCCAAGGCCGTCTCCTGCGAAGACGACGATCAGGGCAGGCTTCTGCAAACCATCTATCGGCAAACCCACATCGCCTATCGGCACATGATCTACGACCGCGTAGCTTACGACGAGGTCGTCAACAGCGCCAAGGAATCGGGCGGCCGATATCGCTCGAAAAACGAAGACGAATTCGGCCCCGACACCGCCGAACGCATGGCGCTTTACACGAAAGAAGCATTGCCGATGGCGATGGATTCGTCGCGGCAGGCGCTTGACGAATCGGGTCTCGACCCGGCGTCGATTACACACCTGATCACCGTTTCCTGCACGGGTTTCGCGGCGCCGGGCTTCGACATCGGCCTGATCAAAGGACTGAGACTCTCCAACAATGTCGAGCGAACGCACATCGGCTTCATGGGTTGCCACGGCTCGTTCAACGGCATGCGCGTCGCCCGCGCCTTCGCGCAGTCCAATCCCAACGCCCGCATTCTCCTGTGCGCGACCGAGATTTGCAGCATTCACTACCACTACCCGTGGAACCCGAAACGCATCGTCGGCAACGCCCTCTTCGCCGATGGGTCCGCCGCCGTCGTCGGCGTCTCGTCAAATCAGGCGCCCCCCGACGCCTGGCGCGAAGTCGCCAACGGCTCCTGCCTTTTTCCCGAGTCAGAATATGCCATGGCCTGGACCATCGGCAACAACGGCTTCGACATGACCCTGTCCGCCAAGGTCCCCAATCTCATCGCCACCAATCTCAGACCCTGGCTCGAGGTTTGGCTCAAGTCGCACGGCCTGACGATCGGCGATATCGCTTCCTGGGCAATTCATCCCGGTGGCCCGCGCATTATCAATTCCGTGGAAGAATCGCTCGGCTTGGTGGAAGGAATTGCCTGGGCTTCGCGCGAAGTATTGACGCAGTATGGCAACATGTCGTCGCCGACGGTCCTGTTCATCCTCGGCCGATTGCGCCAAGAGAACTCGATGCGACCCTGCGTCGCGCTCGGCTTTGGTCCCGGCCTCGTCGCGGAGGCGGCGCTGTTCTACTAATTCATCGCTGCACGCGTGCCGTGCCCCCCTTGGCAAGGTCTTCCACCTCCTTTAACGTCGCCATCGTGACGTCGCCAGGGAACGTCGTCAGAAGCGCGCCGTGAGCCCAGCCGAGGCGGAGCGATTCCTCGGGCGATCGTCCCGATAACAATCCATAGATCAGTCCCGACCCGAAGCCGTCGCCGCCGCCGATGCGATCGAGCACGTCGAGTTCGCACGGCGCGTCGATGCGGTATTCCTTGCCGTCGAGCCACATCACCGCGCTCCAGTCGTGGCGGTTCGTCGAATGAACTTCACGCAGCGTCGTCGCGACCAGTTTGATATTGGGATGCTGTTTGACGACGCGCTCGATCACCTCGAAAAACGCGCCGGTGTCGAGTTTCGATTTCGAGTCGTCCACCTTCGGCCCGGCGACGCCCAGGCCTTTTTGCAGGTCCTCCTCGTTGCCGATGAGGACGTCGATCTGATCAGCGATGCGCCGGCATACTTCCTGGCCCTTCTTCTCGCCGCCGACCGAGGCCCACAATTTGGCGCGATAATTGAGATCGAAAGACAGAACGGCGCCTGCGGATTTGGCGGCCTTCATGCCCTCGCTGATGAGGTCGGACGTTTTTTCGCCCAGTGCCGCGAAGATGCCGCCGGAGTGGAACCAGCGCACTCCACTGGCGAAGATCTTGGCCCAGTCGAAATCGCCGGGCTTGAGCATGGCGCCGGCCTCGTTGGCGCGGTTGTAGAAGACGACGGGACCGCGCACGCCGTAGCCGCGATCGCTGTAGACGGTGGCGATGTTGGGGCCGCGCACGCCGTCGTGCTCGAACCATTTGTAGAACGGCGTGACGCCCGTCTCACGGACGCGGGCCTGGACGATTTCGCCGATCGGATAGTTGACCATTGCCGTCGCGACGCCGGTCTTCAGGCCGAAGCAATCGCTCAGGTTGGCCGCGACGTTGTATTCGCCGCCGGAGACGTGGATGTCGAGGGAGCGCGCCTTGCGGAAGGGGAAAATACCCGGATCGAGCCGATGGACGAGCGCGCCGAGCGAGAGGAAGTCGAGGCTGCACGGATCTTGGCGAATGTTCAGGCCGGCCATGAAAGCTCCAAGTTAGAGCCGCTTGCGGCTTGGCGCTCGCGCGACGTC
>SXGT01378966.1_pt1 | contig 16042 bp, 12 predicted proteins | sample 3176221 | NCBI WGS metagenome assembly SXGT01 (sample SAMN11356862, study PRJNA531348) | freshwater metagenome | isolation source: freshwater sample F1-120 | place: China: Fuxian Lake, Yuxi | collected 2017-12-25
CTCGCGAACAGATCGAGGAACACGTTCCCGTCCACGTCCGCCAGCCACACTCCCTCGGACCTGACGTCGTCGACGATGACGGCCCGGTAGATCGAGTACCTGCACCCGCACAAGCTCTCCGTCGTCAACCAGCGGGAGATCGGCGCCGACACGGCGACCTTCAAGGGTGCGCTCAAGTACGTGCTCCGGCAGGATCCCGACGTCGTGCTCGTCGGTGAGATGCGCGACCTCGAGACCATCGAGGCTGCCCTCACCATCAGCGAGACGGGCCACCTCGTCTTCGCGACGCTTCACACGAACACCGCCGTGTCGACGATCAACCGCGTGATCGATGTGTTCCCGCCGCACCAGCAGGACCAGATCCGGTCGAAGCTGTCCTTCGTGCTCCAGGGCATCATCACGCAGCAGCTCCTCGCACGTGCGGGGGCGCCCGGCCGGTGCATGGCGATGGAGATCCTCGTGCCCAACCCGGCGATCCGGAACCTCATCCGCGAGAACAAGGTCCAGCAGATCTACGGGCAGATGCAGATCGGCCAGGAGAAATACGGCATGCAGACCTTGAACCAGAGCCTGCTGAACCTGTACTCGCGCCGCCTGATCTCGCTCGAGGACGCGGTCAACCAGTCGACCGAGCCCGAGGAGCTGAAGATGATGCTCGAGCAGCGCGGCCACACGCAGCCCTCGTCGCGTTCGATTCGAGGGGGGTGAGAGCCGCACGGCCACCGGGAATGCGGCCGGACCGCACCCGTCAGCGCTTGGCCTTCCGCTTCTGCTTGCCGAGGCCAGCGCCCTCGGCGGCGGCGGCGATGTCCGGGGACATGAGATCGTCGCGGAGGAGCGCCTTCACGTAATCCGGTCCGCGGCGATCCTTCGTCGTCGCGAGGGCCATGGCCGTCAGGGCGCGCCACGCGAGGGGCTTGTCGAGGCCCGGCGGCTCTTCGGACGCGGTGCTCCTTCGCGCCTCCTCCATCTTGCCGCCGCGCGCGAGGCAGTACGCGGCGGCCCAGCGGGCCGCGGGGCCGAGCTTGTCGGCGTTCGCCCTGGCGAACGCGAGGGCATCCTTCTCCTTCCCGACGAGGACGAGCACCATCACGCGCTCGGCCACGGCGCGCGGCGTGACGGTGCTCGCGCTCATCGCCTCCGCGCTGAGCTTCTCCGCGTCGGCGGGGCGGTTCTCGTAGCGCGCGAGGCGCGCGAGGCGCGACTTCTCGAGGCCCCCCTTCGGCGTCGTCTTCCACCGGGCCGCGAGCTCCGAGGCCGTCTCGAGATCGCCAGTGTCGAGCGCGAGATCCATCGCGACCACGTCGCTCCACGGCGCGGGGCTCGCGGCCAGCGTGGCGAGGCGCTCCTTTCCGCGTCCGCGCAGCGCGCCGGGCGCGGCGCCGATTCCCGCGAAGAGGGGCGCCTGCCGGAGCTCGGGGGGCAGGGCCTCGACCGCGCGGGTCGCGCCGTCGACGTCGATCCGCTCGTAGGCCGTGGCCGCGCGCACGATCGCTGCGTCTGGAGAGGCGACGTCGAGATCCTTCGTCGCGAGCACGGCCTCGTCGAGCCGGCCCCCGAGCAGCGAGACCCGCGCGGCGAGCACGCGCGCCGGCGGGTAGGAGGCCGAGTAGGATACGGCGACGAGCGCGGCGCGCCGGGCTACTTCCTCGTTACCCATGTCGAGTGCGATCGCGCCGAGCCACGTGGCCATGAGGGGCGAGTCCACCGCGCCCAGGCCCGCCGTGAGCTCGGCCGTCGCGACCGCGATCTTCCGCTTCTGGATCGCCTGGATCGCCCGAACCGCCGGGGGAACAGCGCCGAGCGAGGCGGGGAGATCCGCGAGCGCCGCGGCCTTCTCGACCTCGGGTGGCGCCTCGGCCCTCGTCGGATCGCGTGCCCAGGTCAGCGCGACCAGGGCCGTCGGTTCGGGTCGACCCGGGAGCTTCGCGCGAAGCGCCGTGGCCAGATCGAGCGCGCGCCTCGGATCTCCGGCGAGCGCGGCCACGCGGACCGTGGCGATCTCCGCCACGGCCAGGTCGGGTGCGAGGCGGAGCGCCGACGCGTAGCGGTCGAAGGCGCGCGGATCTCCCGCGCGCTCGAGCACCGCGCCTGTCACCAGCTGGTAGAACGCGCTGCCTGAAGCGGGTCCGTCCCACCGCGGCAGGAGCGCCGCGGCACCCGCCGTGTCCCCCTGGAACAGGAACGACGCGACGAGGGCGAACGCGATGTTCTGTTCGGCCACGCCCGCGTCCTTCGCGCGCGCGAGGGCCTCACCGAGGGGGATGTCACCTCCACCGCGGATGAGCCCGAGGACGGCGCGCTGCTCGAGCCAGGCGAGCGCGGCGTGCGGCGAGCGCGACTCGAGGTCGAAGGCCCTTGCGAGCGCGGGCTCCGCCCCCTTGACCCGACCCACGCTCCCCGACCGGACGTCTGCGTCGACGCCCGCCAAGATCCGCTCGCACTCGACGTGGGCCTTCGCGCGGCGATCCTCGACGTACCTGTGCGCTCCGAAGCCGCCTCCCACGATCGCGAGGAGGAGGGCGACGAGGGCGGCAACGCTCCGACGGCGCCGCGGCGCGGGATCGGGCTTGGCCCACGCGGGCGGTGGCCCCGCGACCTTCTCCGGCTCGAACACGCCCGCCGTCGTGAGGGCGTCCAGGACCTCCTCCGGGGCCGGCATCTCCGGCGGCGGTGGCACCTCGATGTCCGGAGGCGCGCCGATGGCGGTAGGCTCGGGCGGGGCCTCCTGGAGTTGCGGGGGCGGAGCGAGGAGCGCAGGCAGCGAGGGCGGAAGCGGGGGTGGCAGCTTGCGACGCGATGATACGGGCGCGTGCCGCGTCGTCGACGAGGACGGCGGGGCGGACCCACCGCTCGACGAGGGCGGCCCGTCGAACGAGGGCGTCCCATCCGCGAGCTGGACGGTCGCCCGGCTCTCCATCGAGGCGTCCGGATCCGCGACCGGGCCCGTCTGGACGCGGTAGCTCGGATCGCGCGTCGCGGCCTGTCCCAGAGTCTCCAGGTTCTCCCGACCGTCCGGCGACATGGGCGCGGGCCTCGCCGCGGCGCGGAGCAGGCCGGGTGTGTCGATGCGGCCTGCGGCGGGGCGTGGCCAGTCCTCGTTGGGCGCCCACGAGAGCATCTCGTCGACGCTCCGCGTCTCCAGCTCCCGGTCACGCTCCGAGGGATCCGGCCGCCGGACGATCTGCATCACGTTGGGGTCGCCGTCGCCGGAGGGGGGTGGAAGCGAGCGGGTGAACTCGATCGCCGCGGCCTCGCGTCCAGCCGTCTCCTCGATGGGTCGGAGAGCGCGCGCGCGCGCGAGCAAGGCGACGCTCTCCCTGCCGTCGGCGCCGAGCTTGACGGCGCGCTCGAGCACCTTCTCCCCGCGCGTGCAATCGCCTTTCCGGAGCAGGATCTCGCCCAGCCACCGGTAGATCGTCCCGGCCTGCGGCGCGATCTTCCCCGCGGCGACCATCGCTGCCTGCGCGTCGGAGAGCCTACCGCAGTCCATGTACATCCGCGCCGCGGCGACCAGGGCGGCCAAGCTGTTGCCGTGTCTGCGTGTGGTGAACTCCCCGACCTCCTCGACCCGATCCATGCGCGGCGAACCCCGGAGCGCGTTGCACAGGGCCAGCGAGTTGGGGAGGTCAGGACTGCGCTGCCACTCGGCGAAGAGCGCGTCGATGTTCGCTTCTCGGGCCCCGGACATTCGGTCCGTCATTATCCCGCAACGATCGGTCGAAGGTCCCGTATATTTTCACCACCATGACAGACGAGGCCCAGTTCGAGCACGCGAGCAACTTCGAGAAGGGCGAGACGTCGGGGAACGTCCGCCTGGGCAAGCTGGAGTCCATGTACGAGGAGCTGTTCGCCGAGGTCATCGAGGACGGCGTCATCACGCTGGACGAGCGCGTCCAGCTCGACAAGATGGCCGATAACTTCGGCCTCGACAGGGGGCGCCTGCGCCGGCTCGAGGCCGCGCTGCAGGCCGCGTACGAGGCGCAGCACAAGGTCGTCATCAAGGACATGTCCTTCGGTGACGAGGCCCCTCCGCAGAGCATCGCCCCGCTCGAGCCCGCGACCGACCAGCGAACGCTCGCCCTCGAGCGCCGTATCAAGTGGCTCGAGGGGCGCCTCGCGGACGTCGAGCGCGAGCTGGAGGACGCGCGCGCCCACATCTCGGTAGAGGTCGACTTCTCGGACGTCACCACCGAGAAGGAGGTCCCCGAGGACGATCCCGCCGACCTGATGCGGCGCCTCCGGATCGACCCGCGCGACGAGCCGAGCCTCCGCGCGTTGCTGCGTCTGTACCAGAAGGCGAACGATCACGATCGGGCGTTCTGCGTGGCCGGGGTGCTGTCGTTCATCGGCGCGGCGAGGCCGGACGAGAAGGAGTATTTCGAGAAGCGGAGGGTGGTGGGGCTCATCCGGCCGAGGGCGTCGGTGACGCCGGACGCGTGGCGGAAGCTCCTCGCCCACCCCGACGAGGAGCCGCTGATCGGAGACATCTTCGCGGTCGTCGTCGGCGCCGTGCTCATCGGCCGGCTGTCGGCGCTCCGGCGCGACAAGCAGCTTCCGAAGCCGGACCCCGCGAAGAAGCACGACCCGGCCGTGTCCACCCTGCAGGCCGTGCGGTGTTTCTCCTGGGCGTCGGCGATCCTCGGGATGGGGCACTCGATGTTCTACGTGGACACGGACTTCGACGGGTTCGTCGAGATGATCCCTGCCGTCCCGCCCGCGTCGAAGCTCGGCGCGAAGGCGTTGGCCGGGCGGTCCGCGGCGGAGCTGGCGTTCCTGGCGGGGCGGCACCTAGCGCACTTCAGGGAGGAGCATTTCGTGAAGCTCCTCGTGCCCTCGGCGAAGGGGCTCGAGGACATCTTCCTGGCGGCGCTGTCGATCGGGAACCCCGGGCTCCCGCTCGCGCCGCACGTGAAGGAGCAGGTGATGCCGATCGCCCGGGCGATCGAGCCGATCATGGAGCCTGCGCACATCGACCGGCTGCGCGGGCACTTCCTGCGGTTCGTCGAGGAGGGGGGGAGGACGAACCTCGCGCGGTGGGCGACGTCGGTGGACGCGACGTGCGCGCGCGCGGGGCTCCTGCTCGCGAACGACCTGGGAGCGGCGAGCAACGTGCTCACGCTGGAGGACAAGGAGAAGGCGGCGGAGGCGGTGAACGACCTGCTCGTGTTCGTCCTGTCGGATCGGTACGCGAAGCTGCGGCGGCAGATCGGGGTCGCCGTCGAGGCCTAGTCCCAATGCCGATCGGTTAGGGGCGATCCAGCGCAAGAGAAGGGGTGCCCCCACTCGCCGCGCGCTGCGCGCGTCGGTCTCCCCCAAATCGCGCGCTACGCGCGCTCAGGGGGAGACGAAGAGGTTCCGGGATGCCAGGGAGGAGCGCGCGAGGTCCGCGCGCCCCACCGCCTCCACGGAACCTCTTCGCGCGCGAAGCGCGACGGGTGGGGGCAACCTCGCTCGAACGAATGCCTTATCCGAACGGCATTGGGCCTAGTCCGCGGGCCCGATGGGCGTCATCGATCGCACGGGATGCTGCTCATCCACACCCGCGGATCGGGCGGGCCGCCGCGCTTGAAGAACTCGCTGATCACCTTGCACTCGAGCTCCGGTGTGTCGAACGACCAGGGACGGGCCAAGCACGACGCGCGCGACTCGAACTCCGGGAGGAAGCGCGCCCTCGCCGCGGCGACGACACGCCTCCGCAGCTCCCCCTCGATGCCATCACGCGTCGGCGGCACGAGCGGGTCCGCGACGATGTTCGCGGGACCGAAGCCGGGGTGCTCGTCGTCCTTGTTCTCGAAGGTGCCGGATGCGCCCGGCTGGCCCTCCGCCTCGTAGGACCATGGCGTCGACCACGTGTGGTGTCGGATCGTGTAGGTGAAGTCCTTGATGATGTCGAACTCGAGGAAGGCCGGCGTCTGGTCGAGCTTGCGGCGCGCGGCGGCGAGCTCGTCGGCGCGGCGTTTGTAGGTCGAGACGACGGCGTTGTACGGATCGCATGCGTGGGGATCCTTCGCGCGGTTCTGGTTACAGCGCGACTCCTTCTCGTTCTTGTCGCGCTCGATCTCGTCGAACGAGCGGTGCGCGCGGTCGACCTCGCGCTCGGCGACCCCTCGGTCCGGGTTGGGGCGGCGATCGACGCCGGCCTTGTAGTGGGCCACCTGCGTCTCGTCGGCCACGGTGTGCCGCGTCGTCCCGAGGCTGACGCGCACGTCGTAGCTGACCGGGTTCGTCTCGGGGGCGCCGCACTGCGCGCGCGGGCCGAGCGCCTGCGCGACGGCGGGGCACAGCGCGATCGTCTCGGAAGAAAGCGCGATGGGGCCCGTGCTCCTCACGTTCACCTGGATGAGGATCGAGGCGGCCGCGACGAGCTGATCCTCGGCGATCTTGTCGAAGGCGGCGCGGCCTCCCTTCGCGAGGCAAGCGGCGGTCTTCATGAGGGCGTACGTGGCGCCCGGGCCCTTGCCCTGCGAGGCGTTCTCGAAGCGCTTCGCCACGGCGACGCGGGCCTGAGGGTACAGGTCGGTGGTGCGGCCCGAGAGGTCGATGCCGTGGAACATGCACTGGACGGCGCCGAGCCCGCTGTCGAGCGTGTTGCGGTCCACGCCTCGGCAGCGCTCGATCCAGAGGCCGAACCCGCGGAGGCCGATGCGCTCCGCGTCCGGATCCTGCGGCTTCACGGCCACGACGTCCTTGAGGTTCGCGACGCATGCGTCGATGTCGGCGGCCTCACACGCCTGCGCGGCGCCCGGGAGCCGCCGGGCCTTGAGATCCGTGAAGCTCTGCGCCGCGAACGCGCACGTCTCCTTCTCCTTCGGCTGGAGATCGCACGCCTTGTTCCACTGGAGGGCGGCCTGCGCGATGTCGCCGCGCTTGCCCGCCTCCTTCGCCGCGTCGACGGCGATGTCGTACGGGGTCTTCGTGCAGCCGAGGAGCGCGAGGGCGACGAAGGGGAGCGTGCGGGCGGGGCGGGGAAACATCGGTCCGCAGGTTACCAGAACCCGTCGCTTCGCCATCCGCCGACAGGCGCCGCCGTCCGCATGGAAGTGCCGTGGACGTGATCGTGGAGCGGCGACGCGGCAAGGCGGCTGCCGGCTCCCTTTCGACAGCTTCACTCCACCGGGACCTTCGCGATCGTCAGGATCGTCTGGTCCGCGATCCACGCGTCCCTCGACGGCAGCCGCACGGCGACGTATCCTCGGTCGCGGCCCACGATCTCGAGGCGCGTGCCCTCGGGGAGCGGCGACTCGGACGCGATGGGGGCGCGCTTGTCGTCCACGACGCGCGCGCTCTCCGCGACGACGACGCCTTCCTCGACGTGCAGCCGCTCGTGCCGCGCGACCAGCGTCGCTGCGAGCGAGACCGCGAAGCCGAGCGTCGAGACGCCGCTCGCCGTCACTCCGGTCAGGCGGACGCGGCCCTTGCCCCACGCCCGGAGGAAGAGGCCCAGACCGAACACGCTCGCGCTCACGAGCGCGAGGATCGCCCACAGATCCTCCGGCAGCACGTGCGCGAGCGTGCGGTGCAAGGGAGGCGCGGGTTGCACCACCGCCGGCTCGCCGAGGCGTGCGCGGCGCCGCGCGACTTCGCTGCGGAGGAGGACGATGGCCTGCTGCGCCGCGTCGCGCGTGTCCCGGCGCGACGTGAGGCTCCGCGCCTCCTCCAGCGCGTGGATCGCGCGACCGAGGTCGCCCGGCTGGGCCGCGAGCCTCGCGCGCATCGCGTAGGCGAGCCCGCGGTTGTAGCTCGCCTGCGCGTCGACGACACCCTGATCGGCGAGCGACTCGAGGTTGGCGATCGCCGTCTGCGGACGCTGCTCGGAGAGCGCCGTGACGGCGGCCTCGAACGGCTCTGGCTCAGCGTCGGCCGGAGCCGCAACGACGAGGACCGCCATCGCGGCGAGCGCCGTGGCCCAGCGGGGGCGCGGGATCATCCGTCGCCTCTCGCCTTCTCGAGCGCGCGGATGACCTTCCTCGCACGCGCGGCGAGATCCTGCGCGACTCCGGGCGCGGGCCCGCCGGGGACGAAGCGCGCCTCTTCCTGCTCGGCCAGCAGCCGCTTGACCTCCTCCGCCGTCTCGCCCGAGACGCCGCCCTCCTCGAGCGCTGCGGGGAGGTCGTCTCGCGGTAGCCCACGTACCTCGATGCCGGCCGCGAGGCTCGCCGCGGTGAGGAGCGCGTTCTCCACGGCGGCGAGCGCGGCAGTCGGATCGTCGCTCGCGAGGGCGTCCTTGATCTTGCCCGTCTTCTTCCGGAGCACCGTCTCCGGAAGCGCATCCCGCTCCTTGCGCCGCCGCGCGAGGCTCGTCGCCGCGGCGTGGGCCCCGCGCGCGACCACGAACGCGAGCGGCCCCGCGCCGAGGCTCGCCCAGAAGCCCGTGCTCGAGGTCAAGCGCGCGCGCCCGGGCGAGATCGGCTCCTTCGTCGCGGAGGGCGCGGGGAGGCCCGCGAGGGCATCGTCCGCCGGGGCGTCTTCCCGGGGCACCGCGCTCCGCGTCACGCGTACCGTCCCGAGCGCGGTCCTCGCCACGTCGTACGCGCCGCGCTGCGGATCGTAGAACGGCAGCTCGAGCGCGCCGAGATCGATGTCCCCCTCTTTTTTCATGCGGACGATGAAGGAGAAGACACGCTTGCCCCCGAAGCGATCGTTCGCCAGCGCTCCGACCTTCTCGTCGACCTGCGGCTCGAGCCACTCGACGCCGGCACGGATCGGCGCGGCGAGTGACGCGGGCAGGTTCCCCCACCCCGATAGCTCGATCCGCACGGCGATCGCCCCGCCGCGCTCCACCTCGCGCGGCGCCACATCGGAGGAGAGCGTGAAGCTCCCCACGTCCCCCGGTCTGAAGCCCGCCGGGCGCCCCTTGAGGCGCGGATCCGAGACCTCGACCTTCAGCGACTCGCTCTCGCGCACCGCGCCGCTCCCGCGCGCGTGGACGAGGGCCATCGACATCGGCCCGATCTCGAGGGAGCCCGCCTTCAGCGGGAACAGCGCGCTCTTGCGCACGAGCGCCACGGAGTAGATGCGTCCTGCTACCTTCGCGAGCCCCATCGCCCTCGGCTCCCGGTCCCCTTCGAGGAGCGATCGCTTCACGAAGTCGGCCGCCGTCGCCTCGTGCACGTCGTTGAAGTCGTGCTCCGTGCTGCCGACCTCGGCGTACTTGAACACGGAGTGCGTGACCTGCTCGCCCACGACGGCCCGCGTCTTGTCGATGGTCGCGTGCAGGAAGGTGCCGGCCCCGCGGGGGGCATCGAGCCCGAGGCTCGGGTTCGTCTCCGGGTCGGGCTCGAACACCTTGAAGGGATCGTCGCCGCCGCCCTGGTCGAACAGGCCCTTCCATGGATCGAACGGCGAGGGATCCCATCCCCCCGGGCGCCGCCGCAGCTTTCCGCGCTGGACCACGGTGACGCGAGCGCTCTGGCCGGTGACCTTCTGGGGGCCGACGCGGAGCGACGGCGGCCCGACCGTCAGCGTCCCGACGCGGTCGCCGCGCAGCGTCCAGGTCACGGTGACGCCACGCCGCTGAGAAGTGACGCCGTTCACGATCGAGATGCTCTGGCTGGGCGACGCCGTCGTACCCATGACGGTGAACCCCGCGTGGGCGCCCAGCTCGGCGTCGCCAAACGCGAGATCGGTGCTCGTGGTCATCACCTGGAGGCTGAAGTGGACCAGCGCGCCCACCTCGATCTCGTCGACGTCGATCGACGCCTTCACGTCGGTTGCCGCGCGCGCCGTGGCTGGGGCGAGAAGCATCGCGAGGGCGACCCACGTCGCGAGCACGAGCCTGAGCGCCGCGTGCCTCACTTGTCGGCCGTCCCGCGCACCTTGTGCTTCTGCGCCTGCTTCCTCGCGGCCTCCTGCTGGACGGTCGGAGCGTTCTCGAGCTGGTCGAGCATGCGATCGTCCTGGTTGGACTTCGGTGGCGGAGGCTCCTTGCCGCCGTCCTCCTTGTCTTTCGGCGGCGGGCTCGCGCCGTCCTGGCCGGCGTCCTTCGTGCCGCCGTCCTTGGGGTCGTTCGCGCCGCCGTCCTTCTTGTCGTCCTGTCCCGAGTCGCCGCCGCCGTCCTTGCCCCCGCCGTCTTGCCCCGCGTCCCGGTCGCCGCCGTCCGGGTCGCTGGCCTCGCTCGCGGCGTCGCGCGAGCCGTCCTGCCCCGCGTCCCTGTTCTTCTCCTCCTCGCGCCGCAGCGCGATCGCGCGGTTCCACGCCGCGTCGCGGCCGACCGGATCGCCCGCGTCGCTCATGCCTGGCGAGAGCCCGAGCGCCTTGTCGTACGCCCCGACGGCCTCCTTGTACTTCCGGTCGAGGAACAGCAGGTTGCCCTCGAGGTAGCGCGCGCGCACCCGCGTCTCGAGCGGCGCGGACTCGTCCGCTGCGAAGGAGCGCACGACCTTGAGTGCGCACTCGACCCCGCCCGCCCGCAGGGCGCGCGACGCCTCCGACTCCTTCTGCGTTTCCTCCTCGCCGAAGCGCGCGCCGTACCCTTCCGCGATGCGGAACAGGGCGAGGCCGAGATCGAAGCCTCCGTTGGGGCGCCTTCGCAGCATGTCGGGCGTGCCGATGTTGCCCTCGGTGCACGGGCCCGTGGTGAGGTAGTCCTCGAGGATCTTCGACGCCGCGGCGGCGTCGCCTCCGTCGCCCAGTTCGCGGATCGCATCGCGCACGGCCGGTGCCTCTCGCTCGAACGGCCTCTCAGGGTCCCACGTCGCGCACGCGCCCGCGAGCGCCGTCGACGCGCACGCCACCGCGAAGAGCGCCTGGCGCGCGCGCCTCACGACCGGCCCTCCGCGCTCCGCCGACGGCGACGCGGCGTCTCCATCACCAGGGCCTCGAGGACGAGGAAGAACACGCCCGCGCCGAGCGGGATCTGGTAGGCCTCGTCGTAGACCGTCTCCACGCGCTCGGAGAGCTCCTCGTGCATCATGCGCGCCAGGCCCGTGGCGATCTCCTCGATGCCTGTCTCGCCCCTCCTGGCGCGCACGATCTTGCCGCGCGTTCGCGTCGCGACCTCGGTGAGCTGGGCCTCGCCCTCGGCGGTCAGCTCGGTCGTCAGGGTCTTCCCGCGCTCGTCGGTGCGCGGGCCGAGCACGCGCCCGTCGGGGCCGACCTCGGGCACGGTCTCGGGTGCGCGGCCGCCGATCTGCACGACGTCGATGCGCGTGTTCTCCTGCGCGCACGCGTCGGCGACGTGAAGGGGGTCACCCTCCAGATCCTCACCGTCCGTGACGAGCACGATGACGCGAACGTGGTCCTTGGCGCGCGGGTCGCGGGAGAAGAGTTCGCGCGCCCGCTCGAGCGCTCGCGCGGTGGCCGTGCCACCGACCGGCATGTCGTTCGGTTCGAGCTGGCGGAAGAACTGGGTGATCGCCGCGCCGTCGCTCGTGAGGGGGAAGCTCATGGGCTCGCCCGCGAACGCGACGGCCCCGAAGCGCGCCCCGGGGAGGCGCTTCACGAGGTCGCCCACCTCGGCCTTCGCGCGCGAGATCCGGCTCGGCGCCACGTCACGGGCATACATGCTCTTGGAGAAGTCGAGCACGATCACAACGTCGAGGTTCGTCGCCGGGATGAGCCGCGAGCCGCGCCCGAACTGCGGCCGCGCGAACGCCACGCACACGAACGCGAGGCCCAGCACGAGGAACACGCCCTTCAGCGTGCGCGGGAGCGCGGCGTCGTGGGTGACGAGCTTGACGACGAGCGCATCCTCGCCGAAGCGCGCTCGGTCCCGGGAGCGTCGGAACGACGCGGCGATCTGCGCGCCGACGAACGCCAGGAGCGCGAGGACGATCAGCACGGCGCCCACGACGACCATCGGGGTCGTGAAGTCGTAGAAGAACCTCACGGGAACCTCCGGACGACCAGGACGCGCACCAGCGCCTCGAGCGCGAGCAGGACGAAGCCGGGCACGAGGAACATGGGGAAGAGGTCCTCCATGGTGGCGACCTGCGACTCGAAGCGCGTCTTCTCGAGCCGGTCGAGGATGCGGTGCATGCTCTCCTCGAGCCCGCGCTTGTCGGTGGCGACGAACGACTCTCCGCCCGTACCGTCCGCGATCTTCCTGAGGAGCGCAGGGTTCACGGGGAAGTGCGCGCGCACGAAGTGGGGCTGCCCGAAGATGTCGGTGCCGTCCTGCACGTCCACGTCGTCGCCGTTGCCGATCTGTACCGTGAAGACCTTCACGGACTGCTTCTCGGCGAGGTGCGTCGCGTACTCCGGCGCGATGGACCCGGCGTTCGAATCGCCGTCCGTGAGGAGGATGACCGCCTTGGATCGGGCGTTCGACCGCCGCAGGCGCGCGACGCCCGTGCCGACGGCGTCGCCGATCGCGGTGCCGTTGCCGTCGATGAGATCGAGCTCCATCTTCTCGACGAGCGCCGACAGGAGCGCCTTGTCGAGCGTCGGCGGGGAGAGGATGTACGCCGCGCGTCCGAACACGACGACGCCGATCCGGTCGTTCTTGCGCCGCGCGACGAAGTCGAGGATGACCTCCTTCGCGGTCGCGAGCCGCGTGAGGCGGCGCCCCTGCGCGGGCCTGGCCTGGGGCGCAGGCTTCTCCTCCGGCCCGTCCATGAGCGCGCGCATGGATCCGGAGAGATCCAGGACGATGACGATGTCGATCCCGCGCTCCTCGGCGTTCTCTCCGCGTAGGACGTCCTGCGGCCTCGCCATGGCGATCGCGAACAGGACGACCGCGGCGCCGCGGAGCATCGCGGGCACGTCGCGCAGGCGCGCACGGAATCCGCGTGGTCCGAGCGAAAAGGAGGCCACCGACGAGACGAGCAGGCGCGGGACGTTCTTCTCGCTGCCGGCCGTCATGGCGTAGACCATCGCGAGGGCGATGACGATCGCGACGCTGCACGAGAAGCCCACGGTGAACCATTGCGGGAAGGGAGACTTGGCGAAGAGCTGCCACTTGAGACCGAGGAGGCCAGCCCCGCGCCGCGCGACCGGGTAGACGAGGCCAAGGGCCAGGAAGGAGAGCGTGCCGGCGACGGCCGCGACGAAGCGCGCTCCGCCGTTCACGGGGCACCATCCCGGCCGTCGGCCTTCGCCTGGGCGTTCGGCTGTCCGCTGCCGGCTGCCGGCTGTTCGCGGTCCCCGGCTGGCTGTCCGCCGTCGGCGTTCGGCTGTCCGCCGTCGGCGTTCGGCTGCGCGCTCTCCGCCGTCCGCCGACGCGCGCCCTCTCGCCGCGGCATCGTCTTCCGGACGATCGTCTCCCCCCAGTCCACGACCTTGACGCAGTCCCCCTCCGTCGGCGTCATGTTCGCGAACTTCACGAGATCGCACTCGCCCAGGAACGCGACGATCTCCGCATGCGCCACCCCGTCGACGTTCGTTGCCGCGAGCGCGCGCAGGATCTCCGCGCTCGTCGACTCCAGTCCGTCGAAGCCGTACCTCGCTCCGAGGTATCCGCGCACCGCGTCGCTCACGCGGTCGAAGTACTCCCCGTACCGCTTCGTCTCCAGGAGCCCGGCGTGCCGCACGTCCTCGAGCGCCTCGAGCGCGATCTCCCACGGTGGCCTCGGCGGCGGTGGCGGCGGTTCGGGCTTCGGCCTCTTCGACCAGCGGTACGCGCCGTACATGACGAGGCTGCCCACCAGAAGCCCGGCCGATCCCCAGACGAGCCCCTCGCGCAGCTCCTTCCAGTCCTCGCGCTGCGGCAGAGGCGGCGGGTTTCCCTGCGGCCTGGCGTCAGGGACGCTCGCGATCGGATCCTCCACGGTGATCGTGTGCGGCAGCGTGCACAGCGTCGACACCTCCCCGTTCGCGCGCGCGACCGTGACCGGGAACGGCGGCAGCCGGAGCACGTGGCGCCCCGGTGTCGCAGGCAGCGGTACCACGGGGAGCTCGAGCACGGTCGTCGCGTAGCCGGGGCGAGGCTCCTTCGACTCGGCGCGCAGCCGCGCCTTCGCGGGTCCTGCCTGGTCGGGCAGCACGAACTCGGCGCGTGCGAGCTCCTTGGCCGTCTCGCTCGCGCGATCGAGCGACAGCCCCTGAGGGAGGACGGTCTCGGCCTTCTTGTGGGTCAGGGTGACGGTCAGCGTGGCCGCGTACCCGCTCCGCCCGCGCAGATCGAAGCTGTCCTTCATCACGGGCCGCTCCGCGCCCTTCGCGAGCTTCTCGACGCACCCCTGGGTGCTCGTGGTGTCGGCGGACGGGCCGGCGTCGTCGGCGCGCGCGAGGGCCGGGCTCAGCGTGAGGATGAGCATGAATCCAAGGGGGGTTGGTCCTCCGGGCTTCGGCCCGCAGTGCCCGCAAGGGACAGGGGTTCCCACCTGGCGCCTCATCGTCTGTGCGCCCTCTTCGCGCGGCGCGCGAACAGATCACGGATGGGCTCCACGTACGAGCCGCCGGTCGAGATCTCCACGACGTCCAGTCCGAGCCGCGACGAGAGCTGGCGCTGGGCCGTGAGCAGCGCGGTCGCCGCGTGCTTGTGGTGCGCCCGTACCCGCGTGTCCGCGGTGTCGCACAGCACCGTCTCGCCGCTCTCGAGGTCCTCGAACGTCACGAGCCCCATGTCGGGCATCTCGCGATCGCGCGGATCGGTGAGGACGATGGGGATGACGTCGTGCTTCGCAGCCGCGAGCGCGAGGGTCCGCTCGTAGCCCTGCGCGAGGAAATCGCTGATCACGAACGCGATGCTCCGGCGCTTCGACACGCGGACGAGCGCCTCCAGGATCGCCTTGAGGTCGGTCGCCGCGCCGAGCCGGGTCGCCGCCCCCTCCGGGTGGAGCTCCGCTCGCCACTCGGGCTCGAAGCCCAGGATCTCGCGCACGACGCGCATGACGTGCTTCTCACCCTTCTTGGGCGGGACGATCTTCTCCACGTGGTGCGTCCCGACGATGAGCCCCACCCGGTCGCCGTTCCGGATGGCGCTGAACGCGAGCAGCGCGGCAATCTCGGACGCCAGCCGCGCCTTCGACGAGCGCCGCGTCCCGAACAGCAGCGACTCCGAGAGATCGACGCACAGGAGCACCGTCATCTCGCGCTCCTCCACGAAGACCTTCACGAAGGGCTCGTTCATGCGCGCCGACACGTTCCAGTCGATGGTCCGCACGTCGTCGCCGGGCTGGTACGGGCGAACCTCGCGGAACGCGAGGCCCTGACCCTTGAAGCTCGAGGTGTAGCTCCCGACCAGCTGCTCGGTCGCCAGGCGAGCCGTGAAGATCTCGATCCGCCGGAGCGCGGCGAGGAGCTCCTTCGGGATGCGCGTCGGGGCGAGCGGGCGAGCACCGCCCGAGGGGGCCTTGCCGTCCCCCTTCGCCGATGCGCTCCTCGGGCGCCGCGCGGCCTTCGGCTTCTTCTTCGTGCGCGCCGTGGCCTTTTCTGCGCGCTTGCCAGGCGCGGCCTCCCGCCGCCGGACGAACAGGAGGATCCCGACGCCGACCATGACGATCGCCGCGCATGCGCAGGCCACGGCGACGAAGGTGAGGTCGGGCCCGGTGCTCGCGGAGACCGGCGCGCCCACGTCAGGGCACCTCGACGACCTCGAACACGCGGCGCACCACGTTCTCGGCCGTGACCTGCTCCGCGTCGGCCTCGTACGTGAGGACGATGCGGTGGCGCAACACGTCGGGGCCCACGGCCTTCACGTCCTCCGGCGTCACGTACCCGCGGTGGCGCAGGAACGCGTGCGCGCGAGCCGCGAGGTTGAGCGCGATCGACGCGCGCGGCGAGGCGCCGTACTCGATGAGCGGCCCCAGGTCCTTCAGGCCGTGCTTCTGCGGCTCTCGCGTCGCGAAGACGACGCTGACGATGTAATCCTTCACCTTGTCGTCGACGTAGATCTGGCCGATGACGCCGCGCGCGTCGAGTAGCTCGGACGGCGTGGCCACGGCCTCCGCCCTCGCCGGCGTTGGGGCGGTCATCCGGTCCATGATCTTGCGCTCGTCGTCGCGGGACGGGTAGCCGACCTTGATCATCATCATGAAGCGGCCGAGGTCGGCCCGGACGGCGAGGATCGCGAGGATGCCTGCGTCGAGGTCTCGCTGATGATCGCGATCCTCGCGTCCGGGTTGCGCCCCAGGACGAACAGCGGGAACGCGATCGACAC
>SXGT01316185.1_pt1 | contig 16041 bp, 19 predicted proteins | sample 3176221 | NCBI WGS metagenome assembly SXGT01 (sample SAMN11356862, study PRJNA531348) | freshwater metagenome | isolation source: freshwater sample F1-120 | place: China: Fuxian Lake, Yuxi | collected 2017-12-25
CGATTTCGCCAACTACCGCAAGCGGGCCCTGCGCGATCAGCAGGTGACCGGCGAGCGCGCGAAGGCGGCCGTCATCACCCAACTGCTCGGCGTGCTCGACGATCTCGATCGGGCCCGCACCCACGGCGACCTGGAATCCGGTCCGCTCAAGGCGGTTTCGGAGAAGCTGGTCACCACCCTGGAAGGGCTCGGCCTGACCAGCTTCGGCGCCGAGGGCGAGGAATTCGATCCGTCGCTGCACGAGGCCGTCCAGCACGAGGGTGACGGATCGTCGCCGGTGGTGGGCACGGTCATGCGCCGTGGCTACAAGGTGGGCGACCTGGTGGTCCGCCACGCCATGGTTGGTGTGGTCGACACGGTCGAGAATGCCGACGTGAACAGTGATCAACCCGCAGAATCAGAAGACTGACCCGGAGAGGAGGTGACGCATGGCTCAGCGTGAGTGGGTCGAGAAGGACTTCTACAAGGAGCTGGGCGTCACCTCTGATGCCGGCAAGGACGAGATCAAGCGCGCCGCGCGAAAGATCCTCGCCGAGAACCACCCGGACCGGAATCCGGGCAACTCCGTAGCAGAGGAGCGGTACAAGGCCGCCTCCGAAGCCAAGGAGGTGCTCACCGACGACGCCAAGCGCAAGGAGTACGACGAGACGCGGCGCCTGTTCGCCAACGGGGGCTTCGGCCGCCGCGGGCCTGGCGCAGGCGGCAACTTCGGTGGATTCTCCGGCGAGGGAGCCGAATTCAACCTCGGTGATCTGTTCGATCAGGCGGGTCAGGCCGGCGGCGCCAATATCGGCGACCTGTTCGGTGGTCTGTTCGGCCGTGGTGCCCAACAGCCGCGTCCGACCCGTCCGCGGCGAGGCAACGACCTGGAAACCGAAACGGAACTGTCGTTCCTGGAGGCCACCAAGGGCGTCGCGATGCCGCTGCGGCTGACCAGTCCGGCACCGTGCACCAACTGCCATGGCAGCGGTGCGCGACCGGGCACCAGCCCGAAGGTATGCCCGGGCTGTAACGGTGCGGGTGTCATCAACCGGAACCAGGGTGCATTCGGCTTCTCCGAGCCGTGCACCGAATGCCGGGGCAGCGGTTCGATCATCGAGCACCCCTGCGATGAATGCCATGGCACCGGGGTCACGACCAGGACCCGCACCATCAACGTGCGGATCCCACCGGGCGTCGAGGACGGCCAGCGGATCAGGCTGGCCGGCCAGGGCGAGGCCGGGCTGCGGGGCGCCCCTTCGGGAGACCTGTACGTCACGGTTCATGTTCGCGCCGACAAGGTTTTCGGTCGCGACGGTGACGATCTGACCGTCACCGTACCGGTGAGCTTCCATGAGTTGGCCTTGGGCGCAACGCTTTCGGTGCCGACGCTGGAGGGCAAGGTCGGGGTTCGGGTGCCCAAGGGTACATCGGACGGCCGCATCCTGCGGGTGCGTGGGCGCGGTGTGCCCAAGCGTTCGGGTGGTCACGGCGACCTGCTCGTCACGGTGAAGGTGGCGGTGCCGCCGAACCTGGAAGGCGATGCGGCCGAGGCGCTCGAGGCGTACGCGAAAGCCGAACGGGCCAGCGGGTTCGACCCGCGCGCCGGCTGGGCAGGGAATCTGTCATGAGCCGGAACGACGACGCCCGGACGTTCCTGATCTCGGTGGCCGCCGAACTGGCCGGAATGCATGCGCAGACCCTGCGCACCTACGACCGGCTCGGTCTGGTCAGCCCGCAGCGCAGCTCCGGAGGAGGTCGGCGTTATTCACAACACGATGTCGACCTGCTCCGCGAGGTGCAGCGGCTGTCCCAGGACGAGGGCGTCAATCTTGCTGGTATCAAACGGATCATCGAACTGACCAACCAGGTCGAGGCACTGCAGAACCGGGTGGCCGAACTGGCCGCCGAGGTCGAGCAGCTGCGCAAGCCCAGTACCGCGCTGGTCCTCTGGAAGCCCGGCGCACGCCGGGCGCGTTAGACCGTCGTTCAGGCGATGAGTATCAGCGTGCTGGTGCTGAACACTGCGGCAGTGACAGCGAAAAGCGTCCATGCACTCGACGTGCGGATCGCCCCCGACGACTGCCGGGTCCGGGTGTAGGCGCCGGTCGCCACTACGCCCACCAGTACTGCGCTGAGGACCAGCACCATCAGATGGGTCGGGCTGCGGTGGAGCAGCCATGCGCGCAGTGACAGCGCGGTGACACAGGCGGCCGTCAGAGTCGTGCGCCGCCAGGCCAGGATCGTCCGTTCGGTCTGCAGCCCGCCGTCGTCGCTGCCGAGCACGCTCACCTCAGGACGATCACGGTGCATATCACCGCGCTGGCGCACAGTGCCACGACCGTCGCACGCGCCAGCATCCTCGGTGCGGGCAGCGGTTCGTTGCGCCGCATGGCCTCCTGGACCTGACGCCACCGGCTGAATGCGGTCAGCGAGATCGCCGCGGCGGTCACGGTGCACAGGATCGCGAGTACCGCGTGATCGACACCATGGGTGGAGACCGGAAACAGGTCACCGATGACCAGACTCGCCGCCAGCAGTGCCATTGCCGTACGGATCCAGGCAAGGAACGTGCGTTCGTTGGCGAGGGTGAATCGGTAGTCGGGTTCCATGTCTAGGACGCCGGCTTCTCCAGGAATTGGTTGTCGAGAAGCGTGGCGTAGTCGGGCAGTTGGGTCGACGGGTCGATCGACTTCTGGGTCTTGGCCCATTCGCCGAGTTCGGTCAGCTTGTCCGCGAGGTCGGGACCGAGCTGTATTTGGTAGTCGAATTCGCCCAGCACGGTGCGTAGCAACTCGGGATCCAGCTGGGTGGCCTTGGCGACTGCCTCGGTTGCCGCGTCATCCTGTCCGGCTAAAGCTGTTCCCGCCTCGCCGAGGGCGGAGAGAAACGCACGGATGGCCGTACCCTTGGCCGCGATCGCCGGTTCGGTGGCGATGAACAGGCTGTGCTGTCGATACGATCCACCGTCGAGTTCGACGACGTCATCGCCGAGGGCCTCTACCGTCTGTGCCTGGTACGGCTGGAAGATCGACACCGCGTCGACATTGCGTTGCGCGGCTGCGGTGACCATCGCCGATGGAGAGACCTGTACCAGTTCGGCGGTGATGTTGTTGTCGGCCAGCACAGTTGAGACGAAGTAGGCGGCACTGGTACCGAGCGGGGTGCCGATCGACTTGCCGGAGAGGTCCGCGAGCTCGTTGATGCCGGCGCTGCGACGGGCGACCACGCGCGATCCTTCCCAGCGGGACCCGTCGGCGATGACGCGTAGACTCGGCGTCCGCGTGAGCGCCGCAGAAGTCGGCACGTCCGCAGCGGTGGTGATGTCGACCTGCCCGGCGGCCGCGGCTTGCAGGGCCTCGACGCCTGACTGGAAGTTCACCACCTTCACCTTCACGTTGTGTTCGGCGAACAGGCCGGTTTCGGCGGCGACGGGGATCTGCGCCCACGAGGGGTCTACGACGAAGCCGACCGTGAGCTCATCGGCGTTCGTGGTGCCCGATTCGCTGCACGCGGTGATCGACGCGGCGAGCGCAACCACTGTGAGAGCCGTAAATAGTGACGAGCGCAGAGTTTTCACGGTGTGTTCCTTCGAGGTATCGGGAAGAAAAGAAAGAGAATCGACAGGTCAGTGCACGGCGTGATCGATGCCGAGCTGGTGGTGCAGTGTCTTGCGAATGTTGCTGTAGCCGGCCATATCCGCCAGGGCATCGGCGGGCCGTGGGCGGCTCAGCGGATTGTTGATGCTGTCGACCACCTGACCGTCGCGGAGCACGCTGACTGTGTCGCCGAGCCGGATGGCCTCGTCGATATCGTGCGTGACGAAGACGATGGTCCGGCCGAGCCGCATCCACAGGTCGATCAGCAGATCCTGCATACGCAGCCGGGTGAGCGCATCCAGCGCCGCGAAGGGCTCGTCCATCAGCATCACCGTCGGTTCACCGGCGAGAACGCGCGCAATGCTGACGCGTTGTCTCATACCGCCGGAGAGTTCTGCCGGCCGCTGTCTGCCGACCTCGTCCCGCAGCCCGACGAGCTCGAGCAGCTCACTGATCCGTGACCTCCGCTCCCGCTTGGCCAGCTTTCGTGCCGCCAAAGCGAAGTCGATGTTGTCGGCGACGCTCATCCACGGGAAGAGCACGTCGCGCTGGAATGCGACACCACGGCGGGGATCCGGTGCATTGACAGGTGCGCCGCTGTCGGTGACGGTGCCCGACGTCGGGTTTATCAGACCCGCGAGGCAATGCAACAACGTCGATTTTCCGCTTCCCGAGGCGCCGACGAGCACGGCAAATGACCCATCGGGGATCGTGAGCGAGATGTGCTTGAGGGTGGGTTCCTGGGTGCCGGCGAATTGCACGACCAGGTCGCTGGTTTCGATGGCCATCTCAGTGCTCCTCCTGGGCCCATCGGGTGAACGGAGACGTGGCAGAGCTGATCACCAGATCGCAGACTGCGCCGACGATCCCGAGCACGATGAGACAGAAGATGAGCCGGTCGGCTTGCGAGAACAGCTGTGCCTGATAGATGCGATAGCCGATACCCGCTGTCGTACCTGTCATCTCGGCCACGACGATCAGCACGAATGCCATCGCTGCTCCCACCCGGAGGCCTGAGGCGATGTCCGGCGCCGCTTCCGGCAACACTATCTTCGTCAGGGTTTGCCACTTCCCGGCGCCGAGGCACCGCGCGGCCTTCAGATAGTCGGCCGGTGTGCCGGCCAGTCCGCTGTGGCTGTTGATCCAGACCGGTACGAACACCCCCAGAGCAATCACCAGGGTCTTGCTGTTCTCGCCCAATCCGAACCACAGGATGGCGAGTGGGACAAGACCGATGGTCGGAATCGGTGCGAACACCCGTAACACGGGTTGGAGCAGGTTGCGGCCGGCCGCCGTGGTTGCGGTGCAGACCGCGACCACGATTCCGGCCGCCGCGCCGATGGCGAATCCGATCGCGGCTCGACGCAGACTGGCGACGATATCGTCAGCCAGGAGTCCGTCGGTCCAGAGTGTTCCACCGGCAGCGAGGATTTCGGGCACGCTGGGAAACAGCTGCCGAGGAAATCTCCCGGTCGCCACCGCCAGTGACCAGACCGCGGCCACCAACAGCAACCCGGCGATGGTCCACCCGAACATCCGGAGTCTGCTCACTGCCATCTGCAGCCGGGATGAGGTGTGACGATCTGTCGAGGTGCGGACCGGTGGCGATGTCGCGAAGGTCTCGGCCTCTACGTCGGTCGTCATGGGCGAAGATCGACTTCGCGTAGCAGTGGCCGTGGGGTGCTTGCCGGCACCCAGTCGAAAGGCACTGCCTGTGAACGGTATACGAGCGCGGTGAGGCTGAGCCGGTCGACGCCCGGCACCCTGGTCTGCTTGACCTCGGGCTCGCCGGCCACGCCATATCCCTGGTACGGGCTGTGGTATTCCCAGACGATATCGCCGTCAGGGGTCACCTGAAAAAGCCGTCCCTGCATCCCCTCGGTGATCAATGTGTTGCCGTTGGGCAGTCGCTGGGCGTTACTGACGAACGAACTGAAGAACGTCCAGGGTGGCAGTCCGGAGTCTTCTGCGGTGTACTGCCAGACGATGTCCTCAGTGACAGGGTCGATCTCGAGTATGCGTGAACCTGCGTAGATGCCGAGCGATGCCGGTGGGTATCCCGCACCGCCCTGGTTGTCGAAGACCAGGATGTTGCCAGCGCCGGGCAGGCCTGCGGCGATCATGTGTGGGTTGTGTTGACCGGACGTCTGATCGAGCGGTCTCGGCACCTTGTGGACGCTGATGCGTTGGTGTTGGGCGCCTGCCTCGGCCGGGTAGTACGGCCCGAGCTTCCAGGCGACCTTGCCGGATTGTTTGTCGATCAGCGCGATGATGTTGGCTTTGCGGAAGCTGATCACGATGTTGTCCGGCTGGAACACCGAATCGGGTCTTTCGGTGTACCAATGGTTTTCGCCGAGAGACTTGGCGCTGTTCATCTCCAGGTAGCCCCACGGGTCTTCAGGGTCGCGTGCGACGGTTTCCCGCAGCGCCACCCAACCCTCTTCGGAGAAGCCGAATTCGTGCAGGTGATCACCGGCGAGCCATTCCCAGACGATGTCGCCCTGTGGTGACACCTCGTAGAGACCCTGATCGCCGACGGTGTGGTCGCCGAGGTCGGGGACCACGCGCGGCACCGTCACCAGGACGAGCCGGTTGCCGTTGGGGAGCAGTTCCCAATCATGGTTCTGCCGCGCGGCACCGTCGGGTGCTTGCGTCCCCCATTCCCACACGCGTTCACCGGTCCAGCTCAGCTGCCCGATGGTGCCGTTGGCATAGATTCCGCCGCGGGCGTCGCCGCTGTCGGAGAGTTGCAGGCCGACGTCGCCGATGCGCCCGTCATTGAGTGCCGGGTCGAGGATGCGGGGCGGTACGCCGGCGTATGGCCACTCGTGCAGGACGGTGCCATTGAGGTCGATGAGCCGGGTGACCGAATCGGCACCGGTGAACAGAACGTAACTGTCATGGGCGAGTTCAGGGTTGAGGTAGGTGACTCCGCTGAGCCGTACGAATGACATGTCAGCTACTCCACCAATGGCTTGTTACGTCCATACGTCCTCCTGGTAAATGTTCTAATCGATTAGCGTAACGATCGACGGCGACGATGGAACTGTCACAATCGCCGTGATTCGAAAGGTGGTGAACGTGCCGCAACGAACGAAAAGGTGCTGGCAATGAGCGTGAAGCGGCCGACGCTGGCCGATGTGGCGAGTCGCGCAGGCACGTCGACGGCAGTGGTCAGTTACGTCTTGAACAATGGGCCGCGTCCGGTATCAGAGTTGTTGCGGGTCAGGGTGTTGAGCGCGATCGATGATCTGAACTACCGCCCCGACCGGCGGGCTCGGGCTCTTCGGCGTCCCCGTCGGTGGCGTCAGATCGGCCTGTTGGTGCCCGACCTCACCTTGCCGCTGTTCGGTGAGTTCGTCGGCCGGATCGAGGTCGAGGCGCGGTCACGCGAGCACCTCACAATGATCGGCAACACCGGCTACGACCCGGAACGGGAGCTTGAGTTCGTGACGGCCTTCACCGAAGTCGGCGTCGACGGCATTGTGGCCATCGGTGCCGCCCATGCGCAACGCACCGCGGAGCTCTGCCGGAACGAGCGTCTCCCGGTGGTCTGGATGCACAACATCCGGGGAGAGCTGGCAGCCGACATCGTGGGAGTGGACCACGTCCAAGCCGGCCGGCTGGTGGCACAACACCTCATCGATGAGCACGGGTGCACCGACATCGCGTTCGTCGGGGGTTTCACCGCAGAGGATGTCAGACACGGTGACAGGGAAACCGTGCAGCAGCGGTTCGACGGTGTCGCCGCCGTCGCCGGAAGCGATACTTCGCATATCCGAACCGATCTCACTGCGGATTCCGCATACGCCGCAGTGGCAGCTCTACTGCGGGACGGGCGGAAACCCGACGCGCTAGTGGTCGGAACCTTGGGCCAGGTGGAGGCCACCATCCGTGCGGTACTCGACGCGGATCTCAGCATCCCCGGCGATCTGCGCATCGTCGGCTTCGATGGCAGGCTCAACGAGTACGGGCAGTTTCTCCTCACTGCCGCCCAGCAGCCCGTGGACGAGATGGCGCGTCGCGCGCTCGACCAACTGTTGGACTCGTCGCCCAGTCCGACCGCTCAAGGGTTGTTCATGCCCTCGCTCAAGATCGGAAGCACCTGCGGATGCTGACCGTCGTTCAGGTGATGCGGATGCTGAACCGCGCCGTCACCGGTTCTCCGGCGGCCAGCCGGTAGCCACCGCGGCGCAGTGCGTCGGTGGGCGCGGCCATCGGCTCGATCGCCACCAGGGCGTCGGCGGCGGGCGCGAACAGTTGCGCGGCCGGATAGCCCTGTTCGAACGTGACCTCGATCCTGCGGTCGCCGCCGGAGAGCGCGAACACCGACCCCGTGGGCACCTCGTCGAAACCGTCATCGAGCACCCGGTCGCCCAGCGGCGCCGACTCCGCGGCCCACGGGTCGTGCGCTCCGGTCGGGAGACCGCGGTCATCGACCGGTAGGTGACGCATGGTGGGCGTGCTCAGCTCCCACTCGTCGCGTGGCACATCCGGAATCGTGAAATACGGGTGATACCCGAAACACAGCGGAACCCGACCGGCACCCGGATCGACGGTCGTGGCGATCGTCAACGTCCGCTCGGCCAGGGTGATGTGCTGGGTCAGCACATGCGGGAACGGAAATGCTGTCAGCAGCTCCGGTGTGCGGTAGTCCAGCGTGGCGATAACGGTATTGGCCGATTGCTCGGTGATCTGCCAGCCGGGGTAGGCGGCCAGCACCCCGTGCATGGGGGCGCCGTGCGGATCCGTGCGTACCCGTGGCGCACCCGCGAGGTCGACGAACGTGGCGTCGACGGTGTACTCGGTGCCGCTGAGCCGGTTGGCCCACGGATAGAGGATGGGGATGCCCATCGTCTTCCCGTCGGTGACGTAGGCGTCGAGGCCGCGCCGCTGGCCGAGAAACTCGACACCGTCATCGGCCAGGGAGGTGCCGATCATGCCCGCGCCGGGCACAAAAGTGGCCGTCAGCGCCGATGAGGGATCCTGCAGGGTGATGCAGTCGAAGTCGGCCATGGCTGTCACGCTAGCGGGTCATGCTGGATGCGCTCGGGCGGTGCGCCTTTCGCGATCAGCGCGGCCTTTGTCGCGGTGACCATGTCCGGGCCGCCGCAGATCAGGATCTGCCGGTCGCCCCAGCTGCCGTATCCGGTCACCACCTCGGGCAGTCTCCCGGTCTGGCGCACATGCAGCCCGCGCGGCGGCTGGTGATCGGGATACTCGCCCGCCCACGGTGGATTCGTGGAGAACTCCGACACCGGCGTCACCGACAGCCACGGGTTGGTGGAGGCGATCTCCCACAACGTGCGCAGATCGTAGAGGTCACAGGGGTAGCGGCCGCCGAAGAAGAGATGCACCCGCGGATTCTCGGCATAGCGGCTCAGGTCGGAGATCAGCGCCCGTAGCGGGGCCAGTCCGGTGCTGCCCGCCACCAGCAGCACGTCCTCCCCGTCGCGGTCGATCTGCAGTCCGCCGTGCGGGGCGGACAGCCGCCACCGGTCCCCGGGTGCCGTCTCGCCGACGATTGCGGTGCTGACCATCCCACCGCTGACGGACCGGATGTGGAACTCGATGGCACCGCTTTCGTCGGACGGTATCGACGGACTGAGATATCGCCACCGGCGGGGCCACTGCGGCACCTGCACCGTCACGTACTGCCCGGAGTGATAGAACAGCGGCCGGTCCAGTTGCAACCGGACGATCGAGACGTCCCGGGTGGCCCGGATGTGCTCCAGTACCGTCCCGTCGACGAACGGCGGGGTCTGCTCGGCGTCGGCCGCGCCACGCATCACCCCGATCACGAGTTCGATGAAATCGGATGTGGCCTCGGCGATCCGGCCGTCCCAGATGTCGGCGAGCTCGTCGCGCAGGGTGGTCAACAGCGCCTGGCCCAGGGTGTCGTAATGCCTGGCGGTGACCCCGTACTTGCGGTGATCGCGGCCGAGCTGGGCCATGAACGCGACCGGCTCCTCGGCGCGCTGGGCGATCATCTCGGACAGCAGCCAGCTCAGCGCCTCACCGAAGGACGCGCGCTGGCGGGTGAGATCGGGGGGAAACAGGTCACGCGCGGACATGTCGATGGCGAACCAGCGGGTGTAGATCCTGCCGATCACCTGATCGGCGTCGACCGTGGCGCGCAGTGTCTGCAGCGCGTCGCGGTCGTCGAGTCCCACGAGAGAGGAGTTTAGGCGCGGCGGATCGCGACGGTCACAATCAGCGCCTGCGCCATATCAGCAATCATCTGAAATGATAGTGTCCAAACATGCCCTCACCAGCGCAGAAAGCCCCGAAGCGGGGCAGGGGACAGGGTGAGTCGCTGCGTGCCAACTCCCGCGACGCCCATGTCGATCCGTCGCGAACGAGGCGCTGCGCCCGTTCATCCAGGCCTACGTTCTGACCCGCTGCGCTACCTGATGAAGGTGTCAGCACTGGCAGATCTGCCCGCCGCGCCGGGACTTCCCGAGTGAGCGCGCCCGAGGTCACCGCGGTGCTGGTGTTCCATCCGGGCGGCAACGGCGAGTTCTCGGAGTGGGCGAACACCGTGACCGCCACCGCCGCTGGTTGTGTCAGGGCCCGGGTGTCGGTGGCCGACGGGACCTTGGAGCCCGCTGTCGCGGTGACCTTCAGCGGCACGACAGAGTTGGATGCGTGGCTGGACCGTGCCGACGCGCTGGGAAACGGGGGATGGCTGCCGGCGGCCCCGGCGATACTGCTCGCGACCGACGAGCCTCCGCCGGCAGGAATCGCGGCCTTCCGGCACCAGCTCGTCGCCGGCAGAACCGCCGAATTCCTGCAGTCGCAGCGCGAACTCGCCACCGCCGCACACGGCTTCAGCGGGTATGAGGGCACCGTTGTATTCGTCGATGGGGGAGAGGCCCTCTCGGTGCTGCGCTTTCGCACCGACCGGCACCTGACGGCGTGGATGTCCTCGCGTCAACGCGAGGATGCGCTGCCCGGCTTGCGATCGAGCCTGACCGCGGAGTTCGCCCCGGTAGCCGGCACCACCGCCTTCGGCACCACCGTCCGCACCGACGGTGGCCGCATGCTCATGACGCCCAACTGGAAATCGGTCATGCTGGTGCTGCTGGTCTTGTACCCGACGGTGATGCTGCTGTCGCGTTTCCTGGGGCCGGTGCTGGATCGCCTCGGTGCCGAGCCCTGGCTGTCGCTGTGGCTCAGTCAGGTGATCAGCGTGGCGGCGATGCAGTGGTGGCTGATGCCGTGGGCCTCAAAGCCGTTCCGGCGGTGGCTGGACCCGGTCGACGGCGCGGGCTGGCGCAGCAGCCTGGCCGGTGCGGCGGTGATCCTGCTGCTCTACGCAGTGACGCTGCTGCTGTTCGACTCGGTCAAGTGGCTGCAGTTCTGGGACTACGGGAGTCCGTGAATTCCCTTGTACAGCACCATGACACCGATCACGACCAGGATCACGGCCATCAAGGTGGCGTGCTGCTGCTCCATCCACTCCTTCAGGCGTGTCAGTGGGCCCACCAGACGTTCTCCGCTGACGACATAGGCGAGCACGGGCAGGATCACCGTGCTTCCCGCGATCGCCACGAAGTAGACCATCGCCAGCCAGGCGTGGGCCACGCCGATGCCGGCGGTGCTGATCGCCAAACCCGCTGCGATACAGATGAACAACACCTTCGGGTTCACCACCGCCAGCACCGCGGCGGTGATCAGGGCCCGCCGCGGTGTGAGCCCGCTCAGCTTGCGCATCCATGCCGGTGAGTGTTCGGACTTCGTGCGGGTCACCCATTTGTATCCGCCGAACACGATCAGTGCCGCGCCGGCGGCGATGCGCACCCAGGACGCCCAGCCGGGCGGCTTGTCCAGCGAGCCCACCAGCCCCGAGGCGACCACGAAGATCGACACCAGTGCCGCCAGCCCCAGTAGCCAGCCGGCCAGGAAGGCCAGCCCGGTCGGGCGCGGTCGTTCGGTGTGCAGGGCCAGCACCGCGGGGATGATGGACAGCGGTGAGAGCGCGATGACCAGAGCCAGCGGCGCCAACTCGGTCAGGACCGAACCCCAGATGTCGTTCACAGTTCGCACCACTTCCACTGGCCGTTCTCGTAGGAGAAGGTGATTTCGTCGGGGTCGGTACCGTCGTTCTCGATGATGGTGTCGGCGGTGTTGCCGGTGATCTCGATCGACGTGACGGTCAGATCGAGCTTGCCCATCCCGTCACGCATATCGGCGAAGTTGGCCCGGGAGAACTGTTCGTCGGCGCGCATCTCCGCGCACATCAGGTTGCGCAGGTTGTCGTATTCCTGCCCGTTCCAGGCTTGTTCGAATTGTGCGACGACCTTCTCGATCTGGTCCTCATCGGAGAGTGCTGCAGCAGTGGTCGTCGGCGCCCCGCCGATCGGGCCCCCGGAGGGTTTGTCGCGGGTCACGGCGACCGTGATGACGGCGGCGACGGCGATGAGCAGCACGGCACCCACCGCACCGAGGATGAGCCCGTTGCGGCCGCCGGATGTGCGCTCCGGCACCCACAGCGGCCAACCCTGCGGTGGCGGCGGCCAGGACGGATCGGGCTGCCAGCCCGCGGGCGGCGTCCAACCCGGCGGAACGGGCGGCCAGTTCGGCGGTGGGTTGAAGCGCATGGCAACAGTGTCGCCGATTCCGGGGCATATTGACGTCAGTGACGCAAAGAGCGCGCAGCCAGCGCCGCCTCGGCGGCAATCGCCTCTTCCGGTGTCGGCAGCCCGAGGCCGTGGGTGAGCAGTTCGCGGGAGGACATCTCATCCTGGCCTTGCACGCGGAGCAGTCCGGATACCAATTCGTACTGGCCCGCTCTGCCCTTTGCGGCGGCGACGTCGGCCACGGTCAGGATCTCGCTCGCAAGCTCGGCTTCGGTCATGTTCGACACCTGCGGTGACAGCTCAACACGATGAATGGCTCCGGTCATCAGCGCGGACACCGTGACCGAGTCCGCAGCATTGCTGGCTGAGAACAGCGGATCGGGAATCGAGTCTCCCTGGGCCGGATCGCCGGGGTCCTCTCCCGGGACGTAGATGTCGAACGCGTCCAGGCCGGTGTCATCGTCGCCCGCAAGGGGCTTCTCGCTACCGGTCATCGCGGCGGAAGAGGCAGTTGTTGGTCGATGGAGTGGGCATTGCGGCCGTCGGTCGCCACATACTGCGACGCAGCGGTGTTCACATTCGCCTCGTGGGCCTGCGACGTGGTCTCGAGCGCGATGCACGCCCGCGTGCGGGCAGCCGCGACCTCCGCCGCGGCAGTCGCTGCCATGCTGCAGATGTTGCCGTGTGTGCGCAGTATCGACTCGGATATGTCGTCGACGAGGTGTGTTGCCTGTCCGATGTGGGTGGCGGCATCAGCGTGCTTCTGGGCCAAGTCGCGTAGGTGACTCGGAGTCACACGCACTTCGTCGGAGGGCCCGGCCGGAGACGTCATGATCTGATCCTCACATTCGGGTCGGATAACATTCGGCGGCGATCTCGTCATATGTGCGCGCAGCGTCTTTCATCGTTTGCGCGGTCCGCTCAGCGTGATTCGACAGTTCGTTCACGTACCAGAGGCAGGTGGGAATGGATACCCCGACGGCGGCCATCTCGATCTCCAGCGACATCGCCTTCCCGACGCGGGGAATCGACCGCGCTGCCAATGCGGGCACGATGGCATTGCCCATCAGCGTGGCGGCGTTGTTCAGCATTCTTCGGGTTGTGTTCACCGCTGCGGCCTGCGACGAGATGGCCATCAGTACATCGAGATCAGCGTCCGGCATTCTGCGCGCCCGGTTCGTTTGGCGCTCATTGGCTTTCGCGTATGCATCCGCGGCATCGCCCTGCCAGCGTTCATCCGGAAAGGCGGTATCCAGTCCGTCGGCCACCACGTTGAACTTCTGCGCGCTCTGGCTGTACCCATCGCCGTCCTCCGGCGTATTGCTCCAACCGCACTGAAGTTGCAGCGCCAGAACGGTCTTGAGTCCAGCCGAAATGATATCGGTCTGTTTGGCCGCCGGCAGCAGTGCCAGCGCCACACTGGCCACCTCTGCGAAGTTGCCGGCGAGATTCCACAGTGCATCGGGGCTGTGCCGGCCGATCAGATCCGCTGCCCCGAACAGGCTCGAAACCACCTCACCGGCAGCTCCTATCGGTCCGACCGGATCCATACGTTGCATTGTTTCGCCGACCTTCTCCATCAGGTCGCTGTACATGTCGAATAGGCCCATTCGTGTGTCTCGCCTCCCCGTCCTTTGCACCGTATAGCATTCTGTGACAGGCACAATGCAGAAATTTCAAGCGTCGGGGGCGGCAGATCGACAATGCGACAATGCCGGGATGGTTCCCGGATCCGTGGAATCCCGGGCAATTGCGTTTCAACGATGGCCGGCAATGGACCGGTCACATTCAGCCAGTCCCGAGTTCCTCGGGTTTTCCCGTTGAGGGCACATTCCGCTTTCCGCTGGAGCAACCCGTCCTTGTGCTGCTGCCCAGCCCTCGCCGCGCCGATGTGGATGTGGCCTGCACGGTGCAGGATGCTCACGGACGGGAACTGGCGTCCATCACACCGCGGGGCAAGAGACCATCAGCGCTGGGCCGTGACGCCGAAGATCTGGATTTCGTGGTCGTGGCTTCGAATGGTGCGCAACGACTTCGGATCAGCCGACTCGGCGGTTTCGTCCAGCGACACCGTGTTGTCGTGCGGGGTCCCTCTGGCCAGGAACTGGGTCGCTTACAGCAGACCAGTGGCTTCTTGCGGCAGTTCCGAACGCCACGGCTGTCGATGACGCTGGAAAGTGCCGGGCGGCCGCTCGGCTACACCGACGTCTGTCTGGAGCCAGAGCAGAGGAGGTTCTCGGAGGTAGAGGCTCCGATCGTCGGCGCCGGCGGCGCACCACTGGCGACGGTGTGGCGCACATGGCATTACGTGGACACCATCAGCGATTTCTTCGAATACCGCTTGTCATGCCCCCGGCCACAACCGTGGCCGGTCCCGGATCTGTTGCTCGCAACGGTGTTCAGTCACTACCTGTACGACAGGCTGAGTGCCGGCGGACCGCTGTCCACCTACAACCGCTTCGGCCGCGGCGGAACAAGGCACGACTCCACCATTCGCTGGTAGCCGTGCGATCAATCAAAGGTATTGCGTCCCAGACTCTCCACGAACCGGGGCCCGAGCAGGTCGAGCTCGCCGAGGTAGCTGCCTGCCCAGCCGCCGAACGGCTGGTGCGCCAGATACTCGTTGCGGAAGCGGTCGTCCTCGGACACCTCGGTGGCGCAGAACTCGGGGATCACCAGATCGGTCACGGGACCGCCGCGTTCGACCTCGGCCATCACCAGGGGAGCGTTTCCGCTCAAGAACCGGTCGATGATCCAGCCGTCCTCACCGAGCCAGGCCGAGTACCGGACCTTGATGACGACGTGCTCGGCGCGCGCCACGATCTGTCCGGCCACCATCGGATCGAGATCGCGTTCGGCCTCATAGCGGGTGCCGCCGGCGGCGGGCCCCTTGGCGGTCATGGTGCCGATCGTGTCGTCGCCCAGAGCCTGCACCAGTTCGGCCGGAGTCCCGTCGAGTCGGGCCGGCGCGGGTCCCTGTAGGCGGATGCGAACCGCGTAGCCGTCGGCGGCGAACAGGTAGGCCTGCACGATCAGCATGGGGGTGGGATCGGACGCCGCGACGGCGGGCATCTCGCGGACGAAGAACTTCCGTTCGAACTCGAAGTCGCCGGAACCGGAGTCGGACATAAGACGACGTTAGTCCCTAGTCATGCCGCACCCGGGCGCGAAGAGTGTGTGTCAGCCGCTTCGAAAAAAGATAGAGTTGAGCGGAACAGACTCAACCTTGACTGCGTTGGACAACACGACAAGCATTTTTCCCAGCTGTACAGAACCTTTGAAAGGTAGGTGTCGTGGACTCGTTCAATCCGACCACGAAGACCCAGGCGGCACTGACCTCGGCGCTGCAGGCGGCAACGTCCGCAGGCAACCCGCAGATCACTCCCGCTCATTTGTTGATGGCGTTGCTGACGCAGAACGACGGTATCGCCGGGCCCCTGTTGGAGGCGGTCGGAGTAGAGCCCGCGAAGATCCGGTCCGAGGCCGAGCGCCTCGTCGGCCGGCTGCCCAGCGCCTCCGGCTCCAGCTCGCAACCCCAACTCAGCCCCGACGCGATCACCGCGATCACCACGGCGCAGCACCTGGCCACCGAGATGGACGACGAATACGTCTCCACCGAGCATCTGTTGGTCGGCCTGGCCAGCGGCAACGCGGATACGGCCAAGCTGCTCACCGGCGCCGGCGCGTCGCCGGAAGCTCTGCGTGACGCGTTCACCAAGGTGCGGGGCAGCGCGCGGGTCACCAGCCCCGACCCCGAGGGGACCTATCAGGCGCTGGAGAAGTACTCCACCGACCTGACCGCCGCCGCCCGGGAGGGCAAGCTCGACCCGGTGATCGGGCGGGACAACGAGATCCGTCGCGTCGTGCAGGTGCTGAGCCGC
>SXGT01275294.1_pt1 | contig 16040 bp, 16 predicted proteins | sample 3176221 | NCBI WGS metagenome assembly SXGT01 (sample SAMN11356862, study PRJNA531348) | freshwater metagenome | isolation source: freshwater sample F1-120 | place: China: Fuxian Lake, Yuxi | collected 2017-12-25
CGTGATGTGCGGGTACTGGAACCGACCCGACCTGAACGCCGATCGTTCGCGCGGCGGCTGGCATCACACGAACGACCTCGGCCGCTACGAACGCGATGGGAGCTTCACCTTCGTCGGCCCGAAGGGGCGCATGCTCAAGAGCGCGGCCGAGAACATCTACCCGGTCGAGGTCGAACAGGCGCTGCGTTCGCATCCGGCGGTGGCCGATGCCGCGATCATCGGGGTCCCCGACGCGGTGTGGGTCCAAAGCGTGAAAGCGATCGTCGTGTTGCACGAGGGCGCCGTCGCAACGTCGGCCGATCTGATCGAGCACTGCCGCTCGCGAATCGCGTCGTACAAGAAGCCCCGCACCGTCGAGTTCGTCGACGCACTCCCTCGCGTCGGTTGGGCAGTTGATTACGACTCCCTCGACGCGCAGTTCGGCGGCGGCAACTACCCCGGCGGCACCACTCGCAGTGCTTAGGCGCAGCACGTGAGCCGCAGCACGCGAGTCCGAGGTCATCGCTCCGTGCGTGACCGTCACGCAAGCGGACCCAGGGCGACTGCGTAACCACTCGCCCATCTCGAGCCCCAGATTGGGTGGCACGCAATCGCGATCGATGGCGACATCGCCGCGATCGCCGCCTACGAATCGTGGGGCGACATCGTGGCGCACGTTTGCGTCGCGAGCGCACCTGCTGTACGCGAAAAGGGCTATGCGACGTCGGTCGCGTCGGCGGCGCTCCGGCACGCGTTCGACGCAGGACGCGTCGCGCAGTGGCGAGCCTCGATCATGAATCTCGCGTCCTACGCGCTCGGATCACGCCTCGGATTCGTCGCCCTCGGTGAGCAAAAGGTGTTCGACATCGGCGACTGGACTCCGTAGAAGTTCCAAGATTGCGGACTCGCTGCTGTGTGCAGGGCTCAGAGCGCGCGTCGCATCAGCCGTTCGTCGATCGGAGTGTCTTCGCGGTTCTCCGTCGCAACGAAACCGCAGCGTTCGTACGCGGCGATTGCGGCGGAGTTGTCGCGTCTCACGGAGAGTTCGACCGACTCGTGTCCTAATCGAGTGGCCCACTCCACCACCGCGTCGATCAGCGCACGCCCAACTCCGAGGCGGCGCGCTTCCGACGCGACGAACATCGAGATCAACTCGACTCGACCGTCGTGGCGGTCCCCGCTCGCTTGACCGACGGACAACTCGTCGACAAACGCGATGACGTTGTGTTCGACATCGGTGAGCCGCGCGCGCCACCGCGCTTCGGTATCGCCAACGCCTTGCCAATCGGCGAGCACCGAACTGAACGCCGACGCAGATTCGCTCAACGCCCGCAACCTCACCGCGCGCCAGATCTCCCAGTCGTCGGCGTCGCCAACTCGGATTTCGATGGGCGAAGACGTCATCGACCCACCATAAGCCACCGGTGGTCTGCGGGTAACCACGCGAACAATCGCGCCCGATCGACGTCGCGCAACGCCGGAATCACGACTGCTGCGTCGTGGTCGTCCTTCGGCCGATCCGATTGCGACTTGAACAGCAACTGCAACCACGGCGTGAGATACGGCACCCCGGCCGGCGTGTGCAAGACCACCTCGGACCACGGCAACGTGAGGTTCGGATCACGCCGATAGATCCACCGTTCGTCGTCGCCCTCGCCGATGAGCACGTCGAGTGCCCAGGCACCTCCCGGCCGGCGTATCCACAGGTTGTTCTGGTGCAAGTCGGCATCGAGGGCTTCGCCGTTCCACTGCGACAACTGTCCCGCGGCAGCAATCGAGATCGACCAGTGCGCCTGCAACGGAGCGAGCCGATCAACCTCGCGACGACAGACGCCGACATCGAGATCGGCGTGCGTGCGCCACGTAGTGCCAACGTGGAGTTCGAGCGCGTGCCCGCCCGCGATCCACCAACGGACACCGAGCGGCGCGAAGAACTCGGCTACCGCGTCGATCGTCAACGGCTCCCACGGCTCGACGTCGTCGCTCATCGGCCGCAGCCTCGCACATCCGCTGTGCGCACGGTTCCTACCGCGGCCGTCACGCGCCGGCTGACTCGCCGGTAACGTCGAGCTCATGGTGCAGCTCAAGTCGATCAACATCGTGGTCGCCGACGTCGTTGGTCTCACGCAGTTTCTCGAAGCGCTCGGCGTCGCAATCGACCCCCTCGACCCGGGTTGGGAAACGTGGGCACCGCATCACCGCAGCTTTGGTGTGGTTGACGACCCCGGCGCCGACCTCGACAGCGCGCGATTCGCCAACGACTGGGGCGGTACCGCGCCCGAGTTCAGCGGGGTCGTCGTGAACCTCACGGCGGCCGATCGTGACGCAGTCGATCGCGGTCACGACATCGCCGTCGCACGCGGCGCGATCTCTCGCAAGGCGCCCTACGACGCGTTCTGGGGTGCGCGCTACGCCGTCGTCGAGTCACCGTACGGAATCACGTTCGGCCTCATGAGCCCGAGCGACCCGAACCATCGAACACCCCCGACGTTCGCCCCCTGACCGAACTCGTCACCTCACAACCGCGGATTCCGACGCCTGGGGTGACAAGAACGAGAAAGCCCCGGTGTCAGGTTGCGAAGCTCGCGCGGTCGCGTTCCACGGGGTGCAAGAACTCCATCGGGTCCTGCACGTCACCGAAGTAGCCGAGCGCGTACGCGCCGCGGCGATACCCCATGAGCTTGGCCAACTCGGGGTCGAGCTCGCGCGCGACCTCGGGCGGACACGCGAGGTACTGGTTCTCCTCCTGGCGCAGCCACGACAGCGTGTAGCCGACGTTTACACCTAGTCGCACCGCGTCGGTCGTGTTCGCACCACCACCGTGATACAGCGAGCCGAGGTACAGCATGACCGAACCCGCAGCCATCTCCGCGGGCACGGTGTCGTCAACCGACGGGCGGAGCTTGTCGTCCCAGTGATTGCTCCCGGGAATCACCCGCGTCGCGCCGTTTGCTTCGGTGAAGTCGGTGAGTGCCCACATCGTGTGACACTCCACTTCGAACCCCGCGGGAAACGAGAAGAAGTCGAACGCCCACTGATCACGGTGCACCATCTGCGCGGGCTCGCCCGGCCCGATTGCGATGATCTGCGTCAGGTGCAGCTGGTACGAAGTCGCGTGGTCGCCGAGCACCCGATCGAGCGCGTTGATCACAATCGGGTGGTTCGCCAAGGGGCGGAACGACGGGGCACGGGCGATCAGTGAACCCGTGCGGCGAGTGTTGAAGCCGGTGAACCCATCACCGCCAGCCGGCGTCGAGTCGAGATGCGGGCGAAGTTCGGCTTCGAGTCGATCGAGATGATCTGCGTCGAGCACGCCTTCGATCACGACACAGCCGAACTCGCGCAACATCGTTTCGATCAGCTCGCCGGACACCGACGCAGGAACCCGGGGTACCTTCGCACTGGTCATGCGACCATTCTGCACCACCCTCGACCGACGACCGGAGGCCCGCCTGTGACGATTCTCGATCGATTTCGCCTCGACGACCGCGTGGCCCTCGTCACCGGCGCCGGCAAGGGCATCGGCCGGGGCACGGCAATCGCACTCGCCGAAGCCGGCGCCGACGTCATCGTCGCCGCGCGGACGCCCGACGACCTCGCCGCGACCGCGACCGAGATCGAGTCCCGGGGACGCCGTGCGCTCGCGATTCCGACCGACGTCACCGTCACCGAGCAACTCGGCATGCTCGTCGAGCAGGGCATCGGCCACTTCGGTCGGCTCGACATCCTCGTCAACAACGCGGGTGGCTGGCTGCCGCGCCCGGTACTCGGCACGAGCGAACGCAATTTCGAAGCCGCGTTGCGGTTCAACGTCACCCAGGCGTTTCTGCTGACGCAGCTCGCGGTCCCACACCTCGCCAGGACCGGCAACGGCGCTGTCGTCAACATCAGCAGTCGCGCCGCGTCGATGGTGCAACCGATGTTCACCGCCTACGCCGCGGCGAAGGCTGCGCTCTCGATGATGACCAAGGCGATGGCACCCGAACTCGCGCCGAAGATCCGCATCAACGCGATCGAGGTCGGCGGCGTCGAAACCGAAGCGCTCGCGCTCGTCCTCACCGATCCGAGCGTGCGCCAACGACTCGTCGACAACACGCCGATGCGACGCGTCGGTCACGTCGATGACATCGCCGCCGCGGTCGTCTACCTCGCGAGCGACGCAGCCGGCTTCGTCACCGGCAAGATCTTCGAGATCGACGGCGGCGTCGAACACCCCGCCTTCACCATCCCCTTCGAGCAACTCTGACCGCAACAACCCGCGCGTGTCAGCGGTGGAGTGGTGCGGCGGCGGCGCCGTAGAGCATCGGGAGATCGAGATAGGTGGCGATGCCGGGGGCGGCGGCGACGACGGCTGGTATCGCGTTCACACAGTGCATCGCGGGCGCGATCAGACCGATCTCGGGTCGTTCGCCGAGGATCGGTGGGTGCAGCCCGTGGAACGTCGTCAACAACGGTGGATCGGCCGTCAACTCGACCTCGAAACGCTGCTCGCCAAGCTTCCAGTCGGGGTCGAGGTGCCCGTCGCCCATCAGCCAGTTCACGCGCACCGTGATCACGGGTTCGTCATCGACGGTTCCCTGCCAGCAGAAGCGTTGCGCGGCGACGGTTCCGGCTGCGATCGGGCCCGATGGTGTGGGGACTTCACGGGTCGCGACGGCCATCTCGTGGGTCGTGCGCTTCTTCGGATCGAGCCGGAATCCGAGCGCGTCGGCGACCATGTCGATCGATTGCAGGAACCCATTCGCCAACACCTTCAGCATCGGTGACTGTGCCGCCACCTCCGGCGGCTGACCGAACAGCATGATCTCGCGCACCACCGACGCGGTGCCGTAGTTGCGAATGTCGGAGAACTCCTCCATCCGGACGTGACGAATGTCGCGACACAACGCCGACAACGTCAAGGGAAACCGTTCGGTGATGCCACCTGGGTGAATCCCCGTGCCGTGCAGCGTCGAATTGCCGCGCAGGCCCGCAGACTCGATCTCGGCGTAGCGACCGTCACGGCGCGGATAGACCCAGCCGCACGGCGTGACGATGTTCTTGCCGGATTCCAACAGGCGGATCACGTCACCGTCGTTTGCCATCATCGGCGAGTACACGACCGCGTCGGCATCGAGCGCACAGATCTCGTCGATCGAGTTCGTCGCCGCGACACCAACGGGTGCGATCCCCGCCAACTCGCCGGCATCCGTTCCGACCTTCGAATCGCTGTACACGAAACAGCCGACCAGCTCCATGTCGGGTCGGGCGACGATGCCCTTGATCGACTCCCCACCCACGTACCCGGTCGCCCACTGGATCACCCGGAACGTCACGACGCTCCCTGCATGGCCGCGCCAACCGCTCGCCACACTCGTTCGGGCGTGCACGGCATGTCGACGTGGGTCACACCCAGGTGCGCGAGCGCGTCGATCACCGCATTGTGCACCGCCGGAGTCGATCCGATCGTGCCCGACTCGCCAATGCCTTTCGCGCCGAGTGGGTTGCGGGGCGTTGGCGTCTCCATCGCGACCCGCTCGAAGCTCGGGAACTCCGCCGCCGACGGGATCGCGTAGTCCATGAAGTTGGCCGTCAGAGGATTGCCGTCATCGTCGTAACGCATTTCCTCCCACAACGCCTGCGCAACCCCTTGCGCGACGCCTCCGTGCACCTGGCCCGTGACGATCATCGGGTTCATGATCACGCCGCAGTCGTCACAGGCGATGTGGCGCAACAACTCAACCCGACCAGTGTCGAGGTCGACCTCGACCACCGCAACATGCGCGCCGAACGGGAAGGTCGCGCCTTCAGGTTCGACGTCGTGTTCGCGTAGGAGCGCGGCGCCCTCGTCGAGCTCGTGACGCGCCGCGATCTCGGCCCATCCGATCGACCGGGCAGGCGTTCCCGCAACGTGGAACACTCCACCATCGGGGTCGAGCACGAGATCGACCGGGTTCGCTTCGAGAAGATCCGCCGCGATCTGCTTCGCGGCGGCGACCACCTCGCGAGCTGACGCGACGATCGGCGGGCCGCCCGCTTGCAGCGAGCGCGATCCCCCGGTGCCGTTGCCGCGCGCCACATCGTCGGTGTCGCCGTGACGAACTTCGATCCGATCCATCGGTATACCGGTTTCGTCGTGCACGAGCATCGCGAACACGGTGTCGTGCCCCTGCCCGTGCGCCGACGTTCCGGTCCGCACGACGGCCCCGCCTTCCGGGGTGATCTCGACGGATCCGAACTCGCCCTCGCCACCGGGGTTCGTGATCTCGACGTAACTCGCCACTCCGATTCCCAACGCGCGTCGGTCTCCCGCTCCGCGACGCGCGGCTTGTTTCGCACGCAGATCGTCGTAGCCAGCGGCGTCAAGCACGCGACGGAGTGCTTCGGGATAGTCGCCGGTGTCGTAATGCGCCTTGGTGATCGTCGTGATCGGAAACACATCCGGCGTCAGGACATTGCGGCGCCGGACCTCCGTGGGATCGAGGCCGATCTCGTGGGCGAACCGGTCGACCATTCGCTCCATCGCCGCGGTCGCTTCAGGGCGTCCAGCTCCGCGATAGGCCTCGATCGGGCAGGTGTTCGTCACCGTGGACGTGATGGCGACGTCCGCGCGATCGAGCGCATAGACACCAGGTGCCATCGATCGCGTGATGAACGGCAGCATCGCACCGAACGTCGCGTAGGCACCGACGTCCTGGACGATGCGGAGTCGGTAGGCGATCAGACGCCCATCACGCGTCCCGCCGAGTTCGGCGAAGTGGATCTGGGCGCGTCCGTGCACCAGCGTCTGCATCGACTCGGTCCTGGTTTCGACCCACCGGACGGGCCGCTGCAAGCGGCGGGCGAGCCACGGCAACAGAATCTCCTCGGGCGCACCACCCCCCTTGGCCCCGAATCCACCGCCCACATCGGGCGTGATCACGTGCACCTGGTCACGATCGACACCCAGCGCCTTCGCCATCGTGTTGCGGGTCGAGTGCGGGTTCTGGGTACACGCCCACACGGTGATCCGGCCATCGGCTTCGACCCGCGCGGCGCTCGCGCGCGCCTCCAAGGGACAGGGTGCGAGCCGCTGATTGACGATGCGTTGGCGCACGACCACGTCGCAATCGTCGAAGAAGCCGTCAGCCGGAGCACGGAAGTCTGCGCCGATGACAACGTTCGTCCCGGCGTCGGGAAACAACAACGGCGCGCCTTCGGCGATCGCTGCCTCGGCCGATGTCACCGCATCGAGCTGTTCGTAGTCGACGATCACGAGTTCGGCGGCGTCGATCGCTGCTTCTCGAGTCAGGCCAACCACCACCGCAACGATCTCGCCGACGAAACGGACCGTGTCGCGTGCGACCATCGGACGTGCCATCGAGGCCGGAACCCGCGGGTTCGGCAGATCGTCATCGGGCAGGTCGACGTCGGACGCATCGAGCACCGCCACGACGCCGGGAGCCGAACGCGCCGGTCCGACGTCGACCGTGATCCGGGCGTGCGCAACATTCGCTCGGACGTACACGACGTGCACCGCACCCTCGATCGGGAGGTTGTCGATGTACCGATCGCCGCCGGTCAGAAAACGAGGGTCTTCTGCCCGGAGCACCTTGGTTCCGAGAATGCTCACAGCGCCAGCATGTCAGGCCGAGCAACCGGTCGGCGAACGCCCGCCCCGGACGCGTCGCCGCGAGCAGGACCGCGATCTTCGGGCACGCGCCACCGTTCCGCGTGCGCGATGGGCGAGAATGCACGGCGTCATGTCCGACGTACCCAAACCACCGCGCGGCTCGACGCGCTCGGCCAACGCGCTCCCGTACCTGCCGGGCCTGGACGGCCTGCGCGCGCTCGCGGTCAGCGCCGTCCTCGTCTACCACGCCGGCACGTTCTCCGACCTCGAGGCGGCCGAACGCGGGATCCAGTGGCTGCGCGGCGGGTACCTCGGGGTCGAGGTCTTCTTCGTCATCAGCGGCTACCTCATCACGTCGTTGTTGCTGCTCGAACAGCGCCGGACGAAGTCGAACGACATCAAGGCGTTCTGGCTGCGCCGTGCCCGCCGACTGCTTGCGGCGCTCTACGCGCTGATCGCGTTCTGGACCGTCTACGCCGTCGTCTTCCTCCGCGACGAAGTGGCCCGTCTCCGCGGCGACATCGTCGCGGGGTTCTTCTACGTGACGAACTGGTACCAGATCGCGACCAGTTCGTACGTCGACAACACGCTCGAGTTGAACGGCGAACGACCATCGCTCTTCAAGCACCTGTGGTCGCTTGCAGTCGAGGAGCAGTACTACATCCTCTGGCCCGTGCTGTTCTTGCTCTTGTTTCGTTGGCTCGGTCGAGATCGGATGCGCCGAGTTGTGTTGTTCGGGGCACTCGGCTCCGCCGCGTGGATGGCCGCGCTGACGACGTTCTCCTGGTTGAGCGGATACTCGAAGTTCGACGAGTCGGTCGACCCCACCCGCATCTACGAAGGCACCGATACGCGAGCCGCCGGCTTGTTGCTCGGTTCGTGGTTGGCATTCGTGTGGGCGCCGAACCGCATCAGGGGCCAAGTGGGCAAAGGCGCTCCGCTGCTCCTCGATGCGGCCGGCGTCGTCGCGTTGATCTGGCTGTTCCGGCTGCACCAGACCATCGGCTTCTCGGAGGTGTTCTTGTATCGCGGGGGTTTGCTGCTCGTCAGTGCCCTCACGTGCGTGTTGATCATCGTCACGGTCCATCCCGCAAGCCATGTCGGCGCGCTCCTCGGCAACCCGGTGTTGCGGTGGATCGGGGTCCGCAGCTACGGCATCTACCTGTGGCACTGGCCGATCTTCCAGGTCACCCGCCCGACACTCGACATCGGCGTCGACGGCATCGCGAACTTGGTGCTCCGCCTCGTTCTCACCCTCGCTGCCGCCGAGCTCAGCTTCCGGTTCATCGAGACGCCCGTGCGCACCGGCGCCGTTTGGGACACGCTGCGCCGTCTGCGTGCTGACCGCGAACCGGGCTCGCTGGCGCGGCGACGTCGAGTGACGCTCGCCGCCGCGGGAGCTGCAGTCGTGCTCGCCGCAAGTGGCGGCGCGGTGGTGGCTGCTGATTTCCCTGCGTGCGATCCCGACACGCACCCCACAGGTTGTCGCGAGTTCACGATTGATGCCGACGCGAAACCGACGTTCACGGCACCGACGACGGTGACGACCCAGCCCGGCCAGACGGTCGAACCCACGCAGCCGGGGGACACGTCGTCGTCGTCGACGACGCCGGCGGTGGCATCACGAAACGTGATCGCGATCGGCGATTCCGTGATGCTCGGTGCGGCCGACCGGCTGCGCGAGACCTTCCCCGGCGCGTTCGTCGATGCGGCGGTGTCGCGAGCGCCGATCAATGGCGTCGCCCGCATCGAAGAGATCGCGGCTTCGGGTGGCCTTGCGAACGTCGACGTGGTGGTGATCCACCTCGGCACGAACGGCAAGTGGGGCAGCAACGATTTCGACCGCATGATGGAAACGCTGGGCGACGTGCCCATCGTGATCGCGGTCAACTCGCGCGTACCAGTTCCGTGGGAGACATCCGTCAACGAGTACGTGCGCGCCAAAGCGGAGCAGTACCGCAACGTACGACTGCTCGACTGGCACCGAATCGGCAATTCGAAGCAGGCGATCGAAGAGGACTGGTTCGCAGATGACGGCTACCACCTCAACGCTTCGGGGCGGCGCGCCTACGCAGCGGCGCTACTCAACCTCGTCGTCACCGCCGGACACTGACGATGCAGCTTCCGCTGGTCGATCTCACCGGAGAACCCGACGAAGTCGGGCTCGCAGTCGATCGTGCGTGCCGAGATGTCGGATTTCTCGTCGTCACCGGACACGGCGTCGACCCGGATCTGATCGCACGCCTGCGCAGCGCCGCAGCCGCGTTCTTCGCGCTCGACGACAGCAAGAAACAAGCCATCGCGATGCCGAACGGTGGCGCCGCCTGGCGCGGCTGGTTCCCATTGCACGGCGAACTCACGTCGGGGATCCCCGACGACAAGGAGGGCCTCTACTTCGGCACCGAACTCTCGCTCGACGATCCGCGGGTCGTTGCTCGACTGCCGCTGCACGGTCCGAATCAGTTTCCCGAGCATCCTCCCGAACTCGAGCCGCTGGTGCTCGAGACGATCGCCGCGCTCCAAGGAGTCGCGCACCGGGTGCTCGCCGCGATGGCCGCGGGCCTCGGACTCCCCCAGGATTGGTTCGCCACGAACATCACCGCCGACCCGACCGTGTTGTTCCGTGTGTTTCGGTACCCAGCGTGCACGTCGCGGCTCGGCGACAACCAGTGGGGCGTGCGCGAACACACCGACTACGGGTTGGTGACGGTGCTCGCACACGACGGGACCCCAGGACTCGAAGTCCACACCTCCAACGGCTGGGTCGCGGCACCCACGAGACCCGACGCCTTCATCGTCAACGTGGGCGACATGCTCGAAAAGCTCACCGCTGGTCGGTATCGATCCACCCCGCATCGAGTCATCAACGCCGCCGACCACGACCGCTACGCGTTCCCATTGTTCTTGGATCCTGGTTGGGATCAGCGGGTCGTCGAACTCCCGCTCGACGCGCAAGGCGTTGCCGGACGAGCACGATGGGATGGCGAGAACCCGCTCGCCTGGGAAGGAACGTACGGCGATTACCTCACCAGTCGGGTCGCCCGAGTGTTCCCAGATCTGTTCAGCGCTGTACGCGGCATCGATCAGTGATCGATGGCGAGCGGCATTTGCGTCGCGGTTACCGTGCCGAGACGCTCGACTGAAAGCCGAACCCGATCATGACCACGAGTGCCATTCTTGCCCATCGCCTTCGCCGCCGATTCGGTGATGTCGATGCCGTCGCTGCCCTCGATCTCTCGATTCCAGCCGGCGAGATCTACGGATTTCTCGGGCCCAACGGTGCCGGCAAGTCGACCACCGCACGCATGCTCACGACGTTGCTCGCCCCAACCGACGGCACTGCACAAGTTGCCGGCCACGATGTGGTCCGCGATCCCGAAGGCGTCAGGTTACGAATCGGCGTGGCGCTGCAAGACGCCGCGCTCGACCCGAAGCAGTCAGGTCGCGAACTCCTCGATCTCCAAGCACGCCTGTACGGCTTGCACCGAGCGGATCGTCTCCGTCGGGTCGACGAGGTCATCGCGATTGTCGACATCGGCGACGCGATCGATCGTCGAATTTCCACCTACAGCGGCGGGATGCGCCGTCGCCTCGATCTCGCTGCCGCTTTGATCCACCAACCCGAGGTCTTGTTCCTCGACGAGCCCACAACCGGCCTCGATCCGTCGAGCCGCCAGACGGTTTGGGACGAAGTCGAGCGGCTGAACCGCGACCTCGGGATGACAATCTTCCTGACGACGCAGTACCTCGAGGAAGCGGACGCGCTGTGCAATCGCGTCGGGATCATCAGCGCCGGCTGCCTTGTCGCGGAAGGGACGCCCGCCGAGCTCAAACGACGTGTCGGCACCGACCTGATCCTCGTGCGAGTCGACCACGACCCCGCGGCCGCCGTTGCGGCGCTCGACGGCGTCGCGGGCATCGAACGCGTCGAAACGCGCGGCGATTTGCTGCTCGTGGCGACCGGCGCGGGAGCGGCTGCGATCAGTCCCGTCGCCGTCGCGCTCGACGCTGCGCAGGTATCGGTGCGCGAGCTCACGCTGCGCACGCCGACGCTCGATGACGTCTTTCTCGAACTGACCGGCGGACACCTCCAAGGAGGAGACGAATGACCGCGACGATCGCCTATCACCCAATGGCCCGCCGCGCGGGGTTCGTCGCCGACCTCGCGACGGTCGCGCGCCGAGCGTTGCGGCTTTCGATTCGCGAACCTGAAGCGGTGCTTCCGGCATTGTTCATCCCGCTGTTCTTCTTCACGGTGAACATCGGTGCACTCCAAAAGTTCGTTGAAGCGAACCTGGGCGGCCTCGACTTCAAGGCGTTTCAGCTTCCCGTCGCGATCTTGAACGCGGTGACTGGCGTCTCGCGAGCGGGGTCGTTGGTGACCGACATTCAAAACGGTTACTTCGACCGACTCGTCCTCACACCCGTTCGCCGCGGGGCTTTGTTGTTGGGTCTGATGATCGCTGACTTCGCGCTGGTGTGCTCGTTGTGTGTGCCGGTGATGGGACTTGGTTTTCTCGTCGGTGTCCGCTTCGAAACCGGCATCGTCGGCGTGCTGGCGTTCGTGCTGATCGCCGGTCTTTGGGGCCTCGCGTTCGCCGGCTTCGCGTACGCGATCGCGCTGAAGACGGGAAACCCGGCTGCGGTCAACTCGTCGTTCTTGTTGTTCTTCCCGTTCTTGTTCCTGACCACCGCGTTCTTGCCCCAAGAGGCGCTCACCGGGTGGCTCGAGACGGTCGCGAAGGTCAACCCCGTCACCTACATCCTCGCGGCGCAGCGCGACCTCATCCTCGTGGGTTGGGATGGTCGCAACCTCGCCGAGGCTGCGCTGGTCGTCGCGATCGTGATGGCACTGAGTCAAGGCATGGCGTTCGCGGCCTTGCGCGGTCGCCTGCGCCGCGGCTGAGCCCGATCCACCCGACCTTTCGCCCCTTTCGGGACAAAGACCGCGGACGGCCGTCGTCGCCCCCGTCGTGTCGCTATGGTCAGACTTCGGACGTTTCCGGGGGTCTGAAGGGGTTTGGGTGTCGACGCGACTGTTGTTCCGACTCGGGGTTTTCGCGACCCTCGCCGACGTGGCGACGACGTTCGTTGCGCTGCGAATCTACGTCGGACTCTACGAAGCGAATCCACTCGCGGTCGCGGTGATCGATTCGTTCGGGATCGAAGGGATGCTCGCGATCCGCGTGCTCGTCGGCGTCGGTGTTTGCTGGATCGCGATGCGATTCCTGTCGGGCTGGAGAACGCGCGCCGCGCTGAGTTTCGCCGCCGCGTTTTGGGCCTTGGTCGCGATTTCGAACGTCTACGAAATCGCGCGAGTCACCTGAGGCTGGCGTTGATCGTCACGCCGCGACATCGGCCGCGGCGGTCGGGTCACTGAACTCCCAGCACCCTTTACCGCGGCTCTTCGCCGCGTACATGGCCGCATCGGCCGCGGCGAGCAGCGTGTCGATCGTGCCGCCGGGAGTCGGGATCGCAATACCGATCGACGTCCCGACGTACAGCCGAGCATCCTCGAACTCGACCGGGGCGATGATGCTCTCGATCAGACGCGAAGCGAAGGTTCCAAGGGCGCGTTCGGTCTCATCGCCTTCGCAGACGATCACGAATTCGTCGCCGCCGAACCGAGCAACGGTCCCGCCATGGTCGCCCAAGACGCGCTCGAGGCGTCGGGCGGTCTCGATCAACACTGCGTCGCCGGCGTCGTGCCCGTACTGATCGTTGATCGCCTTGAAACCGTCGAGATCACAGAACAACACTGCGAACTGAAACCCGAATCGTGTAGCACGACGTTGGGCCTGCTCGAGCCGATCTCGCAACAACGATCGGTTCGGCAGCCCCGTCAGCGCGTCATGCGTTGCGAGATGCCGCAACTCGGTCTGGAGTTCTTCGGCGCGCCGGCGGGCCGAGAGCAACTCGGTCACGTCCCTCAGCGTCGCCACCCGGCCGTGCGACTCCGTCGCGCCCAGTTGCACCTCGACCGAGGTACCGCCGAGGTCGCCGATCAGATGCACGACCAAACGGTCGATCACGCCGCCAGTGAGTGCGATGTCGATCATCTCGGCATCGTTCTCGTCGACGATGTCGACGAAGTCGCGGCCGATGAGCCAGTCGAGATCGCAAGCCAGGAGACGACACGCCTCGCGGTTGGCGGCGCGCACTGCGACGCGGTCGACCAACAGGGTCGCCACGGGCATCGATTCGATATCGATGGTGATCATGATCCTCCGAGCAGGGTTTCGAGATCGTCGACGAGTTCGCACACTCGTTGGAACAACGGTTGGCGCTCGTGTTCCGCCACGTTCACCGCCGCCAGCGTCTCGTCGATATCGCGTTCAGCTTCCGGTACCGCTTCGTCTTGCACCATCGCCGCGAGCAGATCCGCGGCGCGCATCACCGATGCGAAGGCGCCGATTTCGCCGCTTCGGTGGTGCTGCGAAATGGCCTCGACCGCGGTGGCGCTGAAGCCGAGCGCGCCGACCGCCCGGGAGCTGAGCTCGCAGTGGTCGACACCGAGCGCGTCGTGCTCCGCTGCGACCCAACACGATCCTTCGGCCCGAGTCGCAATGTCGTCATACCGATCCCGGGCACGACGGAACACCAACGCGATCCCGACGTCGTGGAGCAACCCCGCGCTGAACGCCTCGCCCGGATCGACACCCATTCTCGGGGCGAGCAGGCCGCTCGCCGCCGCGACGCCCACCGAATGACTCCAGAACCCTTCGGGAACCGACAATCCTTCGGCGGTCCCGATGTCGAGAATCGCGGTCGCCACGACCGAACGCAACGTCGCAAGCCCAACAACCGTGACGGCGCGCCACGCGCTCGAGACCGGCGCGCTGAGTCCATAGAAGGAAGTATTGGCCAGCTGGATCAGGCGGGCCGAGAGACTCGGATCACTCTCGATGACCTTGCCGAGCGCTTCGGCTGATGTCCGCGGATCATCGAGCATGCGCATCAAGCGCATCGCCGCACCCGGTTGCACCGGGATCCTCGTGATCTCGTCGATCAGTTGCTCGACTGTCGCGCCCGTCGACGTCGTCACTGTGTACCGCTCCTCGTGCCGCCCCACGCCTTGTCCCATCGTCTTCGGCCGCGCTCGCGCAATCCTGAACCTGCAGTCCAGCGCCTCACGCAAATGCGTGAGGTGCTGGACTGGGTCGAATTCAGCCAGCGCGACCTGGACGTTTGGAAAAGGGTGCCGAACGCGAGTTCGATGGTTCGCGCCGAGCAGAACCGGACCATGAAAGAGGGGTGCTCGTGGCCTTGTGGTGGGCGCTGCCCCAGTTCCGTGGCGTCGAGGTGTGGCCGGGTCGCGGGTTTTTGGTCGAGCTCGCCAACGGGCAGCTCGAGTTCGTTCGCGACATCGCAGCGGCCCATCCTCCCCACCACCGAGCCGACACGCGTTTCTACGACCCGCCACCCACTCGTCGCTGCCCAGAACCAATCCGCGGCGCTGTAACGGTCCGGCCCCGTCGCCGGCCGGTGCCACCTCCCGGAGATCGCGACGCGCCGCCCGACCTCGTTCGACACGAGCATCGCCCCGCCCGTCGCTTCGATGGGCGTGCGGCCGAACAACTTCCGTATCGCGCCCAACCTGCGTCGACGCAGCGCCGGACCGCACGACGCGCCCGTGAACTGCTCGTCTCGCTCCTCGACCAGCGTCAGCGGCGCGAGCTCGAACACCTGGGGCACTTCTGGGTTCACGGCGATTTCGGCTCGCTCCGACTCGGGCGGCTCTACGACATCGTGCATCGCAGCCGGGCGCATCGCAGTGTCGAGCGGCGTCTTTGTGTCGTCACTCGAGCGCACGGTGACATTCCCCCGGACGACGAATGGACGAGCATCCTGCTCACCTTGGCGCACGATCCCGATCGCTTCTTCCGGGTCGCGAACCTACGACGCGTGATCGATCATGGCACCGACATTCGCCATCTCCGCGTTGCACTCGCCGGGGCGATCGAGCTGGGTGACCCACAAGACGCGGCGTTCTTCGCAAGCGATCTCGGGAACATCGCCGATCACAACCTCGCGATCGACGCCGCCAGGTGGATCGAAGCACACGCGCTCCTCGATCAGTCCAACGCCGACCGGTATCGGTCGCATCACCAATGGCTGTTCGATCGCGCGAGTCGCCTCGCCGAGCCGTTGGAAGACGCGACCGGCGAGTGGTCGCTCACTGCGCGGCAGTTCGCGATCCACTCGCCGTCGTGATCAGATTCCTGAACTGGCGGGCGCCGTCAGGGACTCAGTATCGAATCGGCGCTACTGGAGGAGGCGCAGAACGGATTGCGGGGACTGGTTCGCCTGACCGAGCATCGCGGTACCGGCCTGCAACAGGATCTGATGACGGGTGAAGCTGACCATTTCGAGCGCCATGTCGGTGTCGCGAATGCGGCTCTCCGAAGCGGCGAGGTTCTCGGTCGCGACCTGCAGGTTGTTCACCACCGACTCGAAGCGGTTCTGGAAC
>SXGT01306286.1_pt1 | contig 16039 bp, 15 predicted proteins | sample 3176221 | NCBI WGS metagenome assembly SXGT01 (sample SAMN11356862, study PRJNA531348) | freshwater metagenome | isolation source: freshwater sample F1-120 | place: China: Fuxian Lake, Yuxi | collected 2017-12-25
ACTTGATCAAGCGCCAGGCGGCCGGGGGCATGACCATGATCGTGACGACCCACTACATGGACGAGGCCGAACGGTGCGAACGGCTGGCCTTCCTGTCCCGGGGGCATCTCATCGGCATGGGCACACCCGCAGACGTGACCGCCCGGTTCGGGCTCCCGACGATCGAGGACGTGTTCATCGCCCTGCAGGCGAAAGACGAGGTGGGCGTTGAAGGCTAGGGGTTGGCCCTTCTGGGCCATGTTGTGGAAGGAGTTCATCCAACTCCGGCGGGATCGATTCACACTGGCCATGATGACCGGAATCCCGGTGGTCCAGATCGCACTGTTCGGGTACGCGATCCAGACCGAGGTCCGTCACCTGCCGACGGTGGTGGTCGACGAGAGCCGGAGCGCCCAGAGTCGGTCGATGGTGACCACGCTCGAAAATACCGGCAACTTCGACATCGTGGCCGAAGTTGGCGACCGGGAGGCGGTTCGAGACTGGTTCGATGCCGGGCGGGCCCGCGCCGCGGTGATCATTCCGCCCGACTTTGCCCGGGACCTGAAGCGGCGCCGGCCGGCGAGCATCCAAGTCATCATCGACGCGGCCGACCCGCTCTCGGCGGCGGCCGGAATTTCGGCCGGGTCGCAGGTGGGCGCGGCCCAGAGCCAACGCCTGGCCGCCGCTACCGTCGGGGCCGGGACGATCGACGTCCGGGTCCGACCCTGGTACAACCCCGGGCTCCGGAGTTCGGTCTACATCGTGCCGGGCATTATCGGGGTTCTGCTGTCGATGACCCTGGTGGTGATCGCAAGCACGGCCGTCGTCAGAGAGCGGGAACGGGGAACGTTGGAGCAGCTCATCGTCACGCCGATCAGCAAGACGAGTCTGATGTTAGGCAAGATCGTTCCGTTCCTGTTGATCGGATACGTCCAGGTCACGATGATCTTGCTGGTGGGACGCCTGCTCTTCGATATTCCGATCGTTGGAAGCGTGATCGACCTCTATCTCGTGGCCCTGCCGTTCAACGTTGCCAGCCTCGGGGTGGGACTCTTGGTGTCGAGCGCGGTCCAGAACCAGGCCCAGGCAATGCAGCTCGGATTTTTGTATCTGTTGCCGAACATCCTGCTCTCGGGGTTCATGTTTCCGCGGGAGGCCATGCCGGAAGCGGCGCAGTGGATCGGGGCGGCGCTCCCGCTGACCTATTTCCTCCGGGCGTTACGAGGCATTCTGCTCAAGGGAGTGGGCCTTTTGGACCTCTGGCGGGAGTTCGCGGCACTGGCAGGGTTTGCGGTGGTCCTGGTGGCGCTCGCGGTGCTCCGGTTCAGGAAGACGGTTGAATAGCGCGGGTTACTTGGTGAACACCTCCACCGCTACCGCAAACGTCCTCACATCTGCCGGGTTCAAGGCCCCGACCCCGACGACCTGACGGGCAATCTCTTCGCCCCGGCCGTTGCGGATCGAGACAACGACCGAGTATTCCCAGGCTGGGCCGTCGGCCGGGTGCTGAATGACGCCTTCGACCCTGAGGGGCGAAAAAGCGGGCTCGGCCCGCTGCGCCGCCCCCGGGTCGAAGCGGAGGTGGTGACGGCAGGCCGGACAGACAGCCGCACTCTCGAGAATAGCAGTCCGGCAATGGGGACAGATCCTGGTGGCCCCCGCCACGCCCGGGCGAGCGGTACTCATCCCGCGGTGCCGCTATCCTTCCCCTTGTCCCACCCAAATTCCACTTGGCCGCGCATCCGCGACCCGGCCGCCACGGTCAAGGCGCCCGCCTTGAGATCGCCGTTGAGAACGCCGGTCTCGAGGAGTTCAACCCGATTGGCATCGTCGATATTCCCCTCCAACTCGCCGCCGATCACGACCGTTCCGGCCCGCACTCCGCCGGTAACCTTCGCCCCCGCCTCGATGGTCAGGTTTCCCTGAACATGGACGTCACCCTTGAACCGGCCGGCAATCCGGATGTGGCCGGTGCCTTCGATCTTGCCTTCGATGGTAAGCCCCGCGGCAATCAACGATTCCTTGGAATCGCGCTCCGCCGGCCGCTTGGGGAGATCGTACGCCGACGAATCGACCCGGGGGAGGTCCGTTTCCTTTTTCAGGGTCAGATCGGGCAATACCGGGGGGAGGTCCTTCTTTGGCGCAACGGTTTCTTTCCAGATGGCCATGGAGCGTGACTCCTATGCACGGGGCGAATGACAGTGACGGTGCGTTGCCTCAGGACCTGTTGTGACGCGAAACCACCAAGCAGGCAACACACACCGGGTGGCCGCCCTGCTGTACGATACACCTGGAGACTGCTTTTCGAACAGACCATGGGCCAAGAATCGGCCTGGAGCCGTCGCCGTCAGCGAGATTGGGGCAGCGACGACCACCGGATCCAGGCTTCCGGTGCCCGCACCACCCGAACGGTTGGGCGCGCCTCGTTCAGCAGCATTTCGGCGGTGGTTCGGTATCCAGGGCGCGGACGGCCGACGAATCGGGCACCCGTCAGGGTCGCGAAGCGGCGGGCGGCCGTGGAGTCCTCCCACCGAGTGTACAGCACGAGTGCGGGACCGGCGGGCGTCCGGTAGACCCGAAACCGATCGCCGGCCCACCCAATCGGCAGGTCGGTGAGCACCTCAGCCCCGTTTCGCATTTGGGTGGCCCAGATCTGCAACTCGAACTCGCCCATGGTGTCTTCGTGCAGGACATCACCGTCCCGCGCCTCGGTGAACTCGACCGACTCGGGCTGGTCGTTGGCCAGATACCGGTCCGGGTGAAGAATCTGCTCGGTGGATCGGGGCAGCTGTTCCGCCGTTGGGAGCGGACCCCGGTCGCCACCCTGCATGGCCCACCATCGCATGAACTCGGCGCCGGCCAAATACGGGAAGATCAGCCCCTCGCGAAGGATCAGTGGCGCCCGTTGGAAGACGGGCATCGAGCTCTGGGCCGACTTCACCTGATCGCGGTACGAACTCCAGAAGCTCGGATCGGCCAAGGCCTCCAGGTTCGGCATGACGACGCCGAGCATGGCCACCGTCGCATGTCCCTCGAGGACCGCCTGGGAGGCGGCGAGGCGATCGGCATTGGAGACGTCCTTGAGCATCTTCTCGAGAGGGAGGCGCTCGTGCTGAAGCGCATGCACCAACTCGTGGGCCAAGACCAGCCGAAGCTGGTCGCCTTTGGCGCCCTCGACGGCGTAGAGGGTCGTGGAATCGGGGTCGTAGTAGCCGGCAACCTGTTCGGAATAGAGCGGCAGCAGCAGCGACTTGATGTCGACCGTATCGGGCAGCAGCTCCAGCAGCCGATAGGCCGCTTCCACCCCCGCCATCTTCGACGCGGGAAATTCCTGCTCCAGTTTGACGCGGAGAAATTCCTGGACCTGGGCTTTGGTCCGCATGTCGAAACGGGGTGGCTTCCTGAACTTGATCCCGACCGCCTTTTCAACCAGGGGCACCAAGCTATCCACGGTGGCGCGTATCGCCGGCGCATCGGCGACGCCGGGGGCCCGGCCCCGGCAAGCCGGCACAGCCACGACGGCCAAGGCCGCCAGGAGGGTTCGCCGCATTACATGGCTCCGATGAAACCGCGGTACCACGACAGAATGGTCGGGCCGACGACATTCGTCAGCCCCGCCCCCATGGCGAGGAAGACGCCGAACGGTACCAATTTCTTCTTGCCGGAAAGGGTCATCGGCAGGAAGATGATCGTGCCGGCCAAGGCGCCCAGAAAGATCGTCAGGAGGACGCCCTGCCAGCCGAGGAAGGCGCCGACCATCGCCATCATCTTGATGTCGCCGCCACCCATCGCCTCTTCTTTGAAGGCCCAGGTTCCGGCAACCCCGATCACCCAGAGCACTCCGAAGCCCACCGCCGCGCCAATGACCGCGGTCAGAAGGGCCGGCCCGCCGCCAGCGGCGGCAAACAGCAGGCCGATGACTAGACCGCCGATGGTGAACTCATCGGGAATGAGGTACTCGCGGGCATCCGTCATCGCGATGCCGAGCAGGATGGTGCAGAACAGCGCGCCCTGGAGCGCCTCGGCGCTCAGACCATGCCGCCACGCCATCCAGGCCCAGATCAGGGCGGTCGCGAGCTCGACGGCCGGATAGAGCGCGCCGATCGGCTCCTTGCACGACCGGCATTTTCCACCCAGGAGCAGCCACGAGACCATCGGGATGTTGTCGGCCCAGGTGATCTGATAACCGCACTTCGGGCACCGAGACCGCGGCTTGACCACCGATTGCTCGGCGGGCCAGCGCACGATGCACACATTCAGGAAGCTCCCGATCACGGCCCCAAACAGCCCGCCGATCAGGGCCAGAATTCCGTTATCGATCACGACAGGCTCCGTAGAGGAAGATGCCCGCGGCTACCGCGACATTGAGCGATTCGGCCCCCGGCTCAAGCGGAATCGAGACGGTGAGCTTGGCGTTCCGGCCGAGCTCCGACGTGAGGCCCGCGCCCTCGTTGCCGAAGACCAAGGCCAGCGGGCCGGTCAACCGGGCGCGGTCGAACGGCTGGCCCTCCATGGCGGTTGCGGCGACCGTCACTCGGTGGCGGTCGAGCCATTCCCGAAGCGTCCTCTCTTCCGAGCGAAGAGCCGGGAGCCGGAAGGTCGCCCCCATGGCGCTCCGCATGGTCTTCGGGTTCTCAAGATCGGCGGTTCCGGGCAACGTCACCACCCCCTTGCCTCCGAGGGCCAGCGCGGTGCGGACGATGGTCCCGACGTTACCCGGGTCCTGGAGCGCATCGAGCACGACCACGACGCCCGACGGACCGATGACGATATCGTCAAGCGTCCAGCGTTTGGGAACGATAACCGCCACGACACCCTGAGGATGCTCGGTGGCGGCGAGTTGGGCGAGTTCATCGTCGGTGGTCTCGGTGACGGGACCGGCGGACTCCAGGGCCGCTCTAAGCGCCCGGCCCCGCTCGGTGCCGCCGAGCGCCGGGCTGACCACACCCGCTCGGCATTCGACACCAGCTGCCAGGACTTCCTCGACCAAGCGGACGCCCTCGGCGAGGGCCAAGCCGCGGCGCTCCCGGCCGCGAGGGCGGTGGAGGTCCCGGATCATCGTGTGGAGGGCATGTCCCATTCCCGGGAATGTTGGGGGGGGCAGACCTCGTTAGGCAAGGGGGGGACGGGCTCGGCGCTCGGCACTCGGCGGCGGGTGGCTTGGGCGGCGGGATGGGACGATATTTGGGGATGAATACTATTCCGTGGTTGATGGTGGGGGCGGGGTTGGTTGGGGCGGTTCCGGCGGTTCGGGCGCAGATCCCGGCGGGCGAGTACCGGGAGCGGCGGGATTCCGTGGCAGCGCGGATCGGTGAAGGGGTGGTGGTGGCGTTTGGGGGCCGGACCCCGGTCACCGACTTCGGGCCCTTCTACCAACTGGCGGGTTTTCGGTACCTCACCGGGTACGAATTCGCCGACGCGGCCTTGATCATTGTGATTCAGGGGGGGCGGCAGCGAAGTGCGCTGTTCGTAAACCGGAGTACGGCGCGGCGAGCACTGTACTACGGGGCGGAGCCGGACTCGAGCACGTTGGCGGCTGAGTTTGGCCTGGTGGCCCGGGATGCCGGCGATGTCGGCAGGGTGGCTGATTCCCTGGCAGCCGCCGGATTGGCCTTCTACTCCTTGCGGGATTTCGAGGCCGGCGATTTTGCCCAACAGGACTCGCTGACGCGGGGCGGGCAGTTCATCCGGGGACTGATGGCACGGCGACCGGGTCTCCAGGTCAAAGACGCGCACCCGATCGTCGATCGCCTCCGGGCCAGGAAGAGCGATGCCGAGTTGGCATTGATTCGGAAGGCCGCCGAGGTCACCGCTCATGGGCACCTGGAGCTGATGAAGAAGATCGAACCCGGCATGCACGAGTACGACCTCCAGGCGGTCATCGAGTACGCCTTCCGCCGGGGCGGCGGCGAACGGCCCTCGTATGGGTCGATCGTCGGAGCCGGACCGAACGGGACCGAACTGCACTATATGAAGAACCGGCGACAGGCCCTGCCCGGCGAAGTCGTGGTCGTCGACGCCGGGGCGGAGTATCGAGGTTATGCGGCCGACGTGACCCGGACGATCCCCGTGAGCGGAACCTACAGCCCGGAACAACGGGCGATCTATCAACTGGTCAGGGATGGACAAGCGGCCGCGGAACGGAATTCCAAACCAGGCATGTCGATTCAGGCCGCCCAAGACAGTTCCATCGATGTCCGGGCCCGGGGCCTTGCCGCGCTCGGTCTGATCGAATCAGCCACGGCCACCTTCGATCCGCCCTGGCCGGTGGATTGCCAAGCGGCCCCGCGATCCTGCCAGCAAGCCTCCGTGTTTACCATTCACGGGATCAGCCACGGGATCGGGCTCGAGGTCCATGACCCGCTGCAGGCGTACTACGGCGACAAGACCTTCCAGAAGGGCGACGCCTTTACGATCGAGCCGGGGATCTACATCAGTGCCAAGCAACTCGACATCCTGCCGGATACGCCGAAGAACCGCCGGTTCATCGCCAAGGTGCGCCCGGTGGTGGCGCGGTACCTCGACACCGGGGTCCGGATCGAAGATGCCTACGTGATCACGGCCGCCGGGCTCGAGCGGATCAGCAACGGGGTACCTCGGGAAATTGACGAGATCGAGGCCATTACTCGGAGGCGGCCGGTGCCTTAGGGGCTCGGCACTCGGCGCTCGGCACTCGGCACTCGGCGGGCGGCGGGCGGCGGGCGGCTAGGAGGCGGCTAGGGTGGCCTCGATCAGGCGGGAGACGGTGGTGCCGGCTTGCGCGGCGGATTCCATGACCTCGGCGTGGGAGAGGGGGGTCTTGCTGATGCCGGCGCCGGGGTTGGTGATGATCGAGATGCCGAGGCAACGGAGGCCGAGGGTTCGAGCGGCGATGACTTCGACCACGGTGGACATACCCACGGCGTCGGCGCCGAGGTGCTGGAGCATCCGAATCTCGGCTGGGGTTTCGTAGTTCGGGCCGAGAAGGCCGGCATAGACGCCTTCCTGGACCGGGATGTTGTAAGTGGCGGCGGTGTGTCGGGCCGCGGCTCGGAGTTCGGGGTCGTAGGCGGCGGACATGTCGGGGAAGCGTGACTCCGCCGGGCGAGCCGGGCCGAGCAGCGGGTTTTGGCCGGTCAAGTTCAAGTGGTCCCTGATCAACATGATTGTCCCGGCGCCGAACGACGGATTCACACCGCCCGCAGCGTTGGTGACGACCAGGGTCCGGACGCCCAACGAAGCGAAAGCCCGGACCGGAAGCGCGGCGACTTGCGCAGAGTGGCCTTCGTACATGTGGAACCGGCCGCTTTGCCCGACCACCATCTTGCCGCCCAGGGTTCCGATAACGAGTTCCCCCTTGTGACCCTCGACGGCGGGACTGTGAAAGCCGGGGATCGCCTGATAGGCGATCCGGATCGGGTCGGCAATCCGGTCGGCCAGGGCCCCGAGGCCTGAGCCAAGCACGACCGCGACCGTGGGCTTTCGGCCGCCGAGCCTGGCTCGGATCGACTCGGCCGCCAGCCTGACTTCATCTGCCGAACCGCTCGAGGGATGCGGGGAACTGGTCATGGCCGAACAATAACCGGGCCCCCACTATTCCCGCCGGAGTGCGACGACGGGGTCGACCCGAGTGGCCCGGCGGGCCGGTCCCAGCGCCGAGCCTAACGCGACCCCGACCATCAGCAACGGGACCGCGATGAAGGTGAGGGGATCGAGCGCGCCGACCCCGTAGAGGATCTCACCGAGAAACCGGCTCAGGCCCATGGCCGCCGCAACCCCGCCGCCAATGCCGATCGCCGCAGGGACCATCCCTTCCGCGATCACCAGGCGGCGGACCCGGCCCGGATCGGCGCCCAGGGCCAACCGAACCCCGATCTCCTGGTTTCGCCTCGTCACGGAATACGACATGACCCCGTAGACCCCGATGGCCGCCAGCATCAGGGTCAGGAGGGCCAGGCCGGCCATCAACGTGGCGGTGAATCGCTGCTCCCGGACCGCACTACCCACTACGCTTTCGAGGGTCGCGACCGCCGTGACCGGAACGCTGGGGTCCCGCCGGACCAGGAGCCCTTCGATGGACTTCAAGAGGCCGCGAGGATCACCCGCGGTGCGGGCGACCAGCGTCATCGCCGACCGAGTGGCGCCCCACGACTTGGCGAACTGGTTGTGGGGGACGAACCAGGCCCGCTTGGCTGGATTGGTCAAGCCGTTGTGGTGGACGTCACCGACGACCCCGACCACGGTGCGCCACGGAGTGCCCGGCGCGCCGCCGACCTGGATTCGCTTGCCGAGCGGCGATTCGCCGGGGAAGTACTGCTTGGCCAGCGTTTCATTGACAGCGATCACCTGGATGCCGTCCGGCGTGTCGGTTCGGTCGAAGAAGCGGCCTTCGAGGAGCGGAATCCCCATGGCTTCGAAATACCCCGGGGTCACGACCTGCCAATCGCCCGACCGGTTCGGCTCCCCGGGCGCCACCGGGCGCCCTTCGATCCGCATACCGCCGTCCCCGATTTCCGCCGCGATCGGGAGGACGCGGACGAAGCCGGCGGCTCTCACTCCCGCAAGGCCTCGGACTTCATCGCCGAGTTCCTGGAAGAACCGGATTCGGTCCGCCGTTCCGGGATAGGTGGCGTCCGGCAAGGCGACCCGAAGCGTGAGCGCGTTCCGGACCTCGAACCCAGGGTCGATCTGGGTCAGATTCCGGAAACTCCGGCCGGTCAGCCCGGCCCCGATCACCAACAGCACCGCGACCGCCATCTGGGTTCCAACCAACCATTCGCGCGACCGCCGGCGTCCGGGCCCTTCGCTCCCGCCCCGACCGCCATCCTTGAGCGAGGACACCAGATCAACCCGGGACGAACGGCCCGCCGGCGCGGCACCGAAGATGATGCCGGTGATCAGGGAGGTCAGCACGGCAAAGAGCAGGACCGACCCGTCCACACCGACCTCGGTGGCCCGGGGCACGCTGGCCGGGGCCCATGCCGACAATGCCCCGACGCCGAGCCAGGCCAAACCAAGCCCTACGGCTCCGCCCAACCCCGCGAGCAACAGGCTCTCGGTAAGGGCGAGTTGAAGCAACCGGCCCCGCCCGGCTCCCAAGGCGGCCCGAACGGCGATTTCACGGGCCCGGCCGTCAGCCCGCACCAAGAGCAGATTTGCGACATTGGCCGCGGCCAGCAACAAGAGCAGGCCCACTGAGGCCATCAGAACCATGAGGGGCCGGCGCACCGCCCCGTTCACCTCGTCCGGGATCGCGACGGCGAACGCGGTGAAGCGCATCGACTCCGGAACCCGCCGCTCCCCGGTCCACCGAGTGGCCAGCGCTCGGAGTTCACGAGTCGCATGGTCGGCTCCCACTCCGGCGGCCAGGCGGGCCACCGCGTAGTAGCTGTGACTGCCGGGATCGGGATTGGCGATGTCGAGACGGAGCGGGAGGAGGAGTTGGGCCGGCACCTTGGCCTGGAACTCGAGCGGCAGGCGGAACGTCTTCGGAAGGATCCCGACCACGGTCCAGCTTGCGCCGTCGAGGGTCAGTGTGCGACCGACCAGGCCGGGGTCACCACCGAAGCGCCGAACCCAGAGGTCGTGCGCGACGAGGACCACCCGAGGTCCGTTCGGCACGTCTTCCTCCGGGGCGATGACCCGCCCGGCCACCGGGGCGACCCCCAAGAGCGGCAGCAGATTGGCCGTAATCTCGGCGACCGGAACATTCTCGGGGCGTTGATCGCCGGTGATGGTGACACCAGCCCCGCTTCCCCACGCCGCCACGTCCTGGAACAGGCGGCTCTGGCCGCGATACTGGACCAACTCCCAGGCCGACACCCAGGTTTTGTCGAAGTTGGTCCATTGGCTCCAGATCATGGCCAAGTCACGGGGGGCTCGATATGGGAGGGGTCGAAGCAGCACGCCGCGGACCACGCTGAAAATGGCCGTATTGGCCCCGATACCGAGACCGAGGGTGAGGACAACCATGAACGGAAAGAGGGGGCGGCTTCGAAGCATCCGAACCGCCAACTGGAGATCAGTGAGCACGGGGGGCCTCCTGCAACAAGACGTGAGGACGGGCAGTCTGGTCGGGCGGAGGTCTGATACCCGCCGGGCGGCGGGCGTTGGAACTAACCGAGAACCTCGCGATAGAGCCGAAACATGTTGCCCCCCATGACCTGCTCGACCTCCCGGGGCTTGAGGCCCCGTTTGACCAGGCCATCCCACACGACCTCCATCCGCCGGGGACCGTTCAGCTCCGCGATGAAGTACGGCAGCTCGCTGTCCTGCACTTGGGCCCCCTCTTCGCGCTTGAGCTCGGCGACGTATTCGGGGGTCAGTTCGACGACACGGTGATCGCGGTCGCTTCCAATGGCAACATGTTCGATGCCGGCAACCTTCACCGCATGGATCAGGTGATCGAAGTAAGCGGCGAGGTTGTCGGATTTCTTCGGGGTGAGAAACGGGCGCATCTGGCAGATCCCGACCACCCCGCCCCGCTCGGCGAGGAGCCGGAGGTTCTGATCGGTCGTGTTGCGGCGGTTCTGATGCACGGCCATGCAGGCCGTGTGGGAGACAATGACCGGCGCCCGTGAGGCCGTGATCGTCTCAGCCATCGTGGCCATGTTGGCGTGGGAGAGATCGATCAGCATCCGATGGGCGTTCATTCGTTCGATCACCTGATGCCCGAACGAGGTGAGCCCCCCGGATTCCCAGCATCCGACGCCCACCTCGTTCCGGGTGTTATAGGTGAGTTGGCAGCTCCGGAGCCCCATCTGATGGAACAGGCCGATCCGGTCGAGCGCGCGGCCGAACTGCACCGTGTTTTGGTAGAGGTAGAACACCGCCAGGCGTCCTGTGCGGCGGGCCCGGTCGATGTCGGCGGTCCGGGTTGCCTTGAGGAAGAACTCGGGATGGGCCGCGAGATAGGCATCGTGCTCCAAGAGCGAATCGACCGCGAGGGCCAAGGCCTCCGCGCCTTCAGGCTTGGGATCGCACAGGGTCACGGTGATCGCGTCCATCCCGCTCGCCAACATCTCGCGAATCAAGGAAGCCGGATACTCGGGGCGGAGCTCCCCCATGGCGTCAATGATCAGCCGGTCACGCCGCTGGATCAGGGCCGGCGCCAGGGGAACCGACGCCAGAGCCGCGATGACGGAGCGGCGCGAGACCGGCCTGGCCCCGGTCATGAGAGCATGCCCGCGAGCGACGCCGATGTGAACGCCGCCAGGTTGCCGGCGATCATTGCCCGGAGGCCGAACTTGGCGATCTCCGCCCGGCGCTCGGGGGCCAGGCCGCCAATGCCACCGATTTGAATCGCGATCGACGAGAAGTTGGCAAACCCGAGGAGCGCGTAGGTCAGAATGATCGAACTGCGGGGCGAGATGACGAGGTTGCCGCCGAGATCGCCGGCGAATTGGGCATAAGCCACGAATTCGTTGAGCGTGGCCTTCAGGCCGATGAGCGACCCGACGTACGCCGTGTCGTGCCACGGGACCCCCATGACCCAGGCCAACGGCCGGAGCAGGGTGCCGAAGATGCTCTGCAGACTCAAACTGGGCACCCCGCCCAAGGCACCCACCCAGCCAAGGAGGGCGTTGAGCAGGGCCATCAGCGCGATGAACGCCATCAACATCGCGGCGACGTTCAAGGCAAGGCCAAGTCCCTGAGCCGCCCCGCCGGCCGCGGCCTCGATGACGCTCTTTTCGGCCACATCGACCTTGAGGTCGAGCGAGCCCTTACTGACCGGGACGCCGGTTTCCGGCATGATGATCTTGGCCAAGACGAGGCCGGCCGGCGCGTTCATGACGCTGGCGGCAAGCAGGTGGCCGGCAATACCCGGAAACACACCGGACAACATCCCGACGTAGGCGGCCAGCACCCCGCCCGCGACGGTCGCGAAACCGCCCACCATGACCGTGAGTAACTCGGACTGGGTCATCGTGGCGACGAACGGTTTGATGAGCAGCGGCGCCTCGGTCTGTCCGAGAAAGATGTTGCCGGAGGCGGACAGCGTCTCGGCGCCGGAGGTTCCCAGGGTGCGTTGCATCACGAACGCCAGGCCTTTGACGATCTTCTGCATGATGCCGAGGTAATAGAGGACCGACATCAAGGCGGAGAAGAAGATGATGGTCGGGAGCACGTTGAACGCGAAGAAGGCACCGGTCTGCGCCACCATGCCGGCCGAGGTGTCGACGGCTCCTCCGGCCCCCGGAGAACCCACGGGCACCGTGGACTGGACCAGGTTCCCGAAGACGAACCGGGCGCCCTGTTCCTGGAAGGTCAGCAGGCGGGTGATCGCATCGCCGACCGAGGCAAAGACGGCCCGGCCGGCCGTTGTCTTGAGCACGATGAGACCGAAGAGGGCCTGGAGGCCAAGTCCCGTTGCCACCAGGCGCCAGTTGATCTTCTTCCGGTCATAGCTCAGCAGCACTGCAAGCCCGATCATCGTGGCGATGCCTAACAGGCCGATCGAACGTTCGGCGAGCGTCAGGTCGAGGCCGGCGCGGGCTTGATCGAGTTTCTGAGCCGCGGTCTGGAGCGGGAACATGATCATCAGAGGCCTTCCAACTCGTCACGAATTCGGGAAACCAGGGCTCGCCGTTCGGGCCATGGGAGGAACGCGGCTTCGAAGCCGTTGAGGATCATCCGGTCAATGTCGGCGCGGGCAAAGCCTAAGACGTCATGAGCCAAGCAGTATTCGTCCGACAACGTGGCGCCCGCCATCAGCCAGCCATCGGTACAGAGCGTCACCGGGATGCCGGCCGCAAAATACGCCTTGACCGGGTGGTCACGGAGCGACCGGACAGCACCAGTCTTGACGTTGCTGGTCAGATTGATTTCGATCGGGACCTGGCGGTCGCGAACGTAGGCCATCAGGGCCGGGTCTTCGATGAGCCTGGTCCCGTGGCCGATCCGGTTGGCGTGGCAACGGAGCAAGGCTTCCCGAACCGACTCCGGTCCGGCCGCTTCGCCCGCGTGCACGGTGATGCCGATCAGGCCGTCTTGGGCGATATCAAAGGCGGCCCGGTGGACGGCGGGCGGGCGACCGGCTTCGCCGCCAGCCAGATCGAAGGCGACCACGCCCCGGTCGCGGTTCGCCACCGAGCATTCCGCCAGTTCGATCGAGACTCCGGGGTCGTAGTGGCGAAGCGAGCAGTTGATGATCCGGGTCACAACTCCGAAGTCGCGTTCGCCGCGGCTCAACCCACGCCATTCGGCGTCAAGGACGTCCTGCAACGGCATCCCGCGTTTAGTCGAGAGCATTGGGCAGTAGCGCATCTCGAGGTACCGGACGTTGTCCCGCGCCGCGTCCTCGACCGCTTCGTAGGCCACCTGTTCGATGGATTCCGGGGTCTGCAGCAGCGGGATCGTCTGGTCGAACCGCTTGAGGTACTCGTCGAGTGACGTACCATCACCCACCAACATGAAGCGCCGGAGGGCGTCGGGGTCGGTGGTCGGGAGGGAAAACTTGGCCGCCTTCGCGAGCGCCACCATGGTGGTGGGCCGAATGACCGCATCGAGGTGGACGTGGAGCTCGGCCTTGGGCAGCCGCCGGATCAGCTCATGCATGCTCATCGCCCGCCTCGTCGGCCCGCCGGGCCGACCTGATGACTCGGATGATGGCGCCGGGTCCGACGAGGGCGCTCGAGTCCATCCGGATCCCCCGGCCGTCCGTGAGATAGGCCCGGCCGTTGCTCAGCGCATCCGCGAGACCCGGATCGGCGGCGATCGCGGCGCCCGCCGCCGTGGTCCCCGGGGCTACCTCGACTCTCTGGTCATTGACGAACACCGGAATGATCATTTGGCGACCGCAATCCATCGTTTCCCGGTGGGCGCCCGAATCGGCTGACGCATCCGTTGAAGCCAGGCGATCATCGCCTCGAGATCAGTCTTGCCAGTCCGGACTTGCCGGTATTGGCGGAGCATCGCGTACCCGCCGCCGCCGCCCGCCAAGAAATCGGCTAAGGCCAGAACGTAGATCCGCCGGGGATCGATCCGGGTTCCGTCGAGCTTGCGGATTTCAACCACTTGGTCGCCGGCGGGCCGGGTCGGATCGTAGCGAACCTTGAGGCCCGAGATGTGGGCGTTAGGCGCCCCGTCCTGCAGGGAGTGCTCGAGGACCCGTTTCAGTTCGCGGCCCGGAATCGAAAGCCGAACGACGTTGTTGCCGAAGGGCTGCAGTTCAAAGAGGTCGGCATACGTCACCGGACCCGGCAGCAGGGCCCGTCGGATGCCGCCATTGTTCATCAGTCCGAAATCGGCCGGAGCGGCGGCGCGTTGGGCATCGGCGATCAGGTTCCCGATCGGATACTCGCCCCGCTCCACCAGAAGGGTGTCTCGGAGCCGGGCCACGACCTGGCCGGCAAGGCGGCCGATCAGGGGCCGATAACGGTCGACCAGCGCCACCCCCGCCGAATCAGGCCGCACCGCATCGGCGTATACCGACTCGACCCGGACGCGCCAGCGGCGGCCGCCGTCGGGCGAACGAACCAGATCAGCAATTCCGACCGCAGTGCCGTTCGCCCTGGCCGAGACGATCGGGATGCCGTTGACGACGGTATTGAGCAAGGTATGGGTGTGTCCCGCCACGATCAGATCGAAGGCCGTGGAATCCGTTTGCCGGGCCAGGTCGATGATCTCTCCGGCGCACGCGAGGGAGTCGCAAAACGCTCCCGAGTGGGTCACCAGGATGGTCAGGTCCGGACCGGCAGCCTTGACGTCCGCCAGGGCCTGGGTCATCGAGGCCAGCCCCTCGGGAAAGCGGAGGCCCCGGACATGGCGGTCCATCACGATCGTCTTGGTGGCAGGGGTGATGTACCCAACGACGCCGATCGAATAGGGCCCTGCCCTGACGATCGCATATGGCCGGGACCAAGCGGGCCGCCCTCCGGTGGCGGTATCGATGATATTGGCGGCCAGCCAGGGATAGCGGGCCTCGCCGATCCGGGCGATCAGGGTGTCCACCCCCCAATCGAGTTCATGATTGCCGATAGCCGCCGCCGTGAGCCCGAGGAGATTCATCGCCTCGACCGCGGACCGGCCCGCCACCAAGTTCGAGGTCAAGGTGCCTTGGAGCTGGTCCCCGGCGTCAAGCCGGATCGAGGGGCAGCGGCACTCGGCGGCCAGACTGTCCATCATCCCCTTGACCGCCGCGATTCCCCCGATCGGCCGGCCGTTCGACCAGGGGTAGCCCCTGGCCTCCAGGGCCCCGTGGAAGTCATTGATCGTGAGCACTCGCAGCAGAATCGAATCCGCCGGGAAGGCCAGGAGGGCGGCCAGGGTCAGGGAGGTCAGCATTGGGGCTAAAGCTAGGCAGCCGTAACAAGCCTGTCACGTCGCTTGCCCAAACCGGGAAGGCGGTCATATTCGTCTCGGCGAATATGACTGACCCATCTCCCGCGGCGTCTCTGCTGGCCACCGTAGCCGAACCGACCCGGCTCCGGATCCTCAACTGCCTGGCCGCCGCGCCGCTGTTCGTGTCCGACCTGCAGACGGTCCTGGCGCTCCCGCAGCCGACGGTGTCGCGCCATTTGACCGTGCTCAAGAGGGCCGAACTGGTGCGGGATACCCCCGTCGCGCCGTTCGTGCTCTACCGCCTGACCAGAGATCCCGGCCCCCAAGGTCGGCTCATTAAGCTCATATTGGACACCTTGAATGCCGACGCTGAGTACCGGCGGGAGCGGACCTTGGCACTCGCCCGGAGCCGCATCCGAGGCAGCAACGGAGCGACGGAGTGACAAACGCCATGACCCATCGAATCCTCGTCGAAGACGACGATATAGTCCACACACTCAAGTGCCGAGAGCACCAATGCACGGTCTTTCTCATTCACGACGGGCCGATCCGGTCCCTTGATGCGCTGCACCGACGCGTCGCTGTTCAGGCCCACGATGAGCACGTCGCCCCGCTGCCGCGCGGTGAGCAGATAGGTGATGTGGCCGACATGCAGAATGTCGAAACAGCCATTGGTCCAGACCACGCGCTTGCCCTCTTTCTTCAGGGTTTGCAGGGTCTTTTCGAGGGCGGGCAGGGACTTTAGCTTTTCCGGCCCCCGCTCACCGAAGAGCGAGTCCAGCAGTTCCGCCTGGCTGAC
>SXGT01564492.1_pt1 | contig 16038 bp, 12 predicted proteins | sample 3176221 | NCBI WGS metagenome assembly SXGT01 (sample SAMN11356862, study PRJNA531348) | freshwater metagenome | isolation source: freshwater sample F1-120 | place: China: Fuxian Lake, Yuxi | collected 2017-12-25
AATTCCAGGTGTTTAAGGACAACATCGACTGTTGTATTGCCGGGCTGGATATCCGTTTTAAAGACAAAATGCAATCTTTAATGACCATGAATTTCCAGCTGTTTTCTAAAAAAACCGAAAACTTGACCGTTTGAAGTATATCGACCTTGAGGGCGCTAAAGCGAAAGTATTGAACGAAAAGCGGCAAACGCTTGCCGGACACCAACAGCAACTAAAAACCACGATTCCTGAAGAACTTCAAAACATCGAAAATGAAGAGAAAACACTGGCCAACAAATATCGCGAAGGCTGTGTCTTCACCCAAATGGTCACCGAGTTGCAGGGTTCTGAGGATAAAGCCGGTTTAATCAAGCAACATGAAGATGACCTGCAAAAGCCGATTGCCTCGAAAAGCAATTTAACAATTGCGGGATTACATGCGCTGAAGCAATCCATTGAAACAGATATTGGAGAACGAAACACCAAACAAGCTGATCTATCAAAGGCCAGTCAACTGGTTTCATTCAAACAGCTTTATGAAGCTGTAATACAGCTTAAGGAAAATAGCCTGGAGCAATGCCCCGCTTGCCAGACACCACTTTCTCAAGTGAAAGTGAATCCTTTCGATCACGCTGACACTGAGTTGATAAAACTTCAGCATTTAGGACAGCTACAGGAGGTGGTGAAAAAGCTGAAAGGTGACATTGGCTCATCATTGGTCAAGCTGTCAGAGATCATCAATGCCTGTTGTTCCAGCTTTCCTGAAAACAATCCGCTCTCAGCGTTTAAAGCTGCAGATGAGAAAGCTATCACAACTGATTGGTGGCATTCCCTTCATCAGAAGTCGGAAGGTGGATTTACCCCGTGGCAGCATGTTGAGACCCAAGTCAAAAAGCTTGAGGACGTCGATAAAGTAATTGATCAGGCCGCACGAGTAAGCACAGAGAAACAAGCCGAACTTGAACGGCTACGTGAATTTGCCAAGAAAGTTATCAGGCTTCAAACGCGCAGGGAGATTGCAGACACCAATCAAAAGAAAGCCAAAGAGACAATCGAAAAATTTGATACCGAAAACGCCCTGCTCATTGCGGAGGTAAAAACTGAAAAATCGATTATTGCTCAAAATCAGGCCATAGCTGGCGCTTACGCCACTTTTGTTCAAAAAATGAATGAATACAAAGATGGTCTTCCATCTCAATTGGTCGCAAACTTGGGCGAATTGGTTGTTCAGCTCTATAACGCCTTCAACCGTACTGATGCGGAGCATGAGCGATTATCCGCTGTACGGCTGCCGCTCCAACAAAATCAGCGACTCGAAATCTCATTTAATAAAAATCCTGAATCCTTTTTCGATGCTTTGCATATTTTAAGCGAAGGCCATATACGTTGCATTGGTCTTGCCATACTAGCGGCAAAAAACATTAAAGAAAACAGTCCGCTCCTTATTTTCGATGATCCGGTAAATGCAATCGATGACGAACATCGACAGGCGATCCGAGAAACTTTGTTTGTCGATGACTACTTCAAAGGGAAGCAGCTCATTATTGCGATTCACGGAGAAGAGTTTTTTAATAGAACACATCAAATTATCGGGAAAGATGCAGCAAAAAACGCTCACTCTTACTTGTTCTATCCTAGAGATGATCACCATATCCGATTCAATTCTCTGAACAGGCCAAAAAACTATGTGCTGGCGGCTCGAGAGCTATATAACACCGGAGAATATCGCGATTCACTAATGTCCGCTCGTCGGGCACTGGAGAATTTGACAGAAAGAACATGGTATCACTATGGCAAGCATAGTGATAATTTGGATAGCCCCATCAGTGTAGCGAAGAGAGCACCTAACCAACCTTGGGATTTAAGGTGCCTTGCTGACAACTTGATGTCGAAATACAAAAAATCCAAAGCGGATATTCCAAACAAAAATCATGTAGTAAGCTCTCTCTCCATTATTTTAGGCACTGATGCCAAACAACCGCCTTGGACTTATCTGAACAAGGGTACTCATGATGAAACTGATTTGCCTGAGTTCGATCAGTCGGTGGTAAATCAGATCGTGATAGCATTGGAACAACTTGATGCGGCTCTCGGATAATTCTGAACTGGAGATTCTGGCTTTGAGCGGCTTTAATCGCACAATCACCAATATTAGCCAATTAAAAGCTGCGATTACGCGTTTTTACAGGCAACTTGAGGCAGCTCAATGAAGATCCTTCACACATCCGACTGGCATTTAGGACGAACCCTCTACGGCAGAAAACGTTACGAGGAGTTCGAAGCGTTTCTGAATTGGTTGGTAGAAACGATTCAACAAAATCAAGTCGATGCTTTACTGGTAGCTGGCGATGTTTTCGACACCAGTGCCCCAAGCAATCGCGCTCAGGAGCTTTATTACCGTTTCCTGTGTCGGATGGCAGCTTCATCCTGTCGCCATGTCGTGGTTATTGCCGGTAATCACGATTCCCCCTCGTTCCTCAATGCGCCCAAAGAGTTGCTTAGAGCGCTCGATGTCCATGTGGTCGGTAGTACATCTGAAAATCCGGATGACGAGGTTTTTGTTCTTACTGATAAACAGATGGCGCCGGAACTGATCGTCTGTGCCGTTCCTTATTTGAGGGATCGGGATATCCGCGTAGCTGAGGCCGGTGAAAGTATTGAGGATAAGGAACGCAAGTTGATCGAAGGCATCCGTAAGCACTATGCTCATGTTGCCGCCTTAGCGGAACAAAAGCGCATGGATCTCGAAGTCGAGGTTCCGATCGTCGCCATGGGGCATCTTTTCACTGCGGGTGGACAAACCGTCGAAGGCGACGGTGTGCGTGAGCTTTACGTCGGCTCGCTGGCTCATATAACTGCTGGAATTTTCGCTGAAAATTTTAATTACCTGGCGCTAGGCCACCTCCATGTTCCACAGAAAGTAAACGGCTCCGAAGTGATGCGCTACAGCGGCTCTCCTCTGCCTATGGGTTTCGGTGAGGCAAAACAGCAAAAGAGTGTTTGCCTGGTTGAATTTGCCGGCACTATGCCGGCAGTTCAGCTTATCGATGTTCCAACTTTTCAGAGGCTTGAGCGCATCAAAGGAAATTGGAATGAGCTCTCAAGCAAAATTCTTGAGCTATCGGCCACGGACTCTCAAGCTTGGCTCGAGGTTATCTATGAAGGCGATGAGGTAATCGGCGATTTGCGGGAGCGTCTGGATGCCGCCATATCCGGCTCGGAAATGGAAATACTTCGGGTAAAGAACAATCGGATTATAGACCGGGTGCTGAAGCAAATTCATGACGAGGAAACGCTGGATGATCTGGATGTGGCTGATGTGTTCGAACGTTGCCTCGCTGTCCATGAAGTGACGGAAGAACAGCGTTCGGAATTGCTTAGAGCCTACCAGGAGACAGTAGCGTCTCTTTTCCAAAACGATACCCAGGCAGAATAGAGAGGCTTTTGATGCGGATACTGCAGGTACGATTCAAGAATCTAAATTCACTGGTCGGCGAATGGGAGATTAACCTTACGCATCCAGCGTTCGCCACCGATGGGATCTTTGCCATTACCGGACCGACCGGCGCAGGCAAAACGACCATTCTCGACGCCATTTGTCTAGCCCTCTATGGCCGCACGCCTCGCCTCAATAAAGTCACCAAGAGTGCAAATGAAATCATGTCCCGCCAGACTGGCGACTGCTTTGCTGAGGTGACCTTCGAAACTCAGGCAGGACGCTACCGCTGCCACTGGAGTCAACACAGAGCAAAGAAAAAGCCAGGGGGTGAGCTTCAGGCTCCAAAGCATGAAATTGCCGATGCCGACTCAGGACAGATTTTCGAAGCAAAGATCCGGGGAGTAGCGGATCAGATTGAAGCCGCTACTGGTATGGATTTTGATCGGTTTACCCGCTCAATGCTTCTGGCTCAGGGTGGTTTTGCAGTATTTTTGCAAGCGGCTGCAGACGAGCGGGCTCCGATCCTGGAGCAGATAACCGGTACAGCGATTTACAGCCGAATATCCATCCGCGTGCATGAATTCCGCTCCGAAGAGCGTAAAAAATTGGAGGTACTGCAAGCGGCATTGGCTGGGTTGCAGCTTTTGACGCCGGAAGATGAGCATCAGCTTGGCATAATTCTGGAGCAGAAGACCCAGCAGGACGTAGAGCTCAATCAACAGATCACCCAGAAAAGTCAGGCAATCACCTGGATCGAGGGTATTAACCGACTTGAAGAAGAGCTGAAGCAGATCGGTCAACAAAAAGATGATTTGCAGACAAGAATGGAAGCTTTTGCTCCCGAACAGGAAAGACTTAAGTCTGCCAACCAGGCTCTTGAACTCTCTGGCGATTACTCCGCACTGACATCGATTCGACGTGAGCAGGAGACGGATAGGCGCTCCCTTGGAGAGAATCAAGAATCTCTACCCTGCCTTGAAGAGGCAGCCAAGCTGGCAGAAGCCATTATGAAAGCTGCTGCCGAGCAGCTTGAAACAACGAAGTCAGAGCAGCAAAAGGCACTGCCGATCATCCGAAAGGTTCGGGAACTGGATCTGAAGATCGCCGAAAAAGACACTCTCATCAAGGCGACCAAAGATGTTATAGCAGAATGCGATAAGTCACTCGAGGTGATCCGTACCAAAAAAAATGAAGATCTTGTCGGTTTGGATATCAGGCGTAGCGCCTTGGAGGATTTGCTGCGGCTATTGAAGGCAACGAAGGCTGACGAAGAACTCGTTGAACACCTCACAGGAATTCGGGAGCGGTTCGAGGCATCGCAGAATCTCAACGGCCAGTTGGTTGATAAGCACGACGAGATTAATCAAGCCGACGGCCTGCTTCAGGAAACCTCTCAGATTTGGCAAGAACAGTCCATAAATCTGGACAAAGAAAAACGCGCTTTCGATGATATCCAAAACTCGCTGACCGAAAAACAAGCCGAGTTCACAACACTCCTTGAGAATAAAGAACTGGCTGACTGGCGTAAAAACCAGTCGTTGTTGACATCGCAAAAGGATCTACTTGTCAAAACCACCGAAGCCGTTCAATCCCGGTTGAGGTCTAAACAATCCATTGAGGAGCTGGATAACCGAAAAGCAAGTCTAAGTGCCGAGAAATCTACCCTGGCGAGTCAGCTCCAGAGCCTAACCGAGAAACAGCGCGATCTTGAAAAGGAAATGGGGCTGTTGGAAACTCAGCTTACGTTACTCAAAAGAATAGAGGATCTTGAGGAGGCCCGCCACCAGCTTCAGGATGGCGAGCCATGCCCATTGTGCGGCGCCAAAGAGCATCCCTTTGCGGAAGGGAGTGTTCCGGTTCCAGATGAAACCCACCAACGCCTCGCTGCGGTAAGAGGCGATTTGAAATCTGTGACTGATGCGGTTTCCGATTTAAGGGTCAAGCTGGCCCAGACAGGTAAAGACCTCGAGCAGGTGACATCAGGCCAGAAAGAACTTGCGGGAAACATTGACGATGCCAATCGTTTGATCGCTCAAGCCTGTTCAGACCTTAGGCCCGAATACGTATTGGATGCTTCCGATCCTGGTCTTGAGACGAAGCTAAATGGTCTTCAAGACAATAGTAGGCAAGCTCTGGAGCATGCTGCCAGGACAGTTCAGGCTGCAGATGTGGTTGAGAAGGCATTGAACATACTGCGAGAGTCGTTGGAAATGGCCAAGGAGTCGGTTGTAAAAGCCGAACGTGAGACTCAGGCCGCCGTCCACAAGAAAGATTCCGCTGGGCAACTAATGGAACGGCTCAACAAAGAAGCTGATGGGTACCGAAACCAACTGGAAAAATCCCTCGTACTTTTGCAGAAAGATGTTCAGGTTTTCGGGATCGAAAATGTATCCATCGACAATTTGAATTTGGTTCAAGAGCAACTGACTGCCCGGCGCGATCAGTGGCTGGCGCGCGACAAGGAAAAGGCAGAACTCGATCAGAAAATTGCCGCTCTTGAAATGCGGATACTCCACCAAACTGAGCAGATTCAGATGTCTGAAAATGAACTGCAGAAACAACAGTATCTGTTAGATGGCTTACTTCGGGAGCGAGATACCTTTGTTCGTGAGCGGGAGGACGTCTTCGGAGATAAAAAGCCAGATGATGAAGAAGCACGATTTTTCATTGCTATCGATTCTGCGGATAAGGAATTGGAAGACGCCCGGCACAAATTGATCACCGCAAACCAGGTGCTAAGCCAGTTGAAGTCAAGGATTGAGGAATTCGTAAAGGCGATTGGGACTCGGGGCATCCAATTGAAAATGTCAGAAGAGGCTTTTCTGGTACGGCTCAATGAATCAGGATTTTCCGAAGAAGGCAATTACACGGCTGCATGCTTGCCGGAAAGTGAACGTAAGAGCTTGGCGCGGCAATCCCAGGAGCTTTCTGACGAGCTTACCGAACTCTCATCAAGGGAACGTGAAAAAAACAGTATGCTGGATACCGAGCGGCGGAAACAGATGACGAATGAATCTCTGGATGAACTCAATAATGCGCAGGTGGTTCTGGTACTCAATCACAAAGAGCTCCAACAGGAAATCGGTGGCATTCGTCAAAAACTCAAGGGCAACGAAAGTCTGAAGCAACAGCAGCAGGAACGAGCACAGGCCATCAATGCACAAAAACGTGAATGTTCGCGATGGGATCAGCTCCATGAACTGATTGGTTCAGCAGACGGCAAAAAATATCGCAACTTTGCCCAAGGGCTGACTTTTGAAATGATGATTGGTCACGCCAATCGACAACTGCTAAAAATGACCGATCGCTATTTGCTGATTCGTGACAATAGCCAACCATTGGAACTCAATGTAATTGACAATTATCAGGCTGGCGAGATCCGCTCAACCAAAAATCTTTCGGGCGGCGAGAGCTTCATCGTCAGTTTGTCTCTTGCTCTTGGTTTATCCAACATGGCGAGTAAGAATGTCCGGGTAGACTCACTATTTCTGGACGAAGGCTTTGGTACTCTGGATGAAGACGCTCTGGATACAGCGCTCGAAACGCTCGCTAGTCTTCAATACGAGGGTAAGCTAATCGGCGTGATTTCGCATGTACCAACTCTCAAGGAACGAATCAGTACCCAGATCCTGGTAACTCCCCAAATGGGCGGTCGAAGTCTTATATCAGGTCCTGGATGCAAAAAAATACTATAAAAATACGTAAATTGATCAATGCTTAACAAAATTTCTCCCATCCATTCTGATTTGGAAGCAGCAGCATTGCAAAGAAAACATAATTTATATTAACTCATCAATATGATTTTCATCGGACTCATCTTTGCTGTCGTTTTCAGGGATTGTTTCCGGTGTCACCATCAACCCCGATTCTAACCTAGCCACACGCACTTCCTCCCCACGCCCCTGGGCATAAGCCGACTGATGTGCCCGTTGTTCTATCGAGACAATACGCCGCGCTAACCGGTGCAACCGCTGTTGCCATTGATACCGCGCGGTAGAACATTGCTTGTTGGTTAAGATCTGACACAGCCACAGGGTATCCATGGCAATCATCAGTTGATCCAGCAAGCGAATCAGTTCGACAAACTGGGCAATCTGCGGTGAGGTGATTTTGGCTTTGAAATCGGTGGGGTGGGTGTATTTCGGCGATTCGGCAATGCCGTTATCGGCGCAGAGTTTGTCGAGCCGGGCTTTTTCCTGTTGCAGTTGCCCGGCACAGTCGCTGAGCATTTGGCTAACCATCGCTTCGACATCATCAATGGCTTGCTCTTGTCCGACTATCCGCAAGATGACATCAATCGCATACAACGAGCGGATCAAGCGGCCATAGCTACGGCGGATGACCCGGATCGCCTGTTCGCTGTGTATTTTGATGGTGCGTTCAAAGACCGGGCGGCTAATTGCCGGACGTGCGGTTTTTTCGGGTGCGGTAGGGTCTGCCATGGGTGTGCCTTAAAGTGATGGTTGGGTTAGGCCCGATAGTAAATGGCTTTTTTCTGTCCAGTCCGGCAAAAGATTAGCAATGCGGTCATTTTTTGCCGACATTGAATCTGTGGTTTCCGTTTCAATGATCGTCGATTGCGCTGATTGTATTGTTAAATTCCGCATGCCTTTTTCCTGGGAGCTAGCGACAATTGCTTTGCTACGGAAAACTCAACTTATTCAACTTATCCTGCTGTCTTTCGAGACGACTTGATCCGACAATAGTCGGCGTTCCGCTTATAAGCGGCGTGGATGCTGGTCATCGACGTATCGGGTGCGTTAAGCCCGATGCTATGAATGCCATCTTAAAATTGATTAACCTACCGTTGCAATCTGCGCTGTTACGGTTTTTTTACCCGCTGGGGACGTTTTCCCCACGGGGGCATGGCGTCCTCTGCTTTTTGATAAGGAGCAATGCCATGAGCTATTCAACCAAAAACAACCCACCCAAAATCCGTGATCTGCCAATGCCAGTTGACGCCCATCAGCTTTACGGCCTCTCGGAACAATCCTGGAAAGTGCTCACCGAAGTGACTTTCCCTACCGCGAAAAGCCCGGAAGCCATCCTGATGGCGCTGGATTACTGCAAGGCCCGCAAGCTGGATATTTTCAAGAAACCGGTACATGTGGTGCCGATGTGGAATGCCGCCTTGGGGCGCAGTGTCGAAACGGTCTGGCCGTCGATTATGGAAATCCAGACCACGGCGTCACGCACCGGCCTGTGGGCGGGTATGGACCGACCGGTCTGGGGGCCCGATGTGACGCAAACGTTTACCGGAAAATTTAAAGACGACAACGACACTTGGCAGGAAAGCACCGTGACGGTGACCTTTCCGGCGTGGGTAGCGGTGACGGTTTACCGCTTGGTCGGTGGTCGCCGGTGTGCGTTTACCGAAGAAGTCTATTGGCTGGAAGCTTACAGCACCGCGGGCGGTAAAAGTTCGCAGTTACCGACCGCCATGTGGATCAAACGTCCCAAGGGCCAGTTGGGTAAATGCGGCAAAGCGGCGTCGCTACGGGCAGCTTTCCCGGAAGAATGCGGGTATGCCGCCGAGGAGATGGACGGCAAAAGCCTGGACGATATGAGCGAAGCCAGCGTGATCAACGGCAGCGCCGGTCGTATCGATGAATTCCAGGGTGCCGCTGATCATAACACCGCAACTACAACCACTCACTTTACGGCGCCGCCTCTGGTGATTGACCTGTCCAGGATCAGCGCCAAAGTCCAGAACGCGGTCAAGGAACTGGTCCGGCGTACGGTCGAAGCCCAGGCCTGGAAAGCGGCCTACGACTATGCCAACAGCAAGTTTACCGGACTGGATTTAACTTACGCCATTACCGAACTGGAAACAGCCTGGGCGGCAACCCAACCATCATCGACCCAAGACGATGGCAATCACCCAGCCGCCGCTGGTTTTTCCATACCACCGGTGTCCACACCGGCGTCGGAAGCCTTGCATAAAGCCCGTGAGACTCTGGGCGCATTACGTTAGCTAAGCCGTTAAACCCTCCTACCGGTTGGCTATTTCAGCCATCATCGTTATTACCCTGCCGGGCGTCCTGATTCGCCCTCGGGGCCTGATCAGGACGCCCGGGTTACGCTAAGGAGAACTCATGAATGCCATTGATCAATCATTGAACCGGCTGCCCTGTCATACCGACTGGCGTCGCTACGATTCACCGACCGTGCTTCGCCGGCATGGCCGCAGTTTTCTGGAACGATCCTGGAAACCGGGCTGGCCGATTACCCACGCCGTTACTTTATCCCCAACCGAACTGCACAACCTGGTGGAAAGCTATGGCGGCCACTGTGTGGCAACCGTTGACTATCAACTATTGATATTTGATGACGCCCAGTGGGCGAGACGCTGCGACAACCAGCTGATCAAACTCGGCCTATCAACCCAGCGTTGGGGTTGTCACATCCAACTGCATGGCCTGCCGTGATGAAAGTCATCAACGTTTCGCAGCGCTCACCGGCATGGCGACTGTGGCGCGCACAAGGGGTCAGTGCCAGTGAAGCGGCGGTGATCATGGGCCGTTCCCCGCATAAAACCCCTTGGCGCTTATGGGCGGAGAAGACCGGCCTCGTGCGGGAGCCAGTGCTGGACACCAATCCCTTGATCCGCATCGGCATCGAGGCAGAAGCCACAGCCCTACAACGCTTTGAGGACAAACACGAAGTCCTGTTGTTACCGCTCTGCGGCGAGTCTGAACGTTATCCGTTGCTGCGCGCGTCATTTGACGGCGTGTCGGAAAACAATGAACCGGTGGAAGTGAAATGCCCGCATGAAACCACCTTTCTGGAGGTACTGTTAAACCGCGAGCAATCGCCGGTTTATCAATTGCACTGGTGCCAGGTGCAACAACAGTTGTTGGTAGCAGACGCCGAGCGTGGTTTTTTGTGCTTTTATCACCAGGGCCAGGATCTGGAGTTTGTGATTCAGCGCGATGAAGCCTTTCTGACGCAATTGATCGACACCGCCATGGATTTCTGGTCGGCGGTTAAATCCGGCAAAGAGCCGCCCAAAAACCCTGAACGCGATTTGTATTTGCCTCACGGCGCTGCTGAACACCAGTGGCAATCGTTGGCGGCGAACTATCGCCGGAACGCCGGGAAGATCGACAACATCAAATCTGAGCTTAAAACCCTGGAAACCCAGCAAGCCCGGATCGAACACACTTTGGTGGATTTGATGGGCGACTACCTGGCCGCCGAACATTCCGGTCTGCGGGTCAGCCGCTTTCAGGTGCAGGGTGCTATTGACTACAAAGCGCTCCTTAACGCCCTGCTGCCTGATGTGCAGGAAGCGGCGCTGGACGTTTACCGCAAACCATCGGCCAGCCGGGTTCGCATCACGTGCCGTGATGAGAGCGGCAAACGCGCGGAAGTGCCATTCGATGCCACGATGCTGAAAGGCCTGGCTGATGGGGACTTTTGGTTTTAACCGCTGTCTTGTCCAGGACATCTCTAGGGCTGTGGCCTGTGAGATGTCCTGTTCCTTTGCTGCCGTCTGACGGCCATTGTTTTGCGGTTCATGGTTGACCATGTCATACGCTTTCGTTTTTTGATCGGGTTTTTTCACTGTCCTTGTTCCGCCAGGGCTAGCGAAAAAACCAGACCATGTCAGGTGTTCCTTACGAGGAAGCCCGAATCCGGTGTTAACCGGCGTTCCGCTGTTCAGCGGCAGGCAGGGCATTGCCTTTCCTGTATCAGGTGCGTCAAGCCTGATGATTTCGTCCCGTCGGGGTTCATTACCCGATCGGGTCATGGCGCCCCCTGTTTTTTAGTTAAGGAGGTCTCTCATGAACAACGATTTTTGGAAAACCCTGTACGCCTGGCTGGAAACAGCCCGTTTGGAAGACATCACTGCCAAGCGGCAGCAAGTTCAGCAATTGCTGAGTCAAAGCAACGATGCCGGCTTCAAAGCTGACATTCGCCGGGTGTTACGTTTGCTGGACGAGGAGCTTCTCGCCCGCGCGGAACTGGCGAATGTCATACGCTTCGCCATGGCCCAATAAACTTGGTCTGATTTTTTTACTTGACAATCGTTTAGGTCGCGTTACCCCGACTGACAGGTCCCTTGGTAATTCAGGGGATTCATTCACCCGAAGGGAGATACCGTACCCTTTCGGGGCATGCGGTGTCTCCTACTTTGGGTTTCAACCCCCATGTAAGGAGTTCATTATGATGCAATCGTATTCTATTGCCGATACCTTCGGCATTGCCGCCCCCGCAGCCATGAAAGTGGACGGTTTTGTGCCCTCGGACAATCCCTATGTACCGATTCAAAAACCCTATGTGTTTCGCAAGGATCATCTGCGCGATGTCCTGGCGTTTTTAGGTGCCGCCAATGGCGATGGCTTGTACCTGACCGGACCGACCGGTTCCGGTAAAACCTCATTATTGGAACAAGTCGCCGCGCGTCTGCATTGGGGCGTCCATGCGGTGACCGGACACGGTCGCCTGGAACTCAACGACTTGCTCGGCCAATTTATGCTGGTCGAGGGCGGCACGATGCAATGGATCGACGGCCCGTTGACCTTGGCGATGCGTTTGGGTCATGTGTTGTTGATTAATGAAATCGATGCCGTTGATCCGGCTGAATTGATTGGCTTGAACGAAATCGTTGAAGGCAAGCCGTTGACGATTCCGCAGACCGGTGCGGTCATTGTGCCCCATGCCAAGTTTCGCTTGGTCGCTACCGGCAATAGTGCCGGCGCCGGTGATCCGTCGGGCTTGTATCAGGGCGTATTGCGGCAGAATTTATCATTTCTGGATCGCTTCCGTTTGATGGAAGTTGGTTATCCCGCCCCCGAAGAGGAAATGCAACTGTTGGCAACTATCGTGCCCGGCATGCCGGAGACGGTGCGTGAAAGCATGATCAAGGTTGCCAATCAGATCCGCAAGGTGTTTATCGGCGGTCAGGATGGCGGCGGCATGTTATCGGTGACGCTGTCGACCCGCGGTTTGGTGCGTTGGGCCTCGCTGGTGGCGACCTTTAAAAGTGCGCCCAATGCCTTGGCCTATTCGCTGGACAGGGCCTTGACCTTTCGAGCCGAACCCGCCGAGCGCGAAGCGATTCATCGCATCGCCAAAGATGTGTTCGGCGATGACTGGTCGGTGTAGTCATGGCGGCCTGGCGTTTATTCCGTCACCGCAATCCGGACGGCAGTTTTAAAGACTGGGCAGTCACAAGCCATCCCGACGGCACGATGTCCACGCGTTGGGGCAAAACCGCCGCCCGCTTGCCGGGCTTCAGTACCCGTAGCGGTGTCAGACAAGCCGACATCGAACGAGCGAAACAAGCCAAAGGCTATGTGTTTGTTGCCGAGGTCGATATTGACAACCAAGGCACGGTGGTCTTTCCTGGCACAGATGCGCCTGAACCGGAACCGTTCATGCCGGCACCGCCAATGCCGGTGACGGCGTTGTATTGGCATATCGATTGTCGGGCCAACCGTGCTACGCGCAAGGCTTTGGCTGTCGAGGTCAGGCAGTTGAGTGCTGTGATGCAATCGCTGCCGGAAACTGAGGCCCGCTCTGCACAAGACTGGCCGGGTTGGCAAGCACTGCTCGATCTGACTCAACAGGCCGAGCGCTTTGAGCACAGTGGCCAAATCAAAGCCGTCCACGGCGTAATGCCCTGGCTGTTGTTGCTGGCTTTACAAAACCTTGACTTTGTTGGTGTTGAGATTGGTATCGCCACCGAAAGCCGTCGTGAAGTCTCGACTGACCTGAAGGCTGAAACCGAAGTGCTGGCGTTTTTCGACACCGATCTCGACAGTATCCGGCCGATGGCGGAAAGCTTGGGACTGCTGAAGCACCGGCTGAATCTCGCGGCTGTCTTACCGGATACCAACGATTGTTGGTTTTAGGCCGCGCTGCGTTGAATGGCTTTCAGTTCCCATTAATCCATTTTTATTCATTTCACCCGGAAGGGGCCCATCCGCCCATCCGGGCACGGTGCGCCCCTTTTCTTAAAGGAGGTTCCCATGACCCAAACAGACACTATCATTTTGGATCGCGTTGTATTAGTAAAAGTCGAAGCCCGCATCTACGGCGCTCGTAAAAAACTGAAAAAAGAAGACCTGGTACTCGCCGACGGCAGCAAACTGCCGCCTGACGATTTAGCCAGCCTGGGTTCCAAGCGCTTGCTCGATCCTGAACAGTTGTCGGTGTTCAACCGATTGAAGAAAGAAGCCGAACGCATTTGTTTGCGGATCGGCACGCGCTTTCTGGGTGGCTTTGTCATTCCCGGCGAGTCGGCCACGGCTATTACTACCGAACTGGAGCGTATTGCCCAGGATTTTGCCGCCGCAAAAGCTAATTTTTTGGCCGGCTATGATGCCGCCGTCACTGACTGGGTAGTGCGCCATCCGGAATTTGCCGGCATTATCGAAAAGGCGGTCGATTCCGTTGACTATGTGTCGACGCGATTGGCGTTTGATTTCCTGGTGCTCACGGTCGGCTTACCCGAGGTATTGCCACCGGAAGAGGTGGTACTCATTGAAAGCAAAATCAGTCGGTCCATCAGTGAGCAACTGTTTTATGAAATCTCGGTGGACGCCAATCAATTGATCGAGCAATCGCTATTGGGCAAGGATCAGGTGACGCGCAGTGCGCTACGACCGATTCGCCGCATGCGAGACAAGCTCGACGGCTTGGGTTTTCTCGATTACCGGGTGGCGCCGATAGTCAGCACCATTGATGAGCTGTTAGAAAGGATACCCAACACAGGCCCGATTGAAGGCGGTCTGCTGCAAGCGATTCTGGCTACCGCGATGCTGTTGGCCGATCCAGATAAGACCCGGCGACATGGGGAAGGTTTGTTGACCGCTCAGGCCATGCCGATCGTATCGCAGACGCAACACACGACGCAATCGCCTGATGACGAACCTACCCTGGTCGATATTCAAGATACCTCTGAGCCGTCACCCTCTGAACCGTTGGATAGCTTTTCCGATCTGTTTGATGGCATTTTTGATGACGATGTTGAGTTGCAGGATGAAACAAACAACTGGGTAGTCGATGCGTTGATCTCAGAAAATAACGCCGTGGCTCAACACCAGATAGTGGTTCCCTGCAAAGCTGATATTAACGCCGAGCTTGAACGGGCAACAACAGAGGAAGCGATAGAAACAACCGAAGCAACCGCCGATCAGGACTACTGGTTTTAGCGGCACTGATTTTTTAACCCAACGGGGCAAAGCAGGGTCCCGTTGGGGCCATGCTTTGCCCTATTAACAGGAGCAAATCATGAAAAACAGAACCTTGCACAACGCCTTTCCCATTGTGGCTGCCGCGATTGGCAATCGTTTCGGCATCAAAGTCCGTGTCGGCGGCGATCAAGCTTATACCGACGGCCGGTCGATTCAGTTGCCGGCCTACGATGGCGACGATCCGGATTATCAGGATGTCGCCTGGGGATTGCTGGCGCATGAGTCCGCCCATATCCGCTATTCTGACTTTACGTTGAGTTATGGCGATTCGGTATTGCGTCGGCGACTGTGCGGCGCCATTGAAGATGTGCGCATCGAACATGAACTGGCGAAAGACTTTCCCGGCACTCGGCTGACGTTGCGAACGGTGATTGAAAAAATGATCGCTAACGGCGGCTTTACGGCTAGCACTCCCGATGACCATCCGGCCAATACGCTGTATGGCTATGTATTGAAAAGCCTGCGGGCGCGGGTGCTCGGACAAACGGCCTTGAAGCCCTTGGTCGAGTCGAGCGAAATTGCGCTGCAGGCGCATTTTCGTAAAGGTGCGGTGATACGGTTGAAAGGCTTGTTGTCGGAAGTCCCCGAAGGTTTACAGTCGGAAAGCGATTGTCTGCATCTGGCGGACCGTATCTTAACGATGATTCAGCAGGAATGCGAGCCGCAACAGCCTAATCGATCAACACAATCCTCGCCTTCGTCCACGACGGACAATACGTCCGATGAATCAGACCAGGACGATTCTGAGTACACTGATTTGCCATCAGATTCTGATGACTCTAGTCAATCTGGACAGGATGAAGACGCAACTGACAGCGACACTGAAGGTGAATCGATTGGCGATCAAGATGTATCGGATCAGGAAAACCCAGACGATGAGCCAATGCAACGGCCTGAAGCCATAGCATCCAACACAAACGGCGATGACGATGAAACCGAAATAACGGGACCCAAGCCGATTTTGGACGCATTATTGAATGCAGGCGACGCTGACATTGACCCGGATGTGTTCGAAACCGTCAAGTCGGCATTGGCTTTGGCACAGGGTAGCGTCTGTGAGTCTATTATGCCTATCGGCGACGAAGCGCCGCTGGATGAATACGCTGGATTGAATTTGTTTCGGAAGGTGCAGGGCGAATCGGTAAAAATCCGTGCGGCGCTGCAAGGACTGGTGCAATCGCAACGCTTGATCCGTTCGCTGCTGGGCAGACGGGGACGACTGGAGGGTAAACGCTTGCACCGTTTACGTTTCGGCGAGACGCAGTTGTTTCAGCGTACTACCGTCAAACCGTCACCGAATACCGCGATTCATCTGTTGCTGGATAAGTCCGAGAGTATGGGTTATCAAGTAACCGATACGCGGGGACAGGCGATGGGCACGCGTCTGCCGATTGCATTGGAAGCAACGTTGGCACT
>SXGT01701148.1_pt1 | contig 16038 bp, 11 predicted proteins | sample 3176221 | NCBI WGS metagenome assembly SXGT01 (sample SAMN11356862, study PRJNA531348) | freshwater metagenome | isolation source: freshwater sample F1-120 | place: China: Fuxian Lake, Yuxi | collected 2017-12-25
CGGTACTTCGAGTTCCAGCGCGGGCCGTTGTTCACGCAGATTCTTCTGGCCGATGAAATCAACCGCGCCACGCCTAAGACCCAATCCGCCTTGCTGGAAGCCATGCAGGAAGCGTCCGTCAGCACGGCCGGCCAATTGTTCAAGCTCGACCAGCCGTTCTTCGTGTTGGCCACGCAAAATCCCATCGAGCAGGAGGGGACGTATCCGCTGCCCGAGGCGCAATTGGATCGATTTTTCTTCAAACTCATCGTTGGATATTCAACGCGCGCGCAGTTGGCCACGATCATCGACCGCACCACGCGGAACGAGAAGATCGAGCCCAGCAAAGTCATGGACGGATCGGAAATCATCCAGTGGCAGGCTCTGGTGCGAGAAGTCATTCTGGCGCCGCACGTGCAAGACTACGCCGTGCGGTTGACGCTGGCCACGCATCCCGAGGGTCCCCACGCGCTGCCGATCACCAACCGTTATCTGCGCTGGGGGGCCAGTCCTCGCGGGGCGCAAACCTTGGCGCTGGCCGCCAAAGTGCGAGCCCTGCTGGAAGGCCGTTATAACGTCAGCTTCGAAGATATACGCCGAGTGTATTTGCCCGCCTTCCGTCACCGCGTGATCGCAAATTTTGAAGCCCAAGCTGAAGGCATCGAGACCGATCAGGTGCTGCTCGAGATTCTGGAAAAGCTCCCTGAGAAGGGAGATGCCAAATAGTTGTTCGCGGAATTGTCGCATGGCGACAAGTTGCCAAGGCCCTGGCAGGGCCGTCCGCCAATAGCCAGGGGTGAAACCCCTGGAAAACGGCCCCAAGAAACATATCAAGCCCTGGAAGGGCGGCAGTAAATCTCAACGACTCGTAGCCAGCCATGCCCCAATCCTTTGTCTCTCTGCATTGTCACCTCGTGTTCAGCACGAAACATCGTGCGCAATTGATCGATCACGACCTTCAGCCGCGACTATTTGAATACATGGGCGGAATTGCCCGAGGGCTCAATTCCGTTCTGGTCGACGCGGGCGGAATGCCGGATCATGTTCATTTGCTCGCCTCGCTCAACAAGGAAATTGCCGTTTCCGCTTAGATGCGCGAAATAAAAGCCGAGTCATCGAAATGGATCCACGACACATTTCCCGACAGACATGAGTTCGCATGGCAAGCTGGCTACGGCGCGTTCGCGGTCAGTTATTCACAGATTGACAGAGTGAAGGAATATATTGGCAACCATCCAGAACATCATCGTAAACGCACGTTCCAACAAGAATTTGTTTCGATGTTGAAGAAACACAACATTCCGGTCGAAGAGCGCTATTTGTGAAATTGATGGCAAACTTAATCATGACGACACTGCCGCCCTTCCAGGGCTTGATGGAGTTCGCGACCCGTCTTTAGGGGTTTCACCCCTGACTATTGACTCTCGCCCATCCAGGGCGATGTGATGACCATGCCTGCAACTGAAACGAATCAACTGCTCACGCCTGAGCTGCTTGCGCAGCTCGAGCGCCTGGAACTCGTCAGCCGCAAGGTGTTTCGCGGTCGCATCAAGGGGGAGCGGCGGAGCAAACGCAAAGGTCAGAGCGTTGAGTTTGCCGACTTTCGCAGCTATGTGGCGGGCGACGACCTGCGTTTTGTCGATTGGAACACGTATGCGCGGCTCGATAAGCTGTTTCTCAAGATGTTTCTGGAGGAAGAGGATCTGCACTTCTACGTGCTGCTCGACGCCAGCTTGTCGATGGAGTTTGGGTCGCCAACCAAATTGCACCACGCCAAACAGCTCGCGGCGGCGCTGTCATTCATTGGGCTGGTGCGGGCCGATCGCGTGAAGATCGAAACTCTCGGCCAGCCGGCTCGCCGGCCGGGACCCATCTTCCGCGGCCGGGCCAGCGTCTGGCGAATGCTTGATTATCTCGACGGCATTGCCGCAGGCGAGACGACCTCGCTGGCGACTGGCGTGAAGAATTTCTGCCTGCGAAACTCGGGCAAGGGGATCTTCGTCCTGATTTCAGACCTGATGGAAAAAACCGGCTACGAAGCGGCCATGCGGTACCTTGTTTCACAACAGCTGGACGTGTATGTGATCCATCTGCTTTCCGCCGAAGAGGTCGAGCCGGATGTGAAGGGTGATCTCAAGCTCGTCGATTGCGAGGATCAAGACGTGGCGGAAATTACCGCCAGCGCCCCCCTGCTCCATCGCTACCAGCAAACGCTCGCGGCGTTCACATCCGGGGCGCGCGAGTTCTGCACGCGGCGAGGTATGAATTATCTGCTGGCCACCAATCAGTTGCCGGTGGAGCAGCTGGTGTCGAGCTACCTCCGCAAACGAGGCCTGGTGCGATGAGCGGCTTGCTTTCCTGGTGGACCGATCACTTCACGCCGATGCTCTCGTGGTGGCAATGGCTATGGGTGCTGCTGGTTCCGCCGGCGATCGTGCTTTTGTACTTCCTCAAACTTCGCCGTCAGCCGCTGGAAGTGCCCAGCACATACCTCTGGCGAAAGTCGATCGAAGACCTGCACGTCAACAGTATCTGGCAAAAGCTGCGGCAGAATCTGCTGCTGTTCTTGCAGTTGCTGATCGTGGGCCTGGCGATCTTCGCGCTGCTGCGGCCCGGTTATCGCGGCAGCAAGCTCATCGGCGACCGGTTTATATTCCTGGTCGATAACTCGGCCAGCATGAATTCCAACGACGTTGCCGAGTCGCGATTGGCCGAATCCAAGCGACGCGTTGCCGAGATGATCGACCAGATGCGCTCCGGCGACGTGGCGATGATCGTCAGCTTTTCCGACCGTGCCCGCGTCGAGCAACTGTTCACGGACAACCGGCGTGAATTGCGCCGCCGGCTGGATGCCATCGAGCCAACCCATCGTTCCACTGCGCTGGGTGAAGCGCTGAAGGTGGCCGCCGGATTGGCCAATCCGGGGCGGCAGTTTGAGTTTGGCGAGAATCGCATCAGCGAAGGCTTGCCCGCCACGCTGTACATTTTCAGCGACGGAAAGTTCCCCGCCGTCCAGGGCTTCTCACTGGGCAATCTCAAGCCGGTGTACGTGCCCCTTGGAAACCCGGAATCCACCAATATCGGCATCACGTCTTTCGCGGTCCAACGTGCTGAAGAGAATACATTGCGCAGCCAGGCGTTCGCACGCATTGAAAACAATGGCAGCCAGGAAGCCAAGGTCACCGCGACGCTGTTGCACGATGGACGCGTGATTGACGCCGATGAAGTGCACGTGAAGGCGGGCGAAGGCTCGGGGGTCGCATTCGATCTGCGCGACCTGGCATCCGGCACGTTGGAACTTCGCGTTTCACCGGGCGGAAATCTGGCCAGCGACGACCGCGCCTGGGCGGTCGTCAGCTCGCCTCGACGCGGCAAAGTGCTGCTGGTGACGCCGGGCAATGATGCTGTCGTGTTTGCCGTCGGCACGCCGCGCGCCAGCCAATTGGCCGAGGTCGTCATCGCCCAACCGTCGGTGCTCGATGCCAAAGACCACCTGCAACAGGCGGCCGGCGGCGCGTACGACATGATTATTTATGATCAGTGCCAGCCCAAGGAAATGCCGCAGGCCAACACGCTGTTCATCGGGCGTCTGCCACCGTTGGCGGAGTGGGGCTTCGATGCAAAAACAGCCCCTGACAAAATCAAAGGTCCCCAAATCATGGATCTCGATAGCGCCCACCCGCTCATGCAGTTAATCGATCTGGGCAACGTCCATTTTGCCGAGGCGATTGCAATGAAACTGCCGGCCGGCGGCACCCGGCTGATCGACACCGACGCGGGCCTGCTGTTCGCCGTTGCTCCGCGAGAAAACTTTGAGGATGCCGTGCTGGCCGGCGAAATCGTGGGCGCGGACGAAAAGGGGGGAAAGTATGCCAACACCGATTGGCCGCTGCGGCTGAGCTTTCCGGTGTTCGTGCTCAACGCAATGCAGTACCTGGCTGGCAGCCGGCAAGCGGTCGACACTGGCAGTATCACGCCCGGGCGGCTGCTGTCGCTGCGCAGCGACTCGCACACTCAACGCTTGACGGTGCGTTCGCCGAGTGGCCGGAGCGAAGTCCTGGCCCGCACGAAAGGGGGCATGTTTCACTACGCCGATACCGACGAGTTGGGGATCTACCAGATCGAAGAGGAAAAAAAACCGACCCAGGCGTTCGCGGTCAATCTTTTTGACTCAGCCGAAAGTGACATCCGTCCGCGGGCTGAAAACACGATCAAAATCGGTTATGTCGACGTGGCGGGGGTGGCGTCCAGCGAGAGCACTCGCCGCGAATTATGGCGACTGCTGCTGCTGGCGTCCTTCTGCGTTCTTCTGGTGGAGTGGTTCATTTACAACCGGCGCGTTTACCTTTGAAGTGACTTCGCAATTCCCATCCATGCGAAACGGCCGCCGGACTCTGGATTTGACCATCATCGAATCCGCCACGCAGCGGATTGGGCAGGAGATCTTTGCGCGTGCCGCGGCGTATCGGCCGGGCGTATTCAGTCGGCGTTACTGGGATGATCGCCTGATGACTCGCGGCATGCGTGATGAAGCGCTGAAGGTGCAGATGTTTCGCTTCGTCGATGTGCTGCCCATGCTCGACCAAGGCGACGTGCTGGCCCGGCATCTGCGCGAGTATTTTGGCTCCGTGGCAGACAAGTTGCCAATTCTTGCGCGTTGGGCGCTGTGGCTGGCGTCCTGCACCAATCTGACCGCCCGCGCGGCGGGACGCATCGTGCGGGGGGAGGTGTTGCGGCAGGCGAGACGGTTCATTGCCGGGACGACGGCGGCCCAAGTGCACGACGCGGTCAAACGAGAACGCATCGCCGGCCGGGCCTTCACGCTCGATCTGCTGGGGGAGGCCGTCACAAGCGACGACGAGGCGGAACGATATTTTCACTCCTATCTGCAACTCATTCGTGACCTTGCTCCAGCGCTGAACGCCTGGTCGCACAATCCGCTGCTCGACGATTCGCCACATGGCCTCGTGCCACGATTGAATCTCTCGATCAAGCCAACCGCCCTCGACAGTCAGTTCGACGCGATTGATCCGGCGGGCACGTCGCGGCGGGTGCAACGTCGCTTCCGCGAATTGCTGCGCGTGGCACGCGCACAGCGGGGGTTTATCAACATTGACATGGAGTCGTATGCCACCAAGGATCTGACACTCGATATCTTCAAGCAAACGCTGCTCGAAGACGAGTTTCGCGAAACCAGCGACGTGGGCATCGTCATTCAATGCTACCTGCACGACGCCCAGCGCGACCTGGAAGGACTGGCCGACTGGGCTCGCAGGCGCGGCGCGCCCGTCTGGGTGCGGCTGGTGAAAGGAGCCTACTGGGACTACGAAAGCGTGCATGCGCAGGCAGCGGGCTGGCCGATTCCCGTATTCCAGCAGAAGCGTCAGTCGGACGCTTCGTACGAGCGGCTCACGCGGTACGCGCTGGAGAATCACCAGCATTTGCGCACGGCGCTGGGCAGCCATAACGTGCGTTCGCTGGCTCATGGGTTGGCCGTTGCCGAGTCGCTGGACCTGCCGCCGGGGAGCCTCGAAGTGCAGATGCTCTACGGCATGGCCGACGACGCCAAGCGGGCCATCGTCGAGATGGGCCACCGGCTGCGCGTGTACATGCCGTTTGGCGAGTTGATCCCTGGCATGGCGTACCTGGTGCGCCGACTGCTGGAAAATTCGGCGAACGAATCTTTTCTGCGTGTAAGTTCCGTCGAGAACGCCGAAACGGAGGTGCTGTTGATGAATCCATCGAAACCGTCCTGTCGTGATACCGCTCCGCTGCAAGCAGCCGCGACGCCGATGCCGCAGTTGCGGCTGCAGCCGGAATATAACAACGAGCCGCGCGCTGATTTTGCGATGGCCGCGAATCGCGAGGCGATGGGCGAAGCCCTCGAGCGCGTGCGCGGAGCATTCGAAGCGTTATTTCCGCTGTGGATCGACGGGCGCGCCATCGAGCCGGTCGAGCGAATTCCTTCGATCAATCCCTCACACCGGCGGGAAGTGGTCGGGTATGTGGGGTGGGCGACCCTCGAGCAGGCGAAACAAGCCGTCGCCGCGGCGAAGCGCGCGTTTCCCGACTGGGCTGGGCGCGGCGCGGAAAAACGAGCGGAGTGCCTGCGCGCGGCGGCGGAAGTGATGCGACGCCGCCGCTTCGAGCTGGCGGCCTGGGTTGTCAGCGAAGTCGGCAAGGGCTGGCGAGAAGCGGACGCCGACGTCTGCGAGGCGATCGACTTTTGTGAGTACTACGCCCAGGGTGCGATTGGCATGGAAGGCCTGCGCGGCGCTGACGTGCCTGGCGAGGAAAACCGGTTTGTCTACATGCCCCGCGGAGTGACGGCCGTGATTGCTCCTTGGAACTTTCCGCTGGCGATTCTTGCCGGAATGACCGCTGCCGCGCTAGCCACAGGCAACACCGTGGTGATGAAGCCGGCCGAGCAATCCTCGGTCGTCGCGGCCAAGCTGATGGAAGTCTTCAACGAAGCCGAGTTCCCCCCCGGTGTCGTGAACAATCTGCCCGGCGAAGGGGATGTTGCCGGGGCAGCGCTGGTCGAACATCCCGACGTAGCGGTAATCGCGTTTACCGGTTCCCGCAGCGTTGGCCTGGCGATCAATCGTCGGGCCGCAGAGGTTTCCGCTCACGGCCTGACCAGCATCAAAAAGGTGATCGCCGAGATGGGGGGTAAAAACGCCATCATCGTCGACGACGATGCTGATCTCGACGAGGCGGTCGTCGGCGTGATGCGCAGCGCCTTCGGCTACCAGGGCCAAAAATGCTCGGCCTGCGCTCGCGCGATCGTGGTGGGTAATGCGTATGACACCTTCCTGCAGCGACTCGTCGAAGCCACACGCAGTCTCAAGGTCGGCCCGGCAGATGATCCCGGAACCAGTGTTGGCCCGCTGGTCGATGAAGAATCGCGGACCCGTGTTCATGGGTTCATCGCCCTCGGGCGAGAGACCGCGCGTGAAGTGCTCTCGGTTGATATTGGCGCGCTGGCCGAGGAAGGTTTTTACGTTGGTCCGCAGATCTTCGCGGATGTTGCTCCCGACAGCCGTCTGGCGCAGGAAGAAATTTTCGGCCCCCTGCTGGTGGTCATGCGCGCCGGCAATCTCGGCGAAGCATTCGCGATCTTCAACGGCACCGATTACGCACTCAGCGGCGGCATTTTCAGCCGCAGCCCCGCGAACCTGCAGCGAGCCAAAGGCGAGTTGATGGTCGGCAACCTGTATCTGAATCGCGGCATCACCGGCGCGCTTCCTGGCAGGCAGCCGTTTGGAGGCTTCAAAATGTCCGGCATCGGCACCCAGTCCGGCGGCCCCGATTACCTGCTGCAATTCGTCCTGCCGCGGACCATTACCGAGAACACCATGCGGCGGGGGTTTGCGCCCGGGACGGGCAAAGGATTGCCGACGCAGCAATCGTAAGGCTCATGCCAGTGTTTCGAACCGTCTGATGCAGCGAATTGGAAGAAGATCCGCGAATCACGTCCCCCGGCAGGCTCATTCGCTGCATATCCCGTCAATACTTCATCACGCACCAGAGAGCCCATAACCCGTCGCGCCAGCCGATTTTTTTCCCATCGGCGTAGCCACGGGCGGTGTAGCGGATGGGGACTTCGACCAGGCGAATGTTCGGCAGCCGGGCCACCTTGGCGGTCAGTTCCGGTTCGATGCCAAAACCTCGTTGCTCAAGCGTCGGCGCGATCTGCTGGATCACATCGCGGCGGAATACCTTAAAGCAGGTTTCCATGTCGGTCAGTTGCAGACCCGTGAAATGGTTGGACAGCCGCGTAACAAAACGGTTGGCCAGCGTGTGCCAATGGCGGGTCTTGCCGGATGCCCCCTCCCTTGTAAGAAAGCGACTGCCGTAAACCACGTCGGCGGCTCCATCGATGATGGGTTGCATCAGTCGCAGGTAGTCGGCCGGGTGGTACTCCAGATCGGCGTCTTGCACCAGCACAATATCGCCGGCTGCCTTGAGAAATCCCGTCTTGAGTGCGGCGCCTTTGCCCTGATTGGTGGCGTGCAGCACGACGACCAGATCGTTGCCAGGAGCGAATTTGGCCAGCATCGCCCGCGTGCCATCGGTGCTGCCGTCGTCAACCACGATGATCTCGCAGGACAAGCCGGTGGCCCGAACGCGCTCAATCACCTGGCCGAGCGTGCCGACTTCATTAAACACGGGAATCACAACGGACAGCCGAAAGTTGGGAGGCAGCGCGGTGCGTGAACCCAATTCAGTCGTGCGCGTTGGCAAAGCGGCTGCGCTCATCGCGATCGTGAAGTGCCGGGGGGAGTGGAGTACCCATCGATTGTGTACTCAATCGTAGTTCCCTCCATGTACGGATCGCAAGCCACCACGATTCCAGGGGCACGCCGCGCGCTGCGCATGGCGAGCGCGGATTGCAAGAGGACTTTTCCACAAGGTAAATTCGATCGCGACGAAATCTTTTCGGCCGCTTGACAAAACGCTCACGCCTCGCGACAGTTGGTAATCGCACGTGGATGACATTTCAAAATACATCTCCTGTAGCGCAACATGGACGTATCGGATTTCGACGATTCACGGGCCGGCTGGGGTTGGAAGGGACGGCTGGGGGTGGAAGGCCTGAACGGCCTCGGCGTGCGACGGAAGCGACCATCGACAAGAGAGACCTGGGGCGCAAGCCACTCAGCAGTTTAGTTTTGTCAGGCGCGTTCAACTAGGAACAGATCCCGGTCTTTGCCCAACCTCTTGGCGGCGTTGGCCGTCAGATTGCCGAGCCTGCGGACCCGACGGATTCGATCGACAACAGTATACATAACGTCAACTAACACATTGTTGGGGGGGCGGCGACTGACAGGACCGACGGTCGACGACTCTTGTGTCGGGGCTCGGAGGCCCCCCCTTGACTTTTGGCCCGCTTCGGCTGGGATGGACCTCGCCCAAGTGAGCATCGAGCGGCCGGGTACACGCCCGTGTGCCCGGCCGCGTTTGTTTTGAATGAAGGATCAAGGATCGCACAAGGTGGGGGCCGAGTTCCGTCGTCCCTCATCGCTCATCCCTCATCGCTCAATGTCCTGTCTGATCGCACTCGGCTCGAACCTGGGCGACCGCGCGGCAAACATTTGCCAGGCAATCAAGGAATTGGTCGCCCATCCGCAGGTTACTCTGATCGCGACAAGCACTCTGCACACAACCGAGCCGGTTGGCGGACCGCCGAACCAGGGAGCGTTCCTCAACGCGGCCATCAGGTTCGATACGTCGCTTGCGCCCCGCGAGCTGCTGGATCTGCTGCTGGCGATTGAGAAAAAACTGGGCCGGTCCCGCGAAGTATCGTGGGGCCCGCGCACCATTGATCTCGATCTGTTGTTCTACGGCGCCCGGATTTGCGACGAGCCTGATTTGCAAGTACCGCATCCGCGGATGCATGAACGCCGTTTTGTACTTGCACCCGCTGCCGAGATTGCGGCGGAGATGACGCATCCGGTATTGCGGCGATCGATTGGAGAGCTGCTTGCCGACCTCGATCGTCGAGAATCGAGCTGATGAATTGACCGGCCCTGGGTCCGACCCTCCCACCTTTGCCAACCAACGGCACATTGTCCGGGAACTCCGGCCTAGGAACCTGCGTGCGGGGTCGAATATAATACCGGCATGGAGGTTGTTTCGACGACGGGTGAGTTGCGAACGGCGGTCGCGGCCGCGCGCCGAGCCAACAAATCCGTCGGCCTGGTGCCCACCATGGGTGCCCTGCACGAAGGGCATCTAAGCCTCGTGGATGCCTCGCGGGCCGAATGTGCGTGGACCGTGGTCACGATCTTCGTCAATCCCTTGCAGTTTGCAGCGAATGAGGACCTGTCGAATTACCCGCGACCGATCGGCGACGATTTGGCGAAGCTTCGGTTGCGAGGCGCGGACCTCGTTTTTACCCCGACGGACGACGAGATGTATCGTATTGCGCATGGCACGTTTGTCGATGTCGGCGTGGTGGCACGGCCGCTGGAGGGCGCCTTTCGGCCAAGCCATTTTCGCGGCGTGGCGACAATCGTGCTCAAGCTGCTCAATCTGGCTTCCGCGGATCGAGCCTATTTTGGGCAGAAGGATTTCCAGCAGACTCTGGTCGTCAAGCGGATGGTGGCCGATTTGAACGTGTCGGTCGAAATCCGCGTCTGTCCGACCGTGCGGGAGGCCGATGGTCTGGCGTTGAGCTCGCGAAATGCGTACCTATCGCCCGACGAGCGCCGGCAGGCGCTGGCGATTTCGCGCAGCCTGCGCGAGGCGAAAGCGATGGTCACCGGCGGTGAGCGAAACGCTGCCAGCGTGCTGGTGAGGATGCGCGCGATCCTGGCCGAGGCTGGGATTACGCAAATTGATTACGTGGTGCTGGCCGATCCGGAGACGTTGGAGAATCAATCGAAGATTTCCGGTCCAACGCTGGCGGCGATCGCGGCGCGGATCGGTTCGACTCGACTGATCGATAATGAGTTGATCGAGCCGAGTCCCGAGCCGTAAGCCCCGAGCCCCTGAGCACCGTGCTGCAAACCATTTTCACGATTCCGAATCATCTGGCAGGCGTGCCGCTGCAAAGTTGGCTATTTGGGATCTGGTTTATCCTGTCGGTGTTCACGCTCGTGCGGCTGGCGATGTTGCACGGCTTGAATCGCGCGATCGGTGAAAGCTGGTTTACGATGCTGATCACCGGCATCGCAATCTTGATTCTGCCGGCGATGATGCAGCCGAACGGCCTGCCAATTCGCGGTTACGGCATGATGTTGCTGCTGGCGGTCGCTTCGGGCGTTGGCCTGAGTGTCTGGCGAGCGCAGCGGATCGGCTTCGATCCCGAGATTATTTTGTCGCTGGCCATGTGGCTGTTCGTGGCGGGAATTGTCGGGGCCCGATTGTTTTATGTGATCGAGTATTGGCACACGTTTCGAGGAGGAACGTTCGCTGAGACGTTCACAGCGGTGCTCAACGTCACCCAGGGCGGGCTGGTTGTGTATGGCTGCATGCTGGCCGGTGGAGCGGCACTGGCCGTATTCGTTTACAAGCATCGTCTTCCAGGACTGGTTCTGTCCGACTTGATCGCGCCGGGAGTTGTCTTGGGCATGGCGATTGGCCGCGTTGGTTGCTTTTTGAACGGCTGTTGCTACGGCGGCGCGTGCGATCTTCCCTGGGCAGTGCAATTTCCCGCCGGCAGTCCACCGTTCATGGATCAGCTTGCCAACGACAGGCTTTTCTTGCACGGTTTGAAATTTCAACAATCGCTCCGCCCCCTGATCGTGATCGAAGCCGTCGAGCCCGGCTCGGGAGCCGCCGGCCAGGGCCTGAAAGCCGGCGACCGCGTTGTGGGAATTAACGGCAGAGACGTCTCCAGCATCGAACTCGCCCACGCCCAGCTCCTGGCGATTTCTGGCGATGGTGCCGAAATCGCGGTCCGCATCGCGGGCAGCGACACTCCCAGGAAATGGAAGCTCCGGGAATTACCTCCGCGCAGCACGCCCATTCATCCCACTCAGCTTTATAGCGCTATCGACGCGCTTGTGTTGTGCTTATTTTTGCTGTCCTATGACCCTTTTCGCCGCCGCGAGGGAGAACTGACGGCGCTTGTGCTCACGTTGCATCCTATCTCGCGGTTCTTGTTGGAGATCATTCGCGTCGACGAGTCGCCGGTGTTTGGCACCTCCATGAGCATTTCACAAAACATCAGTATTGGGCTGCTGATCGGGGCGGCCGTGTTTTGGCATGCGGTGCTTTCGCGACCCAAGGGACTGTGGAGTGCTTCGCCCGAAGCGGGTAGTCTCTGGGATGGCGCCAAGGGCGCCGCGCGTCTGGCGAGGGTGGATCGGCGATAACCCCCCCCCATGACGCCGAATCGGCTGGCTGCCCCGGTCACAAGTGTCGCTGCGATAACGATTTGACAAACCGCCGGCGGCCCCGGAAAATGGGCCTGTCGTGGCGGCTTTGTGGCAGGTTGCGTCCCCACGCGGAGGGGGCGGAACTTTTCGAACTCCTCTGGCGTCATAATGTTGGAGCGGGTGTGAAAGATGACGCTCAACTGATCGATGAGGCCCTCTCCGGCGACTCGACGGCGTTTGGACAGTTGGTCACCAGGTATCAGGATCGGCTGTACAACACCATCGCTCACGTCGTCGGCTGCCAGGACGAGGCCTACGATGTGGTGCAAGACGCTTTCGTGCAGGCATTCCTGAAGTTGGACTCGTTTCATCGGGCGTCGGCGTTTTACACCTGGCTGTATCGCATTGCGTTTAACGGGGCTGTGACTCGCAAGCGGCGAGCAAAGCCAATGGCCAGTGTTGAACAAGTACGCGAAGCGACCGGCGAGGACCCGGTGGCGGTAGGAACGGATCCGGGCGAACGCTTTGAGCAACAGGAACGCGCCAGGCAGGTGCACGCGGCACTTGCCACGCTCAGCGAAGAGTATCGCACGGTGCTGGTCTTGCGCGAAATGGATGGTTGCCCCTACGAGACGATTGCCGAGGTGCTGGAAGTACCCGTCGGCACCGTCCGCAGTCGTCTTCACAGAGCAAGAATACAGCTCAGAGAACAGTTAAAATCCGTCTTGCACGAGGGCGCGAAGTAATCAAGATCATGGATAGCCGGCGAGCAACACTCATCCGGCGACTGCTTGTTCGCCGGCGAACCTGGATATGTCGTACGACCCTCCCAATCACGACCTTCTCAGCGAAATGCTGAGCGCTTACCTCGACGGCGAATTAACCGCCGAGGAGCACGGGCTCGTCGAGCAGCGTCTTGCCGAGAGCGCCGAGTTCCGGCAACTTCACGATGAGTTGCGCGGGGTGCGGGGCAGCCTTGACATGCTCCCGCGCTACAAGCTTCAGGTTGACCTTGCTCCGACGATTTTGCGTCGTGCGGAACGGGCGATGCTCAGCGCGCCAGCCGCCCAGACGACCCAGGCGCCGCACGAGGGCACGGTATCGCTGGCCGGGCGAACTGCTCCGGTTGGCCGGACTTTGCGAATCCTGCGCATGCTTCGCTGGCCCATCGTGGCGGCGGCGGTTGCGGTGCTGATCATGATCTTCAATCCTGACAGGAATCGCCAGGAGGTAGGTCTTGCACTGAACAAAATGCCAAAGGAAGAGGCCCCACCAGCGGCGCCGGTCGCCGACGGCGAGTTGGCGGCTGGTAAGAAAGCAGCTGCCGAAGATGGTCGCTACCTCGAGGGTGAACCGGGACTTGCCACGGCCACCAATGACGTGATGGTTGTTCAATGTGAAATCAGCGATGCAGCCAACCGCTCGGGTGCCTTCAAGCAGCTGCTCGCGGAGCAGCAGATCGCGTTCGTCGACAACGCTCAGGCCGTGGCCGGCGAGAACGCACAAGATCTCAAATCCGGTACGGCGAGTGAGCCTGCCGTCGCGCGGCTCGGCAAAGCGGCCGCACGCACAGCTCAAGATGCCTTGGCGCCGCTTCGCGAGAACGCCGGGTTGGCCGGGCCGGCGCAGAAGGAAGGTCTGGAGGAAGAGCTGAGGCGCAGGGACATCTCGCTCGATTTTGGCGAAGCGGGAAATGTTTCGGCCCAGATCGATGAAGCATATTTCGTGGAAGCTTCCGCCGCGCAGGTTCAAGGCGCTATTTTGGCTTTGAAGTCAAACAGGGATCTGTTTCCCACGGTGGCGGTCAACGAGAGCGTGAACCTGGACGCGGCCGTTGTTTTGCCGCGTGAGGAGGCCAAAAATGAAATCGGCGGGCAGCATCCACTTGAGGCAGATCAAGCCGCCGACAAGGCCAAGGCGCCTGAGCCCGGCGTGCCGGTCGCCGACAAGTTAGACGCCGTCGCCACGCCGTCGAACCAACCGGCGGACGAGATCGACGGATTTCGGTTGCAGCTACAGGCGGCGGGAAGCGGCGAAGTTGGACCAGGGGGCGGTGGTTCTGCCAGCGCTGAATCCGCCAATCAATCCAGGCAGGTTTATGTCTTGCGCGGCAATCCTGGCACGGCGCCGTCTGGCGGCAGCGCGCAGCGCGTTCTCATCGATCGACGGCAGATCGGCCAGGAAGCTTCCCTCAGGCAGTTGACAAAGGGGGCTGAACAACCGTCCGATCGCGACGGTTTCCGGCAAGGCGGAAGAAACCAGGAGGCAGACGAGCAGAGCAACCGTCGAAAAGACGCAAGTCAGCAATCGCTCGCCCCGGCGACGACACCACCGGCCGCACCAACTCCCCCAGTCGCCGCTCCGGCCGATGGTGTTCCCGCCTCGGCCTCTCAGAGCCTTAAAGAGCAAAATACGGCCACCGGCCAGCAGGCGCCCCCGGTGCGTGTGCTGTTTCTTTTCCGCGTGGTTCCGCCCGAGGAACCTTCGCGATAGGTAACCGTTCACGGGCCGGGGACTGGCTCATTTTCCCGGCGAATTCGCGAGAGGCGCTTCGTCCTGTCAGGAGATTGTCCAACATGGTGCCCGGGAAAATGTGCCTGTCCCCCTCTCTTGGCCCGTGAACGGTTACCGCGATAGAATACAGCCGATGCAAGGTCAAAATTTCCGAGGAATGATTTTCCGCTCCTCGATCTCGCGCGTGCCCACCTTAGGCGCCGAGATTCTCTCACACGACAGCCAAGGAATTCCATGAGTGTCACGATTAAAGTTCGTCCCAACGGTCCCCTGCTTATCGAAGGCTCCATCAGTCTGGTGGATCACGAGGGCAATGCCTTCCCGCTCAACCCCGACAAGCCGAATGTGGCCCTTTGCCGCTGCGGCCAATCGGCGAGAAAGCCATTTTGCGACGGCGCCCACAACCGTTGCGGCTTCCAGTCCGTCGAGCTGGCGCCCAAACCCGAGGCCTGAGGCCGGTTGCCTTGCGCCAGCGGCCTGCTGCGGGTGCAGCCCCTCAGTCGGACAAGATTTCATCGGCGACGCACGCCACCGCTGGCGATGGCGGGCTAACAACGCTGTTTCCGGCGGGGGAGCCAACCAAGGGCGGATCGCCGTGCATAGCTGCGACTGATGGGGCCGATCCGTAGTTCAAACTGTGACGGTTCCGATGCGCACTCAATTTGTTGGTATGTTCCCGTCGAATTCGCTAAAATCCCGTTTGCTTAAGTTTCCTGGCAGTCGGACCAGATGGGCGTGACCCGAAGGCGATGCAAGGCAACGCGGAATTGGACCATTGGAAGATTTAACATGCGCGACAACCCGACCGTCACACGGCGTGGTTTTTTGGAAACGACTTCTATGCTCGCTTTGACGTGTGGTCCGGGCGGTCTGCCTTCGCTGCTGGCAGCCGAATCCGCGGTGGCCTACCCGATCGGTTGCTACACGCGCCCGTGGGATCAGCACGACTACCGCGTCGCGCTCGATGGCATCGCGGAGGCGGGTTTCAAGTACGCAGGCATCATGACCGCCAAGGTCAAGACTTGGGTATGGAAGTTATGGTCACGCCGGGTACGGGCCAGGTTGATTTTCCAAAAGTCCTGGCCCGGCTCAAGAACGGCGGCTTTGTGCGGGGACCGCTGATTGTGGAATGTGTCGAACAAGGCGACCTGTCCAAGACCACCGCCGGAGCAAAACGCGCCCGTTTGTTTGTGGAGGAATTGGTCGCCCAGATGAAGTGAACCAACCGGTCAAACGCCAGCGGGGTTGACGGCGTCAGCGTGAACCGAAGCTATTGCGGCTGGCGCAATCGCTCATTAATTTCAGGTCCGCAAGCGGGGAACCATCACAATGTATTGTTCGCTAGGGGTAAAGACTTCTTTGAAGCCAGCTCCGGCAATGTTGATCTGGGCCGCGATGATCTGCCAAGGATCCTTCACGGCACGGGCTGAGCTAAGGGTGGGAGCGGCGGCGGTCGATGTGACGCCGATCCAGTTCCCCGTGTTCGTCAATGGCGGCATGTTCAGCAGCACGGCCGGAAAAGCGACATCCAAACTGCACGCCCGGGCGATCGTGCTGGACGACGGTCGGGAACGTCTGGCGATGGTGGTGGTCGACAGTTGCATGATGCCGAGAGAGTTGCTGGATGACGCCAAGCATCGGGCGTCGTCGCGATCCAAGATTCGCCCTGATCGGATGTTGATTTCGGCGACGCATACCCACACGGCTCCGGCGGCGA
>SXGT01832490.1_pt1 | contig 16036 bp, 17 predicted proteins | sample 3176221 | NCBI WGS metagenome assembly SXGT01 (sample SAMN11356862, study PRJNA531348) | freshwater metagenome | isolation source: freshwater sample F1-120 | place: China: Fuxian Lake, Yuxi | collected 2017-12-25
TAGTGGTTGGACTATAGCGGCCACGCCGCCGCCCCCCGGCCTGGACCCCGCTGGCCTTGTCCCAGGTCCAGACGGCCGGCGGCGTGTATTCGGAACTCTCGCTCATGTCTCGACGCTCCATGAAGGCAACCGCAGGAGGATCCGCCGCCCGCGCGCGGCGATCCCGTTCATTGACTGACTGGCACACACCCCATACAGTGCCCCGATGGCTCCGGCAAGAGGAGGTTCGCCTTGAAGTCCTGCGATGCGGGAGCCCGGCTCGCTCGCCCCCTTCCCGCCATGTCCTGCCCGCTGTGCGGCGGCCCGAACGGCTGCGCCGCCGCCGCGAGCGGCACGTTCGACGTGACATGCTGGTGCCGCGACGTGACCTTCGCCGCGGACTTGCTGGCGAAGGTGCCCGCAGCGCAGAAGGGGCTGGCTTGCGTCTGCCGGCGCTGCGCGGAAACAGCCGGCGAAAAGTCGCCGCGCCCCTAGGGCGCCTTGAACCCCGCCCGCTCGACGGCCTTCTTCAGGTCGGCGAGCTGCGCCTTCGACGGATCGAAGCTCACGCTGGCCTTCGCGTCCTCGAGCGACACGTCCACCTTCGACACGCCGGCGATGCCCGTGAGCATGCGCGTCACGCTCTTCACGCAACCCTGGCAGTCCATGCCTTCGACCTTGAATTCGACGTCTTCCATGTTCACTCCTTCGATGCGGGTTTCCAGCGGTTGAGCAGCAGCGAGTTCGACACCACCGAGACCGAGCTCAGCGCCATCGCGGCGCCTGCGATCACCGGGTTAAGCAGGCCGGCCGCAGCCAGCGGGATGCCGAGCACGTTGTAGACGAACGCGAAGAACAGACTCTGCCTGATCTTCGACAGCGTGGCCCTCGACAGCGCGACCGCGTCGGCGACGCCGGCGAGGTCGTCGTGCATCAGCGTGAGGTCCGCGGTCTCGATGGCGACGCCGGTGCCGCCGGCGAGGGCGAAGCTCACGTCGGCCTTCGCCAGCGCCGGCGCGTCGTTGACACCGTCGCCCGCCATGCCGACGCGGCGTCCCTCGGCGTGCAGCGCGTCGATCTCGGCGAGCTTGCCCTCGGGCAGCACCGCACCCTTCCAACGCGCGATGCCGAGTGATACGGCGACCGCGCGCACCGCGTCGGCGTTGTCGCCCGAGAGGATGATCGGCTCGATGCCGAGCGCCTTCAGCCGGTCCACCGCGGCGGCGCTGGTCGGCCGCAGCGCATCGGCCAGCGCGATCCAGCCCAGCAGCCGCGCGCCGAGCGCGACGCCGACCAGCGTCTTGCCGCCGCCGGAGAGTCCTTGCGCGTCCGCCGCGTCCACGCCCTGCTCCCGCAGCCACGCGATGGATCCGAGCCTGGCGGTGTCTTCGCCGATCGTCGCCGACACGCCGCGCCCGCCGTGCGCCTGGAACGCCGTCGCCGCATCCGGCGCCACGCGCTGCGCTGCCGGATGCGCGAGGATCGCTCGCGCCAGCGGATGCTCCGAATTGCGCTCCAGCGTCGACGCCACGCGCATCAGCAGCTCCGGCTCCACGCCTTCGGCCGGAATCACGTCGGTCACCTCGGGCTTGCCGCGCGTCAGCGTGCCTGTCTTGTCTAGCACGATGGTGTCGAGTTTCTCCGCGCCCTCGAGCGCATCGGCGTTGCGGATCAGGATGCCGGCCTTCGCCGCGCGGCCGATGCCGACCATCAGCGCCGTCGGCGTCGCGAGGCCGAGCGCGCAGGGGCAGGCGATCACCAGCACCGCGACTGCCGGCACCAGCGCGCCCTCGAAGCTGCCGCCCAGCCACCACCATGCGGCGAAAGTGACGGCGGCGATCGCCAACACCACCGGCACGAACACCGCGGACACCTGGTCCACCAGCTTCTGCACCGGTGGCTTGGAGGCCTGCGCCGACGCCACCAGCCGGATGATCCCCGACAGCACCGTCTCGCGGCCGAGGCCCGTGGCGCGGCATTGCAGCGCGCCGCTCGCGTTGATGGTGCCCGCGAACACGCGGTCGCCCGCGCGCTTGGCCACCGGCACGCTCTCGCCGGTGAGCATCGATTCGTCCACTTCGGAGCCGCCCGCCTCGACGCGCCCATCCACGGGCACCTGGTCGCCCGGCCGCACCACGAAGGCGTCGCCACGCTGCAACGACTCGATCGGCACCTCGCGCAGCGCGCCGTCGGCCTCGACCCACGCGGTGCGCGGCTGCAGCCGCACCAGCGCCTCCAGCGCGCTCGCCGCGCGCGCCTTGGCCCGCGCTTCCAGCCACTTTCCGAGCAGCACCAGCGCGATCACCGTCGCGCCCGCCTCGAAGTACACGTGCTCCGCCAGCCCGAGCAGGAACACCGCCGTCGAGAAACCGTAGGCCGCGCTGGTGCCGATCGCCACCAGCACGTCCATGTTCGCGCTGCCGCCGCGCAGCGCGTTCCAGCTGCCCACGTAGAAGCGCCGCCCGCACCAGAACTGCACCGGCGTGGCGAGCAGCCATTGCAGCCACACGGGCAGCAGGCCGTGGTGGCCCTCGCCCGCGCGCAACGCCATGGCGGTCATCTCGAGCAGGAACGGCGCGGCGAGCACCGCGGCGACGGTGAAATCGACCAGCGCCTTGCGGTGCTCGGCGGAGCGGTCGCGCAGCGCGCCCTCGACGGAGACGTGCGCGTCGTAGCCGATGTCGCGCACCGCGGCGATCAGGCGCTGCGCGTCGTAGACCTCGGCGGGGAAACGCACGTTCGCCTTCTCGGTGGCGAAGTTCACCGAGGCCTCGACCCCGTCGAGGCGATTGAGCACCTTCTCGATGCGCGCGGCGCAGGCGGCGCAGGTCATGCCCTCGAGGTCGAGGTCGACTGTTTCGAGCGCATGCCGGTCGGGTGAGTTCACGTTGCCGCCATGGGGATCTTCAGGGGTCCGGACGGGCCATCCATCCGCAGCGGGGCATTCTAGCCCCGGCGCCCGCACCGCATGATCGGCCCGCGGATCGAAGGTCGCTTGATCTGTGTCAACAATCACCCCACCCCACGCGCGAGATGATGGCTTCACGCAGAACGCCCGACTGGACGAACGCAATGACCCGCAAGCCGCTGATCGGCGGAATCCTCGCCAACCTTCCCCTGCTTAAGCAGGCGGAACCCTCGCACATCGCCGAACTCGCGCGCCACGCACGGATGATCGACGTGCGCCGCGGAGAAGTCGTCTGCCGCCGCGGCGACGTGCAGGAAGGCTTCTTCGCCGTCGCCTACGGCCTGCTCAAGCTCGCGCTGCGCGGCAGCGGCGGACGCGAGAAGGTGCTGCGGCTGGTCGGCCCGGGCGAGAGCTTCGGCGAGGCGCTGGTGTTCGCGTCGCGCGCCAACCCGCTGGAGGCCGTGGCGCTCGCCGACAGCATGGTGGTGCTGCTGCCCTCGCAGCCCGTGCTCGCGCTGATCGAGCGCGATCCGCCGTTCGCGCGCAACCTGCTCGTCAGCCTGTCCGAGCGCATGCACCGCTTCGTCTCCGACATCGAGGCGAGCACGCTGCACAGCGGCCGCCAGCGCGTCGCCGCGTACCTCGAGTCGCTGCTCGGCGGCGACGGCGCGACCAGCGTGAAGCTCCCCGCCACCAAGACCATCCTCGCCGCGCAGCTCGGCCTGACCAAGGAAACCCTCTCGCGCCTGCTGCACGAGATGTCGACGCAGTCGCTGATCCGCATCGCACGCCGCGAGATCCACGTGCTCGACCGGGGCCGCATCACCGCGCTCGCGCGGGGCGTGGACGCTTGACGTGCGTCAACTCCACCCCCACGCCCGCCGCTAGACTGGCGTCAACAACCACGGAGGTCCGAATGTTCAAGCACATCCTCGTTTCCACCGACGGCTCGAAACTGTCGGCCAAGGCCATCACCGCGGCGGTGAAGCTCGCCAAGACCACCGGCGCGAAGCTCACCGGCGTCTACGTCGTCGCGCCGTTCACGCCGCCGGTCTACGGCGAGGGCGCGGCCTACGTCACCGGCGAGTTCAACCCGAAGCGCTACAAGGAGGCGATGCAGAAGGCGTCGCGCCATGCTCTGTCGGCGATCGAGATCGAGGCGCAGACCTCGGGCGTGACCTGCAACACGCTGTCGGCCACCGGCGACCTGCCGTGGGAGGCGATCATCCACGCCGCGAAGACGAAGAAGTGCGACCTCATCGTCATGGCCTCGCACGGCCGCCGCGGCCTTGCGGGACTGCTGCTCGGCAGCGAGACGACGAAGGTCCTCACCCACTCGAAGATCCCGGTCCTGGTCTGCCGCTAGGCGGGACGGCGGAGCCCCTGATGCGCTACCTCACCATCGAGCAACGCGACGATCTCCGCGCCCGGCTGCAGCAGCGCGCCGAGACCCTGCGCCGGGAGATCGCCGGCACGCTGGGGCGGGACGAGGGCAACGCCGCCTCGCTTCCCCGCCACACCGACGAGACCGACGACGAGGCGGTCGCCGACCTCGAGACCAGCCTCGACGTTGCCGCGGCCGACCGCGAGACGCGCGAACTGCGCGAGGTCGAGCGCGCGCTGGAGCGGCTGCATTCGGCCGACTTCGGCAGCTGCGAGGATTGCGGCGTGGACATCCCGGTGGCGCGGCTGCAGGTGTCGCTCACCGCGACGCGCTGCATCCAATGCCAGACGCGCTACGAGCGCGACCACGGCATCGCCGGCAGCCCGAAGCTGTAGTTTCCCCTCCGGTTTCCCTTCACGCCCGGGCGGACGCCGTCCGTCCCGCCAGCATCGCGCGGATCGCGATCACCAGGAACATCAGGCCGCCGGCCACGGCGACCAGCCCGCCCAGCCCCATCAGTCCCATCGCCGCGATCTCCGGAGGCGTGCGCAGCGCCTGCTCGGCGCCCGCGGCCTTGCGCTGCACCCCGTAGCCGCCGGACCACGCCAGCCCGAGCACGTGCATCAACTGCCCGGCGCCGTACAGCCAGGACTGCAGCGCCGCGGCGCGCGGCGCCGGCGCGCCGAAACCGAGCCGCGGCAGAAGGTGGTACACGAGGCCCATCAGCGCCAGCGTCACGCCGACGATGCAGCCGTGATAGTGCGCGGGAATCTTCACGTTGCTGCCTTTGATCAGGAAGCCGATCAGCCCGCCGGCGCCGAACAGCACCATCGAGGAGACCAGCGCAGCGCGCAGCGGACGCCCCTCCGGCGGCACGTCGCGCAGCCGCGCCAGGCCCACCAGCAGCGCGAGCGCGAACGGCAGGATCGCCAGCCCGCCGCCGAAGCGCATGATCCAGGTGAGGTAGCGGTAGTGCTGCATCGACACGACGTCCCACGCGAGGTACACCACCGGCGTGGCGAACACCGACACCAGCCCCACGCCGAACAGCAGCGTCGCGATGCGCGGCGAGATCGGCAGCTTCGCGCCAACCGCCTCGGCCAGCCACAGCCACGCCACCAGCATCAGCAGCGTCCACGTGAACTGCAGCACGTGCCCGCCGCCCCAGAACAGCACCTCGTAGTAGGCCTTCCCTTCCACCGTGCCGGGCAGCTTCAGCCACGACCACGCGAAGGCGATCAGCGCCAGCGCCGCCGAGACCAGCGCGCTGTTGAGGCCGAAGCGCAGCGCGCCCGCGCCGTCCAGCCGCGGGCCCACAGGCGGCACCGCCACCATCGAGCGCAGCACCAGCACCAGGCTGCCCGCGGCGAACACCACCAGCCCGCCGAGGAACCAGCGGTCGTCGACCACCGGGATGTAGTTGCTCATGATCGGCAGGCCGTTGCCGGCGAACGGCGCCACGCACAGCAGCAGCGTTCCGGCGACGGTGATCCACAGCGCCGCCCAGCCCGCCGCGAGCGCCCGGCCGGTGCTGTTCAGCGTCCACAGCATGCCGCCGAGGGCGACGAACCACACCAGCACCGACAGGTCGACGTGCACGATCAGCGCGACGCGGAAGAAGTCCGCCGCCGGGATCAGGTCCTTGACGTAGGGCGCCCGCGACAACACCAGCAGCACGGCGAAGAGCCCGGAGCCCACCAGCGCCGCGAGGCCGAGCGCCAGCCAGCCGACGGCGAGCCTGCGGCGGCCGTCCGACGGGATCTCCAGCGCGTAGCCATGGAATGCGTGCATCGAATACGGATCAGACCGCCGATCGACCCTTCGCATGTTGATCGACATCAACGAGCGTTGCGCGGAAGGCGGCGATTTCACGCTGCAGGTCGGCGGGCGATCCGCCGGCCGACCAGGCCACCCGGACGCGCTCGCCCGGCACGTTCGCCCGCAGGTGGGGTTCGCGCGCGCCGGCGAGGCGTTCCTCGGTCCAGCGCTGGCCGAGGCGGTACTCGCAGCCGCCCGGCGCGCAGCCGGTGACCAGCACCCCCAGCGCGCCGCTGCGCAGCGCGAATTCGACGAAAGACGGCGGCAGCATCCCGGTGCAGGCAAAGCCCAGCATGGCCACGCCGGGCGCATGCAGGACGCCGGATCCCTGCTGCTGGTCGCAGCCGAAGACGACGATGCAGGACGGCTCCCGGGCCAGCGCCGCCTTGAGCTGCGCGCGCAGCGCGGCGACCTCCCGCCCGGGGATGTCGATGCCCGAGGCGAAGGTCTCGTCGCCGCGGAACGGCGTCGACGACGGGCACGAGCCGGCGCAGATGCCGCAGCCCGCGCACAGCGACGCCTTCACCTCGGCCATGCGCGGCGCGTTCGCCTTGCCCGTGTGCGGCACCATCACGATCGCGGAATACGGGCAGTCGACGAAGCAGCGCCCGCAGCCGTTGCAGTCCTGCGGGCTGACCACCGCCACCGGCAGCCGCGGCGCGCGGTCGAGCCAAGGCGTGGCGAGGAGCAGCAGCAGAGCGCCGGTGGCCATCCACCACAGCCCTTCGGGCGAGGTGGCGTACATCAGCGGATGCGGAAAGAGGAAGAACCAGTCCGGCGCCAGCGTCGCCGGCACTTTCGCGAGGTCCGCCGGCGCGTGGCTCTGCACCGGCGCGACGAGCGCAAGCGCCGCCAGCGACGCAAGCGTGCCGATCGTGAGCTCTCTCGACGGATAGGTGTCCGGGCGGCTCACGCGCTGCACGTGCACCCACATCCACAGCAGCAGCGCGAGCGGGATGCCGATGTGCAGGAAGATGAACAGCGTGAACAGGCGGTCGATCACCAGGTCGCGCGTGGCGAAGTTGCGCGCGAAGGGCTCCAGTGTCAGGCCCAGCCAGTCGATCCACTCCGCGGTCGCCGTCGCGGAGAACAGCGACAGCTCGTCCCAGGCCAGCCAGTAGCCGCCGATGCCCGACGCGTAGAGCAGCACCACCAGCGGCACGCCGGAGAGCCACGAGAACCAGCGGAAGCCGTGCGCGTGGCGGGCGAGGAGTTCCCGCAGCGTGTGCGCGAAGGTGACCACCACCAGCGCGTCGGCGCCGTAGCGGTGCATGCCGCGCACCAGGCCACCGACGCCCCAGTGCCCCCGGCTGATCGCGTCCACCGACGCCCACGCACCCGCGACGCTGGTGTCGAGGAACACGTAGAGGTAGATCCCGGTCGCCGCCACCACCCAGAACAGCAGGAAGGCGAGCGCGCCGAGGCGGCGCAGCGGGTTCGACGCCGGGCCGAACGCGCGGTCCAGCCGCGCCTCGGCCGCCTGCCAGAGCGAGAATGCCCGCCCCCGAACCCCGCTCACTTGCGGAACTCCAGGCCTCCCCGCGACGCGTTGAAGTCGATCACCAGCGCGTCACCCGGGGCGAGCGCGAGGGTTTCGTCCTTCACGTGGTTGAAGTCGCCTTCCGGGCGGTCGCGCAGCCGCACCACGATGCGGTGGCTGCCCGCGGCGATCGGCATGCGGTAGTACAGCGTGGCCAGGCCGTCGCGCTGCACGCCCGCAGGCGGCGCGTCGGCGCGGTAGGCGACGACGCCGTCGACCTCGAGCTCGACCAGCACCGGCGAGCGCTCGCGCGGGCAGTCCTGCGCCGCGCGCATGTTGGGCGGCAGTTTCGCCAGCTCCGCGGCGGGGCGCTCGCGGCAGGCGTGCCGGCGCTCCGCGGCGTGCGCGATCGACAATCGCAGCAGCGCCTGGTCGCTGCCGAGGTGGGCGAACCTCGGCGCCTGCGAGAAATAGCCGATCAGCGCCATCAGCGGCAGGTAGAACAGCGCCTGCAGTGCGTAGCGCAGCACCTTGTTCAAGAGGTTCCCCCGAGCTTCGCCATCTCGGCCGAGTCGCCCTTCACGTGCGGCGCGAGCCGGAACGCATCCGAGAAGCAGTCGTCCTGCGCCATGCCCTGCCCGCGGAACGCGGGCGTCGCCGCCTCGACCATCGCCACCGAGCCGCACGCATACACCTGGTGGCCGGCGAGGTCGGGGAAGTCCTGCAGGATGGCCTCGTGCACCAGTCCCGTACGGCCGCTCCAGCCGTCGCCGGGCTGCGGCTCGGAGATCACCGGCACGAAGCTGAACTGGTCGTGCGCGCGCGCCCAGTCCCGCGCCCCCTGCATCATGTACAGGTCCTCGGGCCGCCGCGCGCCCCAATAGAGGTACATGCGCCGGCGGATGCCGCGGTGGAAGGCGTGCTCGAGCATGCTCTTCACCGGCGCGAAGCCGGTGGCGCCGGCGACGAAGATCATCGGCTTGTCACCGTCCTCGTGCAGGAAGAAGCTGCCCAGCGGCCCCTCGATGCGCAGTTCCTCGCCCTGCTTCATGCCGTCGAACACGCGAGGCGTGAACTTGCCGCCCGGCACCAACCGGACGTGCAGTTCCAGCGGCCCGCCGGCGTGCGGCGCGGTGGCGAACGAGAACGCGCGGCGCTCGCCGTCGGGCAGCAGGACGTTGATGTACTGCCCCGGGTAATAGCGCAGCGCCTCGCCCTCGACCTGCAGGTGGACGCGCATCACGGCGGGCGCCATGCGCTCCAGCTTCAGCACGCGCGCAACGCGCTGCTTCGGCGGCGCGGACTGCACCGCGTGCTTCGGGAAGTACTCGACCTCCATGTCCGCGCGCGGCGTCGCGCAGCACATCAGCGCCGCGCCCTGCGCGCGCTCCGCGTCGGTGAGCATGTCCGGCTGGAACGCGCCCGGGTCGAACGCGCCATGCAGCACGCGCCCCTTGCACTCGCCGCAGCCGCCGTTGCGGCAGTCGAAGGGCATCGCCACGCCCTCGCGCAGCGCGGCATCCAGCAGCGTCTCGCCCTCGCGCACGCCGATGAAGCGGTTGTCCGGGTGCACGAGGACGTGGAAGCGCCCGCCCTGCGCGCGCTTCGGCGGCAGCCACGGCAGCAGGAACGCCAGCGCACTGGCGCCGCCGAGCAGCGCCCAGAGCTCCGCCGGCGAAGTGCGGTACAGCAGCGCGAAGGTCGGCAGGTAGAACCAGTCGAACGCGATCTCGGTCACCGCCTTCGACAGGTCGGCCGGCGACTGGCTCACCGCGGGCCGCGCCAGCGCCAGCGCCACCAGCGCCAGCGTCGTCATGACGAGGATCGGCCGCGGCGGCGTGGTCTTCGCCTGCGGCACCCGCTGCACGTGGATCCACATCAGCGCCAGCACGCCCAGCGGCAGGCCGATGTGGATGAAGGCCAGCAGCGAGAAGAGACGATCGCCGAAGTTCTCGGCGAAGATGAAGTTGCGCACGAGCGACCCGCGGAACATCGGCAGCCAGTCCAGCCACTCGGCCACCGCCTGCGTGACGAACTGCGCGAGGCGGTCCCACGGCAGCATGTAGCCGTTAATGCCGGCGGCGTAAATCAGCCACAGCAGCATCACACCGGTGACCCACGAGAACCAGCGGAAGCCGCGGTAGCGGTCGAAGGCGAAGTGCCGCGCCAAGTGCAGCACCATGGTCAGCACCATGCCGTCGGAGGCGTAGCGGTGAACGCTGCGCGCCACGCCGCCGAGCCACCACTGGCCGAGCGTCAGCGCCTCCACCGACGCATAGGCCTCGTTCACGCCGGTGTCGAAGAACACGTAGAGGTACAGTCCGGTGCCGACCACCAGCCAGAACATCCAGGTGCTGATCGCCCCCAGGTAGTACAGCGGGTTCAGCCGCTCGCCGAAAGCGAGATTGAATATCGCTTCCACCCGCATGAAACACCAACGCCCGGCGCCCTGCATCGCGGCCAGCATCTCAGCCCCGCCGATGCGACAGGCGGTCGCGCACCAGGAACACCGCCGTGGCGGCGATCACCAGCAGGCCGGCGAGCATCTCCGCGAACAGGGCGTAGTCGAGGCGGTACTCCCCGCTCACCGGGTCGTAGACCGTGCACAGCAGCCGCACCTTCTCGACGAGCGCGGCGAAATCGTCGGCGGGCACCGGCGCGCCGGCGAGCAGCGCCTTCAGCGGCTCCACCAGCGCCTCGAGCGAGAACGACTCGCCGTAGACCTGCTTCACCAGCCTGCCGTCGGCGTCGAGGATCGACGCCTGCAGCACGTGGTCGAAGCCGCTCGCCGTGGCGACGCTGCTGAAGCCGAAGTCGTCCAGCAGCGCGTCGAGGCTGGCCGGCCTCGGCGACAGGAACAGCCAGTTGTCGCGCTCGGCGCGCTGGCGTCGTGCGAAGTCGCGCATCGCCTCGGGCGAATCGAACGGCAGGTTGAAGCCCACCGTGGCGACGTTGAAGCGGCCGCGGCCGAGCGTCGCCTCGGCGCGCTCGACGGCGAGCGACAGGTATTGCGTGGTCGCCGGGCAGACCTGGAAGCAGCCGGTGTAGACGAAGCTGACGACGAGCGGCTTGCCGCGCAGGTCGGCGAGCGCGACCGGCTTGCCGCCGGAGGAGATGAAGGCGTGGTTCGCGGGCGCGCCGCCGAGGGCGGCCTGGCTGCGCTTCAGGGCATGGTCGCGGTCGAGCGTGTCGGCGCCGGCCCCGAGCGCGGCGAAAACGCATGCCAGCCCCGCGAGGAGGCTGAAGCCGCGGGGCATTCCCTACCCCCGCAGCGCCGCGTCGGCGATGGCGCCGAAGAGGACGAGGCCGAGTTGCAGCAGCGAAGCGCGGAACGCGCCGAGCGCGGCCGCGCGGCCGGGCGCCTTCACCAGAGCCCAGGATTTCGACAGGAAGAGCCAGCCGCCCGCCACCGCCGCGGCGAGGTAGATCCAGCCGAGGCCGTGGAAAGCCGGCATCAGGGTGGACGCCACGAGCACCGCCGCGCTGGCGAAGATCACGCGGGCGCAGCGCGCGTCGCCGACCACCACCGGCAGCATCGGCACGCCGGCCGCGGCGTAGTCCTCGCGGTAGGCGATGGCGAGGCTCCAGAAGTGCGGCGGCGTCCAGAAGAACAGCACCACCGCGAGCCAGATCGATTCCGCGCTCAGCCCCGGCGCCACGGCGGCCGCGCCCGCGAGCACCGCGAAGCTGCCGGCGAGCCCGCCGACGACGATGTTCCACGCCGTGCGGCGCTTCAGCCACACCGTGTAGACCACGCCGTAGGTGAAGCCGCCCATGAAGACATAGAACGCCGACAGCCAGTTCGCGGCGAGCGCCGCGGCCAGCACCGACGCCGCGCTCATGCCGCCGATCACCCACAGCCAGACCGGCCCGTGCACCAGCGCCCCGGTGACGAAAGGCCGGCCGCGGGTGCGCGCCATGCGCAAGTCGATGTCGCGCTCCGCGTACTGGTTGAAGGCCCCTGCCGCGGCCGAGGACACCAGCACCGCCAGCGTCAGCACCACCGCCTGCCAGGCCCCCAGCGCGCCGGGGGTCACCGCGAGGCCAGCCACCGCCGCCAGCGCGATGGCCACCCCGATCCGCAGCTTGAACAGGTTGAGCAGGAGCCTCATGGTCGCCTCGCGTCGATGCCTAGCGCAGCGGCCACACCGTGGACAGGTACTTCCAGTTCACGAAGTAGTACAGCGCGAAGGCGACGAGGAACACCATCGCCATGACGAAGGTCCCCGGCGCCGAGAACCCCGCGGACTGGCCGTGCGAGGTGATGCTCGCCGCCACGGGGGCGGTGGGCTGCACCACGTTCCTGCGCGCCGGCAGGTGGGCGAATTCCGGCGTCTGCACCTTCTTGCCGAGGAACACCGAGTACACGGTCACCAGCAGGTACATGCCGCCGCCGACGATCGCCGCCAGGCCCGCGATGCTGCCCGCGGCCATCATCAGCCACGCCGCTCCCGGGAACTCGTAGGCGAACGCGCTGCCGGCGAAGCTGATGTCCCAGTGCCGCCGCGGCACGCCGAGGGTGCCGGCGCCCATCAGGAACACCGCCACGCCCGACATGCCGATGCCGAACACCCAGGGCTGCCACTTCGCCACCAGCGGGAACGCCACCTCCCGCCGGAACAGCACCGGGATCAGGAAGTAGGTCAGCGCCATGAAGGCGAGCGTGGTGCCGATCACCACCGTGGCGTGGAAGTGCCCGGGGACGTAGATCGTGTTGTGGATGATCAGGTTGATCTGCTCCACGCCCATGATCACGCCCGAGATGCCGCCGAGGAAGCCGAAGCCGAGCAGCGAGATGAACATCCCCGAGAACACCGGGTTGCCCCACGGCGCCTTGCGCAGCCACTCGAACAGGCCGTTGGTGTAGCCCTTCTTGCGCTGCGCGACCTCGATCGCGCCCGGCACCGTGAGCCCGTGCACCATCGACGCCAGCACCGCCAGGTACATCGCGTAGCTGGTATTGAAGATCTTCCAGTACGAGGTCAGCCCCGGGTCGGCGAGCAGGTGGTGCGCGCTCGCCAGCTGCAGGAACAGGATGTACAGGAAGAACGCGGTGCGCGAGACCTTCTCGGACATCGGCTTGGCGCCGAACACGATCGCCGCGATGGCGTACCAGACCGACACGTGCGCGGCGACGTTGATCTGCTGCGACGAATGGCCGAAGGCCCAGAAGATGGTCTTGTACATCAGCGAGTCGATCTGCGGCACCAGCCCCACCGACCACAGGAACGTGGGGATCAGGATGATCGCGCCCGAGGCGATGGTGAACACCGCGATGATGCAGGCGGTGAGCGCGCCGAAGGTGACCAGCGGGATCGAGCCCTCGTAGGTGCGCTCCGCCTTCGCCACCACCAGCGTGCCGAGGAAGACGAAGCAGCCGATCAGCGCGCCGACCGCGAACAGGATCAGGCCGAGGTAGAAGATCGGGTGCGCGCCCATCGGCGCGTAGGCCGTGAACATGACGCTGGAGTCGCCGCGGAACACCGCGTAGTTGTTCATCACCGCGCCGAGCACCATCAGCCAGAACCCCGCCCAGGCCAGGTTCGGCGTGGCGAGGCGGCTGCGCAGCAGCGTCGAGCTGGCGAAGTACAGCACCGCCATCTCGAAGAAGATGATCCAGAACACGAGCATGTTGATGCCGTGCGCGGTGAGCACCTGGTAGAAGCGGTCCGGCGCCAGCCAGTGCACCGCCTGCCAGCGCGTCAGCACCACGCCGATGGCGAGCAGGCCGCCGATCAGCAGGCAGACCACGCCGACGACGGCGTTCCAGCGCATCAGCTTCTCGGCCGGCTCGTGGAACAGCAGGCCCGTGGTCGGGCAGGTGCGGAAATTCCGGTTGGTCGCCATGTCCGCGCTCCCCCTATTTCACGTAGATGCGGCTGACCATCGTGTGATGGTTCACGCCGCAGTACTCGTTGCAGATGATCGAGAAGGTGCCCTTGCTGGTCGGCGTCATGGTCACCGCGTGGTCGTAGCCGGGGTGCACCTGGATGTTGATGTTCTCGGGCTGCAGCGAGAAGCCGTGCAGCCAGTCCATCGACATGAGGTGGATCTTGTAGGTCTTGCCCGCCTCGAGCTCGAGGATCGGCCACCAAGACCACAGCCGCGCGACCAGGTACACCTCGCTGTCGGGCGGCGGCGCGATCACCGGGATCTTGAGGTCGCTCTCCTCGCGGATCTTCCACTTCGCCACGCCCTCCTCGGCTTTCTTCATGTAGGCCTCGGGGGTGGTCTTCACGGCGGCGTGGGCGAGGTTCTGCTTACCGAACACGTGCCAGTACGGCATCATGAAGAACATGAACAGGCACCAGATGAACGCGACGGTGATCCAGACCACCTCCTCGCGGTCCATCGGATGCTTCCACCAGTAGCGGTCGGTGACGGGGGTGATGGCCATGGCGTCTTCCTCCCTACTTCGCGATCGGCAGCTGGATGATCTCCATCACGCCCCAGACGACGTAGAACACGGTCGGCACGACCACCCCCAGGAACAGCAGCAGGAACGGGTTGTCGAGGATCTGCTGCATGGCGGGGACGGGCTCGTCGGGCATCTCGTCGGACGTGACTTCATGGGTGGCGTTGGTCATCGCTGCCTCCTTCTTCTGGTCGATGGCCCGCACTGTCCCGCAACTGCAGGTTCCGCGGACTTGATGTGCATCAAGCAACTTCCGGCGCGCGGCTTCAGGATGCGCGAATGCGCGATGCCACGCGATCCGGAGCCCTCGCGGCCCTGTCCTTCCTGCTGATGCTGGCCGTCGTCGCGGCGAGCGCGAAGATCCGCGCTGCGGCCGGCGTCGACGTGCAGGCCGAGCGCGCGGTGCATCGCGTCGCCGCGTCGACGGTGGCGCTGCTGGTGCTGGCGCTCGCCGCGCTTGCCTGGCGCGTGCCGCGGCTGCGCGTCGCGGGCGTCGCGGCGCTGGCGCTGATGCTCGTGCTGTCGGCCGTGGGCTGGGTGGCGGGCACCACGCCGTCGCCGCCGGCGGCCTTCTTCAACCAGTTCGGCGGCCTCGCGCTGGCCGCGCTGCTGGCGTGGCTCTGGGCGCGCGCGTCCCGGGACGGCGGCACCGCGCGCGAAGCGCCGCTCACGCTGTTCGCTACATTGCTCTGCGGCATGCAGGCCGCATTCGGCGCCGCACTCGCCGCGTTCGCCGCGGCGCCTCCGGTGATCGTGCTCGTCGCCCATGCCGCGTGCGGCATCGCCGCCGCGGTGCTGGTCGCCGCGTCCCGGCATCCCGCCGCGGCGATCTGCGCCGCGTTCGCGGTTGCAGCCGGTGCGTTCGCATCGCTGCCCGCCGCGGCGTTACTCGCGCCGGTGGCGCACGCGCTCTCCGCCGCGCTGGTATTCGCCGCCGCCGCGGCCGTGCATGGACGCGCCCATGGATGAGGGGCGCGAAGTCGACGTCCGCTGGCTCGAGCCGCCCGAGCCCTTCGAGCGCATCGTCGCGGCGCTGTCGACGCTCGGCGCGGGGGAGGTCTTGCGCGTGCTGATCCATCGCGAGCCGCTGCCGCTGTTCGCGATGCTGCGCGAGAACGGCTACCAGTACACCGTGGCGCGCGACGACGATGGCACGTTCGTGCTGCGCATCTGGGAATCGGCCGCGTGAACCACCGCGGCGCCTGAAGACCCTGCCCGCGACCCCGGAATCGCTTGATGCGAATCAAGCAAATCCGGGATGCTGCGGCGCACCCTCGAGGCTGGAATTCGACATCCCAATGAGGAGAATCACATGACCCGCAGCACCGCCCGCAAGGCCATGGCGGCCGTCGCCGCCCTGCCTTTCGCCGTCTCGATGGCCTTCGCCCAGACCGCGCCCGACATGACGAAGGAGGAGAAGGACTCCGCCAAGAAAATCTACTTCGAACGCTGCGCAGGCTGCCACGGCGTGCTGCGCGAGGGCGCGACCGGCAAGAACCTCGAGCCGGCGTGGAGCCGCAAGCTGCCCGACGGCACGATGCAGCAAGGCGGCACCCTCAAGCTCGGCACCGGCCGGCTGGAGAAGATCATCGCCAACGGCACCGAGGGCGGCATGGTGAACTTCGACGACATCCTGTCGAAGGAAGAGATCACCGCGATGGCGAAGTACATCCAGCACACCCCCGACGTGCCGCCCGAGTTCGGCATGAAGGACATGGCCGAGAGCTGGAAGCTGATCGTCCCGGTCGACAAGCGGCCGAAGAAGCAGGAGAACAAGTTCAACCTGCAGAACATGTTCTCGGTGACGCTGCGCGACACCGGAGAGGTGGCGCTGATCGATGGCGACACCAAGGAGATCCGCTCGATCGTCAAGACAGGCTATGCGGTGCACATCTCGCGGCTGTCGAAGTCCGGCCGCTACGTCTACGTGATCGGCCGCGACGGCCGGCTGTCGCTGATCGACTTGTGGATGGAGAAGCCCGCGGTGGTCGCGGAGATCAAGATCGGATCGGACGCGCGCTCGGTGGACACCTCGAAGTTCAAGGGCTACGA
>SXGT01331627.1_pt1 | contig 16033 bp, 9 predicted proteins | sample 3176221 | NCBI WGS metagenome assembly SXGT01 (sample SAMN11356862, study PRJNA531348) | freshwater metagenome | isolation source: freshwater sample F1-120 | place: China: Fuxian Lake, Yuxi | collected 2017-12-25
ATGTTGGCGGACCCCACCGGCCATTTGACGCGTTCGTTTGGGGTTCACATCGAGGAAGAGGGGCTAGCGTATCGGGGGACTTTCCTTGTGGACCCGGAAGGCCGGATCAAGCTCGCTGAAATCCACGACAACGGCATCGGCCGCAATGCGGACGAGCTGCTTCGTAAGGTGCAGGCCGCTCAATTTGTCGCCAGTCATCCTGGTGAAGTCTGTCCGGCCAAATGGCGTCCCGGTGAGGACACCCTGAAGCCCGGTTTGAACCTCGTCGGAAAGATCTGAACCCTCGAACGACCCTCAACCACGGGAGACACCATGTTGGACGCGGCCTTGAAGCAGCAATTGCATGAGTTGTTTGTGGTGCTCGACCACTCGATCGCCTTGGTGATCGATGAAAGCGCGCAGTCCAAGCAAGCAGAGCTGGAAGAGTTGCTGAAGGCAACGGCCGCGTTGAGCCCGCGGTTGAGTGTGGTTCGCTCGGGGAAGACCAGTGCCATCCCTCGGTTTGAGGTGCACCGCAACGGGATTCCGACCGGGATCTCGTTCGCGGGGATCCCCGGCGGGCACGAGTTTAGCTCGTTCGTCCTGGCGATCCTCAACGCTGCAGGCAAGGGGAAACTTCCGGACGAGGGGTTGGTGCAACGCATCCGCCGTCTGCCATCCGGATTGAAGGTTCGCACGTTCATTTCGTTGACATGTGAAAATTGCCCGGATGTGGTTCAGGCGTTGCAGCAGATTGCGCTTTCGCATGGGCAGATCGCGCATGAGATGATCGACGGCGGGATGGTTCAAGAGCAGCTGGCTGCCCTGGGCGTTCAAGGCGTTCCCAGCGTGTTTGTGGGCGACGAACTGGTGCATTCCGGTCGCTCTAATCTCGCCGAATTGATCGGGAAACTGGAACAGCGGTTTGCAAACGGAGAAGCGGCGTCCTCCGATCTCGGTCGCTACGATGTGGCGGTGTTGGGCGGCGGTCCGGCGGGAGTGACCGCGGCGATTTACAGTGTTCGCAAGGGGTTAAAGACCGTGTTGATCGCCGAACGACTCGGCGGCCAGGTGCAGGAAACCAAGGGCATCGAAAACCTGATTTCGGTGATTTACACGGAAGGACCGCAGTTAGCGGCCAATCTCGATTCGCACCTGCGGTCCTACCCAGTCCAGGTACTTGAGCACCGGCGGGTGAAGTCCGTTTCTGCGGACAGGCACATCGTTTTGGAGAGCGGCGAAACCCTTTCTGCGGATGCGATCATTGTGGCCACCGGGGCAAAGTGGCGAGAGCTAGGGGTTCCTGGAGAGAAGGAGTACATCGGCCGCGGGGTGGCGTTCTGCCCGCATTGCGATGGCCCCTATTACAAAGGAAAGAAGGTCGCGGTGGTCGGTGGAGGAAACTCTGGGGTAGAGGCGGCGATCGATTTGGCCGGGATCGCGCGCGAGGTGGTGCTGTTCGAGTTTGCGGACGCGTTGAAAGCGGATGAAGTGCTTGTTCGCAAGCTCAAATCGCTACCAAATGTGTCGTTTACTACCAGTGCCCGCACCACCGAGGTGATCGGAAATGGCGAAAAGGTGTTGGGGTTGAATGTCGAGGATCGCACCATAGGGACGGTTCAGCGAGTGGATTTGGACGGTGTATTCGTTCAGATTGGGCTGTCGCCCAACAGCGGATTGGTAAAGGAGCTTGTCGAAACCACCCGGTTTGGGGAGATCGTCGTCGATCCCAAGGGCCGAACCTCGGTTCCGGGCATTTACGCAGCAGGGGATGTGACCACGGTGCCGTTCAAACAGATCGTGATCGCGATGGGGGAGGGTGCCAAGGTCGCGTTGACGGCGTTTGAGGACCGCATGCGCGCGTGAACGGCCGTGGGGTTTAGGATTTGTCGGCCGCAGCCGTACTCTCGGTGGGGGGACGCATGCGGCATTGGGGATGGTTGGTCTTGTTGGTGGGCTGCTCCCGTGGAGGTCGCGAGGAGACCGAGCTTGCGTTGGGGTTCGTGTCGCCCACGAATGAGCAGGAACTATCGGCGGGGCCGGTGGACTTTGAGCTCACGGTGATCGGGATCGAGGATCTCACCACCGTCGAGGGCTTGGCGCTAGCTTCCGATCAAGACGGAATTCTGACGGGCGATTGGGAAATCTCCGGGAACCATCTGGTGTTTCATGGGGCGCTAAATGCGCCGGGAGCACACCAGGTGCTGGCGGTCCTTAGCGGGCCTGGCGGCGCCGAGGCGGATGCGACGGTTCGCGTGGATGTGACGGAAGACACTGAAGATACGTCGGCGATCGACGATACCGAGGACACCAGCGACACCGTCGACACGGGCGAAGTGGGGATCGAAGAGTCGGATGGAAGCTGCTATTTCCACAACTTCTTTCCGTTCCTACGGCTGCCAGCGGACCGGTTGCCGCTGTATTGGGACAGCGATGCCGATACCCGCGATGCGGCCCGAACGCAGGATACCTTGCTGATCTTGGAAGCGGTGCCCAACCAGGGCTCGGTGATCACCGGTGCATGGCTCGACGCGTCCGAATCGGAGGCCTATCTCCAGAGCGCCCACCTTGAAACGGGCGGTTCGTGGGAGGACAGCGACTATCTGCTGGTGGAAGCGAACGGTCGTTGGCAGGTCAAGTTGACCAGCGGTTCCTTGTTTGAAGCGGGCGATTCGGTGGCGGTGGACGTGATCTGCGACGATGAAATCACCCGGGCGAATTCGGTGCTTCCGGAGCCTGTGATCATGCCGGCGCTGCCGGTGGCGATCGGAAATGTGGGCGCCGTCTCGCCATGGACGAGCGGAAATGTGACCTTTGATCCCATGCAAGACCTCGAGGTCCAGGTGATCGCACCCTTGGACGAACAAGGCGAGCCGCTCACGTCCAACGACTTCTGGATCGACGTGTCCGCCCACGGTAGTTCTGGGCCACCGATGGGCGCTATTAACTTTTTCCAGTTCGACGACGCGACCCCCGTGGACGGGGTATTCACGTTTACGGTGCCGGCAAGTGCGTTTCCAGCCACTGCGGAAGGCGCGAACGGACCCGAACCGGTGGCACACTACGGCCTGGGAATTGGCTTTCGAGGCGACCACGCCAGCTCACACGTGATGATGAACTTGGTGTTCTAGACAGATCGTCAAGTATCTTGACGATCGCGTTCCCGTTAGTGGATGGGAATGCGTTGTCCGGTATTCAGGCCCAGTTCGGGCGGTAGGGATTCGCGGATGCAGGCATCCAGCGCCGCGAGAACGGAGTTTCGAATGAAACTCTGGTGCACCACCAAGCTGACCTCGCGGCTGGGCGATGGCGCCGAAAAGGGTACGATGCGCCCGGAACGGCCCTGAAGCCACTCTTTGGCCAGGTGCGGGATCATGGTCTATCCGTGGCCTTTTTCGACGAGGTGGCACAGGGTTTCGATGCTGCCGCTCTCGAATTGGAGATTCGAGGAACGTTGGGCTCGCCCTTTGCAGACGCGCAACGTCTGTTCTCGCATGCAATGGCCTTCCGATAACAGCAGCAGGTGTTCGCCGGCGAGGTCGCGTTCCGAGATCTCCCGTTGTTGTGCCAAGGGGCTTTGGGCGGCGGCGTACACGTAAAACGGCTCTTGAAACAGCGGAAGTTCGCGTATCAAGGGCTCGTCCAGGGGGGTGACGAGCAGGCCGACGTCGATCTGGTTTTTCTTGAGCCCGGCGAGGATGTCCTCGGTGCGCCGCTCTTCCACCCGTAAGCGAATGCCGGGGTACTGAGCGCCAAATGCTTTGAGGAATAGCGGCAACACATAGGGGGCGAGGGTCGGGATCACCGCCAGGTGGAGATCTCCTTCGATCCGCTCTTTTTCTTCGTGGATCAGCTCGGTGATTTTGGCGGATTCGCTAAGCACGATGCGGCTTTGTTCGAGGATCCGCTGCCCCAGCGGGGTGGGCTGGATGGGTTGCGCGGAACGGTCGAAGATCACCACCCCCAAGTGGTCCTCCAGCTTTTGGATTTGCATCGAGAGGGTGGGTTGAGAAATGTGGCAAGATTTCGCGGCCAAACCGAAGTTTTGGTGCTTTTCCACCGCGACGATGTACTCGAGTTGGGTGAGGGTGATCATGGGATCCGGGGGCCACATCAAAAGGATGTACACCGAACGTCATTGTGGTGGATCGGGTCGCTTACGTATCCGAAAAAGGGCGTCCATGGGAGCGTGCGGGGATGGCACGGGAACTGCTTTGCAGTCGGCGAACCCGAACGGAGCTGAACCCATGACCCGAAAAGCTGAATTGGAATCTGTGAACGCCGACGAAGTGGTGAACCTTGATGAGGTGGTGAATGTGGATGAGGTCGAGGCGTCCGCCGAGCCGAAGTCGGCCCCTCGACGAAAAGGGCTTATGGCCAAGGCGATCAAGGGTTCCAAAGCGGGCAAGCGAAGTGCGGCCGATGTGCGTTGGCAAGCGCTTCGCGCGCAGGCGCGAAAGGTCTGGAGCGAGCTGACCGACGACGATTTCAAGCAAGCTTATGGCTCGAAAGAGAACCTGTACGGCATCATTCAGCGAAAGCTGGGCGGTACCGAGGAAGCCATTCGCGCCAAATTGGAAGAGCCGTTTGGACCGGCGATGTAGGAACCAACGACCGAGTTCCGCTTTCGCGTGGGCGAAATCGGACAACGGATCGGTGCATTGACCCGGTGGGACGATCCGGTGGCGGTGCAGGGCAGCAAACAGGAGGTGACTTTGCTCATCGACGGCCATTCCCCAGGCGGGTGCGTGGTCATCACCAAGACGGACGCGACCCAGCCCGGTGTGGTCGTAGGCCGCCACGAGCGTGTCAGTGGAGGGGCGGGTTTCGGAGAAGTGGAGGTGGCAGGTGACCAAATCGCGGACGATCCTGTGGGCGGTTCGGAACCTGTCGTCAGCAGGCCTGGCCGGGTGAACCTAGCGGGCAGATGGTCAACCCGTTGACCATCGCGTATCGGGGCCACGACCCGCATCGGGTATCCGAGGGCGGCGTGGCAGGGCGGTAGCCGGAAGTTGAAAGTTTAGGTAGATGGGATGTTTGTAAGGGTGGGGTGTTCCCGGCCTCACGGTGGACGGCCGGCTTTCGTGCGGTGGGATCTTGGTGAAGCTGGCCATGCCAAACCACCGGAGCCGCGGACCGAGCGGGACGCTGGGCGGTTGGATGGTCAACCGCTTTACCAATGGTCGGTCTACGATTGTACTCCACCCGGGAACAGATCTTTGAGTTGTGGGAGGCCTTAGCCTTGAATTCGACGGAGGCTTGGGTGAAGCAAACCCTGAGGGCTCATGTCGAATCGAATTCTGGTTGCAGGATGGATGTTTCTTTCGGTGGGGTGCACCCCGACGTTGGAGTCGCCGACCCCCCAGGTGGAAAGCGTGGATCCGGCGCTGGTGTGCAACGATCAGTTGGTCACCGCGGTGACGGTCCACGGTACGGGGCTGACGCCGGTTTCCGCGGATGTGTTGACCGATGAAGCGCGGCTGATTTTGCCGGAGCTGACGGTTCAACCGGTGACGGATTTGTTGGGTTCGAGCATGGCAGGGGAGTTGGTCGCCCTCGAAACGGAGCGCTGGGTGGATTCCAGCACCATGGGGTTCGATGTCTCCCCCGAATTGGAGCTCCCATCAGGGATTTATGATGTGTCCGCCGCCAATCCCGATGGACAAGCGGCCACCGCGGCGAACGCGCTGGCGGTGGTGCCCCCCCCGGTATTGGACGCGGTCTCGCCAAACCTGATCTGCGTCGATCAGCACGATGTGGATGTGGTGCTCACCGGAAGCGCATTTTTGGTGGTGGAAGGGACTCTGCCTACCGTCGCTTTCGATGATGTGGTGTTGACTCCGACCGCGGCCAACGGGTGCGTGGATCTGGCGGGACCGGTGGAAGCGCAGCAATGCACCGAGCTTTCGGTCACCATCCCACAGGCGGCATTGGCGACCGGAGTACACGGGATCGTCGTTCAAAACCCCGAACCCGCGGGATGCGTGTCCACGGAAGCGGTCGCGCTGGAGGTGGTGAATCCGCCGCACTTGGAGGAATTGGCGCCACAGTTGACCTGTGTGGAGGATCAGAGCCGGGATTTCGTGTTGACCGGGTCGGATTTTCTGGTGCTGGCCGACGGCACCCTGCCGTCGTTGTGGATGGGCGAAGAGGAGTTTGTAGCGACCTCCGCCGAAGATTGCACCGATCTGTTGGGGCCGGCGGGCGGCCAGATCTGCGATTCGTTGGAGGTGAATGTTCCGGAGGCAGCACTGGATGCCGGGATTTACGACGCTTTGGTGCGCAATCCGGAGCCCGCCGACTGCGAATCGGAATCGCTTCCGGTAGAGCTGGTTGGTGCGCCGATCTTGACGTCGGTGGTCGAAGATCTCGTGTGCGACGGCCTGTCGAATGCGCTCACGCTGACCGGTTCGGGATTTTTGGTGGTGGATGAGGTGTTGCCCACGGTTTTGATCGGCGATGTGTCGATCCCGGCCACGGGAGCGGATTCTTGTGAGCCATTGGCGGGTCCCGTCGAGGGCGAGCGCTGCGACGTGCTGACCCTCACGGTTCCGGAAGGCACCCTGATCGCCGGAGTTCAGGATGTGGTGGTGATCAATCCGCCGGATGCGGATTGCGCTGCCGAGCCGCTACCGTTGGTGGTGGTGGACGCTCCGGTGGTGGCGGAATTGCATCCAGAAACCACCTGTTATGACGCCGATACCTTTACTCTCGGGATCGAGGGCACCGGCTTTGTGTTTGTGGACGGTGTGCCCCCGGTGGTCGAGATTGGCGGAATTCCCTTGACGGTGACCGGTTCCAGCGGTTGCAGCGATCTTGGCGGCACCGCCGTCGGCGAAAGTTGCACCCAGGTGGATGTGGAAGTTCCCAACGGCACCTTCCCGCAGATCGCCAGCCATCCGGTGGTGGTGACGAACCCCACTCCCGCGGAATGCGAGTCCAATGACGATGTGGCGCTGGAGGTCGTCGACCCCCCGGAGATCACTTCGGTAGAACCTGAAAAAGTGTGCGAGGGCGGTGCGTCGGCGGCGGTGTACGGCACCGGCTTTGCGGAAGGGGCGGAGGTTTTGGTGGGGAGCACACCCGTTCCCACCACCTTTGTGTCCGCTACCGAAGTTCAGATCGATACGACGGCGGTAGAACCTGGCATTTACGATCTGGTGCTGACCAACGCCGACGGTTGCGAAGATGTGTTCCCGCTCGGGTTGGAAGTGGTGGAAGTCCCGGTGGTCCTGTTTATGGATCCTCCCGTCACCTACAGCGGAATCTCCGTTCAATCGACCCTCTACGTGCACGGGGTCAACGAGGATGTGGTGTCCGTATGGTTGCAAGACGCCAACACCGGGGTGATCGCCCTCGACTTTGACTGGGACCCTTCGGATCCAAATCGGGTGTTAGCGACGGTTCCGAGCGGATTGCCGGAAGGTGATTATTCGGTTCACATCACCGATGCGGTGGAATGCGTCGCGGCCTTGAGCGATGCCACCTACGTCGAAGACGACCTCACCGTGTCGATCGGTGCAGTGGACCCTGGGTTTGGGCACACAGCCGCGTATACCCCGGTGAGCATCTATTCCGATCCGAATGCGCCGCCGCAATCCGTCGGATTTGAGGATGTTCCACGGTTGTATCTCAATCCGGACGCCCCTGGGCCGGACACCACCGCCACGGAGCTGTTCGCGGTGACCTGGGTGGACGATGAGACCTTGGATGCGGTGGTTCCTCCGCTTCCTGCGACGCTTTATGATGTGTTGGTCGTGAACCCGGACGGAACCATCGGCCTGCTCGACAAGGGCTTTGAGGTGACGGCGGAGCCGCCTCCGGTGGTGACCTCGGTATCCCCAGCGTCGATCCCCAATGATGACGACTATGAGCTGTTGGTACTGGGAACGGATTTCCGAAATCCGACCGTGGAATTTGCCTGCGAGGATGCCGCGTCAGGGGTGGTGACCACACTGGCTGGAACCAATGTGACGTTGGTGGACGGTACCGAACTCACCGCAGTACTGCCTGCGACTCAGCTCGGCGAAGCGGTCTGCTTGGCGTATGTCACCAACGACGACGGTACCGAAACCGCGTATGCGTCGGTGTCGGTCACGAATCCGTCCCAGAATTTGTTTGGGTTTGAGGCGGGATCGTCGATGACGACGGCGCGGCGCGCGCCGGCGGTGGCGACCGGTCGGGCGACCCGCACGGCGCGGTATTTGTACGCGATCGGCGGCGATGACGGAAATGTGGCTTCCGCCATGGATTCCATCGAGCGTGCGAAGGTCGATCTGTACGGCGATCTCGCAGCGTGGTCGGAATTGCCGGGTGTCCTGCCGGAGCCAAGGACCAAAGCGGGGATCGCGCGCGTCGGCCGGTTTATCTACTTGGTCGGCGGACACGACGGCACCGCCCCGGTGAACACGGTGTTCCGGGCGCAGGTGCTCGATCCTCTGGTGCCACCGCGGATCACCGACCTCGGAATTGAATATTCCGACGGTACCGCCGTGGGCGGAGGCACCTGGATTTACCGGGTGGCGGCGCTGTACGGTGCGACGGATTTGAGCAATCCCGGTGGGGAGTCGCTGCCAGGAAATCCGTTCGTTGCCCGCCTTCCCGACGTTCCCGAGCAGCTGGAAGTGGAACTCGAATGGACGGTGGTGCCCGGCGCGGTGGGCTACCGGGTGTACCGATCGCCGGTGGCGGATTCCGGCTCGGGAACGGAAGAATGGTTGGCCGACGTGATGGGCGAAACCAACGTCAGCTTTGTGGACGATGGCGGTGCGACGGATGCGTCCGGTACCCCGTTGCCGGCGGGAGCCTTGGGAGAATGGGCAGAAATGCCGTCGCTCCCGGCGGCTCTGGAGGCGCCTTGCGTGACCGTCGGCGAAGACCCGGTGGATCCGAGCGTGGCCTACCTGTATGTGGCCGGCGGCCGCGACGGGGCAGCGACGGTTCGCGACGATATCTACTACTACCCGATTTCGTTGGACTTCGAGCATGAACAGGCCGTTTCGGCGGTGGCGACCAGCGCCAGTTCGCTGGGGGTCGCGCGCTACGAATGCGGGGCGGTGTCGGTCACCGATGCGCTGCACAGCGTGGTGGGCCCTGGCGTGAACTGGTTGTACTTCCTGGGCGGCAAGGGGCAGGCGGGCTCTCTCAACCCCAACCCGGTCGACGCGGCCCTCGTAGGGGCTGGGGGCGAGTTCACGAACTACATCCCGCTGACCAGCGACAACATGCGGGTCTCGTCCGGGTACGGCTACGCTGCCGCGAGCAACTACCTGTACGTCTTTGGTGGTGGTAGCGGAGCGCCGGACAGTGCCGGTGCATCCACCAAGATCTGCAGCAGTTCGTCGGAATCCCAGTGCAACCAGGCGCCGATCGATCCTCCGGATCTGCGCAACTGGAATGCGGGTTTCTCCCTGCTCGAAAACCGCTACCTGATGGGCTCCGCCCAGGAGTCGTCGGTGATCTTCATCGTCGGCGGTCAGACCAACTCCGGCGCGACGGATTCCGTCGAACACACCAACTTTTAGGCGGCCCCATGTTGTACGGTTTGCTGGTATCGCTTGCGTTCGCTGCTCCGGAGCCCAAAACCGTGGTGGCCCCTTATGTTGGCCTGCAGATCGGCCCTTCGTTTAGCTTCAAACCCTTGACTCCAGGGGTGTTGCCGCGGCTGAATGTGGGGATCGAACTCCCGCAACTGAAACGCCGGTTTCGGATCGGCGCGTTCGGGAGTTTTGCGCATTCGGCGACCAAATCCACGCTGCCGGATCCGCGCGTTCCGACGGAGGAATGGTCCTACCTCGTGCGCCACGATCAGGGGTTGGTCGGCGGCGGCCTGACGGTCTCGTTTCCGGACTTCAAGGTGCCCCTGGTTCCAGAGGTTTCGGCGGGTTCCTATTTGTCGATCTACCGGGTCAGCGCCAACGGGGCGGCCGATGGCGCTGAATTTGGTGAGACAAAAGAGAGCTACCAGACGGCGGGATTTTGGTATTCGGTGGGAGCGCACCTGAAGTTGGGCCCAGGCGAGCTCAGCTTGGTGGCGTTGGGGACGATCGCCCCGACTCAGGCGACCATTGTGGGGGATACCAACACCAGCTCGATCGCGCCGATGTTGGGGTATTTGTACGTTTTCTAGACGGGACGGCGCGCGACAACAAATCCGGTCCAAGTGACCAACAACTTCGGCTTGTTCATGGATTTTCCATAGCAAAATGCGACAAGAGGTCGCGGGCGTTGGATACCCGCGCCTCCTCGGGAATGCGTTTACAGTCGATTACATTGCGGCTCGCGGGGCACCCCTGGCTTTTCTCGCGCCGATTTTGTACCCTGCGCACCTTGGAGAATGAATGCGCAGTCTGCTTTCCGTTGGCGCCCTCACCGTATGGCTGGTCGGATGTACCCAAGCGGACACCGATCCCGTCGCTGAGAGCGATGACACCACTGAAACCAACCAGGAAAGCGCCGTCGACAGCGCGGTGGATTCGCCGGCCGACAGCCCGGTGGATTCGCCGGTCGATAGCCCGGTAGATTCGCCGGTGGACAGCCCTTGGGAGAGCCCGATCGATTCGCCGGCGGATACAGACATCGCCGACACCGACGACACCGATCTGCCGCCCACCTACGCGGTTCGCGTGGATGTGGAGGGCCTGCTGGGCACCGGGCTCATGCTCGAAAACGCGGGCGAAGAGCTAGTGATCACCGAAGACGGGGAGTGGATATTCGAGACGGAGCTGTACGAAGGGGAGACCTACGAGGTCACCATCTTCCAAGATCCGGTCCAACCCATGCAGACCTGCGAAGTGATCGACGGTGCCGGCACGGTCGGAACGGAGGATGTGGCAGGGATCCTGGTCGAATGCCAGACCGACCCCTTCAGCATCGGCGGCTTGGTGACCGGCCTCGCCCCCGGCAATGAGGTGATCCTGCAGGGCGCGGGTCAGGTGACGGTGGTCTACGGCGACGGCACCGACGGATTTACGCTTCCGAACGCGATCGAAGACGGTGAGCATTATGCGGTGTCGGTCGGCACCCACCCCACCAGTCCGCGGCAAACCTGCCAGGTGTCCGGTGGAAACGGCATCGTGAACGGCGGCCCGGTCACCAACGTGGCGGTGAACTGCACCACCAACTCCTACACGGTCAACGGCGTTGTGAACGGCCTTGCCGTTGGCAACACCGTATTGTTGCGGATCAACGGCGGCGACGATGAGCTGGTGACTTATGTGGACGGCGGGGATCCCTTCGCGTTCAACACGCCGCTGCTCGATGAGACCCCGTTCACTGTGACCGTCGCGACCCAACCCACCACCCCGGCGCAGGTCTGTCAGATCACCTCCGGTGAAACGGGGGGTTTGGCGGGAGCCAACCTCTACAATGTGGTGGTCACCTGCACGACCAACACCTACACCGTCGGCGGCAGCGTCAATGGCTTGGCGCCGGGCAACAGCGTGTTGCTCCGGCTCAACGGTGGCGATGACGAGGTGGTTCAGTATGCCGACGGCACCGACGCCTTTGCGTTCCACCACGCGCTCGCGGACGGAACTCCCTACACGGTGAGCGTCGCTTCTTCGCCGACCACCCCGAACCAAAGCTGTCAGGTGACCAGCGGCGGAACCGGCACGATCTCCGGCGCGAACGTCACCCAAGTGGCGGTGACCTGCACCAACGCCACCTACACGGTCGGCGGCACCGTCAATGGGTTGGCGCCCGGAAACAGCGTTCAATTGCAGATCAACGGCGCCAACGACGAGGTGGTCACCTATGTCGACGGCACCGACGACTTTGCGTTTGACCCTTTGGCCGACCAAACCGCGTATACGGTCAGCGTTGCCGCGAATCCGACCACTCCGGGGCAGGTTTGCACGATCGCCAACGGCGCCACCGGCACCCTGGCCGGCGCGAACGTGAACGGCGTAGTAGTCAACTGCTTGACCAATACCTACACGGTCGGCGGCGCCGTGAACGGGCTTGCTCCGGGCAACAGTGTGCAGCTGCAGATCAACGGCGCGAACAATCAAACGGTCAGCTGTGTCGACGGCACCGACCCCTTTGTGTTCAGCGCCCCGCTCGACGACGGGAGCGCCTACTCGGTCACGGTGTTGTCGCAGCCCACCACCCCAGATCAGGTGTGCCAGGTGTCCAACGGGTCGGGGACCCTCTCCGGCGCGAACGTCAACGCTGTGCTGGTGCAATGTACGACGAACCTGACCGTCGGCGGTTCGGTCAATGGCCTTGCCCCCGGAAACAGCGTGGTGCTGCGGATCAACGGCGGCGATGACGAGACGGTCACCTATGGGGATGGCACCGATCCGTTCACGTTCGATACGCCGCTGGCCGATCTTTCCGCCTATGCGGTCACCGTTTTCACCAACCCCGCCACGCCGAACCAGACGTGCAATGTGACCGCGGGTGCGAGCGGCAACTTGGCGGGCGTGAATGTGACCACGGTGGTGGTCAGCTGCACGACCAATACCTACTTCGTGAGCGGAACCGTGAACGGCCTGCCGTTCGGGGACGAAGTGGGGTTGCAGCTCAATGGCGGCGACGACACGACGGTCACCTATGTGGACGGCACCGACGGGTTCGCGTTCGCGCAAGGGTTGTTGGACGGCACGGCATACACGGTCACGATTGGGTTCGACGCGTCGGGCGCGCACTGCTTGGTGACCGGGGGAGGCTCGGGCACCCTCGCCGGGGCCAACCGAACCAATGTGGTGGTCACCTGCACACCGTTGTGCGGAGACGGCTTCGTTGACGCCGACGAAATCTGCGACGATGGCAACTTCATCGGTGGGGATGGGTGCACTTCCTGTTCGGTCGATTCGGGGTTTTTCTGCGTCGGCGGTCCAAGCGTTTGCGAGGCCGTCTGCGCTGACGGGCTCGTCCGCGGCGCGGAGGAGTGCGATGACCACAACTCCAGCCCCGGCGACGGTTGCAGCGCCTTGTGCTTGGAAGAAAGCGGGTTCGTTTGCAATGGCGAGCCGAGCGTGTGCGTGCCGAACTAGCGCCGATGTCGATCGTCAACCGGTTGACGATCTCGATCCGGGTCATTGGGTTTTGGCCGCGAAACTGGTAGTGTTGCGGCCCAGAGGGCCCTCATGAACTTCCCGACGAGACTTTTCACGCTTGGATGCCTGATCGGCTGGTCAAACGCCGCTCACGCCTTCGAGTTTCAAACCGGGCCGTACGTGGGGGTGTTGATCCCCTCTTCTGCACACGAACTGTACGACACCGAACGCGCCACTCAGGCACCGTATGCGACGGCGCCGGAGTTCGGTTGGCGAGCGGGAATTTTTCCGTTGGGGTTTGTGGGCGCCGAGGTGGAGGGCGAGCTCTCCCCGACGGCCACCGACGCCGGAAGCGCGCTGCTGGGCGGTTGGCGCGGTTCGTTCGTGGGCCGGCTTCCACTCGGCAAAGTTCGTCCGTTCGTGCTGTTGGGCGCCGGCCAGGTGGGCCTGAGTTCCGCCGATGCCGTGCAGGGCAACGATCTGGACGGCGCGCTGCATTGGGGGTTGGGTGCGGACTACCGGGTGCTCGACCATTTCACCGCGCGGCTCGATTTCCGTGACGTGATCACCCGCCATGTGGGGCAATCGACGACCCCGGCGCACATTTTTGAGATCAACGCTTCCTTCAACTGGATTTACAACCCCGCACCCGACCGCGACAAGGACAAGTTCGCGGATGCGAAGGATGCCTGTCCGGACGTCGCGGGCGTCGCACCGGACGGCTGTCCGGCGGACTCCGATCGGGATGGGCTTACCGATTCGGTGGATGCGTGCCCGGATTCCCCCGAATCGAAGAACAGCATTCAAGACGAGGACGGCTGCCCCGAGGGCGATCGGGATGCGGACACAGTGGTCGATCCGGTCGATGCTTGTCCGGATACGGCGGATGTTCTCCAAGGGATCCGCGGCGACAACGGCTGCCCTCCGACCGATCAGGACGGGGATGAGGTGTTGGATGTGCGGGACCTCTGCATCCACCAACCCGAAACCGTAAACGGACTTGACGATTCCGATGGCTGCCCGGACGAGTTGACCGCGGATGTTCCGTTGGCGATCCCCGGGCTTCTGTTCGAACACGACAGCGCGCAGATCGTCGATCCTTCGGTTCTGGATATCCAAGTGGCGACCTTGAAAGCGCATCCGGAATGGAAGGTGAAGATCATCGGCCACACCGACAATACCGGCACCGAAGCGCACAACGACAAGCTCGCGAAAGCCCGCGCCAAAGCCGTGTTCGAGGTGTTGGTCGGGAAAGGGATCCCGAAGAAGCAGCTGTCCATGGAAGGGCGGGGCGCCAAAGAGCCCGTCGCTTCGAATGACACGCCGGAAGGCCAAGCTCAGAACCGTCGCATTGTGTTTGAGGTGCAGCCATGATCCGTGTGAATTCTCTGGTTGCCCGATCGGGCCTGTTGTGTGGGATCGCGGCCCTGATGTCGACGGGTGCGCAGGCCACGCAGCCCACCACGGTGATCGACACCTGTGCTCCGCCGGGTGGTGTGCCGCAGATGGGGGCGTGGGATGGTTTTGGAAGCCTGGCGGGCATCGGTGCAGATGCCTGGCAGACGATCACCGTGGCGCCCGGGTCAACGCTCGAGAGCATCACCGTGGTCACGGTGCCGGACGCGGCACCGTTGGGGATTGCGATCTCCGAAGGCGGCGGCCCGGGGGCACCGTCGTCGCATCGGCAGCGGATTACGACTCGGCCGCGGCGGGGACGTTTGGAACCGACATCACCTATGAGTTCAACAGCGTTCCGCTGCCGTTGGGCGGGTACACCATCGCCTTTGACGGCGCCGGTACCGACTGGGTGGTGGGGATTTCGGCGAATAATCCGTATGCCGGTGGATTTGCAGGCTTTGTGGGGATCGATGAGTTCTGTATGGTGATCACCCTCGTCGATCCACCGGACACCGATGGGGATGGGTTTACCGGCCTCGGCGACAATTGTCCGACCGTCGCCAACGATCAGCACGATTTCGATAGCGACGGAGTGGGCGACGCCTGCGACCTTTGCCCGTTGGACGTGAACGATGACAGTGACAACGACAGCACTTGCGATTCTGACGACGTCTGCGATGGGGGCAACGACGGCGAAGACTGGGATTCGGATGGGGTTCCCGACGACTGCGACAACTGCCTGTTTGACGACAACTTCGAACAGGACGACTACGACGGCGATGGGGACGGGGATGCTTGCGATGTATGCCCGATCGACGATCCGAACGATTCGGACGCCGATGGCGCCTGCGATTCCGAGGACCGCTGCCCAGGGCAAGACGACGGCGATGACGCTGATTCGGACGGGGTTCCCGACGCCTGCGACAATTGCCCGGACGACGCCAACCACGACCAGATCGACTACGACGGCGATCTCGCCGGCGACGCCTGCGATGCTTGCCCGATCGATGCACCCAACGACGACGACGCGGACGGGGTATGCAATTCCGACGACCAATGCGCCGACGCGGACGACACCGACGATGCGGATTCGGACGGGGTTCCCGACGCCTGCGACAACTGCCCTGCCGCTGCTAACGCCAACCAATTCGACTTTGATCACGATGGCCCTGGCGATGCGTGCGATGTATGCCCGATCGACGCGCCCAACGACGACGATGCCGACGGGGTCTGCAATTCCGACGATGTGTGTGCAAACCACGACGACACCGACGATGTGGACTTGGACGATGTTCCCGACGCCTGCGACAATTGCATGGCGATCGCCAATCCTGGGCAGTTTGATTTCGACGGGGACGGCGCGGGGGATGCCTGCGATCTGTGCCCGGTGGACTATCCCAATGACAATGATGCGGATGGGGTATGCAATTCTGAAGATCAATGTCTGAACGAGGACGACACCGAAGATGTCGATGCGGACGGTATTCCCGACGCCTGCGACAACTGCCCGGACGATTCGAATGCCTCGCAATTCGACTTTGACTACGACGGGATCGGCGATGTGTGCGATCTGTGTCCGATCGACAATACCGGCGACACCGACGAAGATGGCGTTTGCGATGCCTTCGATCAATGCGAAGGCGACGACGCCACCG
>SXGT01780385.1_pt1 | contig 16033 bp, 8 predicted proteins | sample 3176221 | NCBI WGS metagenome assembly SXGT01 (sample SAMN11356862, study PRJNA531348) | freshwater metagenome | isolation source: freshwater sample F1-120 | place: China: Fuxian Lake, Yuxi | collected 2017-12-25
ACCCACCATAGGCGCCCAAAGCTGACCCGCCCCATTCATCGATAACCCCTTTGAATCGTTCACGATTGCGCACGGGAGGTAGGGTCTCTCTTGGATGCCGATTCGCCTGCCTAGTGGGTCAAAATTGCATGCTGAAACACATCCCGACGTTGTTTTTGAGCTCATTGACCGCGCCTTCCGGTGTGAGAATTGCGTCGACATGCCGTGCAGCGGCAACCACCACAGCTGCCAGCGCGCGATCGAGCGCCCGCGCCGCCCAGGGCGTTACGCTCGTTGCTTCGACAGCCCGATAAAAAGTGCGGTGAAATTGTCCGAACTGTTCGAAATGCATTCGGTCACGCGGTTTGTGCAGGTTCAACACCGCAAGCACGATGCCGGGCCGGGTGTGGTCGCGACCTACGCGACTGGTTGCCTGTATGTATTCCGCAGCGGTCTTTGGCTGACCTTGCACCACCATGAGCCCGAGGCGCGTGATATCGAGTCCGACCGATATCATGTTGGTCGCGAGGGCGATGTCGACCGTATCTCCGTCGCGGCCGAATACGGCTTCGAGCCGTTGCTTCGCCTTCGCGACTTCGTCGGTTGAAACGCGCGATGTAAGTTCCATCGGTTCCTTGATGCGGCGATCAGCGAAGGGGTTGTCGGTCGGGTCAACCCTCCGGCGTTGGGCGCCGTAGCGGGCGGCGCGGTCACGCACTTCGTCCTCGACAATCCGCCGAGCCCCGCCCAGTTCGCGCAATGCGTTGAAATAGCAAAGCGCTGTCATAAAGGGATCTGCTGGATTTCTGTCTTTTGGATCAGCGGGAATATTCGCGTCATATGCCGCCTGCGCTGCCGCAACAAGCGTCGTCAAGGAACGCAAGAAGACCAGCTTGGGGCCACGTCCTTGGGCGGCGATGCCGAGATAGAGCCTTGCTGCGTTCACTGTTGATGGAACAGTGAGTGCAAAAAAGCTGTCGATCCGGTCAATTCCGGGTGGCGGAAAAATACTTGTATTCCTGCGATCGAACAACGCCGAAATTTGATCTGCTGCACGTCTAACCGTTGCGGTCGAAGCCACAATCTTGGGGCGAATGCGTGTTTCCCCAGCTCCTCGCGATGCAAGTTGATCGATTGCCGCCTCATAGAGGCCGGCGACTGTTCCAAGCGGTCCCGCAATGAGATGCAACTCGTCTTGAATGATGAGATCGGGCGGATCGAGCGACCAGTTATTGCCTAATGGGCTTCCGAGGCCTGGCTCGGCGGCACCATAAAAGCCTACGTCATTTTGGAACCTATCAACATGCCCGAAGAACGCGCCGGTTTCGCCGACCCAGGGCAACGCCGCGAACTTATCAACTGTTGCGATCAGAAACGCCGGAAGTCGCCGGTAGATGGGTTCGTCTACCGTCAAAACCGGGAGTGGGCGGTTTCGGCTGAAATCGCAACTCGTGTTGACGCAGCGTATTTCAAGGTTGGTAGGCGCATGCATGTTTGGAGTGCACGAGAACGAAGACGGCTTGAATTCTGTTCCGCACCACGGGCAGGCTTTCAAAGGAGCGGGGGCACGCTTGTCGCGCCCGCTCTGGTAACGTCGTACCCGTCCTACTGCCGTTGTTTCATCTGAATTTCCTCTGCCACCCAATTTATTCGGTGAGGCGTCGGAACCTACCCAGAGGCCGATTTCGATTGGCCAATCACCGAGCAGGCGGTGTCCCCTTTCATCGACGTTTGTCGCATCGGTTCGCATGAGTTCGAGCGCGCAAACGACGCCCGCCGCGCGGGCGAGCTGGTCAAGGGTCAATAGGCGAAGGGTATAGCGCATGATCACCGCCACACCGGCGCCAAGCACGCCAGACCCGACAAGCCGCCGATGGGCGATGACGAGCGCTGCAAGGCCGAGATAGGCTTCGGTCTTGCCGCCGCCTGTTGGAAAGAACAAAAGATCCGCTGTCTCACGATCCGGATGGCGGCGATCTACTAAGCCCGCCAGATTGAGCAGCACAAAGGCGAGCTGAAATGGCCGCCACTGTGGCTCAGGAAGGGCCATAGGATCGCCTGTCGCACCCACAACGCGCCGCCGCGCCGCCATCGCCACCGCAAGGTTCATGAAGCGAAACGCAATCCGCGCCTTCAAATTTGTCGCGAGTAGCTCGATGCCGATTGCGATCCGGGCTCTGGCCCTTTCCATGTCTGCGATTAGGCGCTCTGCGGTCACCTTGCGCCGTGCGGGTAGTCCGCCGAGCTTTCCCCGCTCGGCATTGACCCAGGCGCCATAGAGATCCGGCAGATCGGCCAGGACGGATCTGAGCCCCACGCCATCGCCTTCTGCCAATTGCGCTAGAGATTCCATCCCGAACGAGACGCGCGCTATCAAAGCCGCGTCTTCGTTCGGCGCGACGCGTTCGACTTCGGCCGATGGCAGTGGATCAGTCCAGACTCGGGTGACGCCGTGGCCGTTGCCCTCGGGCGCGTTCCAGCCCGCAGCGGCGTTGCGGCCCACGGCCCATTCGTTGAGATCGCGATAATGCAGATCAGCAATTCGCAAATCCCAATCCTGGGCGTGATAGCCAGAAAGATCCCGACGAGGGCGAAAACCACTTTCAGAAACCAGTTCGAGCCGCGCCTGAAAGGCGTAGCTGACATCGGAATAGAAGCGGTGCACCGTGGCGCGGCGATTGACGAGGAACACGGTCAAGGCGCGCACGCGCTCGGTCTGGCCATCCGGCGTTGTGTAGCTGAACAGGCGCGAATGCGTTTCGAGCACCAGACCACCGCCGCGCCTCTGTTCGGCTGCGCTTTCCGGCACCACAATAGGGTTCCCGCGGCCGTCCTTCACTGGCAAGACAACAATGCGATTCTTCGGACTGCGCACCCAATCGACCATGGGCCGCTCGATGCGCTTCTTCTTGCCGTCCTCGTTGACTTCGTCGGGCTTCGGCTCTGGGAGAAGTGCCTCCTCCGGCAGTTTCGGTTCGGTGCGGTAGTCGCCCCATGATACCCGCGCTTCGATCTCGGTGACATCGGGATCGAGCAGAACGGTCAAGCCGATCGAAGATGGGAGGAAACGTCTTCGGGCGACCGGCGCCTCGGGCTCCTCGTTGTCGGCAGCAGCGCCGTTTGCGCCGGCGGTATCCGGTTCCTCGACATCGAGCTCCATTTCTTCCTGAGCCGATGGATCGGCATCGTTGTTGTCGCCATCAAGGCCGAGTGGGTCTTCGGCTGGGGCAATGAAACCGGCGAGATACCAGCGGGCGGGATTCTCGTTCAGGCGCTCCGTTGCCAAATCGGCATCTTGCGGGCCGGGCCCGATCAGATCACGGCGGAAGACGTTGACGATCTGGGCGCGAACTTCTGCTGACGTCTTCATAATAGTCGCCTCGCTACTTCTGAGACGGTCAGATTGCTCAGATTGTCTTGAAGCCACTTATTAGTGTAGGCAGGTCTAAGTGTATTCGACCGGCCATATCCAACATCATTGAGCAACGTCTCAAGTGAGATGATGCGGTCTCTCATTCCTATCCTCACTCCAAAGCGCATGCTGGCCTTGTCAGGGCCGCACAGAACCCAGGCATCGCTGCGGGTGAGCGCATGCGCCCACAGGGATCGCTCGCCCACGTCGAGCGCGATATCGGGCGCGCGAACCGCGATGACGGCACGCTCAGCGTCGATCACCGGATGGATCGCCTTGAGCGCCGCTCTAAGCTCCGCCGCATCGATCTGCATTTCCGGGCTGCGGCGCTGGAAGCCGGTCTGCGTCTCGATGATGCAATCCTCAACGGTCTCCACGGCATAGCCTCCGCTCAGCGCGCGCCACGAGCCCACCCGGAAGCTTTCTAGGATAGCGTTGGTGTCGAGCAGAACCGGGCCGCGATGGCGCGCCATGGTCCCTCACAATTCAAGCGGGGCAGAAACCCCGTGCGTTGTGAAGAGATCGCCGAGCTCATCGACTGTGAGATCGACCAGCGCCGCCGCCCGCCGTGCCGAAACGCGGCCCTGATCGACGGCAAGCGCAATCACTTCCATGAAGGGTTTCGAGAACAGCGGCGGCGTCACTGCCTGCGCCGCATCGCGGCCATTGTTGCGCAGGGCCGCATCGGGCACGGCACGAGCGGCAGCGGGCTTTAGCCGGTCGAGCGCCACGAGCCGCCATTTCAGTGCCGAGGCTGTCACCAAAAGCTCATCCGCCGCGGCGTTCAGCCGGGCAGCAAGCTCATGCTCAGGGAATGCCGTCCAATCGCCGAAGCCATCGAGAATCGCAGCGGGCATCAGCACCGCCGAGGCGAAATTGTTCGCCAGTTGCTCGACCCGATTGCCGCCGGTCTCGAGCGCTTCTTCCGAGTGCTCGGGCGGCATCGCGTCCCAGGTCAAAATGTGGAAGAGCTCATGCGCGAGGTCGAAATGGCGGCGGCCGACCACCTCGTGGCGGTTGATCAGCGCAACATCTAGTTCGGGCAAGCGGCAGGCCGCGCCGGAGATCCCGTCGAAGGCATCGACATTGAGGACGAGGATGCCGAGCTCACGCTCCATTACCTCGGCGAGACGGGCGGCGGGAACATCGCCGAGTTCGAATTCCGCGACGAAGCGCTCGCCCGCTTCCATGGCGTCCTCGAAGCGCGAACCCCTGTGCAAGCCGAGCGCCCGGCGCAGCAGCGGCGCCTCCCGCCCGACCTCCGGGGCGATGGCGCGGAATGCGGCGATCCAGCGCCCGGCGCTGCGCTCATAGCCGTTGAGGCGCTGCAGCCCAACATTGGTCTGCCGCCACGAGAACCGGCCTTCGCCGGCCAGCAGGAAGGGATCGGTGAAATAATCGAGCGAAGCGCCCAGCTTCTCGACCGCGATCACCAGTTCCTCGGCGGTAACGCGGCGTTCCCCGGTCTCGATGGCCGAAACCGTCTGGCGATCCTTGAAACCGAAAATGCGCGCAAGATCGTCCTGGCTGAGCTTTCGCTCCTCGCGCAGCGCCTTGATTCGCGGTCCGATGAAACTGGCCGGCATGGTGAACCTCCGGAGGCCGATATAATCTTGCAAATGTACTATTGCAAGGCAATCTTGCGAAATCGTTACGCCTCCTCGTCGGGCCAGGCTAGCTGCTCGTTTGAGTGAACACGCCCCGGCAGCTGGGCGTTGAGCAGGCGAACGATCTGCAGAGCCGTCTGAAGTTCGGCCCGCATGAAGACGTCAGATGAGCCATAGTCCCGCCCATTCGACATTTCATACCAGTCGAGCGCAACGGTTCCGGTGCCGTCCTGGTGATTGCGGACGACGTAGCAGCAGCGCATAAAATCCCGCCCAGTGGGGGCACCAGTGATCTTGCCAGCGGCCTCGGAAGAAAGTGGGCGTTTCTCGTTCATCCGTCATCCCCTTCCTCGATCTCCTCATCGCCTCCTTCATCCGCTGCAACCAGCCCGGCGGCGCGTTCTTCAGCGGCGCGGGTGGCGTTGAGGGCGAGGAGGCGGGCGAGGACTTCGTCCTTGAAGTCGGTTGGCCAGTCGAGGCGGGTCTTAGGCGTCTTGCCTTCGTCCGCCTCCTGCTCGATGAATTCGGGCGCAGCGCAGTCTGCCAGATCATCCCAGCCATAGGCACGCAACACGGCGACATCCATCTCGTGGTGGAGTGCACGCAGGCGGTCGATGTCGGCAGCGTTTTTGCCGCGCGCGTGAAAGCGGTTGTAGGTCTTGGTGAGGCCCTCGTTGCGGGCGATCAATATCTCGGAGCGAAGAGCCTCATACGCGTATCCAATGTCGCGACACCTTTCCGCTGCCGTTCTGGAAGGTAACGGAAATGTCTCAAAGCAATCCGAAGCGGTATAAGAGATACGATCTTCAAGCATTGCTCCAAACGCGGAAACCCAAGTTTCGTGTACGCGAGAATGCACCCACGAAAAGAACTCGTAGCTAGCATCTACGAATGCCACGTGAGGAGCAGAAATCATTACTTCTCCATCAACATGGCCAAACAAATGATGAACGCTTATTTTTGGTCTCATTAGTAATTTAGCGAGGCTTGTCGATGCCCTTCTTAGTCCGGGTCGCACTTCGCCAAATTGCCACCAAATCTTTCGCACACGGTCTCTTTTGGCCTTACTGCGGTAAGGTTTCACTCTACGTTCAACAATCTCGAATAGCTCGGGCCACTGCCTCGCCTCTTCTTCACTCATATTGCCAAAATCGATGACATATCGGTCGGGATTCTGTCTAGGATCCTCCAAGAATGTTTCCCCGCGCATCAGTGGCCTAACTATTTGTCGACTTTTCGGGCTTTTTTTGAGGATGTTTTCCATAACAAAAAATGTTTCGCAGTCTTGACCATCTTCGGAGAACAAGAATCCCTGCCCTGTGTATTTGTATCCCTCGAAAGCCTTTCCCGAATTTGCAGCCAACCTGTGGGGCATCGTGTTCGGGCCATTTGGGAGAAGAAAGCTAGTGATTTCACTAGATTCAACGCCATCTAAGAATCGCGGCGGAGATTTTTCATCCTTAATCACCCACACAATGCTCACTGTAACTGCTGCCTCGCCCGGCCATGGGAAGCTTCTTTGAGCGCGATAGATTGAGCCTCCGATATCGCAAATTGCTTCGAGACCGGCTGTCCGAGTATCGCCCTTTGCAATAGTCTTGGTTGCGATCAATCCAAAAGCCCCCCCCTTCCTCAAGTGCGAAAAGGCTCTTCTGAAAAACAAGGCCACGATATCCGATTGTCCTCCGGCCTCACGAAACAATGAATGAACCCAAGAGAGATATGAACTTCCGAGAGTGCCCGAGATCTCACTGCCCTTGAGGAAAGGTGGATTTCCTACAAATGCGTCGAACCCGCCATTCTCACGTGCGAAGACCTCGGGGAACTCGATATGCCAATGAAATGGCGTGACGCCGTGCTCTCCCGCGTGCAGCCTTGCCGTCGCGGCCTCCAGCAAGTCCCAGCGTGGCGGATGGCCTGCGATATGGCTCTCGACATGGGCCCGCGCCTTCTCCCGCGCCCTGGCCTTGTCGGCTGCGAAGAAGGCGGAGACCACCGCATCGCCCATCATGCGGATCGGCGACACCTCCGATTCCAGGTTGCGGTACCGCGCCTCCTGAATGGCGCGTATCGTGTCATCCGGCGCGTTCTGGATTTCGGCGCGGCCCTGCATGGCCTTCGCCACCTTGTCGCTCACCAATTGCCGGAACAGCGGCAGGCCGGGCTTCGCTTCATCCCAGTTTGCTGCCGCAATCTGCGCCGTCGTCAGACCCACCAGGCTGTCGCCGCATTTCAGCGCGTGATCGAGGAAGGTGAATTCATGGTCGCGCGCCAACGTCGCCAGCCACAACGACAGCCGCGCCAGATCGACCGCGCGCGGGTTCCTGTCGACGCCATAGAGGCAGCGCTGCGCCACCAGACGGCGGGCGTGCAGCTCTTCGTCCTCGTCCGCCGGGATCTTTGGCCGCTTTTCCGGCCAGCGCGCCCAGGCCGAGACCAGTCGCTCGCCAATGGCGCGGCAGGCCTCGACCAGAAAGGCGCCCGAGCCCATGGCTGGATCGCAGACCTTCAGGTCCAGCACCTCCTCCGGCGTCGCATCCGGGCCGAGGCGCGCGAACGCCGGCTCAAGCGCATGCTTGACGATCGGCGCGGTGAGCGAGCGCGGCGTGTAATGGCTGCCGGTGCGCCGCCGCTCACCGGTCGGCTGCAGGATCGGTGTTCCAGCAGGCGCAATGCGCTTCTTGGGCGAGCCGCGTTCATCGACGATGTTGTCGAGCGCCGCCGCGAGATCCTCGACGGTTTTCGCCTCTTCGACGGGTTTCGCCTGCGCCGCCGTGAGCGTCCGCCCGGCATCCTCCTTCAGCGACTTGATCCGGTCCTTGCCCTTTTTGGCTAGCAGCTCATCGAGCGCCACAAACACCGGCGTTTTGTTGTTCTTGCCCGCCTTGATGGCCAGCACGCGAGACGTGGCGGCTTCGACCGTGAAGCCCATCACGGTTTCATAGACCGAGCCGATCTGCTCGACATCGAGCGTACGATAGCTCAGGCGCTCGCGGTTCGCCCCTCGCAGCTTGATGGTCATCAGCCCTTCGAGAATGCGCAGCAGGCAGCCATCGGAGACATGCAGGATGCGCGGCGCGTCATCCTCTGCGGCGCGGCCCTCGAGGAAGGGGAATTCGTCGGGATCGAACAGCTTGCCGCCGCGTGCCTGGACGAAGCCGGTGCGGTGCCCCTTGTGAATCATCCGGAACAAAGCGAGCAGCCCGCCCCAGCCGCCACGCCGCTCGTCCATCGTGTCGGGGTTGAGCGTCGCATCCTCGGTGAGCTTCGCGTAGAGTCCGCGCACCGAATAGCTGGTCTCGTACACCTCCCGCGCCCGCGCGCCCGGCAGCGAGGGCAAGAGATCGCGGTCTTCGGCGAAGAGCACGAAGACCAGGCGCATAAGGACCGTGAGAAGGCCCTCGTAGAGATGCTCGGGGCGAGTGGTGCTGAGCTCGCGCACCAGCGCCGGCTCGGCAGCATCAAGTCCGCGGAGCAGTTCATGCAGCGCGCCGAGGACCTGCTCGGCCAGCGCCGTCGAGACACGCGCCTGAGCATCCCGGCTTCGCTTCAACAAGGCTGGCAAGCGCCGGTCATCGCCATCGGAGAACAGCCGGAAGCGATCAAGCAGCAGCTTCAACCCGCCGAGCATCGGCCGGCCGGAGACGATTGCCATGGGCCGGATCGGGAAACTCTGGTGGCCCGAGGTTTCGCCGCGCGGTGCATAGATCAGGCGGAATTCGGGATAGGTGCGAACTTCTCCGTCCTTGCGCTCCTCGCGCTCGGAGATCAGCAGTCCGGCAAAAACGCCGGTATCGCGCAGCAGGCGTTCAAAACGCTGGTGAGGCGTGGCCTCCCAGCCATCGAGCGCATTGCGGCCATCGGGATCGACGCCGCGCGCTTCAATGCGCACCAGAAGCTGCCAACGGCGCTCGCCTTCGCCAAGCTCGGCGACCGCCCAAGTGGGGGCAAGCGTGGTGCCGTGTTCTGGCAAGGCCACAAGCAGTTCATCCGGGATCGGCGGACCGCCGGGAATGCCTGCAACGTGGCGAGCCTCCCAGCCGAGCACCTTTTCGACAAAGGCCCAGGGATCGGATAAGGCGGGCGTCGCCAGATCATCGCTGATGATTTCAGCAACCTCGCCCGTCTCGATCGCCGATTGCCGGGACGGGATGAGGCCGAGCTCCTTGAGCAGCGTGGGGGCGACGACAAGCCCGACGGGCGGGACATGGTCGAGCCATTCGAGATCCGGATCGCGATTGATGTCGATTGCCATCGCGCTCACCCCGAAACCGGCCAGAGATAGACCATGCCGACCGGTTCCAGGCGATGCGCCCGAACCTCGTAGGAACTTCGCAAGCGTTCCGGCTCGTCACGCAATTCTCGTTCGAGGCGTGTCAGTCGGCCTTCCCAGTGACGCCGATCGGCTTCGCGTTCGCGCCGCTCTTCCGGAACGAGATCGAGCGTTAGCTGATTTGGGTCGAAGTCCTTGGCCGCCTTGGCAATGCGCGAGCGCTGCTGATCTAGCAAGTCGGACAGCGAGCGCGCTTCCTCCTCGCCGCGCTTCTTCAATTGAGCCGTCACGGCGGTCAATCGCTCGGCAGCGATCTTCTCCAGGGTCGGAACCAGGTCCTCAATGTCCTTCTCAAGCATGGCCTGAACACGGGCGATGGCCGCGCCGGGGGCCTCGCGAGCATCGCGCAAGGCTTCCTCAAGCTGATTCAGTGTCTTCTCCTCGCCGCTTTCGCCCAGCGGCCGAAGCGGCTTACGGTCGCGATTGGACTCCGACCAGATTGCGGTGATCGGGATGACTTCCTCATGCAGGCGCGCGGCGCCTGCGCCGAACACCGCAAGGCGTCCCATCAACACCACGCGCGGCTGAGCACCGGAACCATAGATCACAGACAGGCGCGACAGTTTGGATTGGAAGCCTTGGCTTATGAATCGCGACAAGAGCCGCCGCACAAGCCGGTGCTCGAGATGCACTTGCACCACGTCCGAAGCGTCGCGGCCGTCGCTCAGGATCGGTGGCTGAAAGGCGATCGAGCGAATGGGGGCGTCGCGCCTCCAGTCCCCGAGGCGCTCGCCACGCTTGCGCGGCCGAACACGTAGATCATCGAATGCATCGTCCCATCCAGCATCCTTGGTGAAGGCCGGATCGCTTGGATCGAGTTTGAAGGTTTCCACCTTGCCCGCCAACGGCCCGCGCGCGCCGTTGAGGGCATAGCCAGCGCGCGACAGCGCCGCGGCAGCCACGCGTTGCAAGTCTTCGGGATCCACACCGACGCGTTCGCGCGACCGTTCAAGCGCGCTTTGCAGATCGGTCTGCTCCTTCAGCAAACGCTCGTGCCGGATGCGTTCGTCATCGTCCATCTCGGCGCGCGCGCGCCGCAGGCGTTCGGCGTCATTCTCCTCCTGTATTGCACGCGCAATGATAGCCCCTTGACCGCGCGCGATGCCGCCTTCTGCAAGCCTTTTGGCAATCCGGTCCTCGATGACCTGACCGACAGAGCCGAGCTGTTCGCGGATCGTCTCAGTCTTTCTAACCAGCGCCTCGAGGACGATGTCAGCCTCTCGCTGCTCATAGCGAAAATAGCGGCAAAAGACCTTCGGCGCTGGCTGGAGTTTTCGATCGATACGCCCGTTCCGCTGCTCAAGCCGCGATGGGTTCCAAGGGAGATCAAAGTGGATGAGGTCAGAGCAATAGGCTTGAAGGTTGATGCCTTCACGTGCCGCATCGGTGCAAATCAGAATGCGCAAGGGTTCGGCATCGGGGTCGGTGTTGAAGGCGCGCTTGACCTCTTCACGTCGATCCGACCCTGTCGCGCCAGTGAAAATGCCAATGCGGTCATCGGCAGGCTCTGTGCCCTCGATGGCCTCGCGGAGCCGTCTCTCAAGCCAGCGTCGCGTGTCTTCATATTCCGTGAAGATGATAAGACGCCGGCGGTTCCAGCTCTGGCCGGTCAGGAGATTGGCCTTGATCCAGTCAGTCAGCCAACGCACGCGGGCATCCGGCCGGGCTGCGGCTCGTTCCGCAATCGCCAGCATGGCGTCGACGGCCGCAAGTTCGGCGCGCAATTCGCCTTGGGCGGCGTCCGCGGCACCTAGGGCCGAGGCAGCTTCAGCGGTGGCATCCTCGTCAGCGTCGATGGATTTCTCGGCGCGATCATCATCCAGGCCAAGCTCGCTGTTGTCCTCGTTCGCAGGCCGGGCCACAAATGCTAGCGCCGCTGCAGCGACTGAACCTGCCGCCTCACCGTCCACCATGCGCTGTAGGGTCGCCCGGTGAACCTTCAGCGTTCGTGCAAATGCGGCGATCGACGACAGAAGGCGCTGCTGAAGTCCGACAAAGGCGAGCTTTGCAAGCGCCGCCTTCTGAGTCGACAAGCTGGCAATCCGCTTCATTCGTAACTCGCCATAGGCAGCAAGCTGCCGCGCCAAGTCGAGTTCGGGAGCTACTTCGGGTAAGCCGTCAATCCGAATGGCCTCGATGATGCGTTCGGGAAACGCCTCGCCCAAGCGCCGCAAGTCTGCCTTCAGGCGCCGCACCATGACCGGCTCGAGGTCCCTCGGTCGCACTTCGACGCCACGGGTGAAACGTTGAGGATCAAGCATCTCGAGCAAAGCCGAGAAACTGTTGGAATGGCCGTTGTGCGGAGTGGCGGTCAGGAACAGCCGATGCTCAAACCGTTCACCGAGCTCGCGAACGGCCTTAGTCAACTGGCTTGATATTGCATAACGCATCCCGGCCGCAGGAGCAGCGTGGTGTGCTTCATCAAGGATGAAGAGCGCTCTCGCTCGAAATTCGCCAAGGGCATCACGGAGGCCGGCGGCATAAACTTCGTCGGTGAGCAGGCGGTGAGAAACAATGAAGCGAGAACCGGTCGACCACGGATTGACAGAATAGCCGCGCAGGCGACGCATTTCACCAATCCGCTCGCGATCGATGATTTCGAACGAAAGGCCGAACTTGGCTTCGAGTTCATCCTTCCACTGAATCGTCATCGCAGGTGGCGCGGCAATGACGATGAAATCGATCCGGCGGCGCAGCAGCAGCTCCCGTGCGACCAGACCCGCCTCGACGGTCTTTCCCAGGCCCACGTCGTCCGCGATCAACAGATTCACGCGCGGAAGCCGCAACGCCTTGCGCAGGGGAAGAAGCTGATAAGCATCAAGCCGGATGCCAGCGCGAAAAGGTGCCTGCAAGAGATCGCGGTCAGCTGCCGTGGCAGACCGCCACCTTATTGCACGCAGATGGGCTGCCAGCACTTCGGCTCGGTCAGGAAGGCCTGCGCCAACATTCCGCCAGCCGCCCGTGTCGAGTTCTACGGCGCCAATTTCAGCGTTCCAAAGAATTTCAAGCTGTTCACCTTGAGCATCGTCAGATATGCAGGAAAGAAACAATGTCTGAAGCTCGGTCTCCTCGCCCTGGATCCTTTCAACCAGCCAGGGTCTGCCGCGAACTTCTACAAAACTGGCCGGTCCAATCATATTCTATTAGTCCCAAAGTTTGCGCTGACAGTATTGCGTCCGATATCAACCAAATATTGATTCCAGCTGTTTGAACCAATCATTGGTGCTCCGCCAGACGAGTACCTTCAAAGTGGACACTTGTCCCGTAGTTTTCCATTGTGCTTGAGCCTGGCGGCAATCTCAAGAAATTTGCCGTCTTCAACTTCTGCATCCCCAATTGAGCCCCAGCGCGACTTTGATAGCCCCGCGCTCAAGCCATGCTCGTGTGGCGGCATGGGTGACTCCATTAGTGACTGTCGAGCTTATGCGGGAGCCCGCGGGGATGATCTCCGACGTGAACCTCGCGGCACCTCACAAAGGGCCTCTCTGGCGGCCCTCGATCTCCAACAGGTTGTGACGGTCCGGAATTGATATTGCCGCTGGTGACCCTCTGAAGCCCTTGTGTGGCCTGTCCCTGCCCCGCCGCAACACTGGCGGTTCTTGTGGGCGGCTCAGCCGTTTCCCGAGCTATGAGCCTGACAGGACGCTCGTTTGGCCCTCCGAGATAACTACGGCATTTGCGTCGGATATAGGCAAATGGCTTCTTGACGATATTCAACCCCATAAAACCTATAAGTATCAATATCACGCGTGTTGGATGGTGAATTACGGCATTACGACAGGCTGCGGCAGGATAGGAGAAGGCAGCAGAGCGTGGGTGAAGGGTGGAGCAACTTAATCCGGGGTGAGTATGTCATAATGACATAATATATATATTATAATATATATCATTGTATTCACTCACTCTTCCCGCCTCCAATTACGTCAAAAAGTGCCATGACATTATCCTGTCGAAATTGACGTAATAGGTCTGAACCATCGCTACCAGCCTATGCGCTGGGAGCGTATCTTGCCCGGGCTATAAAAGGTTCGCATTCTGTCATCCTGCTCTGTGCGGCGACATTACTCTTTACACCAAAATTGATGGCGACGTTTGGGAGCAGTGAGACTTCCTTGCGGTTGCTGGAGCGGCATGGACCGGGGGCTTGGGCATGCTCGCAGGTCTCATGTGGGAATGACGTCTGTTCGGATCAATCCTATCCCAGTTGGTGGACCACTTCACGGGGGTACTCCAGTATTGCCTTCATGGCAGCTCCTTGAACCCAAATCGGCGCAGCGTATCAAACGTAGGATCAAACCTTGTCTCTGGTGGAACAAATATGGCCATGCCGTCGCGCCCACGAGTTAGCAGTACCCTATAGCTGTTCACGCGCAGTTGGTGGGGGTCGCGAGCTTTGCTTCTTGGTTGGGCTGGTGTAATCCAGCCTCCGTTCTGCCACAAGAGGTCCTCGTTCCATGCGACAATTGGAAAATCGAGCTCCAATCCTTGACAGGAAAACTCTGTCGCGACATCACGAAGTTGGCAGCAAGAGGAGGGACTGTCGGGCGGTTCATTATACCAGGCGCCTGGCCGGAAGCGGCGAGTGACGTCCCAACTATTGTTTATACCATACTGGATGCACGCCTTTCCTTTGGATGAGGCCAGAAATCCATAACGTTTGTCGAGTTCAGATTGGTAGCGTTCACGCACGTAACCGATCACGTCGTCTAGGTTTCGCGTGACGTAAGCATCAAAGCCTGCAGCTCGAACCTTCACGCCCAACGACTTGGCGGTCTCTTCATTTTGCAGCATACCCGCGATCCAAGCGTGTAGCTCACCGGCCAGGTGCGAGCGCAAACTTGTGGTCAGGTTAAGAGCGTCATTGGTCATCAACTGCATTGTAGGAAAAGTTGAAGCGATATGACCGGGACAGTGAACAGTCCATTGGCCTCCGCTGGCGGCAATCGCAGTGTTCCATTGAGCCAGTCCAGATTCTTCGCCGGTGTGGATCTCTTGGCCTTCACCTATTAAGCCAATCAGCATGGCCCATTTGGGCATGCGTTGCCCCAGCCGTATAAAATCTTCAGGTTCTGAGTTGTCATGACCGCGCTTCTCTTTAACTTTGGCTGAATCCCAAGCGCGCTGGGCTTCGTCAAATACCCAAATATGCTCATTGGGTAGCCGCTTCGCGACGCCACCGTACCTCTGGAGAAACCCATGCACGTCCTGTACAAAGGCATTACTTCCCAGGGCATGCTGCAGCACCTGCACCAAAGGTCCATTACCGGACAGAAATACGGCAGATCGATCATCAGCCCGGTCAATATGTTTGCTGCCATAAACGAATTGAAGCCCCACCAGTGTTTTGCCCGCACCAGGGACACCAGTCACCAGAGCCAGATGATGTTGGTGGTGTTTTTCCGCGTCAGCAGAAATTTGATTGAGAGCGGCCAAGGCTTGGGGAATACCGGCGCTGTTCGCGCGGCGAATTTGCGGAAGTGGTTGATGCTCAAAAATATCTCGTGCCGCACGCGTTAAGCTAGGCAGTGGGGCATAGTCGGCGGCAAGCCACACAACTGCATCCGGGCAAGTTGTGCCTTGCGGTGCCACAAGGCTGAGCAGCGTATTCGCGAGTCCCCCTGGCCCAGATACAATAACGTTGGCCAGTTTTTGTGAAGTATCTGTTTGCTTTGTCGGCACTAAAATTGCCAAAACTGGCAAGTTGTGTGAGGCGGCATGGTAGTGTTGAATATCGCGCGCATAGGCGGACGCCTGGTCAAGATCGGCCTGGCATACATCGGAGCGTTGTTTGAACTCCAAGACTAGGATAACGCCTGGTGCCAGGATCACTAAGTCAGGTCGCCGCCCCCGCTCACGTGGAAGCACAAACTCAAACACCAAAATCCAACTTGAAGCATCAGCACGCGCAGCAATCACCAGAGGCAGCACCTGTTGTAATACAGTAAAACAATCGGCCCATGCGCGAATTTGGCCGCTGCTCTCCGGCAACATGAGGGTCTGGGCAACGAAGTTATTGAGATGACCGCACCAAGCTTGACGGCTGGACTGCAGAAAGTCCCCCATTTCCCCCCACCAACCAGCGTTTTCATGGTTATGGTTGTTTTGCATCTGGTCAGTCCAAACAAGTCCAAACAAGCTGTAATCAAGTCAACAAATCTTGATGAGCATGCGCCAATGCGAACATATCCCCAATACCCTTTGATGGCTGGCGAGCAACATACCGCTAGTTGGCCGAAAGTGCGCTACGAGGTCCGCGTGGGGTCCGAAAACAGTCGCGCCAGCGGCACCAGTCTTGGCCGCATGCCCAAAACACTACACGATGGCGGACACACCTGCATGCTTTGAGTGAGGAAAACTGCCAAGAGGCTGGAACCTTCCAGCGTTGCCCTCCAAGACATCACGGGCGGTGAGGATGCCACATGACGGCATTCTACAAGCAAGGCTCGTTGGCGGCGTATACGGCGTAAAGCGACACCGTGGTTGCCAATTGGTTGCCAGAAAATACGAGGTCAAATGCACGAGTCTCAACAGCTCAAATTATGCCAAAATATCAAAGGTTTATGGCGCACCCGAAGGGATTCGAACCCCTGGCCTCTGCCTTCGGAGCTATGTGCATATTGGCTATCTATTTGATTTTGTTCAAGTGCCTGAAGCCCAAACACCGTGAACAGAACGGGAAGTTCACCGTATTATCCGGACATA
>SXGT01194845.1_pt1 | contig 16031 bp, 15 predicted proteins | sample 3176221 | NCBI WGS metagenome assembly SXGT01 (sample SAMN11356862, study PRJNA531348) | freshwater metagenome | isolation source: freshwater sample F1-120 | place: China: Fuxian Lake, Yuxi | collected 2017-12-25
GCCACACGCCGTGTGCCGTCGCTGTCCCCACGGCGCCGCGACGGCACACGGCGTGTGCCTACTACCAGTTGGGACGCGCACGAGCCTCAGCCGGGCGTGTCGTCCTGATTGGGCGACCCGCCGGGCGGCACCGTGGTGGCCTCCGACCCCTTGATCCCGTGGATCGCCTCGTACACCTCTTGCCGGTGAACGGCCACGTCCTTCGGTGCGTCGATGCCGAGCCGCACCTTGTCCCCGCGGATCTCGACGACCGTAATCACGATGTCGTTGTTGATCCGGATCGCCTCATTTTTTTTTCTGGACAGCACGAGCATTGGTGTCTATCTTTCCGTGAGTGAATCTGGGGTCGGTGGTGCGAACACCGGCCGATGCTCCTTTCTTCCGGCGGCGAATCCACACGCCCCCGCGAGAGCTGCCGACGGACGATCTTCCGAACGTCACTCGCGCTCTCAGCGCACGGACGGGTTGCGGAAGGCGCGTGTGCCGCCACCTTTCTTGGCGCGGACGATCAGCGCTCTCTCGTTTCATCTTCCACTGTAAAAGCGGTCAAGTTGTGCCGTCAAGGAGCAATCCGACCAGAAATGCGCTTTTTCCCAATTTTTCGGTTGACGCCCACTCTACGATGTGAACTTCGCGAGTTTTGAATCAAGTTTTCGCGCCCTCGCGCTGGCGGGCAGCGGTCCGCTCGGTGAACGGACACTTACCCACGGGCCATCGGTGGTCCCGCTGGAGCAGCTTCACGAAATGTGCAGCAGCACAGCGAGCCGCGGCCGCAAGGGAGCGGGCCACATCCACCCCTCCCTTGCGGTCGCGGCTCGCCGATACACGCGACCCCCGTTCATTCTTGAAACCGCTCTACCCGTTCCACTCGTTCTGTCGGTCGCGCCGCGCGCTGACGCGCCGCCCGCGCAGCCGCGCGCCGTTGAGCGACTCGATCACGTGGTCGGCCGCGTCTTCGGGCACCTCGACGATGGAAAACCGCTCGGTGATCTCGATCCCGCGGATCTCGCGGCCGGGCAACCCCGACTCGTTGGCGATGGCCCCGACCAGATCGCGCGGGGCGATGCCGGCCTCGCGGCCCGCGCTGATGAAGATGCGGGCCACGCGCGGGCCGGACGCGCGGGCGCTGTTGGTCCCGCGACCGGGCGCGCGCCCGTTGCCGCGGGCCGGTTGCGCGACCGGAATGTCCGGGCCGTCGTCGGTCTTCCCGGCCCGCGCCGCGTGCGCGAGCTTCAGCGCGGCCAGCGCGATGTCGCCCGCCGTGAGGTCGGTGCCCAGGGAGTCGAGCATCGCCTTGTACTGGTCGAGTCCGCCCTCGGTCACCGCCGCGCGGACCGCCGCAGCCGTGCGCGCGAGCCGCGACGCCCGCAGGTCCGCGGCGGTCGGCACGCGGGCGAACTCGATCCGCTGACCGGTCGCCCGCTCGATGGCCCGCAGCATCCCCTGCTCGTGCGGTTCGGCGACGGTCAGCGCCACGCCCTCGCGCCCGGCCCGGCCGACGCGCCCGATCCGGTGGATGTACGCCTCCGGGTCGGGCGGCAGTTGGTAGTTGACCACGTGCGTCAGGTGCTCGACGTCCAGCCCGCGCGCGGCCACGTCCGTTGCTACCAGCAGGTCGGCGTTGCCCGACCGGAACTGCCGCATCACGCGGTCGCGCTGCTCCTGCATCATCCCGCCGTGCAGCGCCTCCGGGCGGTAGCCGCGCGCGGCGAGTGCCTCGGTCAGTTGATCGACTTCCGAGCGGGTCTTGCAGAAGATCAGCGCCGCGGTCGGGGCTTCCGCGTCGAGCACGCGCCCGAGCGCAGCCAACTTGTGCTGGCGCGACACGAGGTACGCGGTCTGGCGCACGCGCGGGGCTTCGCCGGCGGCGACCGCCTCGCGCGCGACCGAGATTTCGACCGCGTCTTTCAGGTGGCGACCGGCGATGGCCCGGATGCGCGGCGGCATGGTGGCCGAGAACAGCGCCGTCTGCCGGGTCGCCGGGGTCGCGGTCAGCAGCGCCTCGATGTCTCCACCGCGGGGGCTGGCGCCACTGCGGGTGTCGGTACGGCAGCGGGCGCCTCCCAGGTGATGGCGGCAACCTGGCCCTGGCGGGCGAGGTCGGCGGCCTGGCCGAGCACGCGCGCGGCCTCCTGCGGGGCGTGGAAGCCCATGCTGTTCTCGGCGGCGATGAAGTCCAGGCGCCACTGCGCCTTGCGTTGGAGCTCGAGCGCCGGCGCGAGCTGGGCGTCGGTGGCGCCGGCGGCCTTGGCGGCGAGGATGGCGTCGAGCTGATCCATCAACGCGTCGGCCGCGCCCTGCATGAGCTGGTGGTTGCGGCCCTGGATCACGTCGACGCGGGCGAGGATCTCGTCCTCCTCGAAGTGGTGGCAGGTCTGGCAGGCGCGGTTGACGTTCAACAGCGGGCTGCGCACCCAGTGGTCGCTGATCTTGCTGGCGCCGTCGCGCATGTAGGGCATGTGACAGTCGGCGCACGCGACGCCGCTGCGGGCGTGCACGCCCTGGCTCCAGAGCTCGAACTCGGGGTGCTGCGCCTTGAGGATCGGCGCGCCCGTCTCCTTGTGCTTGTAGTCGTAGAATCGTTCGCCGTCGGCGAAGGTGGTCGCGTCCCAGTGCTCCTCGGTCGCTTCGACGGTCAGGCCCTCGCTCCACGGGAAGGTGAGCTTCTGCTTGGTGGAGCAGTAGTACTCCACGTGGCATTGGCCACACACGTACGAGCGCATCTCGGTGCGCGTGGCGTCGGTGTTGGGATCGTAGGGCGTCTCGCGCTTCCCTTCGCGCCAACGCTCGATCGACGGCATCGCCACGACCTCGCCGTCGCCGGCCGCGAGCGCCTGGATGCCCTGGACGAAGCCGGGCCGGGTGACCCGCAGCGCCATCGACTCCGGATCGTGACAGTCGACACACGACACGGGGTGGGCGTTGCCGCTCTCGTGCAGCATCTTGCTCGTGTCGGCGTACGACATGGTGTAGGTCTTCTCGAACCCGGCGGTGGCGTCACCGTCGCCGAGCTGACGGTACAGGGGCATCACCGACGCATGACAGTGCAGGCACGACCCGGTCTGCGGCTTGGTCTGCCGTTCGGTCTCTTCCTGGTCGGTCAGCATGTAGGCGTGGCCGCGCCGATCGCGGTAGTCGATGGAGAACGCGTACCCGAGGAACATGCGCTTGAGCCACGGGTCACGCTCGATCTTCTCGTCGGGGAGCGCTTCGCTACCCCCGTGGCCGCCGAACCGGGTCCGGGTGGCCTGCGCGGTGAGCTTGTACAGGTCGTACTGCTTGGGCCAGTTCTTGCCCCACACCGCCGGATCGGTGGTGTCCTCGGTCACCTCGGCCACGCGCACGAAGGGGGTGCGCTCCTCCATCTTGTGTTCGTTCACGTTGAGCAGCAGCGCGGCGACGCCGCCGGTGCCGGCCGCGACGACCGCGGTCACCGCGACGTAGGGCCAGGTCTTCTGGGTGGTCATGGGAGCTCCTGGAGCGGGTCGCCCCGCAGCGGTCCTCCGAGGCCGACGGTCTCGCCGTGGCCCACGGCGACGTGGCAGCTCACGCACACGGGCGCGCCTTGGATCGCGCTGGCGTCGTGGAGCAGGTCGCCGTGGCAACGTTCGCAGTTGGCCTGGAGGATCTTTGCGTTGGGGGGGGTGATGAGGATCGGTTCGGGGAAGTCCTGCAGCGTGAACGCCTTGGAGTGGAACCAGCCGTTGCGGGCCTTGGCGACGTACTTCTGCGGGAAGGTGGCGGGGAGGTGGCAGTCGACGCACGTGGCGACGGTGTGGTGCGACGACTTCTGCCAGGCGTCGTACTGCGGGCGCATGATGTGACAGTTGACGCACGCCTTGGGGTCTTCGCTCAAGTACGAGAGCCCCTCGGCGTAGTCGAACGTGGCCCCGCCGAGCCCGGCGAGGAGCCCGAAGGCGGCGGCGGCGATGGCGGGAGCGGTACGCATTCGAGCACCAACGGCATAGCGAGCAAGGACTGTGCCAACCAGGGAATCGCGAACTTTCTTGATTCTCATATCGTGAGATGTGCGATGTCGCACATTTGCGGTGTGGGCGCGTGCACATCGTCAAAAACATATAGGACCGTGGTGTTTGCAGTAATCAGCGGACTTTTCCATCCGAGAATCGTCGCCTCTGGACGCGGCACGACAGTTGCACCGTCGGGGCCAGAGCCCAACGCCATGGAGGCCCGATGCTCACTCCCCTCTCCCTCCTGCTCGCCCCTTCCTTCGCCCTGGCCGAGGATGCCCCGCCGGCGCTCGGTGTACACGCCCAGGTGCGCCCCCGCGTGGAGTTCTCCACCGGCAAGGACGGCGCGCCCGGCGCCGAGGTGTTCGCCGTCTCCCAGCGTGCGCGGCTCGGTGTCCACGCCAACCTCCCGCACTTCGGCCTGAAGGCCACCTTCCAGGACGTGCGGATGTGGGGGTCGGAGGCCAACACGCTGACCGACTTCACTGGCGACACCATGGACCTGCACGAAGGCTGGGCCCAGTGGAAGCCGTCCGAGAAGTTCAGCATCAAGCTGGGCCGCCAGGAGATCGCCCTGCACGAGCAGCGCCTGGTGGGCGCGGTGGACTGGACGCAGCAGGGCCGCGCGTTCGACGCGGCCACGATCGCGGCGGCGGCCGGCATGTTCAGCACCGACCTCGGGGTCGCGGTGCTCGCCGACAAGGACTCGGTGGTCAACCCCAACAACGCGGTCACCGGGTTCGTCCGCGCGGGGGTGGCGCCGGGCAAGAACACCGTCGCCGACGTGGTGGCGGTGGTGGACCACGACGAGACGCTCGACATGCTGCGGGCCACCGGCGGGGTGTACGCTCAGCTCGGCGCGGGCGCGCTCTCCGGGCGGGTGGAGGCCTATGGCCAGGTCGGGAACGTGGGCGACGCCGAGCTCCAGGCGGGCATGGTCGGCGTTCGTGGCACGTGGGCCCCCGAGGGGGGCGTGGAGCCGAGCGTGACGGTGTGGTACGACCTGCTCAGCGGCGACGACGACGCCACCGACGGCAAGAACACCGCGTTCAACACCCTGTACGCCACCAATCACAAGTTCTACGGCCTCATGGACGTGATGCTGTTCACCACCGGCGGCGCGGTCGACGGGCAGGGGCTGCACGACGGCGCACTCAAGCTCGGGGTGAAGCCGGTCAAGGGCCTGAACCTGAACCTCGACGCGCACGTCTTCGCCGCCGCGGCCCCGGTCGCCGACACGATGCTCGGCCAGGAGGTCGATCTCTGGGCCGGCGGAAAGGTCGGTGGCAAGCTGCACGTCAGCGGTGGGGCCTCGTGCCTGTTGTGGACCGCGGACAAGGACCCCGACGCCTGGGTGTGGCTGCAGACCTCGCTCGAGCTGTAGCCGAGCGCCGCCCCGGCCAGCGGCGCCCCGGCCCGCCCGGTGATAGACGCCCGCCCCCCCGGGTGACCCGTGATCGTCGTCGAGAACGTCTCCAAGAGTTTTGGCGGGCGAAAGCTGTTCGAAGAGGTCAACACCTCGTTCGGTCCCGGCAAGCGCTTCGGCCTGACCGGGCCCAACGGCGCCGGCAAGTCCACGTTCATGAAGATCCTGATCGGGGACCTCGACCCCGACACCGGGCGCGTGATCCGGCCGAAGCGACTCGGCATCCTGCGCCAGGACCACACGTTGTACGACCACATGCGCGTGGTCGACGTCGTCATCTGTGGCAACCCGCGGCTGTGGGAGGCGATGCAGCGCAAGGACGAGCTCTTGCTGAAGTCCGACCACTCCGAGGAGGAGGGCATGGAGCTGGGCGAGCTCGAGTGCGTGGTCGCCGAAGAGGACGGCTACAGCGCCGAGGCCGACGCCGCCGTGCTGCTCGAGGGGTTGGGCATCCCTCAACAGAGCCAGGAGCGGCCGCTGAGCGAGCTCAAGGGCGGCTTCAAGTTGCGGGTGCTCCTCGCACAGGCGCTGTTCGGGCGGCCCCAGGCGCTGCTCCTGGACGACCCGACCAACCCCCTCGACCTCGAGTCGATCGAGTGGCTCGAGGAGTTCCTCCACTCCTACGACGGCGTGCTCGTCGTCATCAGCCACGACCGGCACTTCCTCAACTCGGTGTGCACCCACATCTCCGACATCGACTACGAGACCATCATCCAGTACACCGGCAACTACGACGACATGGTGCGGGCCAAGGCCCAGGTGCGCGGCCAGGTCGAGCAGTCCAACGCCAAGAAGATGGAGAAGATCAAGCAGCTCCAGGACTTCATCCAGCGCTTCGCGGCCGGCACGCGGTCCACCCAGGCCGCCAGCCGCAAGAAGGAGCTCCAGCGCCTGCGGCCGGACGAGATCAAGCGCAGCAACATCCAGCGGCCGTTCATCAAGTTCGAGTTCGACAAGCCCGGTGGTCGCGACGTCCTCGAGGTCCACAAGCTGGCCTGCGGCTACAACGGCACGGCGCTCTTCAAGGGGCTGCACCTCGCGGTGAGTCGCGGCGACAAGGTCGCGATCATCGGCCGCAACGGGGTCGGCAAGACCACGCTCATCGAGACGCTGATGGGCAAGATCCCCGCGGTCCAGGGCAACATCAAGTGGGGCCACGAGGTCGACCTCGGGTACTTCCCGCAGGAGCACGAGGGGCTCATTCCTCCGGGCCACAAGATCTTCGACTGGATGTTCGAGCAGAAGCCCGCGGCGGGCAAGGAAGGCGTCCGCAGCGTGCTCGGGCGTATGCTCTTCTCCGGCGAAGACGGCGACAAGCCCACCGCCACCCTGTCCGGCGGCGAGCGTGTGCGGGCCATCCTCTCGCGCCTGATGCTGTTGCGTCACAACACGCTGATCCTCGACGAGCCCACCAACCACATGGACCTCGAGGCCATCTCGTCGCTGCGCGACGGCATCCAGACGTTCGCCGGCACGTGCATCTTCGTGACGCACGACCGCGACCTCATCGAGTCGGTGGCCAACAAGATCGTGGCGGTGGAGCCGGGGCACATCGACGTGTTCCCGGGCGGGTGGTCGGAGTACCGCAAGGCCCGGCAGAAGGACTGACGTGCCCGGCGCCTGGCGCATCGTCGCGTCCGTCCCGACGCCCGAGGGCGCGCTCGAGCTGCGCGAGCGCAAGGGCAATTTCCTGATCCAGGTGGGCGGGCGCGTGCTGATGAACAGCATGGCGCGGCGCTCGGAGGAGGAGTTGGCGCGACTCGCGCTCGCAGGGGTGCACGCCCCCGCCGCCCGCGTGCTCGTGGGCGGGCTCGGCATGGGGTACACGCTGCGCGCGGCCCTGGACTGCCTCGGCCCTGGCGCCGAGGTCGAGGTCGCGGAGCTCAACCCGGTGGTGGTCGAGTGGTGTCGGGGCCCGCTCGGGCCGCTCACCCGGCAGGTCGTGGACGATCCGCGGGTGCGCCTACATATCGGCGACGTCGCTGCGCGTATCGCACACACTCCGGCGGGCCGGTTGGACGCGATCGTGCTCGATCTCTACGAGGGGCCCCACGCCGCCACCCAAGCCAACTCCGACCCGTTGTGGGGGAGTGCGGCGCTCTCCCGATGCCGCGCGGCGCTGCGTCCCGGCGGGGGGCTCGCGATCTGGGGCGAACGCCCCGACCGCGGCTTCGAACGTCGGCTGAGCCAGGCTGGCTTCGTGGTGCGCACCCACGCGCTCGCCGGCGGAGCAGGCTGGGACCACGTGGTGTACGTCGGCACCCGGACCTGAGGCCGGGGGGGCGGTGCGCCGCGACCGACCGCTCCGAGCGGCGGGGGCGGGCGCGCACCGCGGCGCGATGGCCGACGGGGACTGCCGCCGTCCGGTGGGTCGCGGGACATCGCCCACGAGCTGCGCAGACTGGGACATCGGCGCCCCAGGTGGGGCGTGCGTGCCCCAACACAAGCTCACGAAGTTCCTTGTAAAAGGGGGCGGGCTCGGGTAGCATCGTGCGTTCGTCGAGGTGCGCGTGGTTCGATCGGGACTGGTGGCTCTGGTGCTGGCGGGGTGTACCTTCGGGAGCACCGGCGGGGGGTCGGACGACCCGACCACGCTCATCTCGTGGAAGGACGAGGACGAGGACACGATCCTCGACCTCGACGAAGGCTACGTCGATCCGGCACAGGTCGGCGGCGACACCGCCGAGGGCCCGTTGGAGTCCACCGACACCGACGAGGACGAGACGCCCGACTACCAGGACCTCGACGCCGACGACGACGGCATCGAGGATTACCTGGAAGCGGGCGACGAGGACGTGGTGACGCTCCCCTGGGACAGCGACCTGGACGGTACGCCCGACTTCCGCGACCTCGACAGCGACGACAACTGCATCGACGACGGCGACGAGGGCTCCAAGGACCCCGACGACGACGGCGTGCGCAACTTCGCCGACCTCGACGACGACGGCGACGGAATCCTCGACACCACCGAGATCGGCGACGACTGCGCGGTGCTCGACTCCGACGCCGACGAAACGCCGGACTACCGTGACGACGACAGCGACGGCGACGGCGCGAGCGACGCCACCGAGGCCGGCACCAGCGCCTGGGAGACCGAGCCGCGCGACCTCGATGGCGACGGCGTGCCCGACTCCCTCGACGACGACAGCGACGGCGACGGGTTCTCCGACAGCACCGAGGCCGGTGGTGGCGACGCGGCGCGCGACACCGACGGCGACGGCATGTGGGACGGGGCCGACCTCGACGCCGACGGCGACGGCATCCCCGACGCGGAAGAGGCCAGCCACGGCACCGAGCGCCTCGACCCCGACAGCGACGACGACGGCTTCACCGACGGCGCCGAGGTGGCCGCGGGCACGCTGCCCAACGACGAGACCAGCGTGATCGAGGGCATCTACGTCACGGTCGAGGAGCGCACCAACGTCGAGGAGAACTTCGAGTTCACCCTGAGCGTGAGCCAGGGCGACATCGGCTTCCTGCTCGACACCACCTGCTCGATGTCGAGCACGCTCAGCTCCATGGCGAGCCAGTTCTCCCAGATCGTGAGCGAGGTCGAGGCCCAGGTTCCCGACGCGCAGTACGCGGTGGCCACGTTCGACGACTACAACTACGGGTCGTACGGCACCAGCGGCGACAAGATCTACGACCTGGTCCAGCCGCTCACCACGAGCACCTCGTCGGTGCAGAGCGCGTTGTCGAGCCTCTCGGTGCACAACGGCGTCGACGGGCCCGAAGGCGCGATGGAGGCGCTGTACCAGGCGCTCAGCGGCGCCGGGTACGACATGAGCTGCAACCACAGCTACGACGCGTCCAAGGACGTCCGGCCGTTCATCGCGTCCGGGGCCGACCCGTTCAACGGCGGGGGCGGGCAGAACTACAACTCGGGCGTGCCGGGTATCGGCACCGGCGGGGGCATGGGCTTCCGGCCCTACGCGCTGCCGGTCATCGTGTACGTGACCGACAACTACATGCGCGACCCGGAGAACGGCTACGGGTCGCCGGGTGGTTGCCCGGGCGACGCCGGCCAGAGCGACGTGGTGTCCGCGGCGGGCTCGCTCAACGCCACGCTGATCGGCATCTCGGTGTCGGGAAGCACGCCGGTCGCGCAGATGAACACGCTCGCCAACCAGACGGGAAGCCTCGCCGACACCGACGGCGACGGCGCGGCCGACGACAAGCTGGTGTTCCAGTGGTCGGGCAACGCCTCGGCGTTGCGGACGACCATCGTGAGCGCCATCACCGACCTCGTCGACAGCGTGCAGTTCTCGAAGATCACGCTCCAGGTCGACGGTGACACCCACGGATTCGTGAAGTCGATCGACCCCGAAGAATACACGCTCTCCTCCAGCGCCAATGGCCAGGTCATCGACTTCGACCTGACGTTCCGTGGGGCGGTCGCGGCGGCCGACACCGACCAGACCTACAAGCTCACCCTCAACGTCCTGGGCGACGGCACCGTCCTCCTCGACACGTTGGACATCTACGTCCTGGTCCCCGGGAGGTCCTACTGATGCGCACCCCCCTCCTCTTCGGCGTGCTGCTGCTCGCCGCCTGCGAGAACGAGAGCAACCTCGCCCGGGTGCCCGACATGTACGGGCACGGCGAAGGTGTAATCAGCGGGCGCGTCTGCGACCCGGAGCGCTTCGTGTGGCTCGAAGGCGCCACCGTGTACCTGCACGTGATCGACAGCTCGGGCGAGCTGCGCGACACCCGGAAGACCACCTCCGACGAGGACGGGTACTGGACACTCGACGACCTCGCGAGCGGCACCTACACCGTGTACGTGCAGTACGGCTCCACCACCGTCGACATGTTCGACGCCAAGGTGGTCGAAGGCCGCGAAACCGAGGTTCCCGAAGGTGCGTGCTCGGGTTCGGCCGACGTCGAGGTGGCCGTCGTCACCGGCGACTTCGACGATTTCGACGCAGTGCTCGGCGCCACTGGCATCAGCGGCGCGCACGACATCGACGGGCAGACCGGCGCCGAGCTGCTGCAATTCCTCGAGAACCCGGAGGAGATGGCGCGGTACGACGCCATCTTCTTCGCCGGTGGCCACCTCGAGGACGGCATCTTCTACTCGAGCGACGGCAGCGACGACGCGACGGTGGCGACCGTGAAGGAGAACCTCAAGGCCTACGTGTCCGACGGTGGCGTCGTCTTCGCGAGCGACTGGAGCTACGACGTGGTCGAGGAGACGTGGCCCGGCCAGATCGAGTTCCTGGGCGGAGGCGACCCCGACAGCGCCCAGCTCGGCGAGCCGGAGCTGTTGGTGGCCGACGTGACCAACAGCAACCTCGAGGAGGCCCTGGGCAAGGAGACGGTGAAGATGGACCACGACCTCGACGCGTGGCCGGTGGTCGACACCGTCGGCGACGAAGCGCGGGTGTTCCTCAGCGCCGACGCCACCTGGCGGCAGGGCATGGACACCGCGGTCGAGAAGAACTCGCCGCTGTTGGTGGAGTTCGAGTCCGGGAAGGGCCGGGTGGTCTTCACCTCGTTCCGCATGAGCGCCAACATCGACGGCCCGCGGCTGCCGGTGATCCAGTGGCTCATGGAGCGCGAGCTGGGCGACTAGCGCGGCGGCAGCGTGCTCCTGGAGCTGTTCTCGGGCATCGGCGCGGCCGGCCTCGCGTGGGGCGGGCCGGTCGCGGCGGCGGTGGATCAGAACCCGCACGCCAACACCACCTACGCCCTGAACCACGGCCTTCGTCCGAAGGCCTGGAACCTGGAGGCCGTCTCGGCGGCGCAGCTCGCGGCCTTCGGGGCCACACGGTGGTGGATGTCGCCGCCGTGCCAACCGTACACCGTGCGCGGGGCCAGGCGCGACCTGGATGACCCCCGCGCGCGGCCACTTTTGCGGTTGTTGCCGATCCTCGCCGAGCTGCGGCCTCCCGTGGTCGCCATGGAGAACGTGCCGGGGTTCGTCGTGTCGGCGATGCGGGGGGAGCTCCGCGCGACGCTCATCGGCGCCGGGTACACCCTGCACGAACGCCTGGCGTGCCCGACGGCGCTCGGGGTGCCGATGCGCCGGCAGCGGTACTACCTGACCGCGCGCCTGCGCGGCGACGGTCGACACCGCAGCGAGCTCGGCGGGAGCGCCCCGATCGCGCCCCTTCGCCCGCTGGGGGGCTACCTCGACGCGGCGCCCGATCCCGGCGCGTACCTGCCGGAGGCGACGGTGCGGGGGTACGGACACTCGGCCCACATCGTGGACGCCGACGACCCGGCGGCGGTCGCCACGTGCTTCACGTCGGCGTACGGGCGGTCGCCGGTGCGTGCCGGGAGCTACGTGCGCGACGCCGGCGGCGTGCGGACGTTCTCGCCCGAGGAAATCCTGCGACTTCTCGGCTTTCCCGGGTCGTTCCACTTTCCGGAGGTCCTGCCGCGCTCGGTCCGGTTCGACCTCGCGGGGAACAGCCTGAGCCTCGACGCGGTGCGCGCTGCGCTCGCGGAGGCTTGACTTTCGGGCTTCGATCGGTAAGAGCCCGGCCGCTTCGAGGATCCACCATGCTGTCGCTGCTCCCTCTCCTGCTCATCGGCTGCGAGCCGCCGCCCCCGCCCGTTCCCGGCACCATCGAGCGCACGGGCGAGGTGGTCAAGGTCGTCAACGGCCAGAACGTGACCCAGGGCATGATCGACGCCCAGCTCGAGCAGCTCCCCGCCAACGTGCGGGACGGCCTCGTGGCGCGCGGTCAGCTCGACAAGGTCAAGGAGCAGGTCGTCATCGGCGAGCTCTTGTACCAAGAGGCGCTCAAGCAGAAGCTCCACGAAGACGCCAAGGTCAAGGCGGGCATCGCCCTGGCCGAGCGCAACGCGCTCGCCACGGCGCTCTTGGAGAAGACGATCGCCGCCCGCTCCACGGACGACGCGATCAAGAAGTACTACGACGACCACGCGGTCGCGTTCGCGCGCCCCCAGGTCAAGGCCCGCCACATCCTGATCAAGGACAAGGCCGAGGCCGAAGCCATCCTCGCCGACGTCAAGGCCGACCCGACGAAGTTCGCGGCCCTCGCCACCGAGAAGAGCGTGGACAAGGGCTCCGCCAAGGAAGGCGGGGAGCTGGGTTGGTTCGAGAAGGGCCGCATGGTGCCCGAGTTCGCCGAGGCGGCGTTCGCCGGCAACAAGGGCGACATCGTGGGCCTGGTCGAGACCAAGTTCGGCTTCCACATCATCGAGATCGAGGACAAGCGCGAGTCCGTCCCGGTCGACGAGGTGAAGGACAAGATCAAGGAGCAGCTCCGCAACGAGATCCTCGAGGCGTACATCGAGGAGCTCAAGAAGGGCGCCACCATGACCGACCCCGGCGCGGCCGCCACCGGCGCCACCGTGACCGAGCCCGCGGCCGGCGCCGCCCCGGCCGGTGAGGCCCCGGCCGCGCCCGCCGGCGGCGACGCGCCGAAGTAGCCCCGAGGGTCGGCGTGCCCACCATCGTCATCCTCGGCGCCTCCTCCGGGTTCGGTGCCGCGGCGGCGCGGGCGTTTGCGCGCGCCGGCTACGACATCGTCGGGGTGCACCTCGATCGGCGGGCGGCGCAGCCCCAGGTCGATGCGCTGGTGGCCGAGCTCGAGGCGTGCGGGCGCGCGGTGCACTTCTTCAACCAGAACGCCGCCGACGACGCCTCCCGCGCCGAGATCGTGGCCCAGGTCGTGCAACGGTGCGGTCCGGGCGGCGTGCACGGGCTGCTGCACAGCCTGGCCTTCGGGTCCCTGGCGCCGTTCGTCGGCGGCCGCCAGGTCACGCGGAAGCAGCTCGAGATGACGCTCGACGTCATGGGCAGCTCGCTGGTGTACTGGGCCCAGGACCTCGTGGCGGCCGGGTGTCTCGCCGACGGCGGGCGCGTCTGGGCGATGACGAGCGCCGGCTCGCACATGGTGTGGCCCGGCTACGGCCCGGTCAGCGCCGCCAAGGCGGTCCTCGAAGCGGCCTGTCGGCAGCTCGCGGTCGAGCTGGCACCGCGCGGGATCACGACCAACGCCATCCTGGCCGGCGTCACCGACACCCCCGCGCTCCGCAAGATCCCGGGTCACGAGAAGCTGGTGGCCAGCGCGCTGGCGCGGAACCCCGGCGGCCGGCTCACCACGCCGGAGGACGTCGCCGACGCCCTGGTGCTGCTCGCCGGCCCCGGCGCGCGGTGGATCAACGGCAACGTGCTGCGCGTCGACGGCGGTGAGGATGTGTCGGGATGATGTGGGTGCTCCTGTACGGCTGCGGCGGCGACGTCATCAACCACGGCAACGGCGGGCCGCGACCGGGCGACACCGACGCGGGCGACACCGACGGGGGCGACACCGACACCGGCGAGGACACCGCGCTGCCGGAGGTCACCGCCGCCGAGCTGGTGGCGCGCGTCCGCGCCGACGGTGCGCAGGCGATGAGCGACCTCGCGGGCGAGGTCGGGTGGCCGGCGGCCACCGTCGACGGACTGCTGGTGGTCCGCCGCGGCGGCGGCACCTGGCAGGTGGCCGGGGACTTCGACGGGTGGGCGGGCCAGGACATGTCCTGTGGCGACGGCTTGTGCTGGGCGCTGATCGGCGCCACCGACGGCGGCTACAAGTTCACCGACGGCAGCGCCTGGGAGGCCGACGCGTGGTCCCGGCGGTACCGCTACGACGAGTTCGGCGAGCTGAGCCTGGTGGCGTCGGCCGATGCACACCTGGAGCGGCACTTCGCGGTCGGTGACGACACGATGGAGGCGCGCAACGTGCGGGTGCTGGTGCCCGCCGGCGAAGCCACGCACGTCCTCTACGCGCAGGACGGCCAGAACCTGTTCGATCCCGAAGCGATGTGGGGAGGGTGGCGGCTCCAGGACACCGCGCCCGACGGCGTGATGATCGTCGGTATCGACAACACGGTGGCGCGCATGGAGGAGTACACCCACGTCGCCGACACACTCGACGGGGTGGCCTACGGCGGCCAGGGCGACGCCTACGTCGACTTCGTGCAGGACACGGTGCGGCCGTTGGTCGCCACCACCTACGGCGAGCCCGCCGTGGTCGGGGTGATGGGGAGCTCGCTCGGCGGCCTCATCTCGGTCCACGCCGCGCTCCGACACCCGGGCGAGTACCGGTTCGCGGCGAGCTTGTCGGGGACGATGGGGTGGGGCAGCATCGAGCAGCACAACCCCACGATGATCGAACGATACGCGGCCGCCGGGCACGGGACCACGGCCCTGTACCTCGACTCCGGCGGTAGCTACACCGACTGCGCCGACGCCGACGGCGACGGGGTCCACGACGACGACCTGGGCAGCAGTGACAACTACTGCGAGAACGCCCAGCTGCGCGACGTGCTGGCGGCGGGCGGCTACACCTACGACGTGGACCTGTGGCACTGGTGGGAGGCGGGCGCGGCGCACAACGAGGCCGCCTGGGCGGACCGGGTGTCGCGCCCGTTGTCGATCTTCGTGGCGCTGCACTGAGCGGGCTGGGCCTGTGCGCGGCGGTACAGGCGGAGCTGGGCCCGCTGCCGGGGGTTGCGCTGGGGGTGGGCCCGCTCGCGGCCGGGGTGGCGGCGGCCCGTTGGCTTGATCGAGCAAGACCGAAGGCTGTATTATTGCTCGGAAGTGCCGGCGCGTACGCAGGGGGTCCCCCGGTCGGCGCGGTCGTCGCCGCCGGACGGTTGGGGCTCGGGTACGCGGCGGTCGGCCTGGGGGTGGGGTACGCGCCGCTGGCGCCCGGGCCGCTCCAGGCCGATGCGGGGCTCGCCGCGGCGCTGGCGCTGCCGGCGGTTCCGGTGCTCACGGTCGCGGCGATCACCACCGACCCTGTCCTGGCGACGTACTTCGGCGCCGACTGGGCGGTGGAGCACATGGAGGCGTACGCCGTGGCCTATGCCTGCGCCCAGGCGGGGGTGCCGTTCGCCGCCGTCCTGGGCATCACCAACCGAGTGGGCCCGGGCGCCCACGCCGAGTGGTTGGTTCACCGCGATGCGGTCCACGCCGCGGTCCAGGCGGTCGCGGCGCGCCTCGTCGCGGGTTACCCGCCGGCCCCATGAACCCCACGATTCCTCGCGAACAGGTCCACCAGTGGTCGGAAGAGTGCGCGGCCCAGGGCCTCGCGTTCCAGTCGGTCGCCCGCCGCATCCTCGAGGACCAGGCGCGCCTGTCCCGCTTCTTCAAGGCCAACATCCCGACGATGCCCGGTCAGTCCGGCGAGGTGTCGTTGTACCTGCTGTCGGTGGTGGTCCGCATCTACGAACGCGCCGGGGGCCACCTCGGTCGCATCGGCACCAAGGAGATCGACGCCGCGACGCGCAAGATCCAGGGGTACGCGGCCCTGTTGATGCCGGCCGACGGGGGCTTCCCCAACCGCGTGCGCAACGTGGACGAGCGGTCGCAGCCCCACATCCTCGACGAAGCGCTCCATGCGCTCTTCGAGCGTGAAGAGAAGAAGGAGGGCGAGGTCGAGATGCCGCCCGAGCAGGCGGCGCTCGTCTTCCTGATGTTGTGGGCCGCGACCGAGGCGTGCAACCTCGCGTGGCAGCCGCCCAAGCAGGTGGAGTGGTCGGCCTGACATGGGGCTGCGGGACGCGCTGAAGGCCAAGGTGAAGGCGGCGCTTTTCGGTGCGTCCGGGCCGAGCCCTGCCGGGTCCGCGGCCGCTCCGCCGGCCGCCGCTCCGCCGGCCGCCGCTCCGGC
>SXGT01183821.1_pt1 | contig 16029 bp, 5 predicted proteins | sample 3176221 | NCBI WGS metagenome assembly SXGT01 (sample SAMN11356862, study PRJNA531348) | freshwater metagenome | isolation source: freshwater sample F1-120 | place: China: Fuxian Lake, Yuxi | collected 2017-12-25
ATCCCACAGCGCGCCGAGCCCGCCCTCGCCGTCAGGCGGCTCGTTCGACGCCCCGACGAGTCCGACCAGCGGCACGCGATCGCGATGGCGCCCGTGATGAAAGATGCGCTCGTTCACGACCCCGAGGAGCGCATTCAAGATGGCGCTGTTGGCCTTGAAGATCTCGTCGACGAACGCGACCTCGGCCGTCGGCAGGAACCCCTCGGTCACGCGCCGATAGTCTTCGACCTTCAACCCCGGCAGCGAGACGGGACCGAACAGCTCGTCGGGGTGCGTGAAGCGCGTGAGCAGGTACTCGAAGTAACGCGCCTCCGAAAACGCCGTCGCGACCGCGCGCGCCAGCGCCGATTTGGCGGTTCCGGGCGGGCCGAGCAGCAGCACATGGTGCCCGGAGAGCAGCGCCAAGAGCGTCATGCGGACGTGGCTCTGGCGCTCGACGAACGCGGCGTCGAAGGCACCGAGGATCGCGTCGAGGCGCGAGCGCAGCGGGAGGTCGGGCGACGGCTCGGAGTCCATGCCGCGACCGTATCACACCCGGCGATCCCCGGTGCCGCCCGAGCCACGCTCCGCAGCAATGTTGCGCCGCGAACGCGCGCACGGTACGCAGGTGACATGAACACGCAGCACGCCCGCGCCCCCGGCCTCGCCTTCCTCCCCCTCCTCCTCGCGCTGATCGGCGCCGCCGGCTGCGCCGACGAACCCGTCGCCTACAGCGAGACGATCTCGACGAAGCTCTCGGGCATCAAGGATGGCGAGATCGCCAACGGCACGGCCTCGACCGACAAGAACATCAACACCGAGTCCGGCAACCCCTACGCGGAATTCCTCAGGACCGCCCGCAGCCGCCTGGGTGGCCGCGATCCGGGCAGCGTGACGCCGACCTCGATCACCGTGCGCGTGAGCTCGGACTCGAAGAACGTCGCCCTGCTCGAGCAGGTATTCACGACGCTCGAGGTGTTCTTCGCGGACAGCAAGACGACCATCCCTGTGGCGCGCCTCACGGTGCCCGTTGGGACGTCGGCGGTGGTCCCCCTCTTGACCCTCGTCAACTACGAGCCGATCGCGGACTCGATGCTCTCGGGGGACTTCAAGGTCGGCGTTCGCGGCACGACCGTCGACCCCGCGCCGAGCGACTTCGAGCTGAAACTCACGCTCGACATCGTCTTTCGCGCGGATCCCTGACCCAGCAGCCCTCAGCCCGCGAAATCCCTTATTCGCGTGGAGCCACTAGCCCCGACCTCGACCCCGTGGCAAGATGGTGCTCTCGCGAAGGCGTTGTGTCACCGCCGTTCGCCGCCAAGCATTCGTCGGTTCTCCGTCTGGAGCGGCCCATGAGTTCTCTTAAGGGTCAGAAACCAAGTGGTCGAAACGTGCCGCCGTCGAAGCCGGCTCCGCCCGACGACGACAAGACCGTCATGGCGACCGGACCAACGTTTGGCGGGGCGGCTTCGAAGGCCAGCAAGCCCCCCGATCTGCCGGACCACACCAAGGGCATGGCGGTCCTGGCAGGCGTCGCGGGCGATGGCGCCGCGCAGCCACCGCCGCCACCGATCGAGAGCGACGTCGATCACGACGAGCGCACGGTCATCGTCGCGGACGACCTCGCGAAGCCCGCCGATCGCAACACCTCGCCGCAGGCGTTCTCGTGGGCGCCGACGCAGGCCGGAACGGACAACACGTCGAACACCTCGAACACGTCGCCGCCGACCTCGGAAACGACGAACCGCGAAGAGCCCACCGCCGCCACGAACTCGAAGAAGACGCCCTCGCAGATCTCGCAGTGGCCGGGCGTCACCGGCACGGGCAACGGCAGTAAGCCGCCGACCAGCGACGGCATGCCGGAAGCCGGCATGTACATCAACCAGTACGAGATCATCCGCAAGCTCGGCGAAGGCGGCATGGGCGCGGTGTTCCTCGCCCGCGACACGCGCCTCGGGCGCCGCGTCGCCATCAAGTTCCTCTCGAGCACCGACCCCGAGCTGGCCAAGCGCTTCGTCATCGAGGCCCGCGCGACGGCGCGCGTCGAACACGAGAACATCGTGTCGATCTACGAGGTCGGCGAGTGGACCGGCCATCCGTTCATGGTGCTGCAGTACCTGCAGGGCCAGGAGCTCTCGAAAGCGCTCCCGCGCGGCAAGAAGGTGCCGGTCCAGCGCGTGGTCGAGGTCATGACGCCGGTGCTGCGCGCGCTCGCGTACGCGCACGGCGAAGGAATCGTCCACCGCGACCTCAAGCCCGACAACATCTTCATCACCGAAGGTGGCGTCACGAAGGTGCTCGACTTCGGCATCGCCAAGGTCGTGCAGGGCGAGGACAAGAGCACCGAGAAAGAGGTGAAGGTCTCGCGCGCGGACCTCGCGGCGATGGGGCCGGACAAGGGCCTCACGCGCAGCGGCGCGGTCGTCGGCACGATGCCCTACATGTCGCCCGAGCAGTGGGGCAACGGCGTCGCGATCGACCACACGACGGACATCTGGGCCGTCGGCATCATTATGTACATGCAGCTGGCGGGTAAGCACCCGCTCGCGCCGTTGTCGGGCACCGAGCTCATGGTGACGGGCTTCCTCGACGAGGCGATGCCGAGCCTGCGCGACGCGGCGCCGGACATGCCCAAGGAGGTGATCGATCTCGTCGATCGCTGCCTCCAAAAGGACAAGGCCAAGCGCTGGCCGGACGCGTCGGCCGTCTTGCGTGCGATCGAGCCGCTCGCGCGCGCCCGTGGCGCAGGCGAAAAGGCGCTCAGCATCGAGGAGAGCCCCTACCCGGGACTCAGCTCCTTCCAAGAAGAGGACGCCGGACGCTTCTTCGGCCGTAACCGCGAAATCGCCGCGATGAGCCAGCGCCTTCGCGAGCGCCCGTTGATGGGCGTCGTCGGACCGTCGGGTGTCGGCAAGTCCTCGTTCCTGCGCGCCGGTGTCGTGCCCGCCCTCAAGAACTCGGGCGAGAACTGGGACATCAACGTCATCCGCCCGGGGCGCACGCCGCTCATGGCGTTGGCGGGCTTGCTCGTGCATGCAAGTGCGTCGACCTCGACGAGCATCGATGACGAGATCGCGATTCAGCAGAAGCTCGCCGAACGACTCGCCAAGGAGCCCGGCTATCTCGGGACGGCGCTCCGCGGGCACGCGCGGCGCGAGAAAAAGAACCTCCTGCTCTTCGTGGACCAGTTCGAGGAGCTCTACACGCTGGTCGGGAACTCGGCCGAGCGCTTGGCGTTCACGGCGTGTCTGTCCGCGGCTGCCGACGACCCGACGTCGCCGATGCGCGTGGTGGTCTCGATTCGTTCGGACTTCCTCGACCGCTGCGTCGAGGACGTCCATTTCATGAACGAGCTGAGTCAGGGCCTCTTCTTCCTGACGGCCCCGACGCGCGAAGGCATGCGCGAAGCGCTCGTGCAGCCGGCGCAGATGGCCGGGTACAAGTTCGAGTCCGACGACATCATCGATGAGATGTTGAACCATCTCGCCCACACCAGCGGCGCCCTGCCGCTGCTCCAGTTCACGGCCGACAAGCTCTGGGGCGAGCGCGACCCGTCGCGCAAGGTCCTGACGACGGCGAGCTACAAGGAGCTCGGTGGCATCACCGGCGCCCTCGCCTCGCACGCCGATCGCATCCTCGAGCAGGTGACCGGCGATCAGCGCGCGATCGTGCGCGCGATCTTCCTGCGCCTCGTCACGCCCGATCGCACGCGCGCCATCGTGTCGATGGACGAGCTCGCCGAGCACCTCGGCAAGACGGGCACGGACGTGCGGCCGATCATCGACCTCCTGGTTCAGGCCCGCCTCCTGGTCGTGCAGACCGGCGGCGGCGGTTCCGGGGCCACCGTCGAGATCGTCCACGAGTCGCTCATCCACGGCTGGCCGCAGCTGGCACGCTGGCTCGACGAAGGCCAGGAAGACGCCGTCTTCCTCGAGCAACTGCGGAACACCTCGCGCCAGTGGGCCGCCAAGAACCGCGACTCGGGACTCCTCTGGCGCGGCGAGATGGTCGAGGAGGCCAAGCGCTTCGTCCGTCGCCATCGCGGCCAGCTCGCGGAGGCGCAGGCGCAGTTCCTCAAGGCCGTCATCGACAACTCGAATCGTGCGGCGCGCGTCAAGAAGGTCATCTACGTCACGACCGCGATCATCCTCTTGGCGATGCTCGCGGCCGCCGGCGTGGCGCTCTACATCATCAACGAGTCGCGCGACGAGACCCGGCAGGCTGCGATCGTCGCGAAGAAGAACGAAGAGCTGGCCACGAATGCAGCCGCCGAAGCCAAGGCGCAGAAGGTCGGGGCCGAGGGCGCCAAGGTCGAGGCCGAGAAAGCCCTGAGCGAAGCGAAGGCCGCCGAGAGCGCCAAGGAAGCCGCGCGCGACGCCGAGCGCAAGGCCCTCCACGAAGCCAACATGAGCAAGGAGCAGCTCGCCGACGCGCTCGTCGAGTCCAAGAACAACGAGAAGAAGGCGGTCCAGTCGGCCCGTGAAGCGGCCACGGCCAAGGTCATTGCCGAGCAGAAGGCGCGCGAGGCGAACGAGGCGCGGATGGCGGCGACCCGCAGCGCCGACGCGCTCAAGGTCGCAATGCTCGAAAACGAGAAGCGACGCAAGGACGCCGAGGCAGCGAAGGAAGAGGCGCTCAAGCGCCTCAAAGAGATGACCCGCGGTGGTGTCGTGGAGGTTTTGAAATGAGGTATCTCCTCGTCGTACTGAGTCTCGCCCTCTCAACCATCTCGGGTGTCGCGATCGCGGGTGATCCCGGACTGAAGGACCGGCAACCCACTGACAACGCCGTTCGCCCCTGGGCGGTCGGTGTCGCTCAAGTGGATCAAGACGCCGCCATCGAGCTGTTCGCGGAGGGGACGCGCCTTCTCAAGGATGCGTTCTTCACGCGCGCGGTGGATCGCTATCGGCAGGCGCTCGCGCGCTGGGACCATCCGGCGATCCACTTCAACCTCGCGAAAGCACTGATGAATCTCGACAACCCCGCCGAGGCCTATTTGCACCTCGATGCCTCGCTCAAGTACGGCGGCGCGCCGCTCGACGCCGAGCAGATCGAGCAGGCCAAGCACTACAAGAAAGACCTCTATGACAACGAGCTGGCGGAGCTCGTCGTCAGCGCAACCGAGCCGGATACGATCGTCACGCTCAACAACACGATCCTCTTCACGGCCCCGGGCAGCTGGACGGGGGTCGTCCGCCCGAAGGACGTCTCGCTCATCGCGAGCAAGACCGGCTTCGCGACGGTTCAGCTCACGCCGACGCTCGACAAGGGCAAGAAGAACGAGATCGCGATCGAGATGGTCCCGGTCGAGCGCAACGTGCAGTACAAGCGCGCCTTCCCGAACTGGATCCCGTGGACCGTCTTCAGCACGGGCGTCGTGTTGCTGGGCGGCGGCGCCGCGTCGACCTGGCAGGCCTCGGAGTCGTACAAGGCCTACGACAGCGAGGTCTTGGCGTGCAATTCGAAGTCGGTGACGCCGATCGCCGGCACCAATGGCGTGATCCACGCGTGCATGCCGACCAAGGCCATGAACGACAAGAAAGACCAGGGCGACCTGTTCTCGACCCTCAGCCTGGCCGGCTACATCGCGGGCGGCGCCGTCGCTGCGACCGGCGTGATCCTCCTCATCGTGAATCGTGAGAAACCGATCGAGACCGAAGGCACCGTCGCGCCACTCCTCACTGTCGTCCCATATGTCGGCCCCGATGGGGCCGGTGTCTCCGCCGCCATCGGCTTCTGAGCACCTTCCCGTTTCGCTCAGCGCCGTGAGTCTCGGACCACCAGAAGGAAGAGTCTTATGCTTCGCCTAGCCCTCGTCGTGTGTGCGGCAGCCAGCGTGCTGGCCGCAGGCTGTGTGCAACCCGCTTCGACCCAGTGCGGCAAGACCGGCCCCGTGTGCCCCGATGGATGGGTATGCATCGACGACCTGTCGGCGTGCATCGACCCGACGACCACCAAGTGCGGAGACGGCCAAGAAGACGCGCCCGAAGAGGATTGCGACGACGGCAACTTCAAGAACGGCGACACGTGCAACTGGAATTGCAAGGAGCCGACATGCGGCGACGGGCTCGTGGGCCTGGACGCGAGCGGCACGAAAGAGGAGTGCGACGAGGGTGCGAACGGCCAGGCGAAGGAAACGTCGACCTGCAACTCGGACTGCACGATCGCCAGGTGCGGCGACACGCAGAAGAACGTCGCCGCCGGTGAACAGTGTGACACCGGGACCTTTTGCGACGCCGACGACCCCAAGGCCTGCACATCCGACGACGACTGCGAAGGCATCGGCGACGGCAAATGCGCGCCGCGACTCCAAGCGTGTTGCACGGCCGATTGCCGTTCCCCGTCCTGTGGCAATGGGGTTGTCGACCCCGCATGCAGCGATCCCACGATCAGCGGCTCGCCCGTTGCCGACGCGGAGGTTTGCGACAACGGGAAGCAATGCGCGAATGGCGCCAAATGTGCCACGAACGCGGATTGCACGGATCAGAGCAACTGCGAGATGCGCAACGGATTCGGCTGCAAGACGACTTGCGATTCGAAGGAGGAATGCGGCGACGGGGTCCCGAACAACTACCCGCACCGCATGCAGGCCTTGCACCGAAAACAGATGACGGTGAACGGCAAGTTGGAGGTGGTCGAAGTCAACGAGTGGATCACTGCGTCCGAGGTGTGTGACCCGGATCCCGGGGACACCACGGACGGCGACGGCTGCTCCTCGGACTGCCTCTCCGCGGAGCAGTGCGGTGACGGCTGGCTTAACCCCGTGAAGAGCACGGAAGGCGAGAACCCGGTACCTGGCGAGGTCTGCGACGACGGCAACCAGGCGAACAACGACGGGTGCAGCTCGGACTGTCAGAGCTCCGAACGGTGCGGCGACGGCAACAAAGACGGCGGCGAGGACTGCGACCCTGGCATGCACTGCGAGGCGGACCCCACGATCAAGTGCGACTGCCCCGACCTCGCATCACTGCTTGGCACCAGCCTGCTGCAGTTCGGGTGCATCAACGCCGAGCAATGCGCGGGTTTCACCGACAACCCGAGATGCCTTCCGCTCCACGACTTCACCCCCGGCAAGCTATGTCGCAAGGACTGCAAGGAGATCCGCTGCGGCAACGGAATCGAGGATCCGCTGGAAGAATGCGACGACCTCGACACCACCGCGGCTGGCGCGGACAACGAGGATGACTGCCATACCGATTGCACGAAAAACACCTGCGGCGACGGCATCGTCAACCACGAGGGCGTCCGCTTCCCGGGCATCAACGTTCAGGCCTGCGATGCCTTGGAGCTCGGCGAGGAAGCCAACGGGACGTGCGATCCGGACTGCACCCTGCTCGTCTGCGGCGACGGCAAGATCAACTTCCTGGAGGGGGAATTCTGCGACAGCGGTCCCGGCACGATGGGCCCGCTGCCCGCCCCGCCGGAGGGTCGCACCCTGCCCCACGAAGGAGACCCGGGCACGGTCGAAACCGATAGGTGCAACATCGACTGCCGTTTTCCCGTCTGCGGCGACGGCACCGTGAACAAGTCCGCCGGCGAGATCTGCGATGACCGCAACACGGAGAACGATGATGGTTGCTCGGCAGACTGCAAGTCGACCGAGGTTTGCGGTAACGGCAGAGTCGACGTCAACGTGACGCGCATCACGCTCGCCAACGGCGAGGTGTTCAAGCTCCCGAGCGGCGAGCCGTACAAGGGCGCTGAGATCTGCGACCTGGGCGGACTCTGTGCCGACGGACTAACCCCCTGCACGATGAAGGTAGGCGACTGCGGTGGCGAGCTCGGCACCTGCCAACCCAAGGAGGGCGTCGGATGCTCTGCGGACTGCTACACGAAGGAGGTGTGCGGCGATAAGAAGCTCACGCCCTACCTCCACACGCTGACCAACACCGCCGGCGTGGCGACGACCTGGCCCGCCGAGACCTGCGACGACGGCAACCTGCGGTTCAGCGACGGTTGCGACGCAGAGTGCGAGCTCGAGCCGGGCTGGGCGTGCCCGACGCTCGGCGAGCCGTGCGAGGAGACTTGCGGGGACGGATTGATCGTCGGGGGCGAGAGCTGCGACGAGGGCACGGGGCCCGTGACCGCGGGCTGCAACGTGTGCGCCGAGGCCGACGGCTGGGCGTGCCCCGCGACGACGGTCGTCGGGCAGGTGCCCAAGGTGGGCGGCGTGTGCAAGACCGTCTGCGGTGACCGCCTCATCCGCGGCGCCGAGAACTGCGACGACGGCAACGAGAACGCCAAGGACGGCTGCGACTCCTCCTGTAAGAAGGAAGCCGGGTGGGTGTGCCCGACCGGCAACAGCGGCGGCACGTGCGTGTCGACCTGCGGAGACTCGTTGGTCGTCGGCACCGAGGAGTGCGACGACGGCCGCAACAACCTCGGGGTGACGGCCTCGGGCGACGGCTGCGATTCGACCTGCCGCATCGAGACCGGCTTTGGGTGCCCCACGACCAACGGAATCCCGGCCGGCGGGCTCTGTGCCGCCGTCTGCGGCGACGGCCTGGTGCGCGGTGCGGAGACCTGTGATGAAGGCACGAATACCCCGAGCGGCGGGTGTACGAGCTGCCAGAAGCTGGCGGGCTGGACCTGTCCGACGGCTCCCGGTGGACTCTGCACCGCGACCTGTGGCGACGGGGTCGTGACGGGAGGCGAGACCTGCGACGACGGCGACCAGATCGCCGGCGACGGGTGCAGCGGCACGTGCAAGGGCGAGGGCGGCTGGACGTGCCCGCCGACCGGCGGCGACTGCGCCCCGACCTGCGGCGACGGTGTCCTGCGCGGCAACGAGACCTGCGACGAGGGCACGAGCCCCGCGAGCGGCGGCTGCACCGCCTGCGTCAAGGCAGCCGGCTGGAGCTGCACGCCGGTCGGGACGACCTGCACGACGATCTGCGGTGACGGCCTGACCGTCGGCGCGGAGCAGTGCGACGCGGGCGCCGAGAACAGCAACTTCGGCGACTGCCTGCGGAGCTGCGTCCGCGCGTCGTGCTCGGACGCGTTCGTCCATTCCATCACAGCGGTGGTCGGCGGCCCGATCGAAACAGACCTCAACTGCGGCACCGGCAACGGTGCGACGGGGCCGACGGCGTGCCCCAAGTGCGCCGCCACGAAGCACTGCGTCCTCGACAGCGACTGCCTGACCAACTTCTGCAACCCGCTCGGCAACACGTGCGCGGTGCCGGTGCGCGTGGCCGACCAGGTCCGCATGCACGTCAACGGCGCGGCCACGCTCGTCTTCGACGCATCGTTCCTTCTGGCAAACGACGCTCACACCAACCCGGACACCTTCAGCGTCGGAAACGCCACGTGCGGCTCGGTCGCCTATGACGGAACCGCCGGGACGATCACGTTCGATCGCACGGGGGGCACGCCCTGCGAAGCCCCCGCCACGACGCCGGCGACGCTCTACACGTCCACGTTCCAGTACACCGTATGCCCGCCGGCGCCCAACCACACGAACCCGAGTCTCTGCAGCGCCCCGACGACCGTGACGGTCGTCATCAATCGCGATCCGGTGCTCGCGTTCACGGCCGCCTGCGTCGCGGTCGGCACGGCGTCGACGTCGGTCAACGTGTTGAGCGCCTTCACCGACCCGGACACCAACGGGCTCGCAGCGGCCACCATTGGTCCCACGTCGGCCCACGCGGGCGTCGCCGCGGTAAACGGCAGCGTCGTCACCTGGACGCCGACCGATCCGAAGGTGCCCGGCGACTACAACGTCGCGGTCCATGCCTGCGACGACGTGTCGAACGCGCCGTTCCCGGCCCGGGGATGCGCCGACGGGACCTGGACGGTCCGATGGAGCGAGGCCCCGCACCTCGTGTCGATCAGCGACAGCGCGGCCTACCCCATCTTCGTCGATGAAGCGAAGTCCCTGCCGGCCTACACCGGGGACGACCGCATCATCACGGACGAGCCCACGGCCGAGGTCACCGTCACGGTCGCGAAGTTCGCCAATGGTCCCTTCGCGGAGACCGCATCGGACGCAGGGCGCGGCACCTGCACCCTCGTCGATCCGAGCGACGCGCTCGGCGACGAGTCGGTCGACTACGCCGCGCCCGCCCTGCCGCTGAGCGATTCGTGCTTCGTGCAGGTGTGCGAGGTCTGCTCGGGCATCCAGATCTGCAGCGTCACGCGCATTCCGTTCAAGGTCATCGAGGCGCCCGTCGCCGAAGACGACGCGGTGCAAGCGCTCAGCGGGCCGACGGCGACCGGCGTCTTCGAGCGGGCCGTGCTGCTTGCCAACGACGAGAACGTCGACCCCTCGAGCTTCCTGGTCTTGAACGACGGCGACACCGTGTGCGGCGGATTGATCACCGGCACGCCGTCGCTCACGTACACCGGGGCGGTGGGCGCAACCGGCGGCTGCCTCGACACCGACTCTTTCACCTACGAGGTGTGCAGCGCCGACATCCCGACGCGCTGCGTCACTGCCACCGTGACGATCGCCATCGGCCGCTTCCCCGACGCGGTCGAAGACACCGTGACCACGAACGAGGACACCGCGATCGTCATCGACGCGGACACGCTGCTCGACAACGACACCGATCCGGACGCCGACCCGCTCACCATCCTGTCGGTCGAGAGTCCCACGAACGGCACCGTCAGCCTCGTCGGGACGACCATCACGTTCACGCCGACCCCGGCAGACTTCAATGGAACCGCCGGCTTCCTCTATACCATCGGTGACGGCACCGGACTCACCGACCAGACGGCGGTGACGGTCAACGTCACGCCGGTCAATGATCCGCCGATCATCACGTCGGGGGTCACGGCCACGATCGCCGAGAACGCGGTCATCTCGACGGTGGTCTACACGGCCACCGCCAGCGACGTGGACACGGTCGGCGGCGATACGATCACGTGGACCCTCGCGGGCCCAGATGCCGCCTCGTTCGACATCGCGGCGAACGGCCAGCTCACGCTGAAGGCGCCGGCGAACTTCGAGGCCAAGTCGGTCTACACGGTCTCCGTCGTGGCCACCGACACCGGCCCGGCGAGCGTCAGCCGGAGCGTCACAGTCAACATCACGAATGTGAACGACGCCCCGACGGTCACGTCCTCGGCGACCGGCTCGGTGGCCGAGAACGCCTCGCCCACCACGGTGGTCTACACCGCGACCGCCTCCGACCCGGACGCCGGCGACAGCATCGCCTGGACCCTGAGCGGCACCGACGCGGCCTCGTTCGCCATCGCCGCCAATGGCTCGGTCACGCTCATCGCGTCGGCCAACTTCGAGCTCAAGCCGTCGTACAGCATCAACGTCGTGGCCACCGACAGCGGCCTCCTCACGGCCACGCGTGCGGTCACGATCAACATCACCGACGTCAACGACGCCCCGGTCGCGGTCGCCGACAGCGCGAGCACGAACGAGGACACCCCCGTGGCGATCACCGCCGCGACGCTCCTCAGCAACGACACCGACGCCGACCTTCCGGCCAACACGCTGAGCGTCATTGGCGTCGGCGGCCCGGTCAACGGCTCGGTGAGCCTCAACGGGACGACCGTCACGTTCACGCCGACCACCGAATTCGGCGGCGCCGCGAGCTTCACCTACACGATCAGCGACGGCGCTGGCGGCCTCAGCACCGCCACCGTGACCGTCAATGTCGCCGCTGTGAACGACAACCCGGCCATCACCTCCGCGACCACGGCAAGCGTCGCGGAAGGCGCGACCGCAGTCCTGACGGCCACGGCGACGGACGTCGATCTCCCGGCGCAGACGCTCACCTTCACCATCGTCGGCGGCGCGGACCAGGCCCGATTCGGCATCACGAGCGGCGGCAGCCTCACGTTCAACGCGGCGCCCGACTTCGAGACCCCGCTCGATGCTGGCGCGAACAACGTCTACGACGTCACCGTCCAGGTGAGCGACGGTGCCGGCGGCACCGCCACCAGCGCGATCGCGGTGACCGTGACGAACGTCAACGACGCGCCCACGATCACGTCGGGGGCCGCGACCAGTGTCGCGGAGAATACGACGGCGGTCCTCACGGTGACCGCAACCGACGCTGACGCCCCCGCGCAGACCCTGACTTTCACCATTTCGGGCGGCGCCGACGCGGCCAAGTTCAGCATCACGAGTGGCGGGGTCCTGACCTTCGTCGTCGCTCCGAACTTCGAGGCGCCAGCCGACGCCGGTGCGGACAACATCTACAATGTGACGATCCAGGTCAGCGACGGGACCACCGCAACCACTCAGGCCATCACCGTCACTGTGACCAATGCCAACGAGGCGCCCGCGATCACGTCCAACGGCGGTGACTCGACGGCGGCCGTGAACGCATCCGAGAATCAGACGGCCGTCACCGATGTGGACGCATCGGATCCGGACGCCGCCGCGACGCTCACGTACTCGAAGGTGGGTGGCGCCGATCAGGCCCTCTTCGTCATCAACGCGAGCACGGGTGTCCTGGCGTTCCTGGTGGCCCCCGACTTTGACGTGCCGACCGACGCGGGCGGAAACAACGTCTACGACGTCACCGTGCAGGTTAGCGACGGCTCGCTGACGGACACGCAGGCCATTGCCGTCACGGTCACGGCCGTCAGCGACCCGCCGGTCATCACGTCGAACGGCGGCGGCGCGAGTGCGTCGATCTCGATCGCCGAAAACACCACGGCCGTGACCGACGTCGACGCGACCGACCCCAACGCGGGCGACACGCTCACGTACTCGCTTTCGGGCGGTGCAGATCAGGCGCTCTTCACGATCAACGCGAGCACTGGCGTGCTGGCCTTCCTCGTGGCACGGAACTTCGAGAGCCCGAGCGACGCGGGCACCAACAACGTCTATGACGTCACGGTGCAGGTGAGCGACGGCGGCAACACCGACACCCAGGCGATCGCGGTCACCATCACGGACGCGAACGACGCGCCGGCCATCACCTCGAATGGCGGCGGCGCGAGTGGGTCGGTCTCGATCAGCGAGAACGGGACCGCGGTCACCGACGTCGATGCCAGCGACCCGGACGCCGGCGCGACCCTCACGTACGCGATTAGCGGCGGGGCGGACTCGGCGAAGTTCGCGATCGACCCGAGCACGGGCGTGCTCACGTTCGCGGTGGCGCCCAACTTCGAGAGCCCGACCGACGCGGGCGCGAACAACGTCTACGACGTGACGGTCCAGGTGAGCGACGGGACCAACACCGACACCCAAACGATCGCCGTCACCGTCACGAACGTGAACGAGGCGCCGGCCATCACCTCCAATGGCGGCGGCGCGAGCGCCTCGGTCTCCCGGGCGGAGAACGGCACGGCGGTCACGACCGTGGTTGCGGGCGACCCTGAGGGCGGCTCGATCACGTACGCCATCAACGGCGGCGTCGACGCGGGTGCGTTCGCGATCGACAGCAGCACGGGCGCACTCACGTTCCTCGTCGTCATGACGCCGAACTTCGAGGCCCCAGGGGATACCGGCGCCAACAACGTCTACGACGTGATCGTCGAGGCGACCGACGGCACCTTCACCGACTCGCAGACGATCGCCGTCACGGTCACCGATGCGAACGACGCGCCCGTCATCACGTCGGGCGCCAGCGCGAGCGTCGCGGAGAACACCGGCGCCGTCCAGACCGTGACGAGCACCGACGAGGACCTCCCCGCGCAGACCGTCACTTACGCCAAGACCGGCGGAGACGACGCCGCGTGGTTCTCGGTCAATGCCTCGACCGGCGCCCTCACATTCCTCGCACCGCCGGACTTCGAGGACCCGTCCGACTTCGACGCGAACAACGTGTACGACGTCGAAGTGACGGCCTCGGATACCGGCTCCCCGACCGGCACCGACATCCAGACGATCACGGTCACCGTGACGAACGCGAACGAGGCCCCGGTCATCACCTCGAAGGGCGGCGGCCCGCTCGCGGCATACATGATCGGCTCCGTTTCGGTGGCCGAGAACGGCACGGCGGTCACCACGGTGACCGCCACCGACCAGGACGCGGGCGCCACGCTCACATACTCGATTACGGGCGGCGCGGACTCGGCCAAGTTCGCGATCAATTCGAGCTCGGGCGTACTCACATTCGTCGCTGCGCCGTCGTTCGAGCCCCCGGGCGACGTCGGCGCCAACAACCTCTACGACGTCACGGTGCAGGTCAGCGACGGTACGAACACCGACACGCAGGTTCTCGAGGTCACGTTGACCGATGTCAACGAGGCCCCGAGCATCGTCTCCGACGGCGGCGGGGCGAGCGCGTCCATTTCGATCCCGGAGAACGGGACCGCGGTCACCACGGTGACCGCGAGCGACCCCGACGCGGGTGCCTCGCTGGCGTTTACCATCTTGGGTGGGGCGGACGCGGCCAAGTTCGCCATCAACGGGACCAGCGGCGTGCTCACGTTCGTCAGCGCGCCCGACTTCGAGACCCCGACGGACACCGGCACGAACAACGTTTACGATGTCACGGTGCAGGTCAGCGACGGCACGAACACGGACACCCAAGCGATCGCAGTGACCGTGACCAACGTGAACGAAGCTCCGGTCATCACCTCCAACGGCGGTGGTGCGAGCGCGTCGATCTCGATCGCCGAGAACGGCACAGCCGTCACCACCGTGACCGCGAGCGATCCGGAAGCGGCCTCACTGACCTACTCGATCTCGGGTGGGGTGGATGCCGCCAAGTTTGCCATCAACGGGACGACCGGCGTCCTCGTGTTCCTCGCGGCACCCGACTTCGAGACGCCCACCGACACCGGGGGCGACAACGTGTACGACCTGACCGTTGAGGTCTCGGACGGCACGAACACCGACACCCAGACGATCGCGGTGACCGTGACCGACGTCGTCGAATGATGAACGAGATACGCGGCCGACCGCTGGGTCGGTCGCGTATCGGTTCGTTCCTTTCGCCGGCGGCGGGGGATTGGTGCGCGGTACGGGATTCGAACCTGTGGCCTTCAGATTCGGAGGCTGACGCTCTATACAGCTGAGCTAACCGCGCATCACCCGGATCGACCTGCAGCCCGACTACACGGCCCGCCCGCCGGTGTCAATCGTTCACGACGGCGCGTCGGCGGGACCGCGCGACGCCGCATGCGCGCGCCGGCCGCCACGCGCAGCGCCCATGTGCCCCGCCACCGACGTTCGGAAAAAGGGCGCGTCATCGGACCGTCGCAGCGATGCCAGGGCGCCCCTCTGCGTTCAACTTGGGGGAAGACCTGAGGTCGCGTCCATCGCTCGCGCGACGTCCGCGGGGGAATCAGGTGCAGCAGCAACCCTGGCGTGCTCACGTCCGGTCCGAGACGCGACACGAACGTGCCCCAAGCATGACCACGCCCCGCGCCCCTACGCAACGTGCCGCTTCTTAAGAAGATTGAATGCCGCTAGGATGGCGCGCGCGCACCGGACTCGGGATGCGCCTCGCGCCGTTCACGCCCGCCAGCCGCTTGGCGCCGCGGGGCACGGCACCGTCCCCTCCGCTCGAACGAGGACACGCGCCATGGGTGCCCACAAGCCCTTCGTCGATGATCAGGAGCCGACCGCTTCGCGCTCCTCGGGCCCGACCCCGCGCCCCGTCAAGATCGGCGTGCTCACCGTGAGCGACACGCGCAACAAAGCGACCGACACCTCGGGCGCCCTCATCATCGAGAAACTCGAGGCCGCCGGCCACGTGCTCGCCGCGCGCGCGATCATTCGCGACGACCGCGCGCTCATCGACACGCAGGTCCGCGCCTGGTGCGCCGACCCCGCGCTCGAGGCCGTGATCATCACCGGCGGCACCGGCATCACCGGCCGCGACGTCATGGTCGATGTGCTCGAGGCCCTGTTCGACAAGCAGATCCCCGGCTTCGGCGAGCTCTTTCGCCTCCTGTCCTTCCCGGAGATCGGCGCGTCGACGATCCAGTCGCGCGCCACCGCGGGGGTCGTCAACGGCCACCTCGTCTTCGCGCTGCCGGGATCGACCCAAGCGTGTCGGCTGGCCTGGGAGGGCATCCTCGATCACCAGCTCGACGCGCGCTCGAAGCCATGCAACCTGGTCGTGCTCCTGCCGCGCCTGTTCGAATGATGCGCGCCGCGTGCTGGCTCTGGGCGATGCTCGCGCTCGC
>SXGT01674863.1_pt1 | contig 16027 bp, 15 predicted proteins | sample 3176221 | NCBI WGS metagenome assembly SXGT01 (sample SAMN11356862, study PRJNA531348) | freshwater metagenome | isolation source: freshwater sample F1-120 | place: China: Fuxian Lake, Yuxi | collected 2017-12-25
AGGGCGGTGTCCTAGGCCACTAGACGATGGGGACAGGACAGATAGTTATTGAAATTCAATAACAGTATTCTAAAAGGTTACCGCACTTGAGTCAACACAATCTTTCATAAGTACCCACGCTTGCTAACCTGCTTTTGACATCAATCTGTTATCATCTGGAGATAAAAACCTAGAAAATCTATAACATAAGTCTCTAGATAATCCTTAGTTATTCATGGATAATAGTCATCAGTTTTAATTTTTTTTGATAACGCAATGAAACAAACATTAGAGGCTTTAGTTTTACAGGCAATTAAGACACTTCAAAATACGGGTGATTTGGCCGAAGATATTAATCCCAAAATTGTCATTGAGCGTTGTCGGGACCCACAGCACGGTGATTTTGCTTGCAATATTGCTATGTTACTTGCTAAGCCAGCTAAAATGAACTCCCGGTTATTGGCTGAAAAAGTGGTTGCAGCGTTAGCTCCAGATGATAATCTTTTAAAAACCGAAATTGCTGGCCCTGGTTTTATTAATTTTTTTGTTAATACTACAATCCAGCATCAAATCATTCGACGCATTCATGAGCAAGCGCATGATTTTGGCCGATCTACGCTGGGACAAGGTAAAAAAGTGCAAGTGGAATTTGTCTCCGCAAATCCTACTGGGCCACTGCATGTTGGACATGGGCGCGGTGCGGCCTACGGTTCTGCCGTGGCTGATCTACTTGAGTTTGCGGGTTTTCAGGTAGAACGTGAGTATTACGTCAACGATGCTGGTCGCCAAATGGACATTTTAGCCACTAGCGTCTGGCTGCGTTATCTGCAAGCGTGTGGTGAAGCGTTTACTTTTCCAAGTAATGCTTATCGTGGAGATTATGTTGTTGATATTGCAAACACGCTACACACGCAAGTGGGCTTAAGCTACCAGCGACCTGCGGAAGCCTTAATGCAAAATATCCCCCCCGACGAGCCGCAAGGGGGGGATAAAGATCAGCACATTGATGCTTTGATCGAGCGGGCTAAGATTTTGTTAGGCACGGAAAATTATCAGCAGGTATTCCAAGTTGGTTTGCAAGATATCTTGGCGGATATTCGTGAAGATTTACATGAATTCGGCGTAGACTATCAACATTGGTTTTCAGAACAATCTTTGATGGATGCTGGGGCTATTGCTGAAGCTTTAAAACGTTTAGATGCTGCAGGTTATTTATATCAGCAAGATGGGGCGACTTGGTTTGCTTCCAGTCGTTTAGGGGATGAAAAAGATCGCGTGGTAGTGCGTGATAATGGGCAGAGTACCTATTTTGCATCTGACATTGCTTATCACATGCATAAGTTAGATCGAGGTTTTGATCAGATTATCAATATTTGGGGAGCTGATCATCATGGTTATATCCCACGTGTACGAGCTGCAATGCAAGCCTTAGGGGCAGACGTTAGTAAATTACGTGTGCTATTAGTGCAATTTGCTGTACTCTACCGCGGTGAGGAGCGGGTGCAAATGTCTACACGTTCGGGTGAATTTGTGACTTTACGCCAATTACGTGCAGAAGTAGGTAAAGATGCGGCGCGGTTTTTTTATGTCATGCGACGCTCTGAACAACACATGGATTTTGACTTACAGCTGGCAACCTCTAAAACCAATGAAAATCCAGTTTTTTATGTGCAATATGCCTATGCTCGGGTGTGTAGTGTTTTTCGTCAATTAAACGAAAAACAAATCGCAACCGATTTTGCTCAAGGTTTTGCGAATCTTGAGTTATTGTCCGCTACGCATGAGAGTGCGTTGTTAACGAGCTTATCGCGTTATCCTGAAGTGATTGAAAAAGCAGCGTTAAATTGTGAGCCGCATTTGATTATCCAATATTTGCGTGATTTAGCGAATGAATTTCATGCCTATTATAATGCGCAGCAATTTATTGTTGATCATAGCGAACTGCGTAATGCGCGTTTATGCCTCATTAATGCAATCCAACAAGTACTCAAGAATGGTTTGACTTTGTTAAACATTAACACGCCGGAATCCATGTAATGGCTAGAGATTATAAAGACAGAGGCTTGTACTCGCGGCGGAACACAGGTAAAGGGCGTGATCCCGGTTACCGCTCTGTGCCGCGAGAATCTAATGCGCGTTGGTTCATTATTGCCGCGCTGGTGGCATCATTTGCGATATTCTTGGGGTACCTAAAATTTTCGAAGTCTGAAAATCCCCCTCAGCCTCCGGTTGAAGCGGCAAAAAAAGCAGTTGTGCCTGAAGAGACTAAGAAAACCGCTAAAGTTGAAAAAACTAGCGAACGCGTGGAACCAAAATTTGATTTTTATACGATTTTACCTGAAGGTGAGGTCGTGGTTCCTGAGCATGAAATCAAAACGCGCATACGTGAAGAGTTAGTGGGTAAGACAAAAGCGACGCAATATATTTTACAAGCGGGCTCATTTCGAGATGCAAAGGACGCTGAAAAATTAAAAGCCGAGCTCTTAGCGATGGGGATCGTTTCTAAGCTTGAAAAAGCCAAGGTGGGAGAAGTCATATGGCATCGCGTAAAACTGGGCCCTTATGCACAATTAGCGAGTGTTGAAACGGTAAAAAATCGACTTAGAAAAAGTAATCTGGATGTTATCATCACTGAAGTTTCAAAATAATTCCCTTTAAATCAATAATCAGGTATTGAGCGCAGTATGTTGGAGGCAAAAGCTGATATTGCAGCTAACGCCTTCCTGAATACCTGCTTTGCTCCACATTCCCCTTCTCAGATTGGCTGTTCCCATGTTTCATATTGCGCTTTTTGAACCTAAAATGCCGGCTAATACCGGTAATATTATTCGTTTAGTTGCAAATAATGGGTGTAAGCTGCATTTGATTGAACCCTTAGGCTTTGATTTGGAAGAGAAAAATCTACGTCGTGCTGGCTTGGATTACCATGATTTAGCCCAAGTAACAAACTATCCCAATTTCCAAGACTTTGCAGAAAAAATGCAGGGTAAACGTATTTTCGCGTGTACCACAAAAGGGAGTGTCCATTACGACATCCCAAAATATCAGCATGGGGATGTGCTGCTATTTGGCTCTGAAACTGCGGGATTACCCGCAGAGATTCTAAATGCCATTCCACTGGATGAGCGTGTTCGTATTCCCATGATGCCTAATAATAGAAGCCTAAATCTAGCCAATGCGGTGGCGATTATTAGTTACGAAGCTTGGCGCCAACATGGATTTTCTTTGATTAATAACTAGCGCTTGATTCTTTAGAGCTAAGAAGGTTAAGTTCCGCAGCAAAAATGGATATCCGGTTTTTTGTGTTCTGAATAACTTGTATAATGCTGGGACTATATTCGCCCTGTGGGGTAACAGCTTCCGGTTTATGAACAATTTTAATCGCCACACCCATCCACGTCTTTTTCATCTACTTGATACCGAGCAGCAAGAGTTATTGCGTGGTGGCTTAAAAGGTATCGAAAAAGAAAGTTTGCGTATTTCAACGCAAGGCATGATTGCGCAAACACCGCATCCCAAGGTGCTAGGTTCTGCTTTAATGCATCCGTTTATTACCACGGATTATTCAGAAGCGTTGTTAGAGTTTATTACCCCCCCTTTTGCCGAAGCCGATGCTATGTTGGAATTTATGCGACAAATTCATCAATTTGTCTATCCCAACATTGGTGATGAACTGTTGCTGTCGACTAGCATGCCGTGTGGTATTGATGGTGATTTAAGTATCCCGATAGCAGAGTATGGATCATCAAATATCGCCAAAATGAAGCATATTTACCGTAAAGGCTTATGGCATCGCTATGGTCGGAGTATGCAATCGATTGCGGGGATTCATTTTAATTACTCCGTGCCGGAGAAATTATGGCCAGCACTGTTTGCTCAACAAACAGAATTCAGTGATTTACCCGCATTTATCAATCATGCGTATTTTGGTTTGGTGCGTAATTTCCAGAAAACCGGATGGTTGATTTTGTACCTGTTTGGGGCTTCGCCTGCAATTTGTAAAAGTTTTTTTGGTAGTCGCCCACACTTGATGGCGCAATTTGAAGAATTCGATAATGGCAGTTTATATCATCCCTATGCGACTTCATTGCGCATGAGTGATATTGGTTATAAAAGTAAAAATCAGGAAAACCTGAAGATTGACTATAACAGTTTAGCGGGGTATGTCGAGACGTTGACCCAGGCAATTAGCACGCCTTATCCAGAGTATGAAAAAATTGGGGTAAAGGATGGAGAAGAATATAAGCAGTTGAATTGCAATATTTTGCAAATTGAAAATGAATTCTACAGCACCATGCGCCCTAAACAAATCATCGCTTCTGGCGAAAAGCCTACGCTGGCCTTGAAACGTCGCGGAGTGCGTTATGTTGAGCTGCGTTCCTTAGATTTAAATTTATTCAGTCCGGTAGGGATTGAATTATCGACGACCTATTTTTTAGAAGCGTTTTTACTGAATTGTTTATTGCAAGAAAGCCCTCTGCATCAAGGACAGGAAGTGCAGATCAATAATCAAAATCAACTAAAAGTTGCACATGCTGGGCGCCAGCCTGGTTTAGTATTGAATAATCACCAAGGTGAAATAACACTTAACGCCTGGGCGAATGATATTTTAGCCGCGATGCAGCCTGTGTGTGCGGTATTAGATGCGGGTAATCCCGCTAAACCCTATAGCGCAGCCTTAGAACTGCAGCAAGCATTGGTCGATAATCCTGACTTAACACCTTCGGCACGCATCCTGGCTGAGATGGGTAATGATCAGCAATGTTTTGGGCAATACGCGCTAGTGCAGTCAAAAAAGCACCAAGCCTACTTCAAGAGCTCAAGTTTAGATCCTAAATTAGGCAATGATTTTCAAAAAATGGCTGAGGTTTCTTGGGAACAGCAATCTGCTTTAGAGCAGCAAGATGCTTTAGATTTTGATAGTTTTTTAACCCAATATTTCTCCCAACATTAATTCATTGGTAATTGTTTAATCATGAGCGTAATTGATTTAGCGCAGCAGCAAGCGCAACTGCAGACACAAAAACCGCGTAAAATTTTACAGACCGCATTAGAGAGCTTTGATAATATTGCTATTTCCTTTAGTGGTGCCGAAGATGTGGTACTCATTGATCTTGCTTTGGCTATCCGCAAAGATGTACGCGTGTTTTCTTTAGATACCGGACGTTTACACCCTGAAACCTATCAATTTATTGAGCAAGTCCGCAAGCATTATCAGATAGAAATTGAATTACTTAGCCCAGATTACCAAACGTTAGAGCAGTTAGTTAAAGCAAAAGGTTTGTTTAGTTTTTATGCAGATGGTCATCAGGAGTGCTGTGGTATTCGCAAAGTAGCGCCACTGAGACGGAAATTGGCGGGTTTGGATGCTTGGATAACGGGTCAGCGTAAAGATCAAAGTCTAGATACCCGCCAAAATTTGCTGGAAGTAGAATTAGATACAGCGTTTTCAACCCCTGAGCACGAGCTGATTAAATATAATCCTTTGGCCAATTGGAGTTCTGCACAAGTCTGGGATCATATTGAAGCGTATCAGGTACCGTATAACGCATTACATGCCAAAGGCTTTACCAGTATTGGTTGTGAACCATGTACGCGATCAATCCTCCCTAATCAACACGAGCGACTTGGACGCTGGTGGTGGGAATCTGGCAATAAGAAGGAGTGTGGTCTACATGCTGCAAATATTCAAAAATAGCTGTTCTGAGGACAGCGTGGAAAGCTTTCGAGTAGGTCGACACTCAGTGCGCGATGCAAGGCTGAGCTTAAAAACGCTAATGCACTCTGCTAGCGTTAAACTGCTAGTCGTTGCGGTTGTGCTTGGGCTTAATGGCTGTGCCAATGAACCTGCCATGGAGTTTGGCGATTATACCAAAGCACCCGCGGGGGCTAATCTACCTCGGCCATTGCCCAGTAAAACCCTGCCAGCACCCAAGCCAGCAGCGACTTATCCGCAACACCCTCCGGTTTATAGTCCTGGAAATACTACGATGGATAGTGCAGCCACTGCGGGCAATTACGCTAACTCACCTGCTGTATTGGCGTTTATAGATACCATGGTACAAAAACATGGTTTTGAGCGCATGTCACTCACTAAGACCTTTGCCCAAGCCAAGCGTTTGGAGTCGGTTATTCGACTGGAGATGGGGACGGATCATGCACCGGGCCCGCCAAAGCCGCATTTAGGTAGTTGGACTCGCTACCGCGACAAATTTTTAAATGAAGAACATATTCAAAATGGTGTTGATTTCTGGCACAGCAATGCCAGCGCCATTCAAAAAGCCAGCACGACCTATGGTGTTGATCCAGAATATATTGTCGGGATTATTGGGGTAGAAACCTATTTTGGTAGAAATATTGGTAAAACTTGCGTCTTTGATGCACTGACTACCTTAGCCTTTGATACGCCCAGACGCGGGCAATACTTTAAAACGGAGTTAGAAAACTTTTTACTGATGGCACGGGAGGAGGGATATGCGCCACGCGAACCTGTCGGATCTTGGGCTGGCGCTATGGGATTGGGACAATTTATGCCTAGCAGCTTTCGCCGACTCGCAATTGATTTTGATCATAATGGTAAACTTGATCTTTGGCACCCTCAGGATGCCATCGGCAGTGTCGCGCATTATTTTGCTAAAAATGGTTGGCAATTTCATGAACCCGTAACGCAGCAAGTCGCCAGTCCCGGTGGAGAAAGTGTCATAGATTTAAGCACTTATGATGGCGATGAGTTTTGGGAAACCTTTCATAATTTCAAAGTGATCAAACGTTATAACAACAGCAAAAAATATGCAATGGCGGTACACCAGTTGGCGCAGGCCATTAAAGCGCGGTTGTAAGGCTTGCAGTTAACGGAAGGTAAAATATTTATGTCCAAAATAGCTGGTCACAACAGGGGTTAACACGCCAATAAGATGCGCTAACGCTTCGGTGTTTTGCACGATTCCTAAACTTGGAAAGCCCCAGCGCACCAAAGCCACGCTAATGCCAAAGGTTTGCGCTAAGGCGAGCATATTGACTATAAAATAATTTAGCGCTTGGCGGCGACTCGTGGTTTTTTGTTGTCCACGGAATACAAAACGACGCATGATGATAAATCCCGAGGTCAAGCCGACAAAGAATGCCAACACAATCGCGGTTTCATAAGGCAGCCACATGGAAAATAACATGCGAGAAGACCAGTTGAGTAAGGCCGCTAAGCCACCCGAAAGCAAAAACTTGAGAAATTGTCGCATTTAGACTTTATGGCTTTTGTGCAATGATCAAAAATTGTTTACCAAAAAATGGCCACGCTAGCGGTAACGATAAATACAGCTTAACTGCCATCAAAGGGGGATTCTTGCTACCGGACATGGTGTAGGGCAGAAAACGATCAATTTTGCTCAGCACTTGAAAGCCCTGTAAATTCAAAACCTCGGCCATGGAGCTGTCACTGATGGGGATAAAGTGATCCCAATAATCCCAATATACTCCCGGAATAAATTTGATATTGGGTCCCACCGCAATAAATTTACCGCCAGGTTTTAAACAGCGGAATGCTTCGGCTAACGTAGCTTCAATTAATGATTTGCTGGGTAAGTGTTCCAAAAAATTACTGGTGAAAACCACATCTAAAGCATTATCTGCTAAAGGCCAAGGATTAGAGCAATCTTGATGTAAAAATTCTGCGTGACCTGCAATACGCGCACCACACTCTGGATTGAGATCCATCGCATATTTTCGATGTGCCACAATATTGCGTGAAAACTCCCCCCACCCCGCACCTAAATCGAGCAAGGTCGAGTCCGCAGCAATGTATTGCGAGAAAAAGTCCTGACACAAAATTCGCCAGACACCATCACGGTAAGCGGCATTCGCTTCAAAGCGTTTTTGATACTCATCCCGCAGTACTTCTGAGCGTTGATCCATGGGGTTACCTTCTATAAGCAGTATTTAATTATTATGGAATGTTTAAAATTTTACGGTTTTGTCAGTTAGATAAACGAGATTCTCAAAATATTTATCAATAACCTGACAACATTCCTATTTTTGATGAGGGATATAACCTTGGTATTTTACAAAATATTCCGGGCTGTCATGCTACTGTTTTTGCGCTGGCAAATACTTTGCCGGGCTAATGCATAGCACTGGATAGATTCCACATAGGCAGAAAAATGCCTAAGGCGAGGATCAATACCATGCCACCAATAATGCAAATTAATATAGGTTCGATCGCACTGGAGATGTTTTTGAGGTCGGTATCAACTTCGGTTTTATAAAAATCAGCAACTTCGAGCAGCATTTCACTAATATTCCCCGTTTCTTCACCCACCATAATCATTTGAATCACTAAGGTGGGAAATAATTGAGTGTTGCGTGCCATACGGCTGATGGTGTCACCTTTTTCAATACCTAAGCGCATTTGTTCTAATTTGCTGGAAACATAGCGGTTGTCGATGGCATCGATCACCAAATTTAAGCCTTGAATTAGCGGTACGCCTGCACTAAGAGTCATCGCAAATGAACGGCAGAAGCGTTCCATGGTCGCGCGTTCAACAATACTGCCAATCGCAGGCATGCGTAAGAGGAATTTGTCCCATAATATGCGTCCCTCTGGGGTGTCGATGGCTTTTTTGAAAATCGCAAAGAGCGCGATCATCATGACTAATAAGTAATACCAGTAATTGACGGTAAAATCTGAAATATTAATTAACAGTGTGGTTTGCCAAGGCAGTTCGGCATGCATGGAGTCGAAGACATGTCGAAAAGCCGGAATAACATAAATGTTGATGACTATGATGGCGATACTGATGGCAATCAACACCATGGTTGGGTAGCGTAATGCGGATTTGATCCGAGATTGCGTGTCTTTTTCTTGTTCCAAATATTTCGATATTTGTAAAAAAGCACTTTCCAGACCGCCGCTATTTTCACCGACATTAATAATGCTGATAAATAAATTACTAAAAATATTTTGATGGTAAAGCAGCGCAGGACTTAATGCCGAGCCGGATTCTAGGCGTTTAGCAATGTCTTTTAAGGCATCGACTAAAGCGATATTGCGTGTTGATTCGACGAGGCTACGAATAGAACGTACGATCGGGACGCCAGCTTTAGTGAGGCTATACATTTGGCGACTAAACAGCATTAAGTCGGTGAGCTCTAAGCTATTTAGCGCTTGCCATTTATTAAATTTTTCGAGTAAATCATTACTGCTGCTGTTAACGCTAATATTGATTGGCGTTAAACCGCGACTATTTAAAATTTGGGCGGCTTTGAATTGATTTTCGGCTTCAATAATGCTCAGGACCAACTTGCCCTCGGCATTGCGCGCTTTACATTTAAAATGCGGCATTATTCATCATCCGAGCTGATACGCAGCACTTCCGCTACCGTTGTAATCCCTTGCGCTGCATATTCGGCAGCGCAGACGGTATAGCGTTGAAACCCCGGGGTAGCAAGCGCTTTTTCGGTAAAACGTTGCATGTCAGAACAGCGTAAAGCATCCAAGGTTTCGGGCGTAAGTTCTAATAATTCATACACCCCAATCCGGCCGCTGTAGCCAGAATGATTACATTGATGGCAGCCCCGCCCGTGTTTAAAGTGCACTTGACTGAAGTCTTTTTGGCAGATTTTTTCCAGCCATGCGAGCTGTGCCTTCTCTATGACGACAGGCTCGCTACAATATTCACAAATTCTTCGAACTAAGCGTTGCGCAATGATTGCTTTTAAAGCACTGGCTAAAATATAGCCAGCAACTCCCATATCCATTAAGCGTGTAGCGGTTTCTATGGCGCTGTTAGTATGCAGTGTGGAAAAGACTAAATGCCCAGTAATCGAGGCACGGATAGCAATTTCGGCAGTTTCGGTATCCCGCATCTCACCTACTAGGATGACATCTGGGTCTTGGCGTAACGCAGAGCGTAATACACTGGCAAAATTTAGACCGATTTTTTCATTGACCTGAACTTGGTTGATGCGCGGGAGGCTGTATTCTACGGGGTCTTCAGCAGTAATAATTTTGGTTTCAGCGCGATTCACTTCGGTTAAGGCGGCATATAACGTCGTGGTTTTGCCGCTACCGGTAGGCCCAGTGACCAGTACGAGACCGTGGGGATTATTAATGTATTTTTTGAAATTTTGCAGGATATTCGTTGGAATCCCGAGATGATTGAGGTTCAATAAGCCATGGGTCTGATCCAGGAGCCGCATGACCACCGATTCACCATTTTGTACGGGCATGGTCGATAAACGCACATCGATTGGACGTCCTTTGACGAGGACGCTAAAGCGACCATCTAACGGTAAACGTTTTTCCGAAATATTTAATCCTGCCATCAGCTTTAGGCGTATGACCAATGCCGAGGCGATATTGACTTCATCCAGAACGTGTTCGATCAATACACCATCCACCCGTTGACGAATACGCAGCACTTTTTCATCCGGTTCAATGTGGATATCAGAGGCTTTAATCTGTGCCGCATCATCAAACAGGGATTGCAAAAGCTTTACCACCGGAGCGTCAGCGGTATCCTCATTATTGAGTAAGGATTTGAGATCGATGTTATTCCCAGAGAGCTCGACATTTAACTTTTCAGCTAGATTACTAATATCAGAAGTTCGACGATAGGATTGATCGATAACAGAGAGTAAATCGGATTCACGCACAACGGCAGTGCGTATGGGTTTTTTTAGAATGCGTGACAATTCATCTAGGCCCATGAGATCGGTGGGATCACTCATGGCGAGCAATATATCCGTTTCGGTATTTTCTAATACGATGACGCGAAAACGGCGGGCGACGCTTTCAGGCAAGAGTTTAATAGCTTCAGCGTTGCGCGGAAATCGAAGAATATCCAGAAACGGAATTTGGAGTTGTCGCGATAGAAAGTTGAGTAAATCGGTTTCCTTGATAAAGTTTAAATCAATCAAGGTACGACCTAATTTGCGTCCACTTTTCTTTTGTTCAGCCAGTGCAGTTAACAATTGATCGTGCGTAATGGCACGATTTTGCACCAGCATATCTCCAATACGGATTTTTTTGGGTGTTTCCATGATGGGTTCTTTATTCGGGCGAGAGTGCAGATTGACGTTGTTTAATATACTCGATAACGGGTGTAGCTAGGCTGTTTTTACGCAGAGCCTGATCATAGGCTTCTCGCGCAGAGGACGTGTTGCCATTATGCTCTTGAGCGATGGCAAACCCTAACCAATATTCGGCTTTTTCGGGGCGCTGACGTAGCAACTGTTGGTAAGTCGTGCTGGCTTGATAGGTCTTACCGATTTGTTGCTGAGCGGCACCGAGTAACGCTAGATAGGTTTCATTGCTGGTCTTGGGAGCAGAGGATTCTAAAATGCGTAGCGCAGCCTGACCTTGTTTTTGGCTAAGTAATGTTTTAGCTTTCAGCCACTGAGTTTGTAACGTGATCGGATTGTGTTCGGCCATGACAGGGGGGGGCGATGTGTCATTCTGGATGGCTTGGGTGATGTCAGACGCTGGCGTTTTAGCCTTCAAAGCAGGTTTGCTGCGCGGCCGTAATTTTAATTGGCGATGTGGTTGAGGTTTAATTTGGTTGGCTTCAGAGACTGGCAAATTTTCTGCTACGGTAGTGCTGGTATTTGGGGCGGGGAGTGGCGTCGGTGCCGTGGCCGTGGCTGAAGCAGCTGTCGGTGTTGGTGTTGGGGTAGATAACGCAAGTGGCGGCTGGGTAACTGTTGGCGCAAGCGCTACGGGCACTGCTGTTTCGCTAACCATTTTGGGCGGGGGCGCAACGGGAGCATCACGATTGGCTAAAGTGGGATTTGCGGGCACAACTTCGTTGTGTGTACCTCTAAGTAGTTGCTGATCCAGATTGTTCAGGAGGTCTTCGCGTTGTAAAAACAGGACAATTAAGCCGAGTAAACTGAACACGATGAAAAGTACTGGCTTAAGTTTCCAACGTTGCTCCGAATGTGCCATCGGTAAAGCCGTGGTTACGGGTATTTTAAGCGTGTCTTTGCGTTGTTCGAGATCACGCAACATTTGGTTGATCAAGCTCATACTATTGGCCAAAAATTAGTCCAGATACTCATCAGAGACACTATTATAAGCCCCAAGTAATAGACTTTGTGACAGCGCAGTAATATAAAGCTCTGATTGGTCGCTTCCGTATCCCGTGCCGCTGCGTGGATGTAACTTAGACTGACTCGGTGTTTACCTCTACCAAAAGCGACTAATAAGGCTTTATGCGCGAGAATATTAATTAATCTTGGAATGCCTTGACTGTAATAGGCCATGGCGAGGCACCCTAACCAGCTGAAATGTAAATTTTGGTTTGCACCTGCGATTGTTAGTCGATGCTGTAAGTAGGTGCTGATTTGCTTAAACGTGAGTTCCTTCAGTTGATAGCTAAAGGTTATGCGTTGTTTTAATTGGCGAATTTTTTTAAAATTGAGTAGCGTGTCCAATTCTGGTTGGCCGAACAACACGATTTGGAGTAATTTTTGTTTTTCAGTTTCGAGGTTGGTCAATAATCTTAAGGCTTCCAGAGTCTCGAGCGGCATAGCCTGTGCTTCATCAATAATCAGTACTGGGCGGTTTTGACTCTGGGCAGCAAAAATTAGAAAATCATTAATGACGGGTAATAATCTGCTGGGATGGATTTTGCGTGCGTTATGAATACCAATTTCATTGGCAATTGCTAAATGGAGTCCCGTGGGTGACAGTCTTGGATTGGGAATATAGGCCGTAATAAAAGGTGAGCCTAGTTCATTCAATAGTTTACGACAGAGCATGGTTTTGCCTGTGCCCACATTGCCCGTAATTTTGATAAAACCTTCGCCACTTTCTAGAGCAATAATTAAGGTATTTAATGCCTCGACATGTGTAGGTAAGCCACAAAAAAATTGCGTATCCGGGGTGAGTTTGAAAGGCAATTCCTTAAGGCCAAAAAAGCTCTGATACATGCTTAGGGATAAAATTTATTGCCAACGGGGGGTGCGATCAATCTGACGATAATTTTGTTGGCTGCTATCGATGGGGGTTTGCCATTGACTATCGTTATTGACCACCGTGGCCTGAAGTAAAATAATTAACTCTGATTTTTGCAGTTTGCCACTGTTCACTCGAAATAAATTACCGACGTAGGGAATGCGCGCTAATCCAGTCAAGCCTTCTTTATCTTCTTCTCTCGTTTCTTGCATCAGCCCGCCAAGCAAAATGACTTGCCCATTTTTAACCTTCACAATGCTGTCTGATTCGCGGATAGTATTACGCGCGGTTGGAATTGAAGATTGTTGGCCCTCAATAGAATACTGGCGTTCTAAGCTTTCTACCCGAGTAATCGAAGGGTGAATGTGTAGGGTGATTTCATCTGCGTCACTAATTTGCGGGGTGACATCCAGCGCTATCCCGGAAAAAAACGCCGATAAAATGGGCGCGGGTTGCACGGCTTGCCCAGAAATACTCCCACTACTTAATCCAGGTGAGATACCGGTGATAAACGATTCGTCCTGTCCAACTTTAATAATAGCTTGTTGATTATTCAGTGTTGAAATTCTGGGACTGGATAACACATTGGTTTTGCCTTGCGAATCCAACAAATGGATAAGTGCAGTAAAGTCGCCTGCGCTGACGCTAGCCGCTGGAGTGGATAAGGTATAGACTAAACCCGCAGTACTGCCCAAGGTCGGGGCAATTTGTAAACCTTTGCGGATGACGCTTTTCCAATCGATGCCATCTTGGTGGCTGTCATTGAGAATGACTTCCATAATTTTGGTTTCAAGAATGACTTGGCGCCCTAATTGTTTTTGCGTATCTGCAATAAAACTTTCAATTTCGCGTAATTGCATAGGTTTGGCGCGTGCAATAATTAAACCTGATTGCTTGTTGATGCTAACACTTGCATTTTTATCGATGGCAATAATGGCTTGCAGCGCGGACTCTAACTCTTTCCAGAAGTCCGTTAGGGTTGATGAGCGAATTGAGCTACCAGAAGACTGTTGCGTATTTTGCGTGTTTGCAGCATTGTTGGGAGAAGTAGCGCCATATCCCTGTAAGTTTTGGGCGTTATTGTTTTGCGAATTATTATTGGAATTTGAGGATTGTCCAGACGAAATAAAGGTGTTGGATCTGCCTTCCCGCAATAAATCGATGCGATCAATTTTGAAGGTCTTGGTCTGCAGCGTTGCTGGATAAATAATATAGCCAATTTCGCTTTTTTTATAATCATAGCCATAGACTTTTTGCACCGCATCTAATACTTGTGGAACTGTGACATTTTTCAATTCTAAAGAAATAGTACCCTGCACCTCAGGGTGCACCACCATATTTTCTTTAGTATCCACCACTAAGCCCATAAAAAAATCACGCGCTTGAACTTCATGCACGGCAATGTTTAGGCGGGGCTGCTGGCGAGTATCTTCAGTGTTTTCTGCTGCAGCTTGAATATCTGGTAGCAATGCTTCTGTGACAGCTTCAGGTGGACTAATGTTACGCGGAGTAGGATTTAGTTCGGGGGTTGCCTTGGTGGCGGCAGGCGGAGTTGGGGCGCAAGAGGTTAAGAGTGCGGTATAGGCTAAACTAAGCAAAAGTGCTGATTTATTCATCGCGTTATATAGGATCGTTGATGTAAGTGCAGCGTTTGAATTATTCCTTGGTTTCTAATAGTAACCCGGTTTTCAGTTATTGCAATAATTTGCACATCATTTGGTAGCGTGTCACCTTGCTGGACATGCGTACCATTAATCATTGCTCGTTTGGAGTGCGCTGAAATCCAAATGCCAGAAAGTTCAAGTAATGTAGGTTTTTGAGAAGCCGTTGATTGCTCAGTGCTCAGGGTGGCAACTGCTTGCTTATCGGGAATTGTAGGGTCGCGCAGTTCAGCTGACATAACGTAAACAGGAAAAAGTGCAAGTAAATTGCAGTATATAACTTTATATATCAAGCCATTTCTCCTCAAAACTTAAAGTGTACACCCGAATGCTTACTTCTGCATTAGGATGATTTTTTACGTTAAATTCCAAGTTATCCCAAATAAAGGCCCAAGGTAAATTTTCTAAGGCGTTTAAAAAATCCAAGGTATTTAAATAAGTGCCACTAAACGTAATAGTTAAACCGTGTTTATAGATGGGGTGTTGCTCGTTAACTGGTAATAGTGTAGCTATAGGCAAGGTGTTTAGATTGACTAACGTGAGTGCGTTACTGTGGGAGAGCATATCTTCTAGCACACGAGGCATCAGTTGTGGTGGTACAAATTTTTTGTCACCTACCGTCATTTGATCTTGCAATTGCGTGAGTTGTTGTTGCAGGGTGGCTAATTTATTTTGGTTGGCGAGATTAGGATCAACGTAGGTATTGTTTTCCAGTTGCTCAATGGTTTTTTTTTGGGCGTTGATTTGCTTTTCAAGATTACTCTGTTTTTGGGTCAGCAGCGTTTGCTGGCGAACAACATCCTGATAAAAAAAATTATCCCATAAGCTCCAAATGACAGTGATTAAGGTGGCTACGACGATAATTTTTTCGCGTGTAGTGAGGAGATCAAACCTAACTTGTAGCTTAGTTAACATGTTTGGTCTCCTCGGGGGGTTGCAATTTGGAACTGAGCGAAAAGTTTATTTGTTTAGCCTCATTGGCCTTTTCAATTTTAAGTTGTGCAAACGATTGGCCTTTGAAAATGGGTTCATTGCGAAGTCTTTGAATAAAAGTTGGAATTTTTTCTAAATTGGAACTACTACCGTCAAGAGTAATGGTTTTAGGTTGGCCCGTAATAAAAATGTGGGTTAGCCATACTTCTTTGAGTCCTTGATTGGCAAACGCACGCAGATACTGGGAAAATCCAAGTGAATCATCGGGATTTTTTATATTTAAAATTTGAATGGTTTGGGTTAAATCATCCAAGGTATGTTGCAAGCGTTGGACTTCAGTAGCTAAGTTGGGATCAAGCGCTTGTGCGGGAATTCTGGCAAGTAAAGAGTTGACTTTGGTTTCATCCGCTTTAAGTTGTTGTTCGTTTAAAGAAATGGCTTGTTCGATGGAGTAAGTTTGCCATTGGGTGTAAGCACTGAAGAGCAGTAATAAAACGAATAAACT
>SXGT01707670.1_pt1 | contig 16026 bp, 17 predicted proteins | sample 3176221 | NCBI WGS metagenome assembly SXGT01 (sample SAMN11356862, study PRJNA531348) | freshwater metagenome | isolation source: freshwater sample F1-120 | place: China: Fuxian Lake, Yuxi | collected 2017-12-25
AAGGGCACGGGCCTCGGACTCGCGACGGTGCTTGGCGTGATCCAGCAGAATCGTGGCACGATCGCGGTACTCAGTGCCCCCGGCGCGGGCTCTACGTTTTCGGTGTACTGGCCGCTCTCGGAAGCGGGCGAGCGCGCTCCCGCAGACGCCCAGCCGACGTCGTCCGCCACCCCGATGCGGCACGACCACGTGCTGCTCGTCGAAGACGATGACCAAGTCCGCAACTTCATGACGAAGGGCCTCGAGCACGAAGGATTCACGGTCACGGCGTGCCCCACGGCCGAATGCGCGCTCGAGACGCTCGCGTACGGCATCGTGCAGCCTGCGGTGCTCGTCACGGACGTGGTCATGCCGCGCATGAACGGCGGCGAGCTCGCCGAGGCGGTGCGTCAGCGCTACCCGGGAATCCCCGTGCTGTTCGTCTCGGGCCACACCGACGACATCATCGCGCAGCACGGCATCGTGCGCGAAGGCGTGGCCTTGCTCGAGAAGCCATTCAGTCCGCGAGTCCTCGCAAGTAAGGTGCGCGAGGTCATCGAAGCGCACATGGGCCGGGCGCCCTGAACAGCGCGGCGAAACGCTCCTGAAAGCTGTTAGGGTACGCCTTGAGTCGACCCTCGCGGGTGACTTCCCCATGGCCGGAACCAGCCTGCTCGCCCTGCTCGACGACATCGCGGCGCTGCTCGACGATGTCGGCGTGATGACGAAGGTCGCCACGAAGCGCACGGCAGGCATGCTGGGCGACGAGCTGGCGCTGTACTCCAAGGAGGTCTCCGGCGTCCGCTCGCACCGCGAGCTGCCGGTGATCTGGGCGATCGCGAAGGGCTCGCTGCTCAACAAGGCGATCCTGCTGCCCATCGCGCTCGCGGTCAGTGCGCTCGCACCGTGGGCGATCCTGCCGCTCATGGTCGTCGCGGGCACGTACCTCTGCTACGAGGGCTTCGAGAAGGTCGCGGAGCAGCTCGCGAGCTGGCTCGGGCGCGAGCACGTCACCCATGCTGTCGCGGCGGAGTCACGTCGCTCGCCGGAAGATGCCGAACAGGCCGAGCGAGTGCGCGTGCGCGGCGCGATCCGCACCGATCTGGTGCTCTCGATCGAGATCTTCGTGATCACCCTGAACGTCGTCGAAGGAGCGACGCTCGCGCGACAGGCCCTGACACTCGCGCTCGTCGCGGCACTGGCCACCATCTTCGTCTACGGGCTCGTCGCCGCCATCGTGCGGCTCGACGAGGTCGGAGCATGGCTGTACCAGCGCCCGCGAGCGGGTGCGCGCAGGCTCGGCTCGGCCCTGCTCGACTTCGCACCGCGCATGATGCGGGCGCTCGGCGTGCTCGGGACGCTGGCCATGTTCCTCGTCGGTGGCGAGATCCTCTCGCACGCTGTCCCCCACTTCGAGGAGCGTGTCGCGGCTTGGGTCGAGGGCTCGGGCAGTGTGACGAGCTACCTCGTCCACGCCACGGTGAACTGCACGATCGGCCTGCTGGCTGGCGCGCTCGCCGCGGGCGCGCTGCAGCTCGGCAAGCGCCTGCGAGCGAGGTGATCGCGCGTCGCGCTCAGGCGACGGTCGAGGTTCCGCCGAAGTGCAGCAACTTGTCAAGTGACCCGCTGCCGCGCGTCGCGCGCGCGCTGGAGCTGCTCGTGCAATCCCGCATCGAAGGTCGGTGCGGCGCCGACGCGTAAGATCCCGATCGGGCGCGGCAGCGCCGGATGCGCGTCCATCCGTACCATCACGAAGACGGCGCCGGGCGAAGCGAGGTCCGCGCGCCAAGTCTCGGCTTCCGCCGCGGAGCAGACGCACGGCTCACGGATTTCTACCTGAACGTCCATGTCGTGCTCTTTGCTGAACACGAGCGGCTGGTTCGGTCGCAGGTCGACGGTGTGGTCCTCGCGCGCGATCTTCTCGGCGATCGTGTCGAACGCGCCATCGTTGAAGATCACACAATTCTGGTAGATCCCGACGAACGCGATGCCCTCGCGCGTCTCGGCGGCGAGCAGTGCCTACTCCATGTGCTGCTGGCGCGTGTCGATCCTGTGCGCGACGAACGTGGAGCCACAGTCGAGCGCGAAGCTCACGGGACCGAAGGATCGGTCGACGGAGCCCATCGGCGAGTTCTTGGTGTTTTCGTCTTGTGGCGAGGTCGGCGAGTATCGGCCCTTGGAGAGGCCACAGATCTACTTGTTGAAGGACAGGATCTACACGTCCACGTTGCGGCGCAGGATGCGCGCCATGGGGTTGCCGCCGATCGAGAGCCCGTCGCCGTCGCCCGTCACGACCCTCACGGAGAGCTCCGGATTCGCGCTCTTGATGCCGGTCGCGAAGGCCGCGGCGCGGCCGTGAAGCGAGTGGAACCCGTACGTGTTCATGTAGTGCGGGAAGGGTCTCGATTCGCCGATGTCGGACACGAAGCACAGCTGGTGACGCGGCTCCCCGAGCTGCGCCATCACGCCCTGCACGCCGTTGAACATCGCGTAGTCCCCGCGGCCCGGGAACAAGCGCACGTCGTGGTCCGGCTTGAGGTGCTTCTTCGAGAGGCTCGCCTGCCGTGCCCTGGTGACGGCTCCAGGATCGCGCGAATCTTGCGGACGAGCTCGGATGTACGGAATAGCTGTCTCTGGACCTTGCTGTAGTCGAGAAAGTCGTGCTGCGGATACTCGCTGCGCAGGATCCGCGCGAGCTGGCATGGGTTCATCTCCGCCACGTGCAGCGAGCGCAGTTGCGAGAAGCTCGCGTCGAGCCCCTTGGACAGCGGCCGAAAGTGGCGCAGGTGCAGCGAGAACACACGTACGCCGTCCTTGTGCAATTCCTCGACCGCGCTCGTGATCGCGCAATAGGTCGAGCCCCACCCGAGCACGAGCATCTCACCCTGCTCGTCGCCGAGCAGCGCAGGCGTCGGAATCGAGTCGCGCATGCCGAGCACCTTCCGCGTGCGCAGCTTGCTCACCAGCTCGCGGTTCTCGCGGCTCTAGCTCAGGCACCCAATGAGATTCGCGCGCTCGATGCCGCCGATGCGGTGCTCGAGACCGGGCGTGCCAGACCGCGCCCACGGACGTGCGAGACGCTCGTCGCGCGCGAACGGCAGGCAGCAAACCGCGGGCAAGACTTGCCGGAAATGCGCGCGAATAAGGCGGCGCCTCCGCGATCTCTGGCAAGCGCCACGGATCCGCTCCATTCGCGATGTAGCCAGCGGTGAGCAGGATCACGGGTGTCATGTACTGCACCGCGCTACGACAGGCCTCCACCGCGCAGTCGAACGCGTCCGCGAGCATCGAGCCCACGAGCACCCGGATCGGCGCCCCGCCGTTGCGCCCGAAGCTCGCCTGCAGGATGTCCGCCTGTTCCGTCTTGGTCGGCAGGCCGGTCGAGGGGCCGCCGCGCCGCACGCTGCCGGTCACGAGCGGCAGCTCCGTCGCGACCGCGAGCCCCATCGCCTCCGTCTTGAGCGCCCGCCCGGTGCCCGAGGTCGCGATGATCCCGCGGCAGCCAGCGCAGGAGGAGCAAAGCGCCCCGCAGATCGCGGCGGTCTCGCGCTCGGCCCAGAAGGTGATCGCGCCGAGCTCCTTGTTGCCCGCCTGCGACGAGGCCCATCGCCGTCGCCTCGTTGCCCACGATATTGCTGTATGTGCCCGTGGGGAGCGCCATGCAGGGTCGGACCTCACAGCTGCTCTGAAAGAACCCGTGGATGTCGCCGGCGTTGTAGCCAGCCTGCATCGCGAGCTTGTTGGTCTCCGCGAGCTCGGGCCGCTTGGGGAGCTTCTCCTCGAGCCCGCGTAGAGTCGCCTCGAATGGCCGGTCGTACAGCCAGTACATGAGGTCGAACGTGTAGAAGTTCCTGCAGCGCTGCAGCTCCTTCGAAGTGAGGCCATACCCGCGGGCGCCTCTGTGACGCGCTGGTTGATCTCGACCTCGAGCACGAGATAGCTCTCAAGCGAGCCGTCGACCAGCGGGTTCGTTGCGAGATTCGCCCGGCGCAGATCGCCCGAGCTGAATTGGCCCGTGTTCTCCACCACGAGCGCCGCGGGGTTCATCGCGACCAGCACGTCCAGATGGTCCCCGGGGAGGTATCGCCGGGCGCGCGAAACTCGACCGGGTCGTCCGGAAACGTGGCAAGTTCGCGGCCGATCACCGCCGACGTGTGGATGAACTGGTTGCCGGTGATCTGCGTGCCGTCGCCGGAGTCCCCGGCGAAGCGGATCGCGACGCTCTCGAAGGGCCGGACGTCGCGCTCTTGGGTCTGGCTCATGGACGATCCTCGGCGCGACGCGCCTCGGGCGTGCTGAGGCGGACGATCTCGCGCCGTGAGCGACGCTAGGTGCAACGTGCGTGCGTGGACGCGCCCTCGTGCGTAGTGCGCGTCGCACAGGAGCCACGTTCGCGCTGCTCCCAAGCGTGCAATCGCTACTATAGTGCCCTTCGCAAGGCCCGACTCGATGACTTCTCGTCCCCACTTCGCCGCTGCGCTATCGACCGAGCCGGTCTCCGCCCGAGCAGAGCAGCACGTCCTCGCGCAGCTCACCGAGCAGCTCGCGGGCGCGCGCCCCGACTTGTGCGTCGCCTTCGTCACTCACCACCACGGCGGAGCGATCGAGGAGCTCGGCCAGCGCCTCGCGAGGGCCCTCGGTGCACGGGTGGTGCTCGGCTGCACCGGCGAGAGCCTGATCGGTGACGGACGCGAGGTCGAGCGCGAGCCCGCCTTGAGCGTGTGGTGCGCCTGCATGCCGGGCACGGAGGTGCGCCCGTTCAGCGTCGTGGCGCGCCCGGACGCCGACGGTGATATCGCGTTCAGCGCCTTTCCAGAGGTTCGCGATACGCGGCGCGCAGCGCTCCTCTTGCTCGCGGATCCCTACTCGTTCCCGATGGACGCGTACCTCAAGCGTCTGGACGCGCGCCTCGCGGGCGTCCCAGCGTTCGGTGGGATGGCGAGCGGCGGAATGGGTCCGGGCCAGAACCTGCTCTTCACGGCGGACGGACTCGTCGCGCAGGGAGCGCTGGGCGTCGTGATCGAGGGCGATGTCGAAGTGCGCCCAGTCGTGAGCCAGGGCTGCCGCCCCGTGGGCAAGCCGTGGGTCGTCACGCAGTGCGACGAGCACCTCGTGCAGAAGCTCGGGGGCCGGCCTGCACTCGAGGTGCTGATGGAGACGGTCTCCGCGCTCGCCGACAAGGAGGCCGCGTTGTTCCGCCGGGGACCGTTCGTGGGGCTCGCTCTCGACGCCAAGAAGAGCAGCTTCGAGCGCGGCGACTTCCTCGTCCGCAGCCTGCTCGGCGTCGCGCGTGACCAGAACGCGGTCGCGTTCGGAGACCTGCCGCGGCGCGGCCAGACCATCCAGTTCCTCGTGCGCGACGCGGCAAGCGCGGGCGAGGACCTCGAGCAGTTGATGCACTCGCAGGGCGGTGGTCCGCTCGGCGAGGAGGAGGACCGCGGCGCCGCCGGCGTGCTGCTCTTCACTTGCAACGGCCGCGGCTCGCGCATGTTCAGCGAGCCCGACCACGACATCGGCTGCGTGCGGCGTACGCTGGTCCGCAATGCGCCGTTGGCAGGCTTCTTCGCGGCCGGCGAGATCGGTCCAGTCGGCGGACGCAACTTCCTGCATGGCTACACGGCGAGCGTGGCAGTGTTCCGCGCACGCCGCACGGAGAACTGACGATGGACATGGTGGCGGTCGGAGTCGGTGGCGGTGCGCTCGCGGTAGCGCTGTTCGCATGGATGAAGGCGGGCGCGTCGAAGGCGCGCATCGACGAGCTCGAGCGCGAGCTGCGCAGGCGCACGGATGGCGCGGCGGAAGAACTGCGCAACGAGCTGCGCGTGCAGCGCGAGCTGCTTGCCACCGTCGCCGAGGGAGGCTGCCTCTCGCGCGAGCAGGTACTCGAAGGACGCCTGTGGTCGGACGCGAGCGTGCAACAGGCCCTCGCGCTCGTGCAGAGCGGAGCGCGCGTGCTCGACGTGCGCACTCCCGGCGAGACGGCGGGCGGGGTCATACCCGGCGCCCTGCTGATCCCGGTCGATCAGCTCGAAGCGCGCGTGCGTGAGCTCCCGAAGGACGGCAAGCCGCTGCTCGTGTGCTGCGCCGGCGGCTCGCGTTCCGCCGCAGCATGCGAGTTCCTATCGCAGCAGGGATACTCGTCATTGCACAACCTCGAAGGCGGCATGAACTCCTGGTCCGGCTCGCGCGTTCGGCCGTAGTCGAGTCGATGCGACTCCTCGCTCGCATCGCGCGCTGGGCTATCGGCGTTATCGCGCTCGCCGCGCTCGTCTCCGCTCTGGCCTTCTTCTGGTGGCGCGGGCGCGGCGAGCCGCAGCGCAAGGGCCAAGCTGCGATTCCGACGCTCGGGAATTCGGTCAGCGTGCGCTTCGATGAAGCAGCCGTACCCCACATCGGTGCCACGAGCCTCGACGACGCGGCGCGCGCGCTCGGCTGGCTGCATGCGAACGAGCGCATGGGGCAGATGGAGCTGCAGCGTCGCTACGCCGCGGGTCGGCTCGCGGAAGTCGTCGGAGCCGACGCGCTCGCCACCGATCGACGCATGCGCCAACTCGGCATCGCTCGCCTCGCGCGTCGCAACCTCGGAGCCAGCTCGGAGCGCTCGCGTGCGTTGCTCGCGGCCTATGCGCAGGGCGTGAACGCGTGGCTCGACACGAATCGTGACAACCTGCCGCCGGATCTCGTGCTGCTGCGGGCGGAGCCGGAGCCGTGGCGCGAGGAAGACAGCCTCGGGATCCAGTTGCTGATGGCGCAGATGCTCTCATTGGGCGAGTGGCGCGAGCGCGCGCGCATGCGCTGGCTCGGGGCGCTAGGGATCGAGCGCACGCGCGAGCTGATGGGCATGCCGGAGCTCGCGGTGGATGACGAGATCCTCGCCCTTGCCGCCCTGACGAGGCCCGAACCCGCGCCGGCGGAGAAGCCCGCGAACGGCAGCAACAACTGGGCGGTGTCCGCGAGTCGCAGCGAGACCGGCAGCGCTCTCGTCGCGAACGATCCGCACCTCGCGCTCGACTTGCCGTCGCTCTGGTACCAAGCTCAGGTGCGCTGTCCCCAGTACGAAGCCGCGGGCTTCACGCTGCCCGGCCTTCCGATTGTCGTGATCGGTCAGGGCGCGCGCGTCGCGTGGGGCTTCACGAACTCCGAGCTCGACGTGTGCGACCTGTTCCTCGAGCGCGTGAGCGAGGATGGGCGCTCCGTGGAGCGCGACGGCGAGTGGCTGCCGCTCAGCGTCGAATCGGAGACGATTCGGGTCCGCGGTGGGGACGCCGAGGCGTTCGAGTGGCGCGCGAGCGACATCGGACCTCTGTACGTTTCGTTCGATCGCGTGCGCCGGACGACTTACAGCGTCGCGTGGACGGCCTACCAGCCGTTCGATTCGCTCGAGCCGTTCCTCGCTCTCGCCGCGGCTCGCACGGTCGGCGAGATTCCCGCGATCGCTGCGCGCTTCGTGTGCCCGCCCCAGAACCTCGTCTGCGGCGATGCCGACGGCGCGATCGCGCACACGATCCTCGGTCGCTCCGTCGCGCGCGGGGTCGGCGTGGGCAGGCTCCCGTTGCCCGCTTGGAAGCGCGCGAATCACTGGCGCGGACTCGCGCCCCACGAGCAGATGCCGCTCTCGATCGAGCCCGAGTCGGGGCTGCTCGCCACGGCCAACGAGGACTCCCGTCCCGCGGGCTTTCCCTACCCCTACCCGCAGGATCCCGCGGCGCCCCAGCGCGGACAGCGCATTCGCGAGCGGCTTGCGGAGCGTGGCAACTGGAACGTCGGTTCGCTCGCCGCCGTGCAGGTCGACACGACCTCCCTGTACGCGCGCGAGCTTGTCGCCAAGCTGCCCGAGCCGCTTGAAGGAACGGACGCCCATCGCGCGTGGCGCGCCCTGCGGAACTGGGACGGCAACATGACGCTGCGCGGGCAATCCGCGCTCTACGCGCTGCTCGAGCGCGAGCTCGATACGGCCGTGTTCGGCGACGAACTCGCTGCGACGAGTGGCCTGCTCTACTCCGATCGCTACCGCGCGCTGCTGGAGGTGCTCGACGGAACGCTCGACGAGCGCTGGTGCGACGACGTGCGGACGGAGGCGCGCGAGACGCGCATGGACGCCGTCAGGGCGGCGCTCGCGGCCAGCTGGAAGCTTGGCTCCGCGCGCTTTGGCGCGGACGTGGCCGACTGGGACTACGGCGCGCTGCATGCATGGACCCCCGAGCACAAGCTCGGCTCCGTACCCGTGCTCGGACGCTTCTTCAATCGCTCTACGGCACCGGTACCTGGCAACGACACGTGCCCGTGCGTCTTCACGGGCTCGTGGAGTGGCGAGCGCATCGACGTCAACCATGGCGCCTCGCTGCGCTTCGCCGCAGACTGCGCGAACCCCGATCGCTCGCTCGCGATCCTGCCGGGCGGCCAGTCGGGCCATCCCTTCGACGCGCACTACGGCGACCAGATTGAAGGCTACCTCGCCGGCCATATGCGGCCGATGCGCTGGAGCGAGCCCGCGATCCGCGCGGCGACAGTCTCCACGCTGGAGCTCGCGTCGAGGCCTTGAAGCTGCCCACGTGGATCGCCGCTCCGCTCGAGCTGCTCGCGCTGGCCATCCTGCGCGAGCGGGGCGAGCTCGTCGACGGGAAGCGGCGTGGTGTCTGGGCGCGGCGCTTCCCCAGCGGTCGGCTCTTCACGGAGTGCGGCTACGAGCACGGGCTCCGGCAGGGTCGCGAGAGGCGCTGGTACCTTGACGGGACGCCGCGCTGGCACGGCGAGTGGCGGGCGGGCTGCAAGAGTGGCGAGTGGATCCACATGACCCGCGACGAGCGTGTGCACGATGCGCTCACCGGCGTCTACGAGAATGGCGAGAAGATCGCGCCTGTGCGCGGCTTCAACGACTGGAAGTCCTGAGCGTCCGCGCTTGACGTCGCGCGCGCGGGCGGGCATGAAGGACGCATGCAGCCCACCGACGCCGAACTCCAGCGTGACCTCGACTTCGCGATCCTTGCCGCCCGCACCGCCGGAGAGCGCGTGCTCGCGCTGCGCAAGAGCGGGCGCTGGCAGGGCGACATGCTCGCCGACATCGGCGACCAGTCCGCCGACGGCCTGCTGCAGGGCCTGATCCGCGGGCGCTACCCGGACGACGGCATCCTGAGCGAGGAGACCGCCGACTCGCCCGAGCGCCTCGCCAAGCGCCGCTGCTGGATCGTGGACCCGCTCGATGGCACGCGCGAGTTCAGCGAGCTGCGCGAGGACTGGGCCGTGCACGTCGCGCTCACGCTCGACAACACCTGCGCGCTCGCGGCCGTGGCGCTCCCGTCGCTCGACTCGGTGATCTGGGGCATCGCGCTCCCCGGCCGCGAGCGCGCCGGCGCGATCGGACGCGTGCAGCTCGCGCCGGGCTCCATCGCCGGTCCCGCGGCGCCGCGGATCGTCGTGTCGCGCAGCCACACTCCGCCGTGGGTAGAGACCTTCGGCCGCACGATCGGCGCCGCCCCGCTCATCCCCTGCGGCAGCGCGGGCTTCAAGGTCGCGAAGCTCCTGATCGGCGATGCGGACATGTACGTCCACAAGAAGGGCCTCAAGGAGTGGGACACCTGCGCGCCCGAGACCGTCGCGCGCGCGCTCGGCTGGTGGGTCGGCAAGCTGCGCGGCGAGGAACACCGCTACAACCAGCCCAGCCCCTTCAACAACGAGCTCGTCGTCTGCCGTCCCGCCCAGCGCGAGCGCGTGCTCGCCGCCGTGCGCGACTGCGGCGCGCTCGAGGCCTAGCTACTTCTTCGAGCCAGCCGCGCTGCGAAGCTCGGCCTCGGCGTCCGCTTCCGTCGCGGCCTTCAGCGCCGCGCGCAACGAGCGTGCGACCTTGGCCTCGACACGCAGCGCGAGCGCGTCGACGAGCTCGCTGCTGAGCGCGAGCGTGAGCTCCGGTCCGCGTCGGAACGCCTTCCACACTTCGGCGCGCTCGGTACACGTGCGCAGACCCGCCGCGAGGCTCTGGAGGTTGTGGAGCTTGTCCGCGGCCTTCACCGTCGCCCCTTGCGGCGACATGTGCGGCACCTTCGCGATGCCCGCGCGCTTGCGCTCTTCCCAGCTCTTCGACTTGTCCTCGGTCAGCTCGCCGACGACGTGCGCGATGTGGCGGCCGAACTCGTGCTCGACGCGTGCGAGATCCCAGCCGTCGCAGTCCTCGACGACGTCGTGCAGGAGGCCCGACACGATCACGTCATCCTCCTGACCCCAGCGCGCAAGGATCAGCGCGACGTGCAGCGGGTGGATGATGTACGGCTCGGCCGAGCCTTTGCGAACTTGGCCACTATGGGCCGCGAACGCGAGGCCGAGCGCCTTTTCGACGAGGGGGGAATACATGTTCAGATCTGGACGCCGAGGGGCTTGAGGGCGAGAGCGCCAATCACGATGGACGCGAGCGCGACCGTCATGAGGATCCCACCTTCGCCGTCGGGCAGCCAGCCCTGATCGCGGTAGGGATACGCGATCGCGACCACGCGGAACGGCGACTCGGAGCCAAAAGAGGCCTCAGCCGGCCAAAGCAGCGGCAGACGATCGGCGTCCGCGATCGCGAACATGTCGCGGTCGCTCACGCGGCGCGGCTGCATCGCGGCGGGCGACACGCTGCCCGCGTGGACGAGCTTGGTCTCGCGCGCCCCACCGAGCTCGAGCACGATCTCGTGGCTGCCGCTCTCGACCACCACGAACTCCTGAAACGCGCGGCCTTCGGACGGGACGCGCACGAGCGGCGAGACCGCCTGCAGTCCCGCCGGCAGCGTCACGCGCAGCTCGCGCGCATCCGCGCCCGACGCGAGCTCGATCTCGAGCAGCGTCCCGCGCCCCGCCATCACCGCAACTCCGCGCTCGTGCAGCGGCAGCGGCTCGTAGGCGTAGCGCACCACCAGCTGCGCCGTGAGGATCATGAACGGCACGGCAAGCGGCACGATCGGACCGAAGTTCAGGCCGAGATAGACGAGGTTGCGAGCGAGCACCTTCGCGACCGCCGCGGCCACCACGACGAGATCGTCCTGATACAGGCGAATCTCGATCATGTGCGCCTTGATCTTGTCCTTGGCGTTCTTGATGCCCTTCTGCCACGAGATCTTCTTGAACAGGAGCAGCGCGAGCACACCGAAGACCCCGCTCCAGAAGATCAGGGTCACGGCGCTCCCGGCCCAGCCGGTCGCGGCAAGCAGGACGTCGAAGACGGACGTCGCGGCGCTGTTCAGGGCGTTCACTTGGGACGTTCTCGCGCGCTCGGGCGCGGATCAGGAGATGTAGCCGAGACCCTTGAGCTTCTCGGTGATCGCGGCGTCGGACTCGGCGCCTTCGAACTGCGCGAGCTCCTTCTCGATGATGTGCACGATGAACTCCTCGTGCGACGCATAACCGGCCTTCTCGGCGATCTGCTTGCAGCGCGCGATGAGAGCGGGGTCGAGCTTGATCTTGTTGGCGTTTCCGAACATGGCGTGTCGTCCTCGGGGCTTGGAGGTCAGGTTCACTTCACCAGCACGGGATGGCCCTTCATCCCCGCGCCGGGCTGGAGTCCATAATGACGCAGGACCTCGACCGTGAGGTCCTCGAGACGGTGCGAACCGGGCGCGACGGGCCGGTTGGAGAGCAGGCTGCCCTGCACGACGTCCGGCGCCATCAGGTGGCTGCCATTGAACGTCCCGCCGCGGTCGTTGTCCGAGAGCTGGTAGCCCGTGATGCGGCCGACCGAAGCCTCGTCAGAGTTGTCGTAGTCGCTGTTGTAGCCGACGAGGATGTCGGGCGCCTCTGAGGTGCGCTCGCCGCTGTAGATCTCGCTGGCGAGGTCCGCGCGCAGCACGACGCGCTTGCCGCCGTTCTCCGCGTCCGCCCATGCCTCGAGCTTCGCCTTGAGCTCGGCGAGCAGCGCCGGAACCTGCGCCGTATCGACCACGCCGGATTCGTCGTCCGCCGTCGCGGGGTCGTCGAGCTCGCGACCCTTCAAGTTGAGGTACAGGCCGTTGAAGCCGACGCCGTAGGCGCGCGTGCGCGCCCAGTCGACGTTCGTACGCAGCGGCCACTGCGCGTCCTCGGCAAGATCCTTGGGCCGCGTCATGTAGCTCGAGAGCATCACCGGCACATGCGCGGGATCGTCCTCGCCGAGCTCGGGACTCACACCTTCGCGCAGCACGAGGTAACCGTTGTCGTAGAGCCAGCGGTTGAGCCCGACGCGGCGTCGGTACGGCGCGAAGCCGTGGTCGCTCATCACGATCAGCGTGGCGCGCTCGCCGATCCGCTCGCGCAGGCGACCGAGCACCGGATCCATCTCCATGTAGAGGTCGTGGATCACGTCCTTCCAGGTCGAGCCGTCGCGGTGCGACCACCACGACGAGTCCTCGGCCGCGATCGGCGGCTCGTGGTGCGGATGCTGCTCGTCGGAGTGGCGCCACATCATGTGGCCGCACAGGTCGACACCGGAAAAGTAGAAGAACAGCAGCCCGCCGTCCTGCTTCTCCATGTAGCGCTCGAGCGCGAAGTCGAGCATGCGCTCGCCCTCATCCTGCACGAGCTCGGCCTGCATCATGAACTCGCGCACCGTGACGACGCCCGACTTCAGCGCGTTCACGTCCTCGGGCATGCCCTGCGTGTAGTAAGGGCCGATGCCGCTGCGCGGATCCGCGACCTCCGTGCTCGCCTCGACCGGCTCGGACACCGGCGACGCGGGCAGCGCGGGATCGATGTTGACGGGGCTGGCGTAGAGCTCGAGCTCGCCCTGACCCGCGACGTCGGGCATGGAGCGCAGGTAGAAGCGCACGATGCCACCGACGTCCATCAGCGCCATCGGCAGGAGCTCGAACGTCACCGGCACGAACTCGCTCCACTCGCCGGGCTGCAGCACGAGCCGCCGTCCATGGACGTCGAGCGCGCAGGCCTGCGCCGCGCGATCGATCCAGATGCGCAGCGGCACGCTCGTCGCCGGATCGCCCAACTTGAAGGCATTGGGCGGCCCGGGGATGCGCGTGTCGACGACGTCGTCGTAGATCGTGATCGTCTCGATGCGCGCGTCGCTGCCGATCACCTTCACGGTCGGATTCGTGGTGTAGACGGTGCACTGGCCGTAGGCCGAGTCGATCGCGGGCGTCATCATCCCGCTGAACGACCAGCCCTCCGCCGGCTCGACCGGGAAGTTCGCGGGCATGCGCCATATGTCGGCCGGCACGCCGTTCCGCGCAAGGATCGTCCAGAAGGCCTCGCCCGTGCGGTTCGAGCTCGTCTCACCGCCGGTGGGCAGCTTCCACTCGCCGAACAGCTCGAAGGCTCCGGCGTGGCCGGACACGGTGGTCGACGGCAGCACGCCGCGCGTGACGCGATCGCGATGCAGGAAGTCGAACACGCCGTGGCCGCCCGGATCGCGGCCCGTGATGAAATTCGACCACGCCACGGGCGACTGCGGCGGCGTCGAGGTGCCGAGCGAGTGGATGCCCTGCTCCTGCGCGAGCTGTGCGAAGTTGCGCATGCGCTCGGGGTACTTCGCGATCGTCTCGGCGAGGATCTCGGGGTCGAGACCGTCGATGCCGAGCACCACGAGGCGCGGGTGGCGCGTCGGGTCGTCGACGGACACGGCGGCTCCCGTGACCTCCGTGACGGACGCGTGATCGCTCGCCGCAGCCGCCTCGCGGTGCGTCGCGCGAGGAATGCCGGTCGCGATGCCGACGAACAGCGCCGCGAGCGCCGCGTACGGCACGAGCTTGCGCAAGCGCTGCCAGGTCGCGCTCACGACTTCGCCTCCGCGCTCTTGCTGGCGGGCTTCGCGAGCTGCTTGCGCTCGCCGAACAGCGGCGCGCCCTGCATGTAGGCCGGGATCGGCACGCCAAAGACATCGAGCACCGTCGGCGCCATGTCCATCAGGCGCGGCGTCTCCGTGTTGATCTGCTTGTCGCACCAGAACACGCCCGGCACGAGGCGCGGATCGACGCAGTGGTCGCCCGACCAGCTCTTCGTGTTGTCCGTGAACACTTCCTTCGAGACCGAGCCCGTCGCGCAGTCCCACGAGTGGCGGAAGCCGCGCTCGTAGCCGATCAGCAGCTCCGGCGCCATGTCGGCGTACGGTCCCTTGTGGACCTCGTGCGTGATGAAGGCTTCCTTGATGACGCGCTCGCCCGTCTGCGGATCGACGAGCGCCTCGAGCTTGGTCTTCAGCTCGCGGCACAGCGCATCCATCTCGGGCCCCTTCGACACGATGCCGTGCGCCTCGCGTCCCTTGCGGTTGATGAACACGCCCGTGAGGCCGAGCGTGAAGGCCTTCGTGCGCGACCAGTCGACCTTCGCGAACCAGTCCGGCGACGTCTCGCTGCCTTCCTTGAGCACGAGGTAGCCCTGCTCCTTCAGCCACGTATTGAGGTTCACGCCGCGGCGGAAGTTGCAGAAGCCATGGTCGCTGATGACCATCAGGCACGTCTTCGGGTCGTCGCCGAGCTTCTCGAGCAGCTCGCCCACGAGCTTGTCCATCTCCGCGTAGGTCTGAGGGATCGTGTCCTTGTACTTCGCGAGCTCTTCGGCCGAGCGCCCGCGGTTCGCCGGGTGCGTCGGGTCGAGGTAGCGATAGAACATGTGGCTGATGCGGTCAGACGTGTCGAACACGACCGTGACGAAGCCCTTCTTCGTCTTGTCGAGTACGTTCCACAGCTGCTGCTTGCGCTCGTCGCAGATCAGCCACGCCTGCTTGAGGAACGCTTCCTCGTCGATCACGCGCTCATTGAGCGCCCAGGTGTCCTCCGCGAGGCCGAGCGTCGCGTAGGGCCCGAGCATCTTCGCGAGGTAGATCGAGTAGACGAACGGGTGGCTGATCGGCATCACCGGGTCGTCCGGGTTGATGTTGATCGGCGTGACGTAGAGTTCGAAGTGTTCGTCCCACGTCTGGATGTACAGGCGCGCGATGCCTGTCATGCCGTCGAACGGTACGACCATCCACGGCGTGTACTCGCGCCGCCCGACCTCGACCGTCTCCGCGCCGATTGTGATGCGCGCGCGCTTCTTCGCCTCGTCGAGCTCGATCTTGAACGGGCACTTCATCGGCCCGTCCTTGCCGGCCGGCCCGGTGAGCTTCGACTCGATCACGTTGCCCGAGCGACGGATCTGGTACTGCTGCCCGCCGATGTGCGCGCCCGCGGGCCGCGGCTTGGTCGAGTAGAACGCGAACGAGCCCTGCGTGCCCTGCAGGTCCGGCACGCACATCCCTGAGAGCAGCGTGCCGTTCTTGAAGGGCTGCGGCGGGAACGTGATCGGCACGCGGATGATCGAGGACCACACGCGCGCGTCGCCGAGCAGTTTCCAGAATGGCTGGCTCTTCTGCAGCAGCCGCTGCACGCCCTTGGTGCCCATCGGCACCTTCGCGAAGCCGAGGTTGAGCGTCTTCGGGAGCGTCATCGTCTCCGCGCTCGACAGCATCGGCATGTAGTTGCACGGGTCGCGCGTGAGGAAGTCGTAGATGTTGTGGCGCGAGGCGTCGACGCCGGTCGCGTAGGTCGACCACGCCACGGGCGAGATCGACGGGCAGGCCGTCTCGAGCGGGCGGAAGCAGCCGCGCTCGGCGAGCTTCTTCAGCACCGGCATGCGGCCCTCGGCCATGTACTGCTGCGCGAGGCCCGGATCCATGCCGTCGAAGCCGATCACGACCACGCGCTGGAACTTCTGCGGTCCGTGCTTGCCCGGCGTCGCGAGCCGCACGAGCGCCTTGAGCGGCCACAGGAGCACGATGCCGATCGCGAGCAGGAACGTGCCCGCGAGCACCATCACCGAGCCCGCCGCCGCGATGCCCGCGCCCGGCCCGATGTACGCCAAGGCCGAGGCCTGCGCCGTCCCCGCGAGGCCGAGGACCACCGCTCCGCCCACGAAGGCCCGGCCCATCCCTCGCACCACGCTCGACAGTTCTACTTTCACGGGTCGCTCAAGGATCCCGCCCCGGCGCTCGCCGGTCACGGGTCGGGTCTATCGTCCACCCCCCGCCGGGGCTGGAGTCCCAAAGCCCCCCAAGGCCCCTCCAGGGACCCCCGGCCGCTCCGAGACCCCCGCGATTCTACCCAGCCCCCCTCC
>SXGT01025582.1_pt1 | contig 16024 bp, 11 predicted proteins | sample 3176221 | NCBI WGS metagenome assembly SXGT01 (sample SAMN11356862, study PRJNA531348) | freshwater metagenome | isolation source: freshwater sample F1-120 | place: China: Fuxian Lake, Yuxi | collected 2017-12-25
GCTCGAACTCGCGATCCAGCAGCACGCGAAGAAGCATCACCTGCACAGACAACGGCATGTAGTCTATGTCGTCGAGGAAGATCGTGCCTCCGTCAGCGACATCGAAGCGGCCGCGCAGCAGCTTCAGCGCATCGGTGCAGGCACCCTTCTCGTGCCCGAACAGCTCGGTTTCGAGCAGCGTGTCGGGCAAGGCGCCGCAGGACAGCGCCACGAAGGGCTTGTCGCGGCGGGCGCTGAGGGTGTGGATGGCGCGCGCAATGCGTTCCTTGCCGGTGCCGCTCTCGCCTTCGATCAACACGGAGGCGTCGGTGGCCGCGACCGTGCGCACGGTCTTCACCACCGACTGCATGGCTCGACTCTGCCCGATCACGCCAGGGAGGCCCTGGCCGTCCTTCTGCGCCAGTTGCTCGCGCAGGCGCAGATTCTCGCTCAGCAACGCCCGCACCTTGCCGATCCGGCGCAACCGGTCGATCACGTGCTCGTTGAGGAACGGCTTCTGGATGTAGTCGTCGGCGCCAAGCCGCATCGCCTCGACCGCGTGCTCGACGGTGGCGTAGGCGGTCATCACCAGCACCTCGGTGTCGGGGCGCGCTCGTTTCGCCGCCGCGAGCACCTGCATGCCGTCGGCACCCGGCAGCCGCACGTCGGTGATCACCACGTCATAGCTGGTGTGGCCGAGTTCGGCGATCGCCAGCTTGCCGTCGGCGACGTGCTTCACTTCGTAACCGACGCCCTCGAGATCGTCCTGCAGGGTCACCGCGATCGTCAGCTCGTCCTCGACCAACAGGATGCGCATCGGGCCTTCGGTCATGGCGCCTCCCCTTGCTGCCGATCGCCGGAGCGGCGACGCGGGGCGCTGTCATTGGCGAGTCCCGGATCGCGCAGTTGGGCTTCGCCGAACGAAGCCACCTGGTTGCCGCCCGATTTGGTCGCAAACTCGACGGCAGCCTCGGCCTGCGCCAACAGCGAATCGAAGAAGATCGTCTTCTGGTCGTCGCTGGCGGTCATGCCGATGCTGAGCGACAGCGCCAGTGGCCGACCGTCGACGGCGATCTCGACCGCTTCGAACATCTGGTGCAGGCGCTCCGCCACGACCCGGGTCTGCTGCAGGCTGGTGTGGGGCAAGACCAGCAGGTAGCGATCCTCGGACGTGGTCCCGAGCAGGTCGGAGCCGCGCGTCTTCTCCCGCACGAGACCCGCCACCGCCGCCCGCACGGTCGAGCGCAGTTCGGCGCCGTGCATGTCGATCAACGGCAACAGCCGGTCCACCTGCAGCAGCATGCAGCCGAGCGGCAGGCCGTGCCGGCGGGCCCGGGCAAACTCGTTCTTCATCAGCTGAAGAATCTGCGCCTGGGAGAACAGCGAACTGCTGAGGAAGCCGTCGTCGTCGCGCCCGGATGCCGGCTGCGCTCCGCCCGGTCGGCCCTTGCGAAAACCTGGTCTCGTCATCGCATTCGAAAGTGGGTTCCCCGCCAACAGGCGGCGGGTGAAGCAACCTAGTGCCGGAGGCAGCGGAGTGCCACCCGCGCGCTTCGCGCGAACGAGCTCCCCAGGCAAAAAAATACGGGCCTCAGCCGGTCAGAACTGAGGCCCGTGAAAGCGGGTCTAGGCTACGCAATGGAGAGGGCGGTTAGGGAGGGGGATACTGGTCTCCACCACACAGCCAGGACCCGTCGGTGTCTGCTGATTCGGAACCGGCGAACCGGCTCCGGCCAACCCGATGGTCAGTCAGGTCAGCGCTTGCTACCGAACAGTCAGAGAGCGTTTCGCTGCCAGCGATGGCCAAGGCCACCACTCTGACTCGCGCGCCGCTGTGACCAGGCTAGCCACAGCACCACTCGGGCCAGGCTTGGGATCATGCCCTGTCTCCACGGGATTTCAACACCCGCTCCACCAGTTTTTTGACAGTGCTTCCCCATCCGGACCGTCGCGCGTCGTTACCGGGCGGCTCGCAACCTGCGATGGCACCGCGCGAACCCAGCAACTGTGCGGCTTGCAGCCCGACGGTCGCCGGCTCGGAAGTTATCCACAGCCCCCGCACCGACGGTGGAAAAAGGTGGAGACCGACCGCGGTTGGCGCCGCCCGGAGGCCAAAACCGCGGACGCAGCGTCGCCCGCGCCAAGCTCTGGCGGGCGCATCGAGGCGCCGCTCGGGTCTAGCCACATGGGCAAGCAGGGGCCGCGCGGCGAAAGCGCCTTGCGCGAGTCGCGCGCACACCCTCCGGCCCCAGGCCGCGGCGGCGATCTTCGACCGACCAGAACGTCACGGCGCGGCCGCGCCCGGCGAACGGTCCGCGGATCAGGCCTTCTGCGCCTTCGTGAACTGACGGTTGCGACCACGCACCGCCTTGACGAGCGGGTACGAGACCGTCTTGTCGCCCTTCTTCAGGGTGATGATGCCGCGCTTGATCACCTTGGTCGCCAGCTTCAGCGTCACGACCTGACCGTCTGGGGTCAGGATGCGGACCGGCTGCAGGTTGGGCTTGAACGTGCGCTTGCTACGTCCCGTGACGCGGCGACCGACACCGCCGTCCTTCTTCGCCAGACCACGGCGCTTCACTTGGTGACCAATGCGGGTGCGACGACCGGAAACAGCGCAAACTCTGGACATGGCGGCTCAGTTGGGGAAAGGGCCGAGCAGGATAGCCAACCGGCCACAATAGACAAGGGGATCGTTGCACAGGCCTGGCGGGCCCTGCCCGGCAGCCCTTTCCCCCACCCCAGCCGCGACTACCTGGGTGCTGGCGACAGCCTCGCCTGGTAGCGCTGCAGCCGCTCGGTGTATTCCGGGTTGCCCTTGCCGCCCTTCTCGATCGCCGTCTCCTGCAGGGCCACGGCATCGGCGAATCGGCCAACCAGGAACATGGCCAGCGCGGCGGTGTCGAACTCGAAGTAATCCATGCTCTCCTTCTGCTCGAGCATGCGGTCGGCGAGTCCAGCGGCGAGGGCGTCGTAGCGCCCCATCGTCGCCAATTCGGTCATCAGGTACCAGCAGTCGTTGTTGATCGACACCCGCATCTCGGTGTCCTTCAGATACTCGTCGAGCAGCGCCTTCTGGGCCTCGCTGTCGTTGGCACAACGGGCCGCGACGCCGTAGCGGGCGGCCAGGAGCAGGCGCGGCGTCGCCTGCAGGGACGCGGCCTTCTCGATCGCCATCGTCGCGAGGTCGCGGTGCACCGGCGCGTTGGCCGCTTGCGAAAGGACCGACGCGAAGTCCAGGCAGTCCGACGCCGTGGCGGTGACCTGCTTGCGCAACTTCATCGACTGGCGGCCCGTCTCGCGTTCGTCGCCGGTCAGCACCAGGGTTCGCAACCAGGTCAACTGCACGAACGTGTCCGACGGAACCGCGGCGGCGACCGGCTTCAGCGCGTCGCGCACCAACACGGCAATGCCGTCGCGGCGCGGGTCGCCACGCAGCGCGAGATCGGCGAAGGCGGCCAACGGGCGGGCCTCGTTCGCCAGCGCCGCCAGCGACTCCTGCATGAACTTGCGAGCCGCGGCATCGTCGTTCTTCTTGGTGGCCAGCACGAGGAAGAGCAGACCCCGCGCGAGGCCATCGCGCGGCGCATGCGCCACCACCTGTTCGAGCGGATCGGCGACGGCTGCCGTGGCATCATCGAACGCGGCGACCAGATCGATGCGCAACGTCGCCGCGGAGCGTTCCGCGTCCACCGTGTCGCGGCCAGCGAGCACTGCCTCGACCGCATCGACGAGGCCAGCTTCCGGAGCGCCGACGAAACGGGCTCGGCCCTTGGGGTCGAGCACCACCACGCACGGCCCCGTGTTGCCCAGCGTGAACCACGGCAGCGTCACCGCCAGCTTGTCGTCGTGGGCGACGCGGCATCCTGGCCACGTCGTCAGCGCCACGTCCTTCTCACCGACCACCGCCGTGACCACGACACCGCGCTCCGACCAGCGCCGCTGCAACGCGGCGAAGTAGTCCCCTTCCTGCACGAAGCGCGTCGCCGACTGCGCGACGGTGTAGAACGCGTAGACCCGGCACTTCGGCGCCTGCTCTTCGGCGGTCGGCACCGGCTCGCCCTGCAACCACGCGGCGAAGACCGGCGGGCACGAGGGCCGGGCGCCGAGTTCGACCTGCGACAGTGCCGGCAAAGCCGCGAGCAGCACCACGAACGCACGCACAGCGGAAGCGATCACGCGCATGCCATCGAACCTTCGGGCCGGGAATCCTGAGCCCAGGCCGATGCTACCGGGCAGCGGCCTCGCCGTCAGCGCGATGGCCCCGCTGCCGCCGGTCCGGTCGGGCCGCGTTCACGCCGCGCTTGCGCGAACAGATCGAGTCCGCGCATGCGCTGCACGACGGCACCGGTGACGCGTGCGAGGCCGATCGACAATGCGGCCACGGCCCCATCGTCCCCCCCGGCAACGATCGCCTCCTCCACCGCGAACTCGTCGCGGAACAACACGCGCTGCTCCCGTTCGAGCCAGAGTTCGAGCGTCACGCGCGCCCGCCGCGTCTCGCCCGCGCCCACTTCGACGAAGTCGACGATGCGGCCGCGCAGCGACCAGGTCTCGTCCCCTGGATCGACGGCGCCCTTCACGAGTTCGCAGACGCGCGCGCGCGACAGCCCGAGCACCAGCGCATCGGTGACCAGGCGATCGAGCGGCGCCACCCACCGCGCCAACGGTGCCGGCTCGATGCGATTGCCGCACAGTCGCTGCAGATGGTCCGACGCCAGCGCCGTGTTCAGCTGCAGATCCTGCACGCGCAACACGCCGCCGCAGTCGGCGGCGGGCTCTGCCACGGGAGGCAGGTCCAACCGGTAGAACTGCTCGGTCGGCACCACCACGCTGCTGCACGCGGCGAAACCCAGGATCGCGAAGGTACCCGCGGCCATCGCCCGCAACGTCGCCACCAGGTTCATCGATCGCCCCCCGCCGGCACTGCCGGTCGTTGCACGCCGAACAACAAGCTGTCGGGCGCCAGTTTCCATTGCCGCGCGAGGCCGCGCAGTTCGTCGAGCGTGCTGCGCAAGCCCGCCAGCGCCGTCAGCGAAGGCCCACGCAGGGCCGCCGTCAACGCCGTGGATTCGCGCAGCAGACCCTGCAAGTCGTGTTCGAGTCGGCCGAGCACGGCGAGCGCGTCCTGCGCCGACGTCGCCACACCCTTGGTCGATTGCACCGCTTCGCGCGCATCGGCGAGCAACGCCGTCGCCAAAGGCAGCGTGCGCTCGGCGAGTTCGGCGGAAGCGCGTTCGAAGTTGCCCAAGGTCGCCGTCAGGTGCGCCTGGTTCTGCGCCCCGAGCACCGTTGCCGTCGCCGCCAGCACCGCATCGAGCCGCGCCAGCACCGACGCGGCCTGGTCGACGACTTCCGGCAAGCTCGCGGTCAACGAGTGCAGCGGGTCTTCCTTGCACTGGATGAACTCGCCAGGCGGCAGCGACTTCCCGTTCGACCCGTAGCCTTCGAGTTCGACGGTCACTTGCCCGGTCACCAGCAACCGGTCCATGCGTGCGCGCGTCAGGTCCTGCACGTTGGCACGCGTCGGATCGACACGCAGTTCGACCAGGGTCTTGCCGTCCTGGAAGCGCATGTCGGCGACGACGCCGATCGGCACGCCTTGGAAGTTGACCTTGCTGCCGACCACCATGCCCTTCACGTTCTCCTCGAACAGGATGAAGTAGCTGGCGCGCGCGTGGCCGAGGCTGTTGCCGAGGATGAAGACCAGCAGCGCGACGAACAGCCCGCCGGTGCCGAGCACCAAGGCACCGAGCCGGAAGCGTCTGCCGTGGTCGTTCATGTCACACTTCGAGGCAGGAAATCACGTCCATGCCACGGCTGTCTTCGGCACGCAGGCGCCGTTCGATGAAGTCGCGCAGGCGCGGATTCGGGTCATTCCAGACGCGGTCGCGCTCGCCGAGCGCCGCCACCTTGCCGTCGAGCAGCACCACGATGCGGTCGGCGATCGCGTGCGCCGACGGCAGGTCGTGGGTGACCACCACCATGGTGAGGCCGAACACCTTGTTCAGCTTGGTGATGACGTTGTCGACTTCTGCAGCGGTGATCGGATCGAGGCCAGCCGACGGCTCGTCGAAGTAGACGATGTCGGGATCCAGCGCGATGGCGCGGGCGATCGCGGCGCGCTTGCGCATGCCGCCCGAAAGCGACGACGGCAGCAGGTGCGCGACATGCAGCAGACCCACCATGTCGAGCTTCATGCGGGCGGTGGCGGTGATCACCGATTCGGGCAGGTCGGTGTTCTCGCGCAGCGGCAATGCCACGTTCTCGAGCACCGTCAGGCTGCCGAGCAGCGCACCGCCCTGGAACGACAACCCCGTGCGCAGGCGCAAGTGCTGCAGCAACTCGGGCGACGCCGAATACAGGTCGTGGCCGCCGACCGACACCGAGCCGAGCGTCGGCGGCAGCAGCCCGCACAGATGGCGCAGCAACGTCGTCTTGCCGCAGCCCGATGGCCCCATCACCACAAACACCTCGCCGCGGCGGATGGCGAGATCGACGCCATCGAGCACGGTGCGTTCGCCGAACTGCGTCGACAGTGCGACGGCGCGCACGAGGTCGTCGGTGGCACGGCGACCGGCGTTGATGCGCTCGGGTGCTGGCTGAGCCCATTCCTGAGTCATGCGAGCATCCTCTGGCAGGTGACGAAGACGGCATCGACGACGATGACGAGGAAGATGCCGAGCACGACCGAATTGGTGGTGGCGCGGCCGACTCCCTCACTGCCGTCCTGCACGCGCAGACCGAGCGCGCAGCCGACGACGCCGATGCAGGCGCCGAACGTCGCCGACTTGACCATCGCGACGACGAAGTCCTGCATGCTCAGCGCCTGCCGCAACTGTTCGGCGAAGGCGTCCGGTTCGATCGCGGCGACGGTCGACGCGAACAATCCACCGCCGCACATCGCGACGACGTCGAACACGATGCCGAGCGCCATCGCGGCGAACGCGCAGGCGAACACCTTCGGCAACACCAGGAACGCCATCGGCCGGATGCCCATCTGCTCCAGCGCCTGGATCTCCTCACTCACCACCATCGCCCCCAGTTGCGCCGCATTGCGCGAACCCGAACGCGCCGCCAGCACGATCGCCGTCATCAGGGGGCCGATCTCGGCGAGCACCGACACGCCGACCATGTCGGCGATGTAGATCTCGGCGCCCCACACGCGCAGTTGCACCCACGCCTGCATGGCGAGGATCAACCCCATCAGGAACGCGATCAGCGCGATGATCGGCAGAGCGCCCGCGGCGCAATGGTCGACTTCGATCGCGGTGCGGTCGAGCCGCAGGGCCCGGCCGCGGAACGGCCCGAGCACGAACTCGCGCACCACCTGGGCGCCGGTGCGCAGCACCGCGGCACCCCCGGTGACCATCGGTTCGACGAAGCCGCCCACCGCGGTGACCGGATCGAGTCGCTTCGGCGCCAGTTCGGGCTGCACCAGCCGTTGCACCGACACCAGCGAGAAGAAGTCGAGCATGGCGCGGTCGAGCCCCTTCAACTTCATCTCGACCCCCGCCGCCTTCGCCGCGCGCATCCCGGCGACGACACCACCGAGCCCGGTCGAATCGAACGACGAGACGGCGCCGAGATCGACGTAGACGCGCTGCGGCTTGCCGCGCAAGGCGTCGTCGATGGCCTGCACCATGCCGCCGACCGTCGTGCGGTCGAGGCATGCCGGCCCCTGGATCGTGGGATGGGTCACCGTTCCTTTGCTGCTCGTCCGGTGCTATCGGGCGTTCCCCCTGGGCCCCTTGACCCGTTGGCCGGATGGGCCCCCGCACCTTGGCGCTTCCGGTCCGGCCGCCCGAACGTCACAATCGCCGCCGGTCGCTCCCCCCTCTCTCTCGCGCGCTCGTTCCCGCGCTGGTCGCGGTCTGTCCGGCCTCGACCCCGGTTCCTTTCTGCACATGAAGCCAACGACCCTTCTCTTCTGCGCCACCGTGGTGGCCGCCTGCGCCAACATCGCTGCCCCGACCGCCGACGAGGCAGTGCGCCTGCAACAGGCCCGCGCCCTGCTCGACACCGACCCGATGCAGGCGCTCGACCACGCCGAAGCCCTGCTCGCGGCGAACAAGGGGCTGCGCGAAGCGCGCCTCGTCTTCGCCGAAGGCAGCATGCGCCTCGCCAGGTCCGGCCAGGGGCAGGTTCGCTTCTACTACATCGATGCGGCGACGAACTTCGACAAGGCGCTCGCCGACGTCGCCGACGCCGATGCCCCCGCCGCGCTGTTGATGCTGGCCGAGTGCCGGTACGCACTCGAAGAGTACGACGCGTGCCGCGCCGCCGCATCGCGCGCCGCCGCCGGCTTCGCCGCAACCTCGGTGCCGACCAACCGGACCGACGCCGCCAGGGCCTTGCTGCTCGGCGGACGCTGCGAGCTGCAGCGCTTCGTGCAGTTGCGCCAGGTGGAACGCGAGAGCGGCGAACGCGACGCGCGCGGCGTCGCCATCGTCGGCCGGGAAACCGCCCAGCTGGCAACGTCGGCAGCGCGTTGCTTCGAGAGCGCGCGCAGTGAGTTTCCGGGCGATGCGACGACGCACTTGGCGTTGCTGCACCAGTGGCTCGACCAGCCGTCGGAAGTGGTGCGCGAACTCGAACGTGGCATGCGCGCGGCGCCGGGCGAGACCGCGATCCACGATGCCTTCATCGGCTGGATGCGCGACAACGGCCAGTTCGACGCGATGGCCGGCAGCTATTCGCGCCTCGTGCGCGAGAGCCCGACCATCCCGATCCTGCGCTGGCACCAAGGCCGCGCCATCTACGCGCAGGCCGACAAGCTGCGCGCCGACGGCAACTTCCAGGGCGCGCTCGCGGCCTACGGCAAGAGCGACGCCGCGTTCGCCGACTACGTGGCGCAGGTGCCCGGCCATCGCGACGCCGCCAACCAATGGCGCGCCCTGTGCGAACTGGCGCAGGTTCGCGTGTGCGTCGACATGGGCGACCTCAAGGGCGCCGAAGGGCATCTCGTGCGCGCGGTCGACGCGTCGCCGGTGACGCTGGCCTACGAGAATGGCGCGCCGAAGCTGGTCGACTCGTTCGGCAACCACTTCACGGGTGCCGTGTTCGCGATCCACCTCGCCTGCACCGAACGCACCGACGATGCGCTGGCGCTGACGCTGGCGTTCAACGAACGCGTGCTGCAGATCGCGCCCGACCGCTGGGGCTTCCTCTACAACAACGCAGCACTGGCGGCGCGCGATCTCGGCGTGCAGAAGGCGACGGCCGGCGACACCGCGACAGCCAAGGAACTGTGGGAACGTTCCTACCGCCACTACGAGAAGGCGGTGGAGCTGTCGCCCGACGACGCCCGCATCGTCAACGACTGCGGCCTGATGCTGATCTACCACCTCGATCGCGACCTCGATCGGGCTCGCACCCTGTTCGAACGGGCGATCGAGATCGGCAAGGCCCAGCTGGCGGCGCTGCCGCCGGCGACCGAAGCGCGCGAACGCGAGCGGCTCGAAGAAGCAGTCGGCGATGCCTGGCAGAACATCGCAGTGCTGCTGCGCGAACAACAGAAGCGTCCGTTCGCTGAGTACGAGCAGTTCTGCAAGGAGGCGGTGAAGTACTACCCCTACCAACGCCGGGAAGCGGCGGCGCTGCTGCGCAGCAACGGCGAGCAGGGCCTGGGTTCGACGGCGCGTTCACAGATCGCGGCGCGCCAGGCGCAGGAGCAGGGCGGTGCCGCCGAAGCACTGGCGAAGCAACAAGCGGCGATCGACCAGAAGGTGGCGGCGGCGGACTTCGATGGCGCCTTGACGTTGCTCGACGGACTGAGCAAGGAGTGCAAGGACCACCAGCCGTTCCAGCTGCTGCGCGGTGAGATCACCAGCAAGCTCGCGGTGCAGGCACGCGACGCCGGCCGGCGCGGCGTCGACCTGCTCTACCAGGACGCGGTCGCGGCGTTCAAGCGCGCCGTGGAGCTCGACAGCGAACCGATCGCCCCGCGCCAACGCCTGGCCCAGGCCCAGTACGACGCCGGCGACAGCGACGCCGCCGCCCGCACGCTCAACGGCCTCCTGCTGCACATGCAGTCGCAGGGCGGCGGCAAGCCCGAGGACCTCGAGGCGCTGCACCTGCTGCGCGCCAACGCGGGCGCGCGCGCCTATGCCGCGAAGAAGCAGAACAACGAAGACGACAAGGAACTGCTGACCGCGGTGCGGGCTTCGTTCCGCGGCCTCGAAGAGAAGGCCAAGCTGAGCCCGGCGCTACGCCAGTTGTGGTCCACCACGGAAGAGTGGGCCGGTGCCGGTGCCGAAGCCGTGAACATCTGGGTGCGGGCGCTGCAGCGCGCCGCCGCCGACGACGCCACGCTGTTCGACCCGATCATCGAAACCGCGGCGCGCAGCGGGCAGATGCCGCTCGCGGTCGAAGCGCTCGCCAAGCGCACCGACGCCACCGGCGTCTGGTATCTGGGCAAGGCCCGCTACCTGCTCGCCGATGCGCAGCGCAAGGGCGGCAAGACTCCGGATGCGCTGAAGACGCTCGACCAGGCGCATGCCGACTTCGCCGCATCGATGGCGAAGAACGCCGGCTTCAAGGACACCTGCGAACAGTGGCAGACGCTCGTGGTCGGCAAGAAGGGCACCATCGCCTACTACGAGAACGACGCCGCCAACGCCGAGAAGTGGCTGCTCGAAGCAGTGAAGGCGCGTCCCGATCGCCTGCTCGACGACCTCGGCGACGGCGATTCGATCAAGCGCTCGCTGTTGTTCCTGGTCGACCGGTTCATGAAGAAGAACGACCTCGGCAAGGTCGAAGCGATCTCACGCGCCGCTGCCAATGCCGCCACTGGCGACATCGATCTCAACAACAACAGCGGCCTGTTCGCTCGCGACTGGGGCAACCAGCTCGAGCAGAACGGCAAGCAGAAGGAGGCGATGGAGATGTACGAGCAGAGCTACACCGCCTACCGCCGGGCCAACCAGCTCGACCCGACCAACGTGCGGCTGCGCAACGACTGCGCGCTGATCGCGATCTGGCATCTCGAGCGCGACTGGACCGAGAGCAAGCAGCTGCTCGATTCCGCGATCGTCGACGGCGAGAAGACGCTGCGCGACACGCCGCCGAGCGATCCCGACGACAAGCAGAAACTCGATGAGGCCGTTGGCGACTGCTACGAGAACCTGGCCTTGTGGCAGCTCAAGCACGCCAAGGATGGCAAGGCCGCCAAGGCCGCTGCCGAGGCGAGTTTGCGCTACCACCCAGGCCAGCGCCGCCCCGGCGCCCGCCGCCACCTGCAGAACGCGGAACGGCTGTTGCAGGGCAAGTGACATGACCCTGCTGCGGCTGCTGCTCCCTGTCCTGTTCGCCGGCTGTGCCTGGAGCCAGAACCCGGCTCCGACGCCGGCACCAACCCCGCAAGGCCAGGGCACCGCGGCGCCGACGGCCAAGGAACTCGACGCGTGGCGCCAGCAGGCCCACGCGGCGGAGAACCAGCAGCGCTTCCCCGAAGCCGCGGACGCGTTCCTGAAGCTGTCGAAGGCCGAACCGGCGCGCGTCGACTGGGTCGTCGCCGCCGGTCGCTGCCTCGGGCGCAGTGGCCGCTTCCGCGATGCGATCGATCTGCTGGACGCTGCCCGCCAGCGCTTCCCCGGCGAAGCGTCGATCGCGGCGATGCTGGCGCGCACGTTCGTGCTGCAGACCGAACTCGATCGTTCGGTGATGAACCCCGAGGTGATGTGGGCCGACGCAGTCGATCTCGCCGAAGGTGTGCTCGCCGTCGATCCCGACCACGAAGACAGCCGCCTCGTGCTGGCGCAGGCGCGCTACCTGCTGCGCGAGTGGGACCTCGCCGTCAAGGAGGCCGAGGAAGCGGTGCGGCGGCATCCCAAGCGCTCCGGCGCCCACGTGCTGCTCGGCCGCATCGCCGCCGACCGCATGCGCCTCCTGTTGGAGCAACGCGAGACCGAACGGCCCGAAGGCCAGGCTCTCGCCGACCTGGTCGGCAAGATCGACGAACAGCGCCAGCTGGCGATCCGCAGCTACCGCGCGGCCGCCGCGATCGATCCCACCCGGGCCCATCCGCACGTGGCGCTGGGCCAGATCGCCTGGCTCGACAAGAAGACCGACGCGGCGCGCGCGAGCTTCGCCGACGCGCTCGCGATCGATCCGGACACCGCCCTCGACCACGACGCGATGACCGCCGGGCTCACGCCACGGCAGCGGGCCGATTTCTACGACGACCTGCACAAGCGCTACGCCAGCGGAACGTCGGCACGACCGGCGAAGGCGGCGACGCTGCAGTTCCACGCCGGCCGCGCCTGCTTCGACGAGGAACGCTGGGCCGATGCGGCGAGCCGATTCAGCGGCGCCCTGCGCGACAATCCGTCGGCCACCAACGGGCTCTACTACCTCTTCCTCGCCAGCTACCACCAGGGCGACCACGACGCCGCCGAGCTGCACGCCGCGGCCTATGCCGCGGTGAACCCGGTGGCGTTCGCCGACGTGATCCGCAGCCTGCTCGGCGACCGCCGCGGCGCCGTGGGCGCCGTCGTCGAGTTCCTCGGCAACCGCGCGTTCGCCGGCAAGCGCATCGACCGCAGCCGCGATCTCAACCATGTGATCGCGTGCCTGAAGGACAGCGCCGACGCCTGGAACAACCACGCCTTCCTGTGCCGTGAGACTGGCCGCTTCGAAGACGCCCGTTCGTCGTATCTGCACGCGCTCGAGAAGGAGCCCGACTCGCCGCAGCTGCTCAACGACGCCGCCGTGGTGCTGCAGTACCACCTGACGACGCCGGAGAACCTGCAGAAGGCGCGCACGATGTACGAACGCGCCGTGCAGCTCGCCGACAAGCAGCTCGCCGATTCGCGCACGCCCGAGCCGGCGCGCAAGCTGGCGCAGGAAGCCAAGGCGAACGCGAACGCGAACCTCGACAAGCTCGGCCGCTGAGCTTGCCGCGCGCCGCGGCGCGCGTTCCCGTTCAGTCGGTGGCGCTCGGCAGCAGGTGGCGTCCGAGGTTGCCGTAGTTGCGGTACTCGGTGGTGTCTGGTGGCCCGGGCGCGTAGCTCCACACGAGCTTTTGCGGATCGCCGGCGGGCACCGCCACCAGCGAACTCGACACTGTGCCGTAGTTCGCGCCGTGCTTGCAGATCGCATGCTGGCCATCGCCGCCGCGATCGCGCAACACCTGCGCCAACGCGGTCAGTCGCTGCGGCAGGGCGAGCGCCGGCATCGATGCCGCCGCGAGACCCCGCGGCTGCAATTGGCCCGGCCCATGTTCGTTGGTCACCACCAGCACCGGTTCGAGCCAGTCGATCACATCGACGTGGCCGTTCGCGTGGCGCATCACGACGAGGCGATTGCGATCGCCGGCGACGAGCTGGAAGCCGGAGTACTGGTGCTCGCGCACGCGGGCCGACACGACGGCGATGCCGGCATCGAGATCACCGTGGTCGAGCACCGCATGCACGAGGTGACCGCGCGACGGCGCTTCGGGCACCGGCGGCACGCCAGCGAGGTTGGTGATGCCGGCGAACGCCGAACGATCGTCGATCGCGAGCCACGTGCCACCGGCCTGGCGGTCGCGCGGCGACAGGATGCGCCGACGCTGCCCGTGCCAGAGCCCTGGCGGCGCCGACTTGCGGTCGGTGCGTTCGTCGCGATTGCCCGCGAGCACGAGCGGATGCTCGGCGTGGAAACCACGCATGACGATCAGGATGCACATGCCGTTGCGCTTCGCTGCGGAGCTTAGCCGCCGACGCTGCTGCCGGCATCGGGCGGGGTCGATGCAGGTGACGTCGGGCGCCCCGCCGTCGCCGCCCGCAACACCAACATGGAGAGGCCCGCCACAAGGCACAGCGACGCGCCCAGCATGAACACCGGGCCGAAGCTCGCAGCGCCGGCCTCCTGGCCAGCCACCACGGCGCCGAGCAGCGGCCCGAGTGCCAGGCCGTACTGGATGCAGCTCTGCACCATGGCGAACGCCAATGTGCGGTTCTGGTCGGTCACCCGGTTGCTGGCGGCGGCGTAGGCAAGCGTCATCGAGCCCGCCATCAGGCACGCGACGACGCACCGCACTGCCAGGAACTGGCCGATCGTCGTCACCATCGCCATCGCGAACTGGGCCACGCCGAGCCCCACCGCCAGGAACGCGAGGCAGCGCAGCGGTCCGTGCCGGTCGGCCATGCGCCCCCACCATGGCGTGCACACCCACTGGGCGACGGCGAGCAACGCGAACGGCAAGGCGATGGTGCGTTCGAGCGCTTGGGCGGCGGTGTCGCTGATCGATTCGAGGACCGACCACGCGCCGAGGTCGCGCACCAGCAGCGACAACATCGGTTCGGCCATGTTCTGGCCCAGACGCAGCAGCAGCAGGAGCAACAACAGGATGCCGATCGCCGGTTGCCGCAACAGGCCGAACGAAGCCTGCACGAAGGTGCGGACGAACGAGCGCGCGTTCGGTGCGGGCACGACACGTTCTTCGTGCGCGAACAGATGCAGGTGCAACGCTGCGTACGCCGACAGCGCACTGGCGACGTAGAACAACGACGACCGGCCGAACAGCACCGTGACTTCGGCCCCGATCCACGGTCCGAGGAACGACCCCGTCGCCATCGCCACCTGCAGCTTCGCTATCGTGCTGCCCTGCTGGCCCGCGGGCGTGCCTTGCGCCACCAGCGACATTGCCGGCGCCACGTAGCCGGCCAACACACCTTGCAGGATGCGCATCAAGAGCAACACCATGGGCGACGGCGCCAGCGGCATCAGCAGCGTCGTCAAAGCGATCGCCACGTTGGCGCGGATCGCCATCGGCTTCTTGCCGGTGCGGTCGCCGAGCGCGCCCCAGAGGGGTCCGACCACCGCCGCCGCCAGCGGGGCGGCGCCGTAGATCACGCTCGCCTGGAAGCGCAGCTGCGCCGGGTCCTCGATGCCGAAGCGTTCGCGCACGTACAACGCGATCACGGGCAGGAATGCCATCAGGCCCATCGACGTGGCGAACAGGCTCGGCCACACCGCGTGGAAGTTGCGGTTTCCTCGGTGCAAGCGTTCGGTTCTAGCGACCCGGTGTCGCCCTGCAAGGAACGTCGCCGCGGCCGGCGACGTACCTGCGCACCGGCGAACGGTTCGCCCGGCTCGTCAGCGGCCGTGCAAGCGGACCCGGAACACGACCTGCGCCCGTTCGGCGAGCTTCTGCTCGAGCAGACCACCCGTTGTCAGGGGCTTCTGCGCTGGCGTCGCGGATGGAGCAGGCGCTGAAGGCCCGGTCGGAGCTCCCGTGGCCGGGCCGCCCGTCGTCGGGCCGCCCGCGGCCGGCCCTGCCGGCCTGGGCCTGCTGTTGCCCGTCGCCGAGGTCGGCGGCGCCGCCAACGCGGTCGTTGGCTTCGACTCGCCGGAACGCAGCGTGAACTTGCGTTCCTGGCTCCACATCGAGATCTCCTGCAGCACGATCGCGACCTCGCCGCGAGCGCCTTCGACCACCCACGTGCGATCGAACGCGAGTTTGTCGGCAGTCGCGCCGAACTTCGAACCAGCCGGCGCGTCGAACTCGATCGAGGTGTCGAGCAGCGGTGACACCGCCACCGTGCCACGCGCCGTCGGAAAGGCAGCGGTCACCGCTTCGGCGCCACCCACCGCTGCCGAGTGCAAGAATCCCCGCACCGCCGCGCGCAAGCCTGCCTCGTCGAGCGGAGCGGCATCGACGATGCGAAAGGCATTCGGATTCGTGGCGCGATCGCGCGGCTCGTCTGCGGACGTGGCTTCGCTCTCCTTCGACTTTTCGAGTGCAGCCTTGCCGGGCACTTCGGTCGGCTCGATCAGGCCTTCGACCAACACCATCGCCAGCGCCTGGCCAGCCGGCGTCTGAGCACCGCGACGACCACCGCCGCGCCCGTTGACCGGCGACGGTGCGGCCTTCTCCCCGGTCGCCCGGTCCTTGTTCTTGTACTCCTCGGTGTTCGTGCTGCCCAAGTCGCCCCAGGTTTCGGAACCTGGAACACGCTTCGGCAACTCTGCGCCCGGGCTACCTGGACCCGCTACGGCACCTTGCGGATCAGCCACCGCTCCACCGCCACCACCGGCCGCGGGTTTGGTCTTGTCCGCC